>Ga0335078_10015961_pt1 | contig 11144 bp, 10 predicted proteins | sample Lox_Sample_32_FD_206711 | JGI IMG/M metagenome (GOLD analysis project Ga0335078, IMG submission 206711) | Soil microbial communities from Loxahatchee National Wildlife Refuge, Florida, United States - Lox_Sample_3.2 | ecosystem: Environmental > Terrestrial > Soil > Wetlands | place: USA...
CAGCGCCAGACTCAGGAACAAGAACGTCGAAAATGCCAGCAGCCAGTGCGACGGCCAGATCTCGATGGATGCCGAGCCGGCTAGTATCCGCATAGTGTAGAGACTGGCCAAAACGATCACGTCCAGGAGAACCACCTTGCGGAGATGAAAAGAGTAGGCCATCGTCATGGCGAAATACGTGAGCAATAGCGCAAGAAACAGTGGAGAGACCAGACTGCCGATCGCACAGCCGATCGCAACCAAAACCGGAACCGTCGCAAGACCGTAGGAGATCGGCAAATCGCCTGCGGCGAAGGACCGCAGCCGCTTGTCAGGATGATGGCGGTCGGCAGCCAGATCGAACAGGTCGTTGATCACGTAGCCCGCCGAAGCGCAACATCCGAACGCGACAAACGCCAAAATGGCCTTCTCGAGCAGTTCGACCTGCAACAAACGTTGAGCTGCCAGAAGAGGCACGAAGACCAAAACATTCTTCAACCAGTGCCGGAATCGCAATGGCTGTAGAAAATCGAGCACGCCTCTCTTGGGCTGCTCGAAGAGCCAGTCGACTTGCGAATTTCGCGCCAACCGAGCCTTCAAACTTGGGTTTCGATTGACGAGAATCGCCTTCCGCGCTGCCCCCCAAACCGGCAAGTCGGCTGGGCCGCTGCCGGCATAATCGAAGCCGCGCGCTCCGAACACGCTCACCAGCCGGTCACGCTTGGCGGTACCGGCCAAATTTGTAATTCCATCGCTGGCGAATAGCAGCTCGAAAATATTCAGATGATCCGCGACTTGCCGCGCGAAACGGGTGTCCGAGGCGGTCGCCAGCACGATGCAACGGCCGGCACGGCGCTGCATCGTGAGGTAGTCGACTAGCTCGCTTCGATACGGAAAAACGCTGACGTCCATCTCGACACGCGAGGCGATTTGCCGCTTCAGATAGGCCTTCCCCTTCAGCAGCCAAATCGGCAACAGGAAAATACACAACGGCTTGTGCTTCAGCAGTACAAGCAAGGACTCCAGCAGTAGATCCGTCTTCAGTAGCGTGCCATCCAGATCGACGACAAGGGCGGGGGAGATGACCGAGGGCTCTGCAGGTATCGGGCCCCTTGCAGGCGGCGCTTCGAAGATAGACTTTGTTTCCACGACGAACTCCTGAAGCAAGCCCCTTTGAGCTGCCCGGTCAACCTGAAATCAGCACGTTCATAACCGGAGGGATCTTTCGAGTTTTCATACTCCATCGCGCGAACATGAGCGAGGTGCCCCGGGCTTGCCTCGCGCTGCCTCCGTGAACATCAATTTATGGCCGCGACTGACTTCAACTCGGCGCGGACGATAAATCGCTTCGGCGCGGATCCAACGTAGTAGAACGGATAGCATGTCACCAGCGTCAGAGTCGGCCCGGCGGTAGAAGCCAGTACGTGAATGTCACGGGGGCCGACAATCTGCATCGATTCCACCAGGTAGTGGTAGGTCCCGTTCTGTGTTTGAAGTTCGATGGGATCGTTGACGTGGATCTCCCGCAGTGCCCGGAAGAACGTATCTCGATGCCCAGCCAGCCCGACATTACCCTTTCGGCCTGGCAGCGCAGTACCAGGTATGTGCCCAATCGCCCGGCGCAGCGTATTCGCATCCGCTCCTTCCTGAACCATCGCCGTAAGGTGCAGACCTGGAATCTCCAGGCGCCCGATGACTCCAGATCCTGCCAGCGGCCTTGCGTCGATTGATGGGGCCTGCGGCGCAGCGGCACTGGGCGCCTTCGCCGCTATACGTTGCCGTCCGAAAAGCAAATGGACTTCGTCGCCAGTGAATCTCATGGGCGTGGGGGCGAGCCCCCTCAGATCCTGATCGAAGGCCCAATCCTCATAAGCCTCGTACACCATCGAGCTGGTGTTGAGCCAGATGAAGAGGTCGAGCGCCATCAAACCGAACAGCAAGAAGAACCACTCGACGCCGCCCAAGATCCGGCTTGAGACCGGCGGTTCTCGTGCGGCACTCCACACCGCATGCACTGTCACCGCGTGCCTCCCTCGCCTCCGTCTGGAGTGAACCAGTAACGCGAGCGCGTCCTAACGGCTAGGTGGTGGCCACTTGCCGAAATGGCTGCCACTTGGACGCGCCGTTCCGAAGGTCTGTTAGTGGACACGGGAACATATCCGATGGTGTAGCGGCTGCGGATATCCTTGGCGATATCGCGGCAAATCGGGAGAATCTCATTTAGCTTCCGCGGAAAATACGCAGAACCTCCGCTGACCTGCGCGATCCGTTTCAGCACTCCCGGATTCCTGTCCGGATCGTCCTCGTCAAAAATGCCGATCGTGTAAATGGTGGCCGCCGATTTCAGAACGTCGCGCATGACGTCCTCCAGCTTGTGCGCGCTGACGTTGTCGCCACCGTCGCTGATTACGATTAACGTCTTCTTATCTCGCCGTCCAAAATCGAGCTGATGCAGCGACATCTCTAACGCATCGTAAAGAGCAGTGCGGCCCTCCGGTACTCCTCGCCACAAAGCCGCCTGCAGCTGGTGAATATCGTCGGAGAACAACTGCGTTTCGGGCAAGCCTGGGCCCGCCCTCTCGTTGAAATTTACGACGAAAATTTCATCCTTCGGATTGCTGGCTTCGATGAACGCGAGTGCGGCCGCAATTACTTCCGGCTGCTTCCGCCGCATGCTGCCGCTCTCATCCACTACCAGCCCGACGGTAACGGGCATGTCGGCATGTGCGAACTGAGTGATCTGCTGCGTCTTGCCGTCTTCACGGATCTCAAAATTCTGTTTCTCCAACCCTCCGACGATTTCGCCCGAAGCGTCTTTCACGCTCACGTCCAACAAAACCAGCCGCGACGTGGTTCGGATAGTGTATTGGCGTGGCTCCTGATCCTGACCGGATGGCTGCTTTCCGCTAAGCCAGCCGGTCCCGATGCAAAGAACCGCCGTCGATGCCCACCGCAACACGCCGCGGCCTGGTCTCATACGTCACCATTCGAGGTGAGCGATTCGCACTACAGCAAACACAATCAACGCCAGCAGACCCGCCAAACCAATCAGCGGATAGGGGCTGGCAGTCTTGGGAAGTTCGGCCGCAATCGCCGGTGCAACTTCCTGGGCAACCTCGACCGGAGGCGCAACGGCTGGAGGCGGAGTCTCCACGACTGTGGGCTCCGGAGTCAGCGGCACGATTGGCGCAACTGCCATTTCCTCTGGTTTCTCAGCCTCGGTAGTCGGTATTGCGGCATGCGAAATTGCCGCTATTGCCACTGCCTTGGTTTTCGGATACGCGAATTCCTGTCCGAAATTGTCTCCAGGATAGAACCATGCCCTCAGCGCTCTAGGCTGGCCCGGAGGCATCTCCCAGAACGTGAACACGGAATTCCCGGTTGGCTCCAACCGATAATTTGGGATCGCCAAAATCGTAGTGATCAGCTTACTTTCGTCGGCGTTGAAGATCTGCACAACGTGCCGATCCGATGGCGAGTCCAGCAGCTTGACTACGTAGGTGCCTGGAGCCAGCACTGTATTCGGAACCTGAATCGTCTCGTGTACCGTCATTATGGTTCTCTTGTTCCACTGGTCGGCGCGCAGGCTGGGGGACAACCCGGCCGCCAGCAGTCCGATGGCAACAGTAAGAAGAAGACGGTTCATAAATTCCTCCTTTCCGTCCGGTCCGCACTTGCAATGGTGCCGGCCGGACACATCTCCGTCTCTAATCCGGCACATACTCGACCATTACTCGTGATGTGTGAGCATGCGGGAGTTACCGTGTGCGATACTTCGAGGTCCAGTTACATGTTGGGGGAAATGTGCTCCGAAAGACTCAACTCGGGTGCAGCTTTTTGCGCTGCCAATCGCCCTGAGCCCGCGAAGGACTGCGTCTTTCTTACTGTGCAGCCGGGACGTAAACCTTGCCGGCGCTTACGATTTCAGCGTTCGGCACTTCCGTGGTAAGCCGGACGGATTCAAACCCAGCTTTCTTACCGGGGCTGATTAAGAACTTCACGACGTATTGATGAGCTTGATGCGCGCTGATCTCGGCGAGATACGGCGCAAAGGAGACCGGTGCTCCGAAACCAAGCATGTAGCTTTCGCCGCCGGTTTCCTCGGCAAGTTGGGCAAGATGATTCTGGCCCCAGTTCTCCCGCCAATAGCTATGGCCGGAGTGGCCGGCGGCTGGCGTGTAAATCGCATACACAACGATTGCTGCGCGCTGGGCATGTTCGATGGAAGCATCCAGATATGGATTCACCAGCGCGCCGCCCAGTGGATCGATGCCGCTTGAGATCATAATCACCTCGCGCCGCGCCTGGCTCGCCGGCCAGCGCTTGATCAAATCGCTGAGCGACAGAAACGGGCTCGGAGATACTCCCGGTGAACCGAAAGGCAGACGGAGTGCTTTGGCGGCCATTGGATGGTCGGACGTCAAATCCTGCGCGATCTGGACGGTGCCGTTTCGCATGTAGGCTACCCCAATGGATGTTGCCGCCGGCTGCGTCTCGATAAACTGGCGCAGATCCATCAACTGCGAGCCGAGACTTGCGCCGGAAGCATCATCCAGTAAAATGAACAACTCAAGTGCCGCACGGGAGCCCTGGCATGGAACCAGGTCCGTGACGCGAAGGCGCTCTTTCTTCTGAAAGACCATGACGTCTTCCCGGTTCAAGGCCGGAATCTCCTTGCCATGCTGGCTTTCGACCGTTGCAACAATTTGAACCGGCACCTCCGGAGTCGCCGCTTCTCCGACTGCCACGAGGCATGGGCTTACCGCTGCAAATGCGAACAGGTTCCAAAGTGTCTTGCGCATGGATTCTTCCTCCCTACCTTTAGTGGAACAGACCTTGTTCCGTGAGGCGGCCCTAGCCGCCCGGTCACGGGACTTGAGGTTTCTTGCCGAAGGGAGCCGCCTCCTCGCTCGGCAGTCTCTGCGTGACCGACTCGACAAAGATCCGCTCGCGGCTGCTTCGATCGAGGCTTCCATCCGAACATCTCGGAGCCTCACGGTTTCTGGCACTGCGACGGCCATTCCAGCGGCCTCAGCCGAGCGCGAACTCATTGCGGTTTCGGGCCGAGGCTGAGCTTCGGTGGTTTGGGCCAAGCCTGTCCGGGCAGTTTAACCTGCCGCGCCAACGTGATCTTTCCGCCCGGTGGCGGGGATGATCCTGTGATACACTGCCGGTCGAATGCTGTTTTACAGTCCGGCCCCCGTGGACAAATAGGAGTTGAGATGACCGCTGCGACGCTTCGACTGGTGATCGTACAAACTGCTCTTCTGACGTCTTCTGTGACTTCCGCCAGCGCTCAGTGGCTGGATTATCTGGACCCCACCACACCGCTGACACCGGCCGGCAAGCCGGACCTCACCGCAAAAGCGCCTCGAACCCCAGACGGTAAGCCCGACTTCTCAGGAGTCTGGCAAGTGGAGCCGCCGCCGCCAGGCGAGATCGAGCGGCTCTATGGCAAAGATGTGGCCACTGGCCCTTTGGCTACCGCCGGTGACGACGTCAACCTTCACAGCAAGTATTTCATGAACATCTTCATCGATTACAAACGTGGCGAAGAACCAATCACCGCGGCGGCCCGCGCAGCGATGCACCGTCCCAGCGAGGGCGGAGGCGAACGTCCGGCGCTCTCGTACTGTCTGCCCACCGGGATGCCAAACCGCTGGTTTTACGACCGGCCGCTCACGATATTCCAGACCCCAAAGCAACTGGGAATTTTTTATGAAGCCGACGGTGCTTTCCGCGAGATCCACACCGATGGCCGGAAACTGCCGGCCGATCCGTTCCCTTCGTGGATGGGGTACTCCAGCGGCCACTGGGAAGGCGATGCGCTCATCGTCGATTCCACCGGATACAACAACAGGACGCGACTCCCCGGGGGCTACCCGCACAGCGAGAACATGCACATCCGGGAACGATTCAACCGCCGTGACTTCGGCCACCTGGACATCGACATCACGGTGGATGATCCAGCGATGCTGACAAAACCGGTGACGGTGAAGGTCACCGAACTGCTGCTCCCGAACAGCGACATGGTGGAGTATTTCTGCGCGGAGGGCGAGAAGGACGCGGAGAACATGAGCGCCGTTCGTGAAGCAATCAAGAAGGCAGCGCCGCCAGCCGGGACGGGGCACTGACGCAGGAGCGCAGTCCCGGCGCTCCCAGTTTCTGCCATTGCCGTAACCTCTGTGTAGGCGTCGGGTTCTAATCGATCAGGCGCGGAGTTCCAAGGCGGCCAAAAGATCTGTGGATGCCACCAGCCTGCGAGCTTTGGAACTGCGCTATATCCCCGCGCGGGGCGATGCCATCCGGAATTACGCACTCACCAGAGAATATCCTCTCTCTTGCGCTCGATTAACGGCGACGATTCCAGCAGGGACTATGCGGCCATTGGTGATCAGATTCGAAGTTAGCTCGGCGAAGACTGTGTCGGCGCTCGCACCGGCAGAACGAGCGATCGCGCCGGCTACCGCCCGAGTGGAATTGGCGCACACCGCAAATTGCACGCCTTGCTTGGCGAGCGCCGCGAGCGTTGTGCCTCGATTGGGCGTCCACTCGGCATAGTCGCCGGAATCGTACACATTGATCTTCGGGACCGCCTTGCTCTTGGGATCTTCGTAGCTGGCGTGCGCCGCGAGGGCCGCGTTGTACTTCGCCCACATCGCGTCGTTGAGGCCAAACGGTGCAGAGCGGTGGCGGACTACGATGACCACCGCAAGATCGGTGTTCTGAAGTCCGTAATCGGAACGGTTCACGCGCATGAAATTGTTGGTGAAGAGAAGCGCCTCCCCAAGGCCCTGCGGGGTCGTGGTGTCGAACACCATTCGATGTTTGCCGGGCAGTTCCAGCCAGTCGTCCTTCTCATGCCGCAACGGCTCCCAACGCGGGTTCGCTGCTGGCTTCGACTGCCCTTTCGCGACGCCACCGAGGGCCAAGGCCGCAATCGCAGCCGCGTTCAGACGAGTGAGAAATGAACGGCGTTCCGATGATGATACGGCGTCTCTCTGCATATTGCCGTGATGTTATCACCACTGCAGGGCGACGCGCCCCCCGGGGCGCGCTTTCTCAATGTCCTTGAGCGGGAAATTTCAGCAGAACGTAGGTGATATGCTTGCCCGCCGGCACCAGGAAACTGTGGGGAATGCCTGCGGGAATGTGAACGATATCGCCCGCGGCGAGCGGATGCACCTCGCCACCCGTGAGCGCGGTGCCTAGATATTCTCCGGTGGTCGCGCTGCCCTTCTTCCCACTCATGGTACCGCCCAACATAAGCACGCCCTCGCCTGAATGGACCATCACGACATCGACAATCTTGTCGTGTTCCTCGGGGCGGCCATTGTCGTCGCGATAAAGCAAGCGGAAACGATGGTCGCCGTAATCCGCAAGCGTTTCGCGCGAGGAATGGTCCGGGGAGACGTGCGTCATGAGCGCGGCCTCGCGTTGGTCAATCGCGGACGGAGTCCAGAGAGCGAAGCCCGATTGCTCCGCGGCGAACGCGGGAGTCAGTAGAAGAAGACAGAGGAGCCGGCGCAGCATAGGCGCCATGCTATCACGGGGCCTGAAGGGGCGTTATTTCGTCGCGCCAAGAATGTCGGTGATGGCGTAGTTGCCTTCGTGACAGGCGTATTCGTAGAGCGGTCCAGGAACGGAGTTAAAAGCCAATTCCAGGGACCATGGCTTCGTCCAGGTGGAGGGATCTTCGATGGTGGCCCGATATTCAATAGCCTTGTCGCTCACGCGCGTGAAGCGCTCGGTGACCTTCAGATCCATTGAAGAACCGCGGTAGTGTGTCTGGTCGTTGAAGTTCGTGGTTTCGACCACGAGTGTGTCGCCTTCCCAGTGCCCAATGGAGTCGCCGAACCACTGGCGCACAGTGGGGGGCTGGTGTTTCGCGTTCATGTGGACAATGCGGGCGTCGTGAACCATTTCCACTTCGAACAGAATGGAATCGGCGGACTGCACGATCTCGACGTTGTTGTTGTAGGCGGCGGGCACCAGGGGTACGGAGGGAGTGTTGCCGACCAGACAGCGGGTGTCGTTGGAAAGGCTTTTGTAATCGCCGGGGACAATGCGGCGGCGCCGCGCCAGTCGATCGCGTGCTTCGGGGAGCATCGGAGGAACGTGGCCGTCTGGCGGGTCGACCACCATTGAGGTCCGTTTCTGCCCGCCGACGCGAGTCAGTTCCCGTCCATTGTCATAGAAGAGGACGTTGTAGGCGCCGCCTTCGATGGTGACCGGGCGGCCGCCGTCAATTTTTGACCCTTCCTCCCAGCGCTCGTTTTCTCTGGCTTCCCATTTGCGGGCTTCGTCATCGGAGATGGTTGCTCTTCCTTCAAAGACGGCGGGACGCTCGAAGGGTGTGCGAGTGGCGTTGGACCAGATGCCGGTGAGATCGGGATGTCCGTCGGCGGCGCGCGGGATCGCGCCGGCTTTGTGGGCTGGAGCGCTCTGCGCCAAAACGGGGGCGACGGCCAAAAGGAAAACAACGCTGGTTTCGATCAGGCTACAGAATTTCATGGCCTATCCTCAGCTAGCGATTATATAGCGACGCGAGGTGCTCCAGCCGGCGCTCCCCGCGTTCGCATTTGCCGGCGAAGGTCTGGGTTTCATGCATCCTCGCAGCTAGATCGACCTTCTGGCGCAGGCTTAGGAACATTCTGTTGTCCAGCGGCGAGTCGCGCAGACTTACTTTTCTCCAGCGGATCGAGCAGGGATTTGACGCGCGGCGAAACTACGATGCGACCCTGTTTGATGTAGGCTTCATGATTGCGCTCGATCTGTGAAGGCCGGTAGGCGTAATTGATCATCAGGCCGAAGGATTGCGCCAGTCCCTTCTCCGATTCATCGGCCAGCCAGTTAATCTGTTCGATTGCGGCTCCGTTCCCTAAATGAAAGGCGGCGACTGGATCGAGCGCGCGGTCCCGTTTGCGTTCGTTCAACAGATAGTGAGCGCACAGACGGAGAAGCAAGGGGCGAAGTTGCTTTTCAACTTGGATTTTCCTGTGCCAATTGCCGGCCGGCAGCGCATCTAAAGCGGCCGCAGCTTCGCCAACCAATTCGCGCCTGCGTTCCAATGTGGTGCCGTTCAGCCAGGTTCGAAAGCCGGGGATTGGCGAGAGCGTGACAAAGGATTTCAGGCCGAGGTTTTCGGACTGCAGTTCGGTGACGACCTGTTTGATAAGGAAATTTCCGAAAGAAATGCCACGCAGACCGTCCAGGCAGTTGCTGATGGAATAAAAGACCGCCGTATCGGCGCGTCCCGCAGCCAGCGGTTCGCGGGTTCCGTCCAGCAGATATTGAACCGACGGAGGCAGACCGCGCGTCAACGCTACTTCCACGAAGATCAGGGGTTCGTCTGCCAGCGCAGGATGAAAGAACGCAAAGCAGCGACGATCGGACGCAAGCCTGCGTCGCAGGTCATCCCAATCGCGAATCTCATGCACCGCCTCGTGCTCGATGAGCTTTTCCAAGACGATGGCTGGCGTGTGCCAATCGATTCGCTGGATATGCAGGAAGCCGCGATTGAACCATGAGCTGAGAAGATGACGGATGTCCGAATCCACTGACTTCAGTTCGGAGCATCGAGGGATCATTTTCAGCAGATCGTCTCGCATCCGAACTACTGCCTCAGTGCCGCCTGGGGCCAGATTGATTCTCCGGAATAGCTCTTGCCGGCGGGGCTCGGAAACGGCGAACAGCGCTGTCAAGGTATCTGAATCCGGATTCGCGCGATACTTCTCCGCGGCTGCGACGACCGTTTGCGGATCAGCGAGAAACTCGGGCTGGAGCAGATTGAAAAAGAATGCCTCGCGGCCTTCCTGAGGCAGGAGCCGGTATTGCTCGGCTACTTGGCGAGCCAAGGCTGTTCCTGAGGCTTCGCCCCGCTCCGAGAGCAGTTCGAGGCAAAGCGAAGATAGGGAACTGGCGGCGGTGCGACCGCCCCTACCAAGCAGATCCAGGCCTCGGTTGGCGATTGAACCCCAGAAGTCGCGCAACAGCGCTCCAGGCGACAGCACAGGACGGACTGGTCTCCTTGATGGCATCTATCGGCAGTGTAGAACATTTGGTTTAATCATTTTCGGGCATCGTGCGTCGCCTGCTTGGCGCCGGCGCATTAAGCTCTTCCACGGTTTGCCGTGATTGGGGACGCTGACATGTTGCTCCAAGAATGTCCGTGATGGCGTAGTTGCCTTCATGACCGGCGTATTCGTGGAGCGGCGGCCCGGGCACGGAGCTCAGAGCCAATTCAATGGACCAGGGCTTCGTCCACGTGGAGGAATCTTCCATGGTGCGCGGAATCAGTTAAGAACAAAACGTTCACGCGGGTGTGATTGCGGCACGCGGGAGTGCGTGCGCTACCGGTCAATAGGTGTGCTTGTCATAGCCAGGCTGCATCTGGGGAGGTATGTGGAAGCGGACATACTCGACGTGGCGGGCCTCGTTTTGACGCAGCATGCGCTCGGAGGCGCGCTCGACTTGTTGTCTGGTAAAAACGAAGCCATGGTCGGCGGGATCCCAGGGTTGTTCTTTGTGCTTATAGAGTTCGAGTAGCGCGGCGGCGTCTCTCAGGTCGCGGCGCTCGCGGGCCTGGCGCTCGGCCTGGATCTCGCGCAGTTTGTCGACGGCTTTTTGGAACTGGCGCGACAGGCGAGTGCCCTGCACATTGATGCCGGCGATGAGGCGGTGAGCGTCGACGATGTCGAAATCGATTCGGGCTTGTTCGGTGGGCGGGTTGGCGGCGCGAGCGAGCAGGTCGGCTTCGAGCAACGGGATGCGATTGAGGCGCCAGGAGGTGTCGATGAGTTCCTGGACGAGCTGAGTTTCAGTAGCGGTAGCGGGCTGGTATTCGGCGAAGAACTGGCGGCGATGGGCTTCATAGGCGGCGGGATCTTCGGAGGGCAGGACGATGGTTTGGGCGGTGAGGCCGTGGCGGATGGCGTTGAGCGAGGAGCGTTGTTTGCCGGCTTCGGTGCGCGGGCCGGTGGAGTGCTGGGCGTTTGCGCGATTTGCGGCGGCGCGGTTCGCGGCGGCGCGGGTTCGATTTTGGTAGATGGCGCGGTCGAGCGCGCGGTCCAGGACGGGGGTCGGAAGTGCTGACATTTGTTTTGCCTCGGTTTGGACATAGCATGAGGCGCGGGGGTGGGCGTGGGCGGGGCGAGGGAAATGGC
>Ga0335078_10015962_pt1 | contig 11144 bp, 9 predicted proteins | sample Lox_Sample_32_FD_206711 | JGI IMG/M metagenome (GOLD analysis project Ga0335078, IMG submission 206711) | Soil microbial communities from Loxahatchee National Wildlife Refuge, Florida, United States - Lox_Sample_3.2 | ecosystem: Environmental > Terrestrial > Soil > Wetlands | place: USA: Florida...
CCGAGGTCCTTGGCGAGCTGCTCGTCGACCTTGCTCGCGATCGGCCGCCGGATTTCCTTGAGCGTCACGGCGAAGCTCGCGGCCTTGCCGCGCAGGGCCTCGGAGGCGTAATTGGCGGGGAAGGTCACCTCGACGGTCTTGCTGGCACCCGCCTCGAGCCCCTCGAGCTGCTCCTCGAAGCCGGGGATGAACTGCCCCGCACCGAGCTCGAGGTAGTAGCCCTCGCTCGCGCCGCCCGGAAAGTCCTGGCCTGCGATCGTGCCCTTGAAGTCGATGACCGCAATGTCGCCTTTTGCGCTTATGTGGCCGGGAGCGGCGGGCTCGCTCCGCTTGTACTGGGCCGCGAGCCGCTCAAGCGCCTCGTCCTCCTCCTTCGCGCTGACCTCGGCCACCAGGCGCTCGAGAGCGAGCGTGGTGAAGTCCATCGGCTCGACCCTGGGCAGCACCTCGATGGCGAGCTTGTATTCGAGATTGCTGCCCTTCTCGAAGGAGGTGATCTCGATCTTGGGGCGCAAGGCGGGTCGCAGGCCTTGCGACGTGATCGCCTGCTGCGAGCTGTCGGCCACCGCGCGCTCGACGACCTCGCCCAGCACGGAATCGCCGTAGCGCTTCTTGAGAATGGCGAGCGGCACCTTGCCGGGACGGAAGCCGGGCACCCGCACCTGGCTTCCCAGCTGGTTAAGCCGGTCGGTGATCTTCGCCTCGATGTCCTGGGCGGAAAGCACGACCTTGAACTCGTGTCTCAAGCCGTCGACCGCCGTTTGCGTTACTTGCATAAGGAATATCCCAAGAATTAGCGGCTGACTTTTCCCTTAGCGAGACCGTGCCCGCGGCCTCGCGCGCAAGAGCGGCATCTCTTCCCGTCTGGTGCGGGCGGAGGGACTTGAACCCCCACGACCTCGCGGTCACCAGGACCTAAACCTGGCGCGTCTACCAGTTTCGCCACGCCCGCCGTGCCGTTTCGGTCGGCTACCCGCTCCCCGCGGCCGCGTCAACGCCCAACGCGCCGGGGGGTTCTATTAAGCCCTCCGCACCCGCGGTTCAAGGGGTACGGCCGGAGGTGCTCTCCCGCCGCTCGACGAGGGCGGCGGCGGCCGCATCGAGGATGGCGTCGGTATCGATCCGGTAGGCGCGATAGAGGTCGGGAATGTCTCCGGATTGGCCGAAATGATCGACCCCGAGCGGATGCACGCGATTGAGCCCGACGGCACCGAGCCACGAGAGCGTCGCCGGATGCCCATCCATCACCGTGACGAGCACACCCTCCGGCGACAGCGGTGCGAGGAGCCGGCCGATGTGGCTCGCCTCCTGCCGCTTGCGCCAATCGCCGTGGAGGCGGCTCGCGGAGGTGACCGCCAGGAGCCCGGCACCCGGCACGTCCTCGAGCACTTGCCGGTGGGCCTCCGCCGCTTCCTGAGCCACGGCGCCGCTATAGACGATGGCAAGCTCGCTTCCCGGTGCCGGCGGTACCGCCCAATAAGCACCCGCGATGACTGAAGCACCCAGCTCCGGTCCGAGCTGCCGCTCGGGCTGAGCGAGCGTGCGGGTCGAAAGGCGCAGATAGAGCGAGTGCCCGTCCGGCGCCTGCATGAACTCGAAGCCCCAGCGCATGATCTCCGCGAGCTCGTCGACAAAGGCCGGCTCGAAGAAGTCGAGATTGGGCATACCCAGGCCGATCAAGGGGGTGGCGAGCGATTGGTGTGCCCCGCCCTCGGGGGCCAAGGTGATCCCCGAGGGAGTCGCCACCAGCATGAAGCGCGCGTCCTGGTAGAGCGCGTAGTTGAAGGCGTCGAGCCCGCGCATGATGAAGGGGTCGTAGAGCGTGCCGATCGGCAAGAGCCGCGCGCCGAAGATCGGTCCGGCTAAGCCGAGGGCCGCCAAGAGGATGAAGAGGTTGTTCTCGGCGATGCCGAGCTCGATGTGCTGGCCCTCGGGCGATTGCACCCAGCGCTGGCTCGAGACGACGTGCTCCTCCTTGAAGAGATCCTCCTGGCGCGCGCGGGCGAAGACGCCGCGCCGATTGACCCAGGGCCCGAGGTTGGTCGAGACGGTGACATCGGGCGAGGCGGTGACGATGCGACGGGCGAGCTCGCTCTCGCCCCGCGCGAGCTCATTGAGGATGCGTCCGAAGCCCTCCTGGGTCGAGGCCTTGGCCACGCGCGGCGGCGCCAATGTGGCCGGGACCGCGACGGCCGCGGTCTGGTGCCGGCGCGGGAATTGGCGCGCGAACGGCACTTGGTCGAGAAAGCGCTGCAGCTCCTCGGCCGCGATATCGAGCCCGGCGAACCGGTCCCACTCGGCCCCCTCGGGAATGCGCATCATCGACTTGAATTGCGCCATCTGCTCGCGGTTCATGAGGCCGGCGTGATTATCCTTGTGACCCGCGAACGGCAGCCCGAAGCCCTTGATCGTATAAGCGATGAAGCAGGTCGGTTCGCCGTCAGCGGCGGCATCGAGGGCCTCGAGCACGGAGGCCATGTCGTGGCCGGCGAGATTGGTCATGAGCGCGTGGAGCTGATCGTCGTCGTGGCTGTCGAGGATGGCAGCCGTGGCGCGGCTCTTGCCGAGATCGCTCGCGAGATGGCGGCGCCAGCCGGCACCGCCCTTGAAGCAGAGGGCGGAGTAAAGCGAGTTCGGGCAGTCGTCGATCCAGTCGCGCAGGGCCTCTCCGCCCGGCTTGGCGAAGGCGGCCTCGAGACGCTTGCCGTACTTGAGCGTCACGACGCGCCATTTCATGGCGTGGAAGAGACTGTCGAAGCGGCTGTAGATGCGGTCGGTGATGACGTTGTCGAGGCTCTGGCGGTTGTAGTCGATCACCCACCAGAGGTTTCGGATGTCGTGCTTCCAGCCCTCGAGCAGGGCCTCATAGACGTTGCCCTCGTCGAGCTCGGCGTCGCCCACCACGGCCACCATGCGGCCGGGCAGAAGCCCTGCCGGCGTCATCTCCTTGAGATGCACGTAGTCCTGCACCAGCGAGGCGAAATTCGTCATCGCCACCCCTAGTCCGACCGAGCCCGTCGAGAAATCGACGTCGTCGTCGTCCTTGCTGCGCGAGGGGTAGGACTGGGTGCCGCCGAAGGCGCGGAAGGCGGCGAGCTTCTCCCGGCTTTGGTGGCCGAGGAGATACTGGATGGCGTGGAAGATCGGGCTCGCGTGCGGCTTGACGGCCACCCGATCCTCTGGCCGCAAGCTGTGAAAATAGAGCGCGGACATGAGCGTTGCCACCGAGGCCGAGGACGCCTGATGCCCTCCGACCTTGAGCCCGTCGCGCTCGGTGCGCAGGTGGTTGGCATTGTGGATCATCCAAGAGGAGAGCCACAGCACCTTGCGCTCAAGGGCCGTGAGGCAGGCGAGCGTATGGGCCGATATGGGCTTGGCAGCGGATGCGAGAGCGGCCGTGTCGGGCATGGCGGTACTCTAGCAAGCCCGGTGCTGCCGGACCAGCAAGGCTATGTCCGGCCCCTCAGCGCGACAGCCGCTCCACATAGTGCTGGCAGAACGTCTTGAGCGCCATGGTGCGTGGGCCGCTGCCGTAGGGTTCGCGGCCCGGGTGCCGGAGGGTGAACTCGAAGCGCACGTGGGGAATGCTGTAAAGGTCGGTGAACACGTCGAGCACCTCGGCGGTCTCGACCGTGCGATCCGCATGCTCGCGCCGGAAGCTGGCCCCCGCCTTGATGAACTCGAAGAGGTTTCCCCGTCTGAAGAAGACGCTGCTAAGCCGTTGCCCCCGATCGCTCATTGGCCCCCTCGGCCCACCCGGAGCGCCCTCTGCAAGCAAGCGTTCCGTGCCCGCCGCGATCTTACTTATGCTGAACGGGAAAACACAAGTGCAAATCCCAGAAATGCATGGCGTTTTGCGAATTCACCCGCAAATTTGCGCGGACATTTCCGCGCCGCCGGGCCGCGCAACGCGGCGGTGCCGCATAGCGCCGCTCCCGCGCGGGCAGCGGCCGGTCGCTCAGGCCCGCAGCAAGGCCTTGACGCCGGGGGCGGCGGCCACCTTCCCCTCACCGGTATAGGCCTCGTGGTTGGCCTCGATATCGGCTTGGCGGTAGCGGTAATTGACCATCATGCCGTAGGACTGGGAGATACCCTTCTCCGAGCGGTCGGCGAGCCAATCGATCTGCTCGATGCGGGCACCGTTCGAGAGGTGGAAGTGCGCCACGGGGTCGCGCGCGCGGCCATCCTCGCGCCGTTCCTCGGCCAAATAGCCCGCCGCGAGGCGCGTGAGCGGGCCTCGCAGTGCCTTAGCGATTTCCGGGCTCGCCTCCCAGCCGGGCAAACCAAGCAGGGCGGCAAAGCTTTTCTCTCCGGCGCTCCGGCCGGGGAGGGCCGCAAGCGCCTTGCTTTCCGCCGGCAGCAGTTCGGCCGTCCCGGACTTGAGCGCGTGCTCGAGCCAACGCCGGAAGCCGGGCATGGGCGAGAGGGTGGCAAAGTCCTTGAGATTATGGAACTCGTCGGCCAGCTCCTCGACCACCCGCTTGATCAGGAAGCCGCCGAAGCTGATGCCGACGAGGCCCTTCTGGGCGTTCGAAATCGAATAGAAGATCGCGGTATCCGCCGTTTGCGCTTCCTGCACCGGGGCCGTGGAATCGAGCAGGCGCTGGATGTTGTCCGCAAGTCCGTTGGAGAGCGCCACCTCGACGAAAATGAGCGGCTCGGCCGGCATGCGGGGGTGGAAATAGGCAAAGCAGCGGCGGTCCGAATCCAGCCGGTTCTTGAGATCGTTCCACCCTTCGATCTCGTGCACCGCCTCGTAGGCGATGAGCTTCTCGAGCAGGACGGCCGGCGAATCCCAGCCGATGCGGCGCAGCTCGAGAAAGCCGATATCGAACCAGGCAGCCAGGAGCGCTTTGAGATCGGCCTCGAGCGCCTCCATCGCCGGGTCGTCGCCGGCGAACTGGAGGAGTTCGGCACGGAGATCGACGAGAAACTTAACCCCTTCCGGCAATTCGTTGAATTGTCGCAGTAATTTTATGCGCGGTGCATCCAATGCCGCGCGCAGGGCGCGCTCCGCCTTGCGCCGGGCCGCGTCGCCCTGGGCGTTCTGCAGCGCGAGGATGGCACGGCCGACCACGGCTTGGTCGACATCGAAATCCTTGGCCAGGATGGCGAGGAAACGTCGTCGCCCGTCGGGATTGAGGGCGAGATAGCTGCGGCCGAGGACCGCTGCCCGCGCGCGCGCCGACACCTCGCCGCCGCGGCCCTCGAGACAGGCACGCATCTGCGCCCGCAGCCGGGGCGCATCCTCGCCGGGCAAGGAGGGATCGGCAGCGCCCGCCCGAGCGCCGACCATCGCCTGGGCGATGTCGTTCCAGGCCCCGCGCAGATTGCGCAGCGTGCGATCGACGAGGCCGACCTTTTCCGAGTTTGTCATGGCTGGTGCGACATAAACTGCTGCGGCGGCTCTTGCAATGCGTTGGCGCCTTCCTTCAAGCGGCGCAGCAGAGGCGGCAGCAACTCCGGAAGATCTTCGGCGATGAGGCCCGGACCGGCCAGCGTGCCGGCCTCGCCATGGAGCCAAGCGGCGGCGCACGCAGCCTCGAAGGGCGGCATTTTCTGGGCGAGGAGGCCGAGGACCAGCCCGGCGAGCACATCGCCTGTCCCGGCCGTCGCCAGCACGGCCGGCGCATTGCGGCAAATCGCGGCACGGCTGTCCGGGTCCGCGATGACGCTGTCGGCACCCTTGAGGAGGACGACCACCCCCGCTTCGCGCGCAGCACGACGCGCGCGCGTGAGCTTGTCGCCCGATCCGGCGAAGATGCGCGCGAACTCGCCCTCGTGGGGCGTCAGCACCGCGGGGCCCTTGACCGCGGCGCGCAAGGCGCCCGGATCGCCCGCGAAGCAGCTCAAGGCGTCGGCGTCAAGCACGCACGGCCGGCCGGTCGCTAAGGCTGCGAGCACGCGCGCGCGGGTCTCGGCGGTCGCCTCGTTGCCGGGGCCGAGAAGATAGACGCTCTTGCCCCGGCTCTCGAGCACGGCCGTGAAAGCGGCGAAATCCGCGAAGGGCTCGGTCAGCAGGCCAGCAGTCGCCCCCTGGAAGATCGGCTCGGCCGCGGGCGGGCTGGTCACGGTGACGAGCCCGGCACCCACCCGCATCGCCGCCCGGGCGGCGAGCTTGCCCGCCCCCGTCATGCGGGCACCCGCGACCACCAGCGCATGGCCGCGCCGGTACTTGTGATCCGTGAGCTTCGGCCAGGGGTAGCATGCGAGCCAAAGGGCCGGATCGTTCACGTAGGTGGCCGGCCCGATCGCGGCGAGAACCGTGTCCGGAATGCCGATGTCGGCGACCAGCACCTCGCCGCAGAGCAGCCGGCCCGGCAGAAGAAGATGGCCGGGCTTCATGCGGAAGAAGGTGACGGTGACAAGCGCCTCAGCCGCAGCGCCGAGGATCTCGCCGGTGTCGCCGTGGAGCCCGCTCGGGATATCGACGGCGACGACCGGAACGCCGCGCGGTCCGATCGCCTCGACGACGGCACGGGCCGCCCCCTCGAGCGGGCGCGCGAGACCGGCGCCGAAAAGCGCGTCGACGACGACCGAAGCACCGTCGAGCGCCGCGGGGTCGAGTGCTGCCACGGGCTCGCCCCAACGACCGAAATTGAGTGCGGCATCGCCCCGGAGCCGAGCGCTCTCGCCGAGGAGTGCCACCCGTACCGGCCAGCCCGCCGCGCGCAAATGGCGGGCAGCGACGAAGCCGTCGCCGCCGTTGTTCCCCGGCCCGCAGAGTACGACGACTTGCCCGCGCGGCAGCCGCGCCCGCACCGCGTCCGCCACGGCGCGACCGGCCGCCTCCATGAGCTGCTCGCCCGCGATGCCCGCGGCCAAGGCCGCGCGATCGGCGCTCGCCATCTCCGCGACGCTCAGCAGCGCCGTCCCCCGTTGGCGCCTCTCCTGCATGGTCCGCCTGCTCCCGGCAACTCGAATATGGTCCCTGCAATCGCCCTGATGTTAGCGTTTCGGGCTCCCCAGGCCAATCGAGCCCGCCCGAAGCGCGGCATTGCCAGCGGGCGGGGTGAGCCTTTATCATGCCAGAAAGCTGCAAACGCCGATGCCACAAGCGAGTTCGCCAATGACTGACTTCGGGGAGAGCGTCATGGGATGGTTGCCGCGGGCCGCGGGCGCAGCATTGCTGCTGCTTGGCGCCGCCTGCACATCCACTTTCCAAGCGAGCCCGCCGCTCGAAGGCAGCGGTGCCATCACCGATACCGCGAGCGCCCAAACGAACCTCGAGGACCTGCTCAACGCCCCCGGGCGCGGCACCGACAAGTTCGGCTATCTCAACCAGCAGGTGACGCCTACCTCCTATCGGACGCTGTTCCTGGCCAAGCTCAAGCCGACCTATGCCCTGACGATCAAGCAGCGCAACGTCGAGGCCGAGCAGTTCGAGGTCTTCGCCATCGACATGACCTATCTGCAGGCCGCCAAGCTGGCACTCGACAACGGCTATGCGGGCTTCACCGCGGCCGCACCGGAAAGCTTCCTCCACGTCATCGTCCGGAACAATCAGCTCGACGACCCGACCTACCGCAAATGCGTGGAAAGCTGCCAGACGCTCAATTGCGGCTGCGTTCCCACCTATTACGACTATGCCACCCTCGGCATGCCGGCCGGCCTCGGCACCTACGGACACTATGACCTGATCGACGCGCGCGCGCTCCTGAGCTTCGACTTGAACAAGGACGTCGCGCCCGGCGCCTACGACGCCAAGGCCACGATCGACAAGATGCACAAGCAATACCCCTTCCTGACCGCGGGCAGCGGCGAGCCGGCGGAAACGGCCCCGGGCGCTACGACGACCCCCGGGCCGACGCCGCCCGAGCCCACGCCCGGACCCCCGACCGACACCACGCCGCAGGCGCAGCCCACGCCGCCGCCTGATATCCCGCCGGCGCCGCCGCCCAAGCACCCATGATCTACGAGGAGCGCACCTACACGCTCAAGCCGGGAGCGACGGCAACTTATTTCAAGACCTACGAGGCGGAGGGGCTGGAAGTCCAGAAGGCGATCCTCGGCAAGCTCGTCGGCTATTTCCAGACCGAGTTCGGTACCCTCAATCAGGTGGTCCATATCTGGGCCTACGACTCCCTCGCCGAGCGCGACCGGCGTCGCGACAAGCGGTGGCAGGACCCGACTTGGCTCGGCTACATCCCGAAGGTGCTCCCCCTCGTCTTGAAGATGGAAAACCGCCTCTTGATCCCGGCCCCATTCTCGCCGTTGAAATGACGCGGGCGGCCGGCACCGGCACTGCCTTGCAGCACCCGCGCGGCCGCCACTCCCGGCCCTGCTCGCCTGCCATCTGGCGGCACCTGGCCGCCGCCTCGCTCGCGGCCCTTCTCTTTCCCTGCGCGGTTTTTGCGACGGACGTCTCGGTTGCGCGCGGGCCGGCCTTCGTCGTCGACGCGACGCACCTCGAGGTCGCGGGCCGTCAATTCAAGCTCTATGGCGTCGACGGCCCCGACATCGACGAGACCTGCGACGACGCGCAAGGCAAGGAATATCCCTGCGGTATCGACGCGCGCACAGCACTCGCCGACCTCATCAAGGGCGGCAGCGTGAGTTGCCTGCCGCGCGGCCCGAACGAGAACGCCGAACTGCTCGGCGTCTGCTCGAGCGGGACCACCGACTTGGCCGAGGCGATGATCGAGGCGGGCTGGGCGATCGCGGACCGCCCCCGCACGCTTTATTACGAAAAGGCCGAGGAGCAGGCCCGCCTGACCAAGCACGGGTTGTGGCAGGGGCGCTTCGTCCCGCCCGGCGACTGGCGCATCGGCGAGCGCGTGCCCCAAAGCCACGTCGGCAAGGGCAACAACTCCGAAAAGCTGTTCTGAGCCCTCGTGGCGCCGTGCGAGGCCCGCGGTAGCGGCACCTCCGCCGGCTTCAGCCGCGCCCGATGAAGGGCATCTTGGTCGCCATGACGGTGAGGAATTGCACGTTGGCGTCCAGCGGCAGGCTTGCCATGTAAAGGACGGCACTCGCCACATGCTTGGGGTCCATCCGCGGCTCGACCGCGATCGTGCCGTTGGCCTGGGGAACCCCGTCCTTCATACGCTCCGTCATCTCGGTCGCGGCATTGCCGATGTCGATCTGGCCGCAGGCGATGTCGTGCTTCCGGCCGTCGAGGGAGGTCGAGCGGGTCAAGCCGGTGATGGCATGCTTGGTCGAGGTGTAGGGTGCCGAGTTCGGTCTCGGGGCGTGCGCCGAGATCGAGCCGTTATTGATGATGCGCCCGCCGCGCGGGGTCTGGCTCTTCATGAGCTTGATCGCTTCCTGCGTGCAGAGGAAGCTGCCGGTCAGGTTGATATCGACGACCTTCTTCCACTGCTCGAAGGTGAGATCCTCGAGCGGCACGGGTGGCGCACCCGTACCGGCGTTGTTGAAGAGCAGGTCGAGGCGGCCGAAACTCGCCTTCGCCTTGGCGAAGAGGGCCTTGACGGCCGCGGGATCGCTCACGTCCGTCGGTACCACGAGCGAACGGCCGCCGGCCCCCTTGGCTTGGCCCGCCGTGGCCTCGAGTGCCTCCTTGCGGCGCCCGGCGAGGACGACCGCATAACCCTCGGCCATGAGGGCCAAGGCGACACTCCGGCCAACCCCGCTTCCCGCGCCCGTGACGACTGCGACTTTCTCCGCTGAGGCCATTTTCTCCATCTCCTCCCGTTGCGAGCGCGGCCCGCGAGCCGCCGGCACGTGCCGAGGGGCTGCATGGACATTCCCGGTGCAGCGCCCGAGAGCAATTTGAGCGTGCTCAGCCGTCTTGCGCAAGCTTCCGCACGCGGGCGGCGATGGCCGGGGCGATGCCGGCGCAAGGCGCGCGGGGCCGCCAAGCGGGCGGCACCACTCGCCTCCCCGGCCCCTACTTCGGCAATTCGAGGGCCACGTTCGGCATGCGCTGATTGAGGCGCTTGAGCACTTCTTGCGTGATATCGGGTGCCGTCGTATTCCCGGCGATCGCCGAGCGGCGGATCGCCATGACGAAATTCCTTTCCTTGTCGATCTCGGTCGCGATCTGCTCGATCGTGGTCTCGATCTTGAGAGCCGCGTTGCGGTAGCCGACTTCCAACCGCGCTTGACGATCCTGGTCGTCGCGCTGGACGTCCGCGTTTTTCTTTCTGAGCTCCTGCACGCGCTTCTGATACTCCTCAGCGCTGATGGTGGCGCGCTGTTGCGTCAAAGTCTGCTCGAGCTTGACCAGATTGTCCTCTTCGGACTTGACCAAGCGATCGTCGCTGCCGCGCTGCCTTTCGGCTTGCGCCCTGAGGCTCTTGCCGACCTCGGACATCTGGACGACGTACTGAGTATCGAGGATCGCGATGTTCGTTTGCGCCGCCGCCGGCGGGACCAAAGGCAGCAGCGCCGAGGCGACAATGCCGGCCAGGAGCATAACGATCGTGCGGTTCATGCGCGTACCTCTCAAAGCGATGTGTTTTCCTCGGGCGAACGCTCAGGGCGCGGCGGGCGATCGGCGCGGCACTCGCCCACGGCACCGGCGCCGGGCTCGGCGTTGCGTCCCTGCTGTGCGTGTGCTCGGAGTCCCGGCGCCGCGATCGGGCGGCTGCGGCGCGTTTGGGGCGAGCGACCGGGCTCGAACCGGCGACATCCAGAACCACAATCTGGCGCTCTACCAACTGAGCTACGCCCGCCATCGATCCCCCGGGCTGCCGCGCGGCGCCGAGGTCGCACGTCTCTAATCCTTTGCCCGGCAGCGGTCAAGCCTTGCGGCCGCGGACGCGTCGCCCAGCACCGTCCTCAGTTGCGGCGGAAATGGCGCCCCAGGCGCTCGAGAGCCGCCTCCAGCACGGCATCCTCCTTGCAGAAGGCAAAGCGGACGAAATGGCTCGGTCCCGCGCTCTCGTAGAAGGCACTCACCGGGATCGCCGTGACGCCCGCCTCGGTCGTGATGTGGCGGCAGAATTCCACGTCGTCGCCCTTGAAGCCGAGCGGGCGGACGTCGGCGCTGATGAAGTAGGTGCCGTGGCAAGCAAGCACGCCGAAGCCGATCGCGGCGAGGCCCGCGGCAAAGAAATCGCGCTTGGTCTCGAGCGCTTGGGCGAGCGCGCGAAAATAGGCATCGTCCTTGCCGAGGCCGTAGGCGACGGCGCGCTGGAGGTTGGGCGCGGTCGTGAAGGTGACGAACTGATGCGCCTTCA
>Ga0335078_10015963_pt1 | contig 11143 bp, 11 predicted proteins | sample Lox_Sample_32_FD_206711 | JGI IMG/M metagenome (GOLD analysis project Ga0335078, IMG submission 206711) | Soil microbial communities from Loxahatchee National Wildlife Refuge, Florida, United States - Lox_Sample_3.2 | ecosystem: Environmental > Terrestrial > Soil > Wetlands | place: USA...
GGTGGTCGTATTCCGGTGGATGGAGTGGTTGCCGGCGGAGAATCGTTTGTCGATCAAGCGCCGATTACCGGCGAATCCATGCCTGTACGGAAGGAATCCGGCGCGATGGTTTACGCCGGGACCATCAATCAGTCAGGCGCACTGGAAATCCGGGTGGAAAAGTTGGGCCGCGACACCACATTCGGCAAAATCATTGAAGCAGTGGAAACCGCTGAACGCACGCGTGCACCAATTCAGGGTACGGCGGACCGTTTGGCCGGTTACCTCGTCTATTTTGCGCTCGCCGGGGCGGTTCTGACTTTTCTCATCACTCATAATATTCGTTCCACAATTTCCGTTGTGATTGTTGCCGGGGCGTGCGGTATCGCCGCGGGAACACCTCTCGCCATTCTGGGTTCGATCGGCCGAGCCGCGCAGCGTGGAGCCATCATTAAAGGCGGTCTATATCTGGAAAAACTCGGTGAAGCGGACACCATTTTGCTGGATAAGACCGGCACACTGACATACGGCACTCCGGAAGTCGTGGATATGCGGCCTGCGCCGGGGGTTACCGAGGCGGAATTGCTTGAGGCTGCGGCAATCGCCGAAGCGCAATCCGAACACCCCATCGGCAGGGCGATCCTCGCAAGAGCGGCGCTAGACCAAATTTCAATTCGGCAACCCAGCCGGTTCAGTTACACACCGGGACGCGGCATTCTCGCCGAAATTGATGGCGAAGAAATTGTCGTGGGCAATTGGATGCACCTGCGCCAGGAAGGAATAATGTGCCCGCCGGGGATGCAGGCTGCGTCAGATGGAGCGGCGCTCGTCACGCGGGGCGGGCATTTGCTCGGGGCGATTCACGTTGCGGATCTCGTTAGACCGGAAGCGAAGGACGCCATCGAAGAGCTGAAACGGATGGGGCTCCGGACGGTTCTGCTCACGGGAGACTCTGAAAAAATCGCCAACTCCGTGGGCAAAAAACTTGGAGTTGATGAGGTCTCAGCCGAGCTTCTGCCGGAGCAAAAACTTCAAAAGGTCAGGGACCTTCTTTATAGTGGCAAGAAGCCCGTAATGGTCGGGGACGGAGTGAACGACGCTCCCGCACTTGCCCAGGCCATGGTGGGAATAGCGATGGGTTCCGGGACAGACGTTGCGCGCGAGAGCGCGGACGTCGTCCTGATTGGCAGCGATCTTTCAAAGCTTGTCGAAACGCTGCGGATCGCGCGACGTTGCCGCCGGACCATCATGCAGAATTTTGCCGGAACTCTGCTGGTGGACGCCGTAGGCATTGGGCTGGCCGCCTTCGGCTTTCTGAACCCGCTTCTCGCGGCGTTCATCCACGTTACTTCGGAGATGATATTTATTTTGAATTCCGCGACACTGCTTCCACCTGCGTCATCGGCCAACCAATTCTTCCGCGGGATGCTTTCGAGCGCACCTTCCGGTCAAGCAGCGGAGCAAATTGTTGAGGGGTAGTTAGCCGGAAAACCTCGCGAAGCATTTACGGAAGCGTCCTTGTACCTACGGCTTCGCGCAACTGTTCCAGCGCGGTCATGTACGCGGCGAGCGATTGCAGATATGCAAGCTGCGTGGCGCGGTAGGTGCGCTCCGCATCCAGGAAATCCAGCAGGCTTGTGGCGCCGCGGTGGTAGGCGTAATCGCTGATGTCGAGCGAGGTTTTCGAATCGGCGAGGTAGCCGGATTGATAAAGCTGGATAATTTGATCGTTGGTGTGAAGCGTTTCGTATGCGGTCAGCACGTCATTCAAAACCTGATCCGATGCCGCCGTTTGCTGCGCTTGCGACTGCGTGATCACCGCCTTGGTTCGCGCAATCTCGCCCTGGTTTTTATTGAAAATGGGCAGCGGCACGCTGACGAAAAACGAAAGCGCGTTCGCGTCGCTCACGTGCGAATAATCCACCGTGCCGGCGACGTCCACTTTCCCATTCGCTTCCGCCAGCTTTTCCGCGCTGATTGATGCCGTGACGTTGCGCTGTGCGGCGAGCAAATCCGGCCGCGTCTTTAGCGCCAGCGCCTTTAGCGTGTCCAGGCCGGAATGAAGTTGTTCATAGGTCAGCGTGCCATCCACGTCAAAATCGTCGGGCACGGTTGCATAGCCCAGAAACTGATGCAGAGTGGCCAGCGCGGTTACCTTCGCGAGCTTTGCCTGCGCGATGTCACTCTGGAATTGCAGCAGCTGGAGCTTGATCATCAGGTAGTCGCCTTCGCTGATGGCTCCCGCTTTGTACTGCGCCTGACCGATGTCCACAGTCTGCTTGAAGCTCCCGACATCCTTTTCCGCAAGATCAATCGTGGCCTGCGCAAGCAGCACGGCGACGAATTGCTGGCTGACGTTGAACGTCAGACTTCGTTCAAAATCTGTCACCTGCGCCTGTGTGACGGAGGTCTGATCCTTTGCCGCCGCAAGCCGGTGTTGGCGTTTCTTGCCTCGCTCGAATAAATAGCCGATGCCCACGTCGAACTGTGCGCTGTTGTCCATGTACGTCGACGTGAAATTGCTCGGATTAAAAAACGGCAGGAACTGCGCGTCGGCGCCAAGTGTCGGGTTGGGCCGCAGATTCGCCGTAATCTCCTGCGCCTGGTTCTGAAGGATCAGCGTGCGCTCTGCCACCAACGCGGGGTTGTGTTGCAGCGCGAGATCAATAGCCTGTTCCAGCGTAACCCGTGTGGGTGCGCCCTGCGCATGCGACGGCACGGCGGCCGCCAGGCCGAGCGCTACGCAAATACAGCCTGTCAAAATCAGATGCAGTGATCTCGACCGGCACTGCCTAAAATCCTTCAACTGTGATAAACCATTCGCGCCCTCAATCATGTAACTCATAACAGGTCACTCCGGAAGGATTCGATTGGTTGCTGGACTAGACTTAAAAGATCAGACGCAAGTAAGGCGATATTGCACGCGCTTGCCCGCGCCAGTCTAATGCAGACGCGAGAGAATTGGAAAGGGTTGCAGGCAACACCTGCGCAAGACAATTTGCAGAAACGCAGACTACGCCGTCTGCTTCAGCGCGCGTTCCACCAGATTCAGGCACCGCGCAGTGCGGCTGCGTAGGGCGCTACGCACTTCTTGCTGTTGGCGGCGCAGCGCGTGCAACTCATCGGCGATACTCATCGCGGCCAGCACCGCGACGCGCACGGAATCCACGGTGCGCGCACCCTCTGCCGCGGCGTGCATTTTCTCATCCACGTAACGCGCCAACTCCTCGACGTAACCGGGCTCCAGATCGCCCTGCATGTTGTACGTCTGCCCGTAAATTTCCACCTTCATGCGCGCTGCCATGTCCGCCTCCCGTAACCGTGAACGTGCAAGCGACTGTTGGAGCGACAATTGTGCTGCGGCGACGCCGGCAACGCAAGATGGAACGGGCTTGTACTGGTTGCCGAAGGCCTTGGAGGTGCCGCGTTGCTTGTAAGTGCCTACTTACAAAATGCCGATTCCGGATGCAACCGAACCCCGCCGCGAAACGTCCAAGTTACCAGGGCAGAACGGCCCACCCGGCGGGCTTCCTCCTCTGGCAGAGAAAGGAGGCTGTCATGAAACTTCATCTGAAAATTGCCGCTGTCGTGCTCGGCGCGCTTACCATGCTCGGAACCGCGGGCGTCGCGCGAGCCGACTGTTACCACACGATTCTCCATCGAGAAAGGGATCTGGATCACGCGATCGCCCGGCACGGTTTCCGCAGTCCACAGGCAGAACACGCGCGTTGGGAACTCGATCGCGCTCGGGCGGTTTGCGGCGCGTACCGCTGAGACTCGCTGAACTAAGCTCACTGTAAATCGGCTGAGTGAAAAACAAAAAGCCGGCTCCAGTCGCGGAGCCGGCCTTCTTGACTTGTCATGCGATGCGCGATTCTGAATTAGCTTTTGCTCGGGGTGCCCGATGTTCGTCCCGCTGCGCGGGCGAACGTCGGGATTTATGTGACCAAATGCAGATTACCTTCGCCATAAATTTGTGCGAAGTTCTTTGTCAACCAGTAGACGAAGACCTTCGTTCGCTCGCTTTGCGAGACGAACGCGGGGCACCCGGCTGTACTGTGCCGTTACTTCTCCGGATGTTATACTCCCTCGGTGCGCGCGTTCCTAAAAAACAGATTCAAAACCACGGCCACCCGCCAATTTGTGATCAAGGGACTGACGCCGAGGTCAGCAAAGGTAAGCTCTTGCTCGCCATGAACCGAATTCGGGGGGACGAAAGACCGATTCTATCCGCTGAATTGGCGGACCTAATTTTGAGACCACGGACGCGACATACAAGAGCAGGTTAGAATGCTTTGCGTAGTTTTTATCCAGAATGTTTGAGGAAAAAGAGTTGAAACTCCAGGGAATGAAGTGTCTTCAAGTTTCTCGGCATGTGTTTACCGTATTTCTGATGGTAGCTGTTTTGACAATTGCGTCGGTATCGTCCAACGGCGGATCGGTCAGCCGCCGTCATCTTCACGACCCATCAGACCAAGGGGCGCCGCCTTTGAAGCACAAGCCATGGCTGGAAAAAGACTGGACGACGTGGACGAAAACAGATTGCAATATTGTTATGAATTCTTCCCCTTGGACGTATTTGTACTCAAACAGCAGAGCGGCACCCAATCAGCAGCAATATGGTCTTGAGTTCGGCCACGAAGTGGAACTCCGCTCGGCTCTTCCACTTCGCGAAGCTGTATTGAGGCAACTTCAGTTAGAGAAGAATTATGACAAGATGAAGCCAGAAAAGAAGCAAGCATTTGACCAAGAGCACGCTGGGGATCTTGTCGAAAAACCAGATGACCCGATACTCGTTTGGGTCTATCACCGAGTTTGGACTCCGGCCCCTAGCGCGGGCTCGAACCGACCGGATGAGGTCTATGTCCACCCTCCACCAGCCAGACAGGTCGCGCTTGTTCTGCCCGACGGAAGCTACCTGACGCCGACGCAGACAACGTTAATCCAGAACTCCACATTCGAAACTGAAGTGCTGTACGCATTCTCCCGAATTGTGAACGGCAAGCCGGCCTTCGCATCGGAAGACAAGGGACTGGTAATGGTTCAAGGCGATCCGCTGCCGACGAATAAGGGTAAAGAACTTGGACCGCTCGCGCCGCAGGATTTCCACCCAACGCACGGGCTCGACGCGATAGGTGTGAGCTTCGTTCTGAGCGACTTAATGTACAGGGGAAAGTTGGAATACTGATTTTCTTGATCTAGACCAGGGAGAAGACCGATGGGACGTTCGCGCCACATTGGGGCAGTGATCATAGCGGAACTGCTACTTTCGGTGTTTCCGCTGCTCCCCCTCAAGGCTCAAGTGAACGGCAAATGGCCGTGGCTCGACGAGGATTGGAGACTTTGGACCAAGGCAAACTGCAATACGATCCTAACAGCGCGACCGTGGTCCTATAGTTGGTCGAACACCGCGAACTTGCCCCCGAATCAGTTGAGCTATGGCATGCAGTTTTTTTTCCAAGCCCAGCTCCGTTCCGCCCTACCTGTCCGCGAGGCACTGCTCCGACAAGAGGAACTGGATAAAAACTACGACAAGATGAAATCGGAAAAAAAGCAGGCGTTCGACGGACAACACGAGAACGATCTAATCGAAAAGCCAGATGACCCCATACTAATTTGGTTTTTTCATCGCGTATGGACTCCGCCACCGAGCGCAGGATCAAACCGGCCCGATGCGGTTTACGTGCATCCGCAGCCTGCGAGGCAAGCGGCGCTCGTTCTGCCTGACGGGAGTTATCTGACGCCGACGCATACGACCCTGATCCAGAACTCCACCTTTCAAAACGAAGTGCTGTACACATTTCCTCGCCTGGTGAACGGAGAGCCAGCATTCTCTTCAGGCGACCAGCAAATTTCGCTAGTGCTTGGGGATCCATTGCCTACGAACAAGGGGAAGGAATTTGGGCCTCTCGCTCTGCAGGATTTTCATCCAGTGCAAGGGCTTGACGCGATAGGTGTGAGCTTCGTCCTGAGCGACCTGATGTACAAAGGAAAGCTGGAGTATTGATTGTGACGCGCTTTCCACATTTCGGAGCATTCACTCGGCGCAGCGGGAGACCCGCGGTTCTGGTGTGCCTCGCCCTTGCCGCGCTCGCAGCGATGCCTTTGCTCAAGGCTGGCGCCGAAACCGAGGCGGGCGGAGGACCCAGCTTCGCCTCCTATACAACGACGCTGCAAATCTTAGAGGGCGCGTCCTGCAATCTATCGAAGACCGCGACTCAATGTCCAACACAGATTCAGGTGAAGGGCCTCGCACCACCAGGTACCATCACGTGCACAAGCAACTGAAGGGCTTCAGAATGTCGCGCAACTAGCAAGAAATTCGACGGGCAGGGATGCGTTCTACGAGGAAAATGAAAATGACAATGGTCGACCGAGCTGGCAATGTTCGAAGGCTACGCGCCGCAATTGTCGTTGCCGTCCTACTGACAGCGTCACTGGAGGTTGCCGCCCGAGACCTCAAGCACAAGCCGTGGGTAGAAAAGGACTGGACTGTATGGACGACGACGGACTGTTTCAACATCTTGCACTATTCCCCCTGGGAATGGATAGACGAAGGCTCCGGGAGATTAACTGGTGGTACTCTTGCGCTGCCCGAGAATAGGCGTTCCAGCAATATCATTTCACTGGAGTTCAGTTCAGCGCTTCCTATTCGGGAGGCCAAGCTCAGGACGCTACAACTTGACGATCACTATATAAAGATGACACCTAAAAAAAGGCAGGAGTTCGACCAGGCGCACGCTTCAGAGCTTGAGCAGACCGACAGCACTGTGAAGATTTTCTATGCGGACGCTTGGGGAGGCCGGTTGATAACTGGAACAAATGATACCTTACGCCCGTCAGAGTTAGCGTTCCAGCGCGCGGACGGAACGTACGTGACGCCAGTCTCGATCACGCTGCTTACCGATCCGTCTGAAATTACGCTCGAAGGGTACAAGATCATGTACGTGTTTCCACGAAAGGTGAACGGTGCAGACCTTTATTCGCCAAACGACAAGACCATATCTCTCGTCTTCGGGAACGAATTGCATTTCGACAAGGATCACAAACAATTCGGCCCGCAAAGCCCCGTCGATTTCCGTCCACAAGAGGGCGGCGGATTCCGTTTTCCGATCGCCGAGATGATGTACAAGGGAAAGCTGGAGTATTGATTGTAGGAGGGACGAACAGTGGTCAATCGTGTAGCTAGAACGCTCTGTGCCTTATTGATTGGTTCTTGCCTGGCAATCGGCGTCATCGGACAATCTGAAAACGCTCAAACGACAGTGACAGGATTTGTTACAGACACGCTTTCCGGCCGTCACGGAGCGAATGCGCTGCACGTGGCGGCTGCGAAGCGCAACGTGGCATCCGGGATGGCACAGTACGCGCTTTACGACGAGAAAACGCACAAGCTGTATATTCTGGCTTCTCAGGACTTAGCCGTAGCGTATTTGGGTCAGCGTTTGAAGATCACAGGCACGCTTGCGTCAACTCCGCTGAACCACGCCAGCCAGATGGTGAATCCCAACACGAACGCCGTGATGAATTTTTATAATCAACCCGGCCAGGACTCTTCGACGCCGATCGCGGGTATTCTGACTATCGTATCCATGACGCAGGCCCCGCTGGCGCCGCCGACTCATCCAGCGTCGAACTAGCATCAGCTACGGTGAAAAAACAAAAGGCCGGCCCAAAGTCGGAGCCGGCCTTCTTATTTTGCTTATGAAGAAATTTATGTCGTAGCCGTGGTTTCCAGCTCGGTTTCAAACATGGCTTCAAAACGCTTTTTTTCGTCCTGATCGTGCAGCATCACGATGGGCACCACGCGCATGGAGCGCTTGCAGCCCCGGCACACGGTCACTTCTCCCTGCAAATCCTGCAGGAATCCGTCCGTGAACCGGTACAGCGCACGTTCCCGGCGCGCGTTCTTCGTTCCCTTGGTCCCGCAGTGAGGGCAGGTAAATTCCACCAGATCCTCTTGCGGATCGCGGTTCAGAGCAGCCCACCCCGTGACGCGGACGCCTACGGTTTCAGTAGATTGGCGATTCATTGCACTTATCCCTAACCCTTTCGCGACTCGGGGAACTTTCCCCCGATGTCTCTCAGATGCGCCACCTTGCTGTTTGGATGCAAATTTGAGGCGGGAAACGGATCCTCAACACGCAGCTAACTTCTTTGCGGGCATACGTTTATCATGGTCGCCGCGGAATTGTCCAGCAGATTTTTTGAGCGCCAAATTGGCCTGCGAAGTAGTTTTCCACCCGGGCGCGCCGGGGCTTCAGGGAACATCCGCCGCGATCTGGTGTCCATCTGTTATCGAGGAGCGCGCTCTCTAAATTACAGAAATAACGGAGTTTCCGGCGATGAATCGATAGCGCCGGTAGCCCATAGGCGAGGTGTGCGTATGCGCTTCCATCGATCCAGCTCAAGCGACCCCGTCGCATTCAGGAATGATCAGAATCCAGCGGCTCCGCCGCACGCCGCAGCCGCCTTCGCGGACTGCTTGCTAGGAGCGGACTCAGGAATTCGGCGGCGCGGCGGACGATCGAAGGGAAAGGCGCTGGCGTTTTCGGCGCTCACACAGGTTTGTATCGTGTGCGCGCTAGTAATCGTTCCGCTGTTTGCTTCCACGCAAATTGTGCGGCGAAAATTTGAGGTCATCCCGCCGTACGCGGGAAGCCCTGCGCCGCGGCGCCCATCCAGACCAATTAGCCTGCAGCGACCAATACCCTCGGGCGACTTTCCTGCTCGTCCGACGCAGATCTTCCCGCCAACGAGAAACCCCCAGCACATCTCGGAAGGCGACGCAGCGAGGCCGCCATCCGACGTCTTTTCAGCGGCGGCTACTGCAAACGGCGGCTCCAGCTTTCCCGGCGGCGAAGGTGTGATTCCGATTTTGGGCGACAGCAGCGGCCCGGTTCCTCCGCGACCCGGACCAACTGCGGCTCCCAAACCACATGCGCCCGTGGCGATCAGCCAGGGAGTGCAACTGGCGATGCTCGTGCACCGAGTGGAACCGGTCTATCCGGTTCTCGCGCGACAAACTCGAACGGAAGGGACTGTGCAGCTGCATGCCATCATCGCTCGCGACGGGACGATCGAACACCTCGAAGTAATCAACGGGCCCCTGCTGCTGATTCAGGCCGCGAAGGATGCGGTGTTGCAGTGGCGCTTCCGGCCCACGCTGCTGAACGGCGAAGCCGTTGAAGTGGATACCTACATCACGGTGATTTTTCACATGCAGCGCCAATGAAGGAAATGTTGTAACGACAGAATTGGAAGGAAATCAGTCGGCGGCGCTTGCCGCGGCTGATGGCTGCGAAACAGCCTGCCGGCGCTCACACCGAATCGCCGCGCGCGGTGAAGCCGTTTCCGTCCACAGCGAAGGATCGGCCAGGAGCCGCGAAACAAGCTGGGTATGCAGTGAATGCCCGGCCTTGTGCGCTTCCACTCGACCGAGCAGCGGCCGGCCGAGCAGCGCGAGATCGCCGATCAAATCCAGCGCCTTGTGGCGCACGAATTCATCGGGTGAGCGGAGCGGGCCATTCATCACTCCATCGCGCGTAAGCACGATGGCATTATCCAGCGAGCCGCCGCGCGCCAGCCCCGCCGCGCGCAGACGCTCTACGTCGTCGAGGAAGCAAAATGTTCGCGCGGTGGAAAGCAATTTTGTAAAGCTTTCACGGTTCACACTCAGTTCCACTCGTTGCTGGCCGACCATGGGATGCGCGAACTCCACGAACGCGCGAATCTTGAATTCATTGGCGGGATAGATCCCGATGCGGCGATCGCCGTCTTGCACTTCCACGGGCTTCAGCACCTTCAGGAAGCGCCGGCGCCGGTGCAACTTGCGAATACCGGCCTCATCGATCATTTCCAAAAACGGCTTCGCGGACCCATCAAGAATGGGGAGCTCGAGCGCGTCCACGTCTATATAAATATTGTCGATCCCGCAGGAATAGATCGCGGCCAGCACGTGTTCGGTGGTCGAAAGCCACACGCCTTTTTTCATCAGGCTCGTCGCGTAACTCACGCGCGCAACGTTGTGGCCCTGCGCTTCAATCTGGAAATTATCAAGGTCCGTGCGCCGAAAAACGATGCCGGTGTCCGCCGGCGCGGGAGTAAACCGCATGCGGCAGTGCACGCCGGTGTGGAGTCCCACACCTTGCGTTTCGACGGATCGCTCGATTGTCGTCTGGTTCGGCATTAGAATTCGCGGCTCGCGCGAAGTTTCATTATATTGCAGTTAGATGACCGCCGTGAACTTTGGATGCCATTTGTTTTCAGTGTGTTACATGAGAAATATGGTGATTTTCTGGCCTTGTGTGGCAAACACACAACATTGTGCCCTGTTTGGTGCGGCGTTTAGGGCGCAGCGGACTCCGCAGCTATATAAATGACCTCTTGTCCCGCGCGGCGAGCGCTTGTCACATGCGCCGACTGCGGCGTAAGATGAAGCCTCAAGCGCACTCGCATGGGCTCTCCCTTCAACATTTTGTCGAGCGATTCTGGTGCCGGTAGGCTTGTGCCTCCGCCGGATGCGCACCCGCGCCCGGAGTGGCTGAAGGTGCGATTTTCCGCCGGCGACAATTATCAAGAACTGAAGAACATCATGCGCATGCTGGGTCTGCACACAGTGTGCGAAAGCGCGCGCTGCCCTAACATGGGCGAATGCTGGGATCACCGCACGGCGACGTTCATGATCCTGGGCAACATCTGCACGCGCTCGTGTGGATTTTGTTCGGTGCCGTCCGGCAAACCGGAAGGACCGCCGGAAGAAGATGAACCGGAGCGCGTCGCGGAAGCCGTTGCGAAAATGGGTCTGCGCTACGCGGTGGTGACATCCGTGAATCGCGACGACCAAGAAGACGGTGGCGCGGCGATTTTCGCGCGCACCATTTCAGAAATCCGTCGGCGCGTGCCCGGCTGCCGAGTGGAAGTGCTGATTCCGGATTTTCGCGGCGTGTGGCCGGCGCTGGAAACCGTGCTCGCCGCCCAGCCCGATGTGCTGAATCACAATATGGAAACCGTTCCACGATTGTATCGGGAAGTGCGCAAGGGCGCGGTTTACGAACGGTCGCTGGAATTATTGCGGCGCGTGAAAGAATTCGACGCGACGATTCCGTCGAAAACAGGCATGATGCTGGGCCTGGGCGAAAAGCGCGAAGAGGTAATCGCCGCA
>Ga0335078_10015964_pt1 | contig 11142 bp, 8 predicted proteins | sample Lox_Sample_32_FD_206711 | JGI IMG/M metagenome (GOLD analysis project Ga0335078, IMG submission 206711) | Soil microbial communities from Loxahatchee National Wildlife Refuge, Florida, United States - Lox_Sample_3.2 | ecosystem: Environmental > Terrestrial > Soil > Wetlands | place: USA: Florida...
CCTTCAGCGGCCCGGCGCAGGATCCGTCACAGCACGACAAATTCTACGCCTCGGCGCGCCGCGCCATGTCGATCCTGAAAGACTTCGAGGCGACGGAACTGGTTATCTTCACTCCTCAGCGACTCCCACCTGGCGCCGATATCCTCCCAGCCTTCGAACATTTATCCGATTGCTACTCGCGCACCGGCCTGATGGCCCGCGAGCTTGGATTTCGCGTAGGCCTGCACAATCACCTCGGCCAGATGATGGAGAAGCCCGATGAGGTCGAATTGCTGCTCGCAAAGTGCGATCCTAAACTGGTCTTCTTCGCTCCCGACACCGCGCATCTACACCTGGGCGGCGCTAACGTCCCGGCGATGTTCGAAAAATTCAAGCACCGCATCATCTTTGCCGACTACAAAGACGCCAAGTGGACCACGCCCGAATCCGACGTCGTCGAAGACAACGGCAAGGTCCATCCCAAAGACTCCGCGGATGCCAAATTCCTCGCCAGCATCTACGATCTGGGTGACGGCGAAATCGACTTCCCTGCCTGTCATCGCATCCTGAAATCGGTCGAGTACAAAGGCTGGCTGTGCGTCGACCTGGACACAGCACGAAAGGGGCCGCGCGCGAGCTACGAGAGATGCGGCGCCTACGTGGTGAGCAAGCTCGAACCGATTTACGCGTGATCGTATTGCGCGTGCTAGACTAGTCAATGGCTAGTTAATTTGAACTGCCGTGGCGACTGTTACCGCATTTGAAGCCAAGACCCGGTTCGGCGAGCTCCTCGATCGCGTTACGCGAGGCGAAGAGATCGTTATTACCAGGCACGACAAGCCTGTCGCCCGCATTATTCCCGAAGGCCGGCCCGCTATTGCCGAAATTCAACAGGCTGTGAGCGATCTGAGGGCCCTGCGTAGCGCGATGGGCAAGCGCCGCGGCTTTAAGCCACTGACAGATAAAGAAATCCGGAACGCGATCAACGAGGGGCGCCCATGAGTGGCGGGTTCGTTGCCGATTCGTCCGTTACCATTTCTTGGGTTGCTCTCTCCCAATCCTCGGCAGCGACGGATCGCTTGCTCGACGACGTAGCCTCCGGCACGCCGTTCACTGTGCCCGTCTTGTGGATGTTCGAGGTTTCGAATTCGCTGCTCATGCTGATGCGCCGAAAAAGAATCGATCCCGACGAGTCTATACGAGCTCGTGGGATTCTGAGACGTCTGACACCCATCGTCGACGATGAGGGTCCGCGATTTGCGCTCGGCGAGATCACAGACCTCGCGCAAAAACATGGCCTATCGGTTTACGATGCCACGTATCTTGAACTGGCGCTCCGCAAACGTCTTCCGCTCGCCACGCGCGATGCAGCTCTCCACAAAGCTGCTAAGCGGGCCGGCATACTCACTCTAGCCTAACGCCCGACGCGTCTCTTGCCCCCCGCTCGGAACTCCGGGTGTATACTGACCCCGATCCATCTTCAGCCCGGAGGAACCCATGTCACTTCCCTTCCCCATTCGCAACTGCTTCGTCCTGATCGCGATCCTTTTTGCCTCTACCCCCGCCACCATTGCAGCGGACTCCGCATTCGTGCGCGTCAACCAGGCCGGCTATGAGAAGGGTAGCTCGGCCCGCGCGTACCTGATGTCCACAGCGCCCGAACCCGGTGCGACTTTCGCCGTGGTCAATTCGAAGAGCGTGACCAAGTTTTCCGGCAGCATCGGCGCCCTGCTCGGTACCTGGAGCCACAACAAATCGGTCTCCTACCAGGTTTATGCGTTAGACTTCACCGTTCCCGGAGGCGACATCTATCAAATTCAGGTCTCTGGACCAGTGCCTGCCAGTTCGCCGAATTTCGCGGTGGATTCACCGGAAAACTTGTACTCCGGTCTGCTGCTCAACACTCTCTTCTTCTATCAGACCGAGCGCGACGGCAAGAATATTATTCCGAACGCGTTACGTAATGCTCCGGGACACCTGAAAGATGCGAACGCCAGCGTGTTTGCGACGCCACCCCTCGATACCAACGACTTCATCAACAACGTTCCTCCCACGCCGCCTCTAGTGCCCGCGAACCTGGCGAGCATCGACACGTCCGGCGGCTGGTGGGACGCCGGCGATTACTTGAAGTATGTCCAGACCGTCAGCTACACGGTCGCGCTGATGGAGATTGGCGTTCGCGATTTCCCGAATGAGATGGGCGCAAACGCTCCCGTGAATCCTCCAGCGCCGCCCGTCTCGGTTTCGTACGCAGGTAACAGCGGCCCGGGATCTCCGTCCTCGTCCGATTTCACCGCGGAAGCGAAATTTGGATTGAACTGGCTCATGAAGATGTGGGACGACCAGAACAAAATTCTGTACTACCAGACCGACAACAGCCAGGATTGGAACTACTACGGCGAAGGCGACCCCAGTTCCGCCGCAGGAAACTGCGGTGGCACTTACGCCAGCCCCTACTGCCTGATCACCGAATACGATATCTGGACCCTTCCACAAGCGGCCGACAATTTTCAACAACCCGGCGATCCCAAAGCGTGCGATCCGCTCACGACGATCTTCATCTGCAATCGCCCCGTGTTTGTCGCCGGACCCGTCGGTTCAAAAGTCAGCCCGAATCTCGCAGGACGCCTCGCAGCGTCGTTTGCACTCTGCTATCAGCTTCATCACAGCGACAATACGGCGTTGGCAAATCAGTGCCTCAAAAGCGCAGAGGATGTTTTTGAGTTGGCGGACACTTCCTTCCCCGATCCGGCGCCGGCGGTTGATTCCGGCTCTTGCAGCAATTGCCTGCTCACTGTCGCGCCCTTTGACGGCTATCCCGAAAATGTATGGGATGACGACATGGAGCTTGGCGCTACCGAACTTTATTTCGCATTGCAATCCGCGCCGGCAGCGCAGAACCTCCCCGCGGGTTTAGCGCACACGAATCCCAACGATTACCTGAAGAAGGCGGCTCTGTTCGCGAACAACTACATCACGAACGTCTATCAGCGGGGTTTCAGCGACACGCTGAACCTCTACGATGTCAGCGGTCTGGCGCATTTCGAGCTCTATCGGGCACTCGCAATGGCGGGAAATCCGCAAAATCTGCAAGTTTCACAATCCGGCATCCGGCAGCAATTATTGCAGCAAGTCGCCGACGCGATCTCACAAGCAAGTACTGACGCCTGGGGATTCGGCAACGATTGGAGCGCAGGCGACACCACGTCTCACGGAGCAGGCTTGTCCGTGATGGCGAGTGAAGCGCATTACCTTACGCAAACCAAGAGCTACGACACTTACGCGCAAAGATGGCTGGGAAACATTCTCGGCGCCAATTCCTGGGGCTCGTCTTTCATCGTGGGCGATGGAACTACTTTTCCGAATTGCATCCAGCACCAGGTGGCGAACCTCGCCGGGGCGCTGAACGGAACCTCCGGGGGCACACCGGTGCTTTGGGGCGCCGCCACCGAAGGCCCGTCGAGCGCCGCGACATCCGGCGTCGTCGATGGCATGATTCTGTGTCCCGCCAACGGGGTGGACACGTTCAAGAAATTCAATGGCAACAGTGGAACCTTCAATTCCGGGGACGTCGCCGTATATCAGGACAATGTGCAATCGTTCAGCACTACCGAGCCAGGCATCGATCTCACGTCCACCTCATTCCTGATGTGGTCTTGGAGAATGGCCGGCCATCCGAGCTTCTAGCCGGCGCCCGCTATAATACGTATTCCATGAAAGCTCGCGTTTACGTAACTCTCAAATCTACCGTCCTCGACCCGCAAGGCCAAACCATTCGTGCCGCCCTTAATGGTCACGGCTACCGCGAGATCTCGGATGTGCGCCAGGGCAAGTATTTCGAAATCGCGCTCGACCCCGCCACCACACGCGAACAGGCTCACAAAGACATCGACACCATCGCGCGCGACGTCCTCACCAACCCCGTTATCGAAGAGTTCCGCGTCGAATTCCTCGACTAATTGCGCGGCACTTGAATTGCACCGCTCCTTGAAAAGGAGATTTTATGCGTCAATTCACGCGGCGTGCGGCGCTCACCGGCGGAGCCGTGATTCTCGCGAGTTCCAAAACCGCTTTCAGCGCACAGGCTAACTCACAGATATCGCTTGGGATTATCGGAACCGGTGGCCGCGGCCGCTACGATGGCAAGGTTTTTGCCGATGACCCGCGTGTGCGCGTCGCCGCGCTCTGCGACGTCTACCACGATCAAATCGATCGCGCGAAAACCGAAATCCCGAACATCGAGCGCGTGCCCGCTTACACCGACTATCACGATCTTCTCGCGCGCACAGACGTCGATGCCGTGCTCATCGCAACACCGGTCTTCCTGCACCCCGAGCATTTCGAGGCTGCCGTCCAGGCGCGCAAACACATCTATTGTGAAAAGCCCGCGGGCGCGGATGTCGCTGGCGTCAAGCGCCTGGTGCGTGCCGCGCGGAGTGCCGACCCCTCCAAGGTCATCCAGTTCGGTTTCCAGCAGCGCTTCAGCCCCGAATATCTCGCCGCGCTCGACATCCTGCGTTCCGGCCGATTAGGCGAGTTGTTGCTCATGCGCAGCGATTGGTTATTGGGTGGCGCGCCCATCCGTCCCTTCGAATCCCCCTACCCGCGCGAGCAGTGGCGCGTACGTCATTGGGGCGCCTTCCGCGAAACCTCCGGAGACTTCATCGTCGAGCAGGATTGCCACGGCCTCGACGTTCTCAACTGGTTCGCGCAATCTCATCCCCTGAAAGCCACCGGTGCGGGCGGCCGCAAGAAACGTACATTCGGCGATAACCTCGACCATCTCAACGTGACTTATGAATATCCCAACGGTCTACGCGGATTTCTCGCCGCTACCCAACTTGCCGTCAAGCGCTATTGGGATGTCAAAGAGCAGTTCTTCGGAACCGAAGGCGTGCTTGAGACCGAGCGCAAATACTACAAGTGGCACAAGGACGAAACAGACAACATCGTCGTGAATTCGAAACGGGAAATCACCATTGACGCGATCGACGCATTTGTCACTGACATCGTCGCCGGCAAGCCGCGCAATATGGCGTTCGACGCCGCCGATAGCACCTTCACTTCCCTGCTCGGCAGAATGGCGATTGAAACGCGGCGCGAAGTGACTTGGGAGGAAATGCTGCAATCGGCATAACTCTATAGCGATCCGAGACCTGGAAGCTTACGTGCACTAAGCAGCCTTCTTCGTTGCTTGGGGGGCTGTTAGATGAACACAGATTCGGACGCGACTGGGTCAAATCGCGCACACCCGGGTGCAAATAAACCAAAGAGAACGCCCAAGGCACCACGCCAACACGAGATCCTGCTTTCTCCCGAGGAGCGCGTGCGAACGTCCGGCGAAGTCAATCTCGGCTTCTCCGCCGATCAGGCCCTCAAAGAAGCTCTTCGCTGTCTCCATTGCGCCGACCCCAAATGCGTGGGCGCATGCCCGCTGCACATCGATGTGCGCACGTTCATCGATCGCCTGGTCGAGTCGGATTTCAACGGTGCACTCGAAAGCATTCTCCAACAAAGTCCCTTCCCCGGTATCTGCGGCCGCGTGTGCCAACATGAGCGCTTCTGCGAGAAGGCATGTCTGCTTGGCAAGAAACTGGAGCCCGTCGCCATCGGTTCACTCGAACGTTTCGCGGCGGACCATGGCAACGAGGGCCAGCCGCAATGCACCAGGAATCTCCCTAGCGGATCGCGCGTCGCCCTCGTCGGCAGCGGCCCGGCATCGCTGATCGCGGCGCGCGATCTCGCGGTCAATGGCTATCGCGTCACTGTATTCGAAGCCCTGCACGAGCTGGGCGGTGTTTTGATCTACGGGATCCCCGAATTCCGCTTGCCGCGCGAAGTGGTGCACAGCGAGATCGATCGCTTACGTGCCATGGGCGTCGAGTTCCGCACCGATTTCCTGGTCGGCAAAACTTGTTCCGTGGAAGAGCTATTCGATCAAGGCTACGCGGCGGTCTTTCTTGGCACCGGCGCCGGCCTGCCCCACATGATGGGGATTCCCGGCGAAAATCTCATCGGTGTCTACACGGCGAACGAGTTCCTCACGCGCCTGAATCTCATGGAGGCACATCGATTCCCGGAATCCGATACGCCGGTACGCGTCGGTGCGAGTACCGTCGTAGTCGGCGGCGGCAACTCGGCCATGGACGCCGCACGTTGGGCACGGCGTATGGGCAGCGATACCACGATTCTGTTTCGTCGCGGCCGCGCGGAGCTGCGCGCGCGTTCCGAGGAAATCACCCATGCCGAGGAAGAAGGCGTGAAGTTCGAATTCCTCGCCGCACCCGTGCGCTTGGAAGGTGACGAACGCGGCGTTCTGAAGCGCGTGCAGTGTATTCGCATGCGTCTGGATGCGGCGGACGAATCCGGCCGCCCCTCCCCTGTTCCCATTCCCGGCTCTGAGTTTTGGATGGATGTTTCCACAATCGTCGCCGCCGTGGGCCAAGGCCCGAATCCCACGGTTCAGCGCGCGACACCCCAACTGCTGACCAAGGACGGCAAGATCGCTATCCAGGAATCCGGCGAGACCAGCTTGCCCAATGTCTTCGCCGGCGGTGATGTCGCCCGTGGCGGCTCCACCGTCATTCAGGCCATGCGCGATGGACGCGCCGCTGCCGAAGCGATTCATCAGGCTCTCAACGGACAGCCGGCATCCATTTTTCAACCGGCACCGCGGCACACGGCCTTCCGCATCATCTCGCGGGCACAGATCGCGCCTGACACCTACACCATCGAAGTGGAAGCCGTCGATATTGCCCGCCATTGGCGTCCCGGGCAGTTCGTCGTATTGCGACCGACGCCGGAGAGCGAACGCATCCCGCTCACGCTGGTCGACGGCGACCCGGTCGGCGGTACCGTTCGCCTGATTTTCCAGGCCATCGGCAAAACCACGCATGAGCTCGCTTGCCTGCGGACGGGCGACGCGCTGGCCGACCTTCTCGGTCCTCTCGGAACTCCCGCGACTGCGGAGCATTTTGGAACCGTCTGGTGCGCCGGCGGCGGTGTGGGTGTCGCCGAGCTGCTGCCCGTCGCGCGCGCGCTCCGTCAACATGGCAATCACGTGGTCGCCCTGGTAGGCGCCCGTACCGCCGGCCGAATGATCCTCGACGATGAACTGCGCAACGCCGCCGACGAAGTGCATTGGGCCACTGATGACGGTTCCGCGGGATTCCACGGCAATGTCGTCGAGCTGATGCGCTACTGGCGCACGCAATCCCATCTCATTCCGAAGTTTGTTCACGTCATCGGGCCCATCCCGCTCATGCGCTTTGCCGCGCAGCTTACGCGCGAGTGGGGCATCAAGACCGTGGCCAGCCTGAATCCCATCATGGTGGATGGCACCGGCATGTGCGGCGGCTGCCGCGTATCTGTTGGAGGCAAGCCCGTCTTCGCCTGCGTCGATGGCCCCGAGTTCGACGCCCACCAGGTTGACTTCGACCTGCTCACCCAACGCAACCGCGCCTACATGACGGAAGAGAAACTCGCGCTGGAACGTCACGACTGCGCCATCGGGTTAGGCCAGTAACATAGCCAGCCCTGTGACAAAGGGACGCACGCGTGACCGCGCAAGCCTTACCGCCGAATACATGGCTCTGTTCCGCGCCCTTGAGTCTTTGCAGCCGGAGACGACACGCCTATTTTGCGACCCGCTTGCAGCTATCTTCCTGCGCCGTTGGCGTCGCGGTCTCCTTACGATGGCGCGGTTTCACTCGGGGCGCCGGTTGATCGAGCGCGCGCTGGATTGGAAAGCGCCCGGCGCGAGAGCGGCGGGTATCGCCCGCACCAAGTGGATCGATGACGAGGCCAGCTCAGCTCTGGAAGTTTGTACGCAACTTGTTTTGCTGGGAGCCGGCTTCGACACGCGTGCCCATCGCCTGCCTTACGCTCAGCGATTCACCACATTCGAGCTCGACCGCCCCGAAACATCCCTTGCTAAACAATCGGCGTTGCAACGGGCAGGCGCCGCGCTTCCAAGCAATGTCCGCTACGTCAGCATCGACTTCAACCGGCAATCGATTGCCGATGCTCTCCGCCAAGCTGGCTTTGACTGGACGAGTCCCGCATCCTTTATCTGGGAAGGTGTCACGAACTACTTGTCCACGGAAGCGGTAGATGCCGTACTTCGTCAAATTCAGCAAGGCGCGGTTGGTAGTGTACTCCTGTTCAGCTACGTTCACCGCGGGGTTCTGGAAAAACCAGAACTGTTCTTCGGCGCAGGAAAGTTGATGCGCAGACTTCGGTCATACGGGGAGCCATGGACCTTCGGATTGGTTCCCGAAGAACTCCCGGCGTATCTGTCTGCTCGCGGATTGCGATTGATGAGAGACTTGAGCGTTGCCGAAGTTTGGCAGAACGCGGGCCGTCGCGCTTCTGATGTCCGCGGGTATGAGTTCTATCGGCTCGCCTCCGCTTGCGTCGAGCGCTGACAAATCGCCGACTTCTACTCGCTGCGGATCACGGCGATCGGATCCACGCGCACCGCGCGCGCCGCGGGCAACAAGCTCCCTAACAGCGTCATCACCGCACACAGCCCGATGGCCGTGAGGAAAGTAAACGCATCACCCGGTTTTACGCCCGCGAGGAGCGCTTCCATCTCACGGCCCGCCGCGTAGGCTAGTACCGCGCCCAGCGCCACGCCCGCGCCCGCCAGAGCGACACCCTGCCTGAGCACCATGCGGAGAACGTCGCTCGAACTAGCTCCCAACGCGATCCGCACGCCAATCTCGTGCAGCCGTTGCGACACCGCAAAGGAGAGCAAGCCGTGGATGCCGATTCCCGCCAGCAGAATCGCCACCGCCGCGAACACAGCCAGCACGCGCAGTTGCAACGCTCGCGACGCTGTGTTGCCTTCTACTATTTCGCCCATCGTCCGTACATCCGAGATGGGCTGCTCGCGATCGGCGGTCCGGACGATCTGCCGGATGGCGGGCAACAGAAGGCCGGCAGGCGACGGCGACCGCACCACCAGATCCTTCGGTCCATAGAAGCCCGCATACACATCCTGCGACTGCTTGTAAGGCAGATAAACCTGCGGCTCACTGCTTCTTTCGAGCCCACGAACCAAAACGTCGCCCACCACTCCCACAACGGTCCGGTCGTGATTCCCGAACTTGAAGTGCCGGCCGACCGGATTCTCGTTGGGCCAATACCGCCGCACGAACGATTGGCTCACTACCGCCACAAATTCCCTGTCGGCGGAGTCCGCTTCACTCACGTCCCGCCCCAAGTGCAGTGGGATGCCAAGCGTCGCGAAGAATCCCGGCGTCACAAAACGGAGGCTGGCCGAGTTGGATGCGGCGCGGTCCAGAATCTCCCTGTCGATGGAGACCGGCCAAATGCCCCCGCCCATGGCGGCCATCGGAAGAAAGCTGATGTAGGCCGCGCCCGAAACTCCCGGCAGCTGCCGAACGCCGGATAGAACCTGCGTATAAAATGCCTCGCGAACTTCGGCCTTCCCGTACTTCGGCATCGGCAGCCATGTTCGCAGTGTGAGAACGCCGCCGGTGCGGAAGCCCGGATCGGTGGATTCGATCCTCCACAGAGCCCGCATGAGCAATCCCGACGATACCAGCAACACGACGGAAGCCATGACCTCGGCAATCACCAGCGCGGACCGCACACGCTCTCGGCGGCCGCCGCCCGCCCGCGCTCCGTCCCGTAATCCCCCGGCCGCGGCGCTGCCCCCGCTTCGCAGCGCCGGAATCACTCCGAATGCGATCCCGGTGAGGACAGTGAGTGACGCCGCGAACGTTAACACGCGCCAGTCGATCGTAGGAGCCTGCGCGATCGGAAGCGACGTCGGCACGAGTTTGGCCAGCAATGGAATCGAGATGAGCGCGCCCAGCACGCCTGGCACACCGCCCAAAACAGCCAGCACCAGGCTCTCCGTCACCAATTGGCGGACCAGTCGCTCCCGCCCCGCGCCCAGCGCGGCCCGCACCGCCAACTCTCTCTGACGGGCGATGCCACGCGCCAGCAGAAGATTGGCGAGGTTCGCGCAGGCAATCAACAAAACGCAAATCGCCGCGCCGGTCAGTGCAACCAATAGCATTCGTGACTTCTCCGACACCTCATCCCTTAGCCGATTGACCGTGGCGCTATGCTGCACGTTCTCTCTCGGATACTGATGTTCCAGTTGCGCGGTGATGACGGCCATATCGGCGCGCGCCTGCGCTACTGACACTCCGGGCCGGAGCTTGGCAACGGCCTCCAGATAGTTGTCATTCCGGTCTTGGAAAGCGTTGCCTGGGAATTGCAGAGGCGTCCACAAGTCCGCCGTGCTGTCTGGAAAGTGGAAGTCCCGCGGCATGATTCCGATCACTGTGTAAGGTGCGTCGTCCAGAATCACCTTCCGTCCCAGCACACCGATCTCTCCTCCAAATGCGGCTTGCCAGAGACGATAGCTCAAAAGCACCGTGCCCGGCGCGCCATGGCGATCGTCGGCGGCGGTGAATAATCGTCCCGTCATGGGTTGGATGTCCAGCAACCCAAACAAGTCGGATGATACTGTTGCACTTTCCAGGCGCTCCGGATCGCCCTCGCCCACCAGGTTCACCGAAGTTGGCGTGTAAGCGCCCATGGCTTCGAAAGAATGGCTCATGTGCTTCCAGTCGCGATAGGTGGCCGGCGACAGTTCCATTTCCGTATATCCCGGCAGCCGCTCCCAGAGCTTCACCAACCGTTCCGGCTCCGGGAACGGCAGCGGCCGGATGAGCACGAAGTCCGTCACCGTGAACACCGCCGTGTTCGCGCCCACTCCGAGCGCCACCACCAGGATCGCGGTTAGCGTGAATCCCGGCGTGCGTGCCAGCGTGCGGGCCGTGTATCGCAAATCCTGCCGCAGAATGTCCCAATGAACCGCCAGCGCATTCACCACAACCTCAAACACCGTGGACGCCCACAGCCCCAATGCCGCCAAGGGTCCTCGCGCTTGCCGCTCCCGCCGGGCGAAGATCGAGCGCATCTCCTCGCCATACTCGTTGCGAAACGCCGCCGGATAGAGATGGAGGAGCAGGTTGTAGAGCCGCATCACGCCTTCCCAGGAGCGAAGCCGCTGACCCGCGCGAGTTTCACCAGTTGCGTGAGCCGCCGGGCCTCCGCGCGCGCTACTTCTGATCCGAAAGGAGTGATGCGGTAGTAGCGCCGGCGCTCGTCGTCCAATTC
>Ga0335078_10015965_pt1 | contig 11142 bp, 9 predicted proteins | sample Lox_Sample_32_FD_206711 | JGI IMG/M metagenome (GOLD analysis project Ga0335078, IMG submission 206711) | Soil microbial communities from Loxahatchee National Wildlife Refuge, Florida, United States - Lox_Sample_3.2 | ecosystem: Environmental > Terrestrial > Soil > Wetlands | place: USA: Florida...
GCGACATGATATTCTGGAGTTGGCGAGTTACTCCTCCTCACGCGGCATATACTCTGCTGTTGCAACGAATGGCGTTCTCCTCTCCAAGGAAAAATGCAGGGAGCTCAAGGAGGCGGCGGTGGGGTACCTTCAAATCAGTCTCGACGGCGCGTCTCCGGAGACACACGACGCCTTCCGTGGTGTGAGCGGCATGTTTGACAGGACGATAACCGGCATCAAGAACGCCGTTTCGGAGGGCTTCTTTGTGAATATTGCGACCACCGTAACGCAGTACAACATAGCCGAAATACCCAAAGTTATAGACCTATGTGAGGCACTTGGGGTCCAGTGGTCAATGCTTTACAATTTCATACCCACAGGCAGGGGCATGTCAATTGAGACAATGGATCTGACGCCTGAACAGCGGGAGGCGGTACTGAAACTCATCTGGAGTAAGATGAAGAGCAGCAAGGTCAACATCCTCTCCACGGCGCCGCAGTTCGCCCGCGTTGCGCTGCAGGCAGACGGCCCTCGGTGTAACGTCATACCCACACACTTCGCAAACAGCGAGCTGGGTGGTCAGCTACAGTCGCTTTCCGATTTCATAGGCGGCTGCGGTGCAGGTCGATTTTACATGGCCATGGCAGGAAACGGCGACATCATCCCATGCGTTTTCCTTCCGTATGTGGTGGGAAACGTGTTCAGGGATGACCTTGATGTTTTATGGAAGCGGAGCAGCACCTTTCTGCAGCTGAGGAACAGGGAGCAGCTAAAGGAGCACTGCGGAAGCTGTGAGTTCAAGTATGTTTGCGGGGGTTGCCGGGCAAGGGCATACAGCTACTTCAATGACTACACGCAGCCCGACCCTGGATGCATGCTGAATATCAAAGCTTATGAAAGGATATTACCAAATAATAGCAATAATAAAAACTCCTGTAAAGAGGCTATCCCTTCCGGCTGAAATAAGTTACACCTTCTTAATTTCCATCGCGCAGATCTAATTAAACGTCAAGAAAAAGCTTATTAGCTAAATTTAAGACTCTTTTTTCCGATAAATACTGCGGAATTTTCTAAATGGTGATTATTAAATGCCAGAAAAAATCAAGAAAATTGTTCTCGCCTACTCAGGAGGTCTAGACACATCGGTTGCCATAAAGTGGCTCGGGGAAAAATACGGTTCAAAGATAGTGACCGTGACCGTGGATCTTGGCCAAGGAGAGGACTTCAAGAAGATAGGAGACAAGGCGCTGAAGGTCGGAGCCGAGAATCACTACACCATCGACGTCAAGGACGAGTTCGTAAGAAACTATGTCTTCCCCTCGATAAAGGCAAACGGCCTCTACGAAGGCAAATACCCTATATCGACATCCCTTGGAAGACCACTGATCGTCAAGAAGCTCGTCGAGGTCGCACATAAGGAGGGAGCAGATGCCGTTGCGCATGGCTGCACCGGAAAGGGAAACGACCAGCTGAGATTTGAGATCTCCACAAAGGCTCTGGATCCGGACCTGGAGGTACTTGCACCAACGCGGGACTGGGGAATGAGCAGGGATCAGGAGGTCGTGTATGCCCAGAAGTACGGGATCCCTATCTCAAAGGCCGCCAAAAAGTACAGCATTGACCAGAACCTGTGGGGAAGGTCGATAGAGAGCGGCCCTCTTGAGAATCCATGGAACTCCCCCGAAGACGACGGCTGGGAGTGGACGAAGTCGCCGGAGGCTGCCCCTGACAAGCCAACGCTGCTTGAGCTGACGTTCAAGGGTGGAGTGCCGGTCGCGGTCAACGGCAAATCGATGGAACCGGTTGATCTTGTAGGTTTTGTGCACCGGCAGGCGTGCGAGAACGGCGTCGGCAGGATAGATCATATGGAAGACCGAATAGTCGGTATCAAGTCCAGGGAGACTTACGAGTGCCCAGCTGCCTTGCCGATCCTCGAGGCACACAAGGATCTGGAGAAGCTTATCCTCAACAGGCATGAGCTGAACTTCAAAAAGCTTGTCGACGATCAATGGGCCTTCATGACCTACGCCGGTCTGTGGGACGATCCCCTTATGGACGATCTGAACGCCTTCATAGACAAGACCAATGAGCGAACCGAGGGGAAAGTCAAGGTGAAACTTTACAAGGGCTCCAGCACGATCCTTGGGCGGGAATCCGACTACTCCGTATACGACTTCAAGACTGCCACCTACGACTCCTCCTCAACCTTTGACCAATCGCTTTCCAAGGGCTTTGTCCAGCTCTGGGGTCTGCAGACCGTCGTCTCCAGAAAGGTAATGTCACGGAACGCGAAAAAATGAAAACGTCACGGCGGTAGATGCCTTGAATTCGAAACTGGCTCGTGGCGGGCGTCTGTCTGGTGACCTGACCAGGGACGCCGCCCGGCTCATTTCATCCTCCGAGCACGATCACTACATCGCCGACGACGTGCTGGAGATAAACCTCGCCTACGTCCTTCTGCTCACCAAAGGCGGCACGCTGACCGTTGAGGAGGGGCGCCTGCTCGCGGAGGGGCTTGAGATGCTCAAGGGGCAGGTTGACAAAGTTCCTCCCGAGATGGAGGACGTGCACATGGTGATCGAGGCGGAGGTCGCCGCTCGTGTGGGGGCCGAGCTGGGGGGAAAACTCCATACGGGGAAGAGCAGAAATGATCAGGTCGCAACGGCCCTTCGTATGCGCCTCAGGACGTTCCTGCTTGAGATACTTGACGAGCTCACCTCGCTGGAGGAGGCCCTGCTTCAAAGGGCCTCGGAGAATGTGGAGGTCATAATGCCTGGGTTCACGCATCTTCAGCACGCCCAGCCCGTGACCGTGGCACATCACCTTCTCGCCCATCTGGACATGTTTGGCAGGGACGCCGAGCGCCTGCTCTCCTGTTATTCGAGGGTCAACCTCTCCCCGATGGGGGCTGCCGCGTTGGCTGGCACGGGATTCCGTATCGACAGGTCGGAGCTTGCCAGGTACCTGGGATTCGGCGGGCTTGTGGAAAACACGATGGACGCCGTAGCCTCGAGGGATTTTGCTCTCGAGGCTGTATCCTCTCTGGCGCTGCTCCTGGCTGACATAAGCAGGATTGCCGAGGAGGTCGTGATCTGGTCTTCCCTGGAGTTCAGTTACATAGAGCTGCCCGACGAGCACTCCTCAACCAGCAGCATAATGCCTCAGAAAAAGAACCCCGTGACCGCGGAGATTCTCCGGGCAAAGTGCGGAGACGTCTTGGGGGAGTTCTGCTCCATGGTGAACATCATGAAGGCGCTTCCCCTTACCTACAACTTGGACATGCAAGAGGTTACCCCGCACCTGTGGCGATCATGCGAGACGGCCTTGATCTCTGTAAAGGTGCTCACCGAGCTTGTTGCGAAAATAAAGTTCAATAGGGAGCGGCTGGGCGGAGCTGTTAGGAGGGACTCCTCCGTGGCTACGGAGCTGGCTGACCTATTGGTCAGGGAAGGCGGTCTCCCCTTCAGGAGATCACACCAGATAGTGGGCGGGATAGTGAAGGAGCTTTCAGCCTCCGGCTCCTCGCTTACGGAGCAGAGCCCCGGGGAGCTGTCGGATATGATCTTTGGGATGGCAGGAATACGCCTAGACGTGGAGTCTGTAAGGAGGGCAGTTGATCCCGTATGCAACGTCAACATAAGGTCGACTCAGGGAGGTCCGTCCTTCGGCGAGGTCAGGCGCATGATAGACGCAAGATCCCGTCTGCTTGGGAATCTTAGGGAAAAACTAGCTGGAATCGAGGGCTCGCTTGAGGCAGGCAGAAGGTCCTTGTACTCAGACCTCTCCAGTCTCTAACGCGGCGAGGTCCAGCCCCTCCCTCAGCAGGAAGCCAGCTGCCTCCTTCACCCACCTGCCGGCGAACTCATTTCCGGAGAGTTCCTTCAGGTATTCCTTCCAGGTGAGCGGCATCCTGACCTTCCAGACGCTGTAGTGCTTTGCTATCCTCCTGCAGCCTTCCCTGTGGTACCTGCACAATCCCCTGGTGCCCTCCCGCCCGCAGATCCTGCACTTATTTTCTTTTGGCTGGGCACTTGTCATTTACGCACACCCTCCATGGTTTTCGGCTGCTCCCCTTAATCTCCACGATCGGCAGGCCGCAACTTTTGCAGCTCTCGTTCGTGGGGATTATCCTTCCCCTTTGGGGGAGTGGCAGTGAAAACCTGCACCCCCTTGAGTATCCTGAGCAGCCGAGGAACCTCTTTCCCGTCTTCCTCGAGCGCACCACGATGAGATCCTCACCACAGCTTGGGCACTGGCCGAGCTTGCATTCGTTCTCCTTCAGGTAGCTCAATGCCTTGAAAAGCTCGCCACCGATCTCCTCGTACCTTGAGATCGCGCGCTCAAAGAGCGGCTTGAGCTCATCAATTGCCAGGCCGAGCACCTGCTCGTAGCTCCTGTTTCCTGCCTCTACACCTTCCATGTCATCGCCAAATTTTTTCGTGAGGTCGGTGCTGGCGAGCTCGGGGAAAAACTTCTTCAGGACTGGCACAACGGCCAGACCGAGCTCAGTCACCTTTATGTTGACGCCCTCTATGTATCCGCGTCTGTACAGGGTATCAAGGATCTCCGCCCTGGTGGCCTTTGTTCCCAAATTGCTCCTTTCCATGGCGCCAAGGATGCTGCCCGGGTTGAACCTTAAGGGAGGGGCCGTCTGCCTGTCCTCGCGCCAGACTTTTTGCATTAGAACGTGGTCGCCCGTTGCCACCTGTGGCACCCTCACATCCCTTGAGCCGGAGTAGGGTTTGTAGAACCGCATCCACCCCTCATCAACGGTTCTGTATCCCGTCACCTTGAATATGTCACTTTCACCACAGAGAACCGAAATAACGGTCTTTTCCCTCAATGCTGGAGGACCGAAGGTGGCCAGAAACCTCCTCACAATAAGGTCGAAGATGGCCCCGTCCTCCCTGGCTGCTCTGGACGGGAGTTTGCCTGTGGGGTGAATCGCGGGGTGCGCCTGATCTGTTTTTGGTCCCTGTCTGGGCACAACGGGCCCTGAAAGGATATCCCTCGTGTCGTCTCCGTACCTGGGATCTGCCGAAAGCTTCTGTATGATTCCCCTCAGTCCAAGTGAGGAGGGGAGCCTCTGGCTGGACGTTCGGGGGTAAGAGATCAAAGCGTCCAGGTACAGCCTCTCGGCAATCTTCTGCGTCCTTGAGGGGGTGAACCGAAAGAGCCTGTACGCCTCCTTCTGAAGATCTGTGAGATTGAACGGGTATGGCGGGGGGATCATCATCTGCACGACCTTTAAATCACTGACCGTTCCCTCCTTGCCATTGCATCTCTCCGCGACCCCGTCGGCCTGCTGCCTGGAGAGGATCTCGTTGAGCATGTACGACGCCTGTAGGTGTGCGCCCTGTATTCCTACCTCAGCCCCTATTGTCCAGAACGGGTCCGGCACATGCAAGTTTATGCTGAGCTCCCTCTTGTGGAGCACATTCAGTGTCGGGCTCTGTACCCTCCCCGCGCTCAGAATCTGGAACCTATGGCAGCTCCAGCTCAGGGAGTCCATGAGAGCCCTTGAGACATTAATACCGAAAAGCCAGTCCAGTTCATGCCTGGCCTTGCCTGCCGATATCGTGTTGAAGTCCAGGGTGCGTGCCATATTTTCATACGCGGACTGCAGGTCCGCCTTGGTGAGCGTGGAAAACTTCATCCTTCCTGCCCGTACATCGGCGCCGCCGCAGGCGTACCTGAGTATCATGTAGGCGATTAGGCTCCCCTCGGTGTCGTAGTCGCAGGCGCTCACGAAGGCGTCTGCACCCTTTGAAAGCTTGGATATGGTTTCAAGGAAGGCACGCCCCCTCCACGCCCGACTGCCTTCGCTCAGCTGGGTCCACTCTGTGTCAAAAACAGGAAAACTCCAGCCCTTGCTCCGCTGCGCCACTGTGAAGAGGTGGCCTATTGCCGGGACAACAACAATGCTCCTTCCCCCCCTCTCCAGCCGGTACGTCGGAACGCCATTGACCCTTTTTGCCTGAACCTTGCCTTCAGCCAGGGCCGAGGCGATCTTGGCTGCTGCACTTGGCTTCTCACATAGCACGAGCTGGTAGGACATCCCCTTCGACTCAAACATTATAACCTGTTCTATGATATAATAAACTGTGCTTTCACCCCGAGTGTTAAGAACAAGGTTCCTTTTGCTGACTTTATCTCTGTTTTACGACGTTGCATTCGTGGACAGGGTCTGGACTGACCCTGATCTATTCCGGGCATCAGTTGGTCTGATTGGGACATTTATAGTGGGCTTCGCCGGGATCTTTTACGCGGCCCTCCTCATCGCCGGAGTGGTCGTCCCCAGCAACATAGCGGCCGCCCTGGTTGTAATAGGGCTGTCCCTGTTTTTGGCGGGGTCCCTTAGAGGACGGCTGAACATAGGCTTCAATATAAGCTCCTCAGCCGAGACCCTCCGATCGAGGGGGACCATCCTGTGCCTTCTTACGGACGTCAAGCAGTCCTCCTCCTTCATTGAGGTGATAGTCAACGGAGTTCCCTGCTTCGGCGATGAAACTTCCCTAAAGGCGGCCGAATGCTATCTTATATTCGCAACCGAGATATGGCGAGAGTCCCTCACCCAGAAGGGGCTAAACATCCTCGGCGAGGTCTTCGCAAAAAGAAAAGAAACTAATAATGGTAATCACGATAATAGCACAAAAGAAAACAGGTGAGATATTTGCCAATTAGAATAACATGCATGCGGTGCAAACACATCCTCTATGAGGATGCCGAACTGGTTTCTCCTAAGGATATCATAGACAAGTACGACTCCAAATGTCCAAAATGCTCGGCTGTACTCTCCTTTGATCCTTCAAAGCTTACAATATCTGTCTCAGAAGCCGATGAGGGAAAGGGGCTCCTGAAGATATTCAAGAAATGATCTGGTAGTAAAGGGCAGCAGATAATCCTGAGAACCTCCCCAAACAAAAGATAAAACGAAGTCAAAGAAAGATGAGCCGCTTGGAATTGGAAAGATGGATGGAGCTGTACGCGGGGATAACGCGCCGCCTGGATTTGGACTTCTCTAAGGATAATGACGCAGCTAGGCTGCTGTTCCAGCTTCTGAGCGTGCGCGATACCCTGCCGCCCGAGGTGCTACACGAAAAACTAAGAGGTCGCTTGGTGGCGGTTTACGGCGCTGGTCCCTCGCTTGACGCCGGCCTTGATCTCATGATCTCCACGGCTCTCTACCCAAAATTTGTACACCTTGCCGCTGACGGCGCGGTGTCGGCGTTCAGGGAGTGCGGGCGCGTTCCTGACATTGTCTTCACTGACCTAGACGGCAACGCTGCTGATCTCATCAGCGCCAGTAGTGCTGGGTGCTGGCTCATAATACATGCACACGGCAACAATATGGATCTCCTGAAGAAGCTGGTGCCTCTTATGGAAGGTCCCGTTTTAGGATCAACCCAGACATGCCCTCTGCCTCCCAAGGTGCTCGACCTCGGAGGCTTTACAGACGGGGACCGGGCTGTGTGGTGGGCCTCTGAGTTGAGGGCAGAAAAAATACTGCTTATTGGAATGGATTTCGGGACAACAATCGGAAGGCACTCCAAACCTTACCTCAAAGGCAGGTTGCTGAAGATGAAGCTCGACAAGCTGAAAATTGGGCGCGAGCTGGTCGAGATCGCCGCGGAAAAAGGAAACCTTTGCAGCCTCGTCCCGTCCGGCGATTCCCCTCCAATGGCTGGCGTGCCCGCCCTGCGCCTGGAGGACCTCCGCCGCCTTTAAAAACTGAACCCTCCGAAAAAGATTAAATCCAGTCCACTGCAATCTGATTACGATCATAATGTCCGACTTTATCAAAGTGGAAGACAGTCTGATAAAGACTGGACTCTCATACGTCAAGACGCACGAATGGATCAACCTGAATGAAACCCCTTCAACAATGGGCATATCGGACTATGCTCAGAAAAAGCTTCACGACGTGGTGTACGTGGAGCTGCCAAAGGTCGGCGCGCGTGTCAGCAAGGGGGCACCCCTGTGCGCCTTGGAGTCTGTAAAAGCGATAGCCGAGGCCCACTCCCCGGTGGAGGGCGTGGTCATACAGGTCAATGAGCTCCTGAACGAAAGGCCCGAACTCATCAATAAGGATCCCTACGGCCAGGGATGGCTTGTCAGGATCGAGGTCCTTGAGAAGGGCGAGCTGCTCACCCCCGATGAGTACTCGGTGCTGGTGCAAAAACTGATGGCGTCGAAGCGCTGAGAGCTGCCCCCTCCTTGCGTGGCCGCAAAAATGAGTGCTATTCGCCCTACTCTACCATCATGGTCTCAAAGACGCCGTAGTCTACAAGGACCTTCATGGGTCCCCTGAGCGCGGAGTCCAGCTTTTCCTCCCCTGTATCCACCCTCAACACCCTTATGCCCCTCAGTTTTTCCCTTGTGGCGATGACCGTCACGGCATCTCCTCCTGCAGCCTTCAGGACCCTTGGGCTTATCTGCTGGTTTCCGCGCCCAAATATGAAGCCCTGTCTCCCTATGGGTGACACAACGATGCGGGACGGGTTGGAAGCTATTTCTGCCAGTATATCCCTCTCGTTGGCGTCCCCCTTGACTAATTCCCCGTCCCTGACAAGATCCACGCCAAGAAGGGTGGAGTCAATCCCCATGAGCTCGTTGACAGCCTTGACTGTCCCTCCGGGGCCCAGGATGTAGGTAACTGACCCATCCATCCTCTCGACAATCCACTTTGCCAGCGCCTCCCTGTGTCTGCAGACCTCATCTGTTAGCGGGGAGGGCTCCTTCATGCCTTGGAGGGCCGAGGGCTCGTAGGGAACAAGCAAGTAGCCATAAAGCTTCGAGGATACCCTTCCCTCCCTGAAGGCCTCCTCGTCGACATCTGCCACCTCCGCCTCCTCCAGCGGCAGTTCGCCCCACAGAAACTTCATAATTACGACGGCGGCTGCCTGCGGGGTTGTAGCAAACACGCCACTGTGCATCTTTACACCTGAGGGGATGCCAATGACTGGCACCCTCTCCCCCACCGTGTTCAAAATATCGCGGGCCGTACCGTCCCCGCCACAGAACGCTATTATGTCGACGCCGCAGCCCTCCATGATGCTCGCCGCAGAGCGCGTATCTTGGGCGACTGTGCTCCCCCTTCTACCTTGGATGACCTTGCATGTTATGCCCAACCCCTGCATTATCTCCTCGCCCATCGTGCCTGGACATGTCCAAAAATCTATTGCATTTGAAACTCTGCCAAGGGCGCAGAGGAACTCCCTGGCCCTCCCGGCGGACACGTTCGTTGCGCCCAGCGCGAGGGCCCTCCTAAGGGTTCCCTCGCCATCCGTACCTTTGAGTCCCACCGCTCCCCCCATGCCTGCCACGGGGTTTACGATCAGGCCTGCCCTCCTCAACTCCCGCACCCTATCGGCTACCGGTCGCCGGCGGTAGCTCCTCTATCCCTATCATAAACTTTTCCTCCTCTATGTCCCACTCCTCGACGATCCTGGAGCGTACCTCACCCTGAATTATGTTCATCTCCTTTGCGCGGACCTCGGAGGCTATGTCCTTTGACCTGCCGACAAGAAGCTCGCGGTTCTCCTCGCTGGGAGTGGATATGACTACCTTGATGTAGGCCTCCACCTTGAGGTCGGCTTTTTTCCTCATTTCCTGCACCCTTCTCACTATATCGCGCATCAGGCCCTCAGATATGAGGTCCTTGTTCCTCGTGACGTCTATGTAAACCCTGCCGAACCTCGATTCCATCCCTTTCAGGTTCTCCGGCAGCTTCTCCTGCGTGGAGAAAAACTCCTTCTCGAGCTTAATCTTCTCGCCGCCCAGCTCAACCACCACCGCCTCGCCCCTGTTCAGGGCATCGAGCGTTGGCTTTGCCTCAAGCCCCGATATCAGTTCGGCGACCTCGCCGCTCCTTTTTCTGAACCTCGGGCCAAGGACTGCACGGTTGGGCACCAGGGTCATCTCCCTTATCCTGCCCTCCTCCTCCGCCGTTATGATCTGCAGCTCCTTTACGTTGGCCTGCTCCAGGACAACCTCCCTCATCCTTTGGAGTGCCTGCCCTACATTGTCGTCACTTGATACGACGCCAAGCCTCAGCAGAGGCTGCCTTATCTTCACCCTTGAAGACTGTCTCGCAGCGTAGGAGACCTCAATCACCTCCCTTGCAATTTCCATGTCCTTCTCGAGCGTGTCGTTGAGCCATCTGTGCTGCACCTTGGGCCAATCCAGCATGTGAACGCTTTCCGGCGTACCGGAGGTGCCAGCGAACATGTCTTGGTAGACCTTCTCGGAGAGGAACGGCACCACGGGCGCGGCCATCCTAAGATAACCGAGCAGCACGTGGTGAAGCACGGAATAGACTGCCAGCTTATCGGGGTCCTCGACCTCGGACCATGTTCTTTTGCGGATAAGCCTTACGTACCACCTGCTCAACTCCTCCTTCATGAACTGCTCCATGTACCTTATGCTCTCAAAGATCCTCAGGGCATCGTTAGCCTCTGTTACCCTCTGGACCAGCCTCTCAAACTTGGAAAGTATCCATCTATCTTCAGGCCGCAGCGAACCTTCCAGCGACTCGAGGGGATGCCTCTCCGCCGAAAACTTGTCGAGCCCCATATAGAGGCTGGCGAAGTAGTAGGTGCTCCACATTATGTTCAAAAACCTTGAGGTTTCCTCCACAGCCATCCAGGAGAACCGAAGGTCCTCCCAAGTCGTGCAGCCCAGCTCGTACCACCTGAGGGTATCCCTTCCGTATTTTTCTATGACTTCCTCGGGAAAGACAACATTGCCGAGAGACTTATGCATCGCCCTTCCGTCTTGGTCAATCGTGAACCCGTGCATGAGTACCCTTTTGTAGGGTGCCGTTCCGAAAACTGTGGCGCCCTCCACCATGAGTGTGTAGAACCACCCTCTTGTCTGATCATGGCCCTCAAGAACCAAATCGGCGGGCCACCAATACTCGAACGCCTTTTTGTCAGCAGGATAGTGAAGCGAAGCAAACGAGGCCGCCCCCGAGTCCATCCATACGTCGGCGACGTCGGGTATCCTGTGCATCGTGGCACCGCAATCGCATTTTACGCTGACGCGATCGACCCACGGGCGATGAAGCTCAAGCTCCTTGATCTCCTCCACGGCGCTCGCTCTCAGCTCGGATACCGATCCTATTACGCGGTACTTGCCGCAGCTGTCGCACACCCATATGGG
>Ga0335078_10015966_pt1 | contig 11141 bp, 8 predicted proteins | sample Lox_Sample_32_FD_206711 | JGI IMG/M metagenome (GOLD analysis project Ga0335078, IMG submission 206711) | Soil microbial communities from Loxahatchee National Wildlife Refuge, Florida, United States - Lox_Sample_3.2 | ecosystem: Environmental > Terrestrial > Soil > Wetlands | place: USA: Florida...
TTGAATCGAGCAGTCGCGCTCGAAGACGTGCACGCAGTTGCCTTCGCGATCGCCGAGCACTTGGATCTCGACGTGACGCGGGCGCTCGATCGCTTTCTCGAGGTAGACGGTGTCGTCGCTGAAAAACTTTTTCGCTTCGCTGCGCGCGCGCTCCCACGCGCTCGCCATCTCCGACTCGTTCGCGACGAGTCGCATCCCCTTTCCGCCGCCGCCCGCCGCCGCCTTGAGCATCACCGGGAACCCGATTTTTTTCGCGGCGGCGATCGCGTCGTCCGTCGTCGCGCAGTCGTTCACGCCGGGCGTGATGGGGACGCCGGCTTGCGCCATGCGCACACGCGCGGCGGTCTTGCTTCCCATCGCGCGCATCGCGCTCGCGGGCGGACCGATGAACGCGACGCCCGCGCGATCGCACGCTTCGGGGAGCGCCGCGTTCTCGCTCAAAAATCCGTAGCCCGGCGCGATCGCGTCGCAGCCGGATTTTTTCGCGACGTCGACGATCTTGTCGACGCGGAGGTAGCTCTCCGAGGCGGGCGCGGGACCGATCGGGTACGCCTCGTCGGCGCGCCGCACGTGCAGCGCGGCGCGATCCGCTTCCGAGTACACGGCGACCGCCGCGATTCCCATTTCGTGCAGCGTGCGCGTGATGCGCACGGCGATCTCACCGCGGTTCGCGATCAAAACCTTTCGAAACTTCGCCACGCGCGCACGTTAACATGTCGTCGGCTTCGCCGCCGAGGTTACGCGCCGCTGCACTCACAGCTTCGCGATGCGAACGATCGCGTCCGCGTCGCCGACGTACAGCGCGTCGGACACCGCGATCGGCAGCGGCGCGTTGAGACCGCTCACGTAGAGCGAAGTCGTGTTCGACGTGAGATCGACGACCCACACGTTTCCGCCGGTGGGATCGGTGAAATACAAATTCGTTCCGTCGAGCGCGAGCCGCTGTGGATGATTGAGGCTCGTCGCGATGGTCTGCGGCGATCCGGTTCCGCGCGGGTACGAGATGATTTGTCCGTTCGGCGCGATGTCGTCGATCGTGACGTACACGTTCGTCGACGACGCGACGACGTCGCCCATCGTGACCGACGTCGGCGTGTCGAGCTCGCTGAGATTTCCCGAGCCCGACGTGAGACCCGTGAGCACCGCGGCTTGCGTGCCGGTCGTTCCGACGAAGAGGCTCGTGCCGCTGATCGTGAGCGCCGTCGGCGTGATGTCGCCGCCGAAATCCAAGAGGTCCTTCGGCGTGCCGCCCGACATCGCGACCATCTCGATGTTCACGCCGCTCGTCGCGAGCGTCCAATAGACGTTCGTGCCGTCGTTCACGATGCCGAGCGCGCCGGTCGCCGTGGATTGCAGCGGCGTCGGCGAGCCGCCCGTCGTCGGAATCGAGTACACGGCGCCGGTTCCCGCCGTGGGCGCCGTGGTGAAGAACGCGAAGCCGCCGCCGACCGAGAGCGCCCACGGCGCGCTCAATCCCGTCGCGAGATCCGTCTCGGTGCCGCCGCCCGTCGGAACCGTCGACAGCGAGCCGTCCGTGCCGCCTGACGCGTAATTTGTATAGTACACATTTCCGCCGAACACGACGACCGCCTTCGGGTTCGACGCGATCGCGAGCGCGGTCGATCCGCCGTCGCCGCCGTCGAAGATCGCGCCGCCGTCGCCGATCGTTCCGCCGGGCGGCACCGGAACGGTCCCGTCGAAGTCGCCGAGCATCGGCGGCATCACCTCCGTCGGCTGGCACGCGATCCAACCCACGAGGCACGTCGAAGCGAGCGCGAGCTTCTTCACGCGTCGAACTTACGGCGCGTCGCGCGGTCGGACAAATTCTCGACGCGCGGTCACGGGAGATCGACGACGTGGAGGGTGCGCGCGAGCTTGCGCGCCCCGGCGAAGCCCGTCGCGTCGGTCGTCCAGAGCGTGGTCTTCGCGGCGAGCAGCGCGTCGCGCGCGGTGTCGCGGCGCTTGGTGATCTCGGCGGCGTTCGAGGTGCGGTCGCTCGGGAGATCCGCTTCGGCGAGGTGCGCGAGGAGCGCGCCGTCGCGACCGAGCGCGGTCCAGTAGCTCGGACGCGCGCCGAACTTTTGTTTGTACGCGTCGACCTGCGGCGCCGACACCGCTTGGATCGCGAAGACGTGCAGCCCGCTCGTCGCGCGTTCGGTGTCGTCGGTCGACGTGGACTCGAGCGCGAGCCCGACGTTCGCGCCATGCGGAAGCGCGGGGAGCACGGTGCGCACGCAACCCGACGGCGCGGAGAGGAGAAAATCGTGGACGCCCGTCCAGTCGGAGATCGGAAGGCGCGAGCGCGAGTACGGAGGGTCGCACCGAAACGGCGGCGCGAGATCGAGCGCGCTCGACGTCGTCTGCGTGAACGCAGTCTCCGCGATCGCGCCCGTGATCGTCGCGACCGCGGCCTTGCGCTTCGTCTCGCGCCGCTCGAGCTCGGCGACGAGCATCGTGATGCTCGTCGCGCGCGACTCGCCCGCGACGAAACAGAAACGCGTTCCGGGAATCGTCGACGCGGCGAGCGTGATCATCGTGAGCTCGTTCTTCTCGGCCCACTTGCACGCGCGCTCGGCGGACGCGTCGTCGAAGCCCGCGAGGACGATCGCGGCGCCCGCGCCCGCGAGCTCCTCGAGCGACGCTTCGAGCGCGGCGGACGCGTCGGCGCGCGTGACGAGGCGCGTGCCGTCGTCTTCGCCCTGCGATCGCGGAAGGCCGAGCGCGAACGCCGCGCCGCGCGCAGCGTCCGCGGCTGCATCGCGAAGCTCTGGTGTGTCCGTCGGAAGCACCAAACCAATCGTGCGAAACGCGACCGCGCGCGCGCCGCGAAGGCTCGTCGCGAGATCGCGCAGATCTTGTCCGATGTTCGAGCCGACCAAATATTTTCCGAGCGACGACGCGATGAGCTTCTGCGCAAGGCGCGTGTCTTGTGCGTCGAGCGCGTGCTTCGCGAGCGACTCGGCGACCATCTTCTGGAGCTCCGGCGAGTACCCGCCGTTTCCTTCGCCTTGCATCGCCTCGAGCGTTTGCTCGAGCACGCTCGGCTCGACGTGCTCGAGGAGCGCGACCGCGCGCGCGTGCGCTTCCTTGTGCCCGTGCGGCGGGACGGAGCGAAGCCATCCATCGAGATACGCGACGGCCTCGAGCGATCGGTGCGCCTCGATCGACGCGCCAGAAACTTCTTCGAGCAGCGTCGTGCGGAGCGCCGTGTCGACGACGACGCCGACGAGCGTCTGCAGCGCGGCGACCGCGTCGTCGTATTGTTTGTCGACGCGCATCAAGCGCGCTTTCAGCGCGAGCCAGAAGTCGTGCGCGTTGCCGGGCGGCGGCTCACGCGTCGCGGCGACCTCGTGGCGCGCCCCGGGAACGTCGCCGAGATCGAGCAGCACGTGCCCGAGGTAGAGATGCGCGAGCTCCGTCACGCGATCGCTCGGGTAGCGCACGATGAACTGCGCGAAGCGCTCCGCGAGCGCCTTGTCGTGGGGCGCCTTCTCGAACGCGTCACGCAAGACCGAGAAGGCGTGACCCGCTTGCGCCGAAGTCGACAGCGTCGGCACCGGACGATCCGCCGCGTCGCTCGCGCACCCGAGCGCGGCGCACGCCGCGACGGCGACCGCGCGTCGAAAGAAGCCGAGACGCGTCATCGCGCGACATAGTAAAAGCAGGTGAGATGGCGCGCGAGCAGAATGGGCACGTGCCGCTGGGCAAGCGACTCTTCTCGCTCTCCGGGATCGTGCCGCTCGGGTTCTTCCTCGTCGTGCACACGTGGACGAACGCGTCCGCGATGCGCGGGCAAGACGCGTACGTCGCGACGGTGGGGTCGCTCGCGCGCGTTCCGCTCCTTCCGCTCGTCGAAGTGCTGATGGTGTTTCTGCCGCTCGCGTTTCACGCCGCGTACGGCACGTGGATGATCGCGACGCGCGCACCGATGGATGCGTCGCCGCTCGGCCCGACGCTCGCCAAAGCGAATCGCGTCAGCGCGGCGCTCGCGCTCGTGTTCGTCGCGTGGCACGTCTACGAAACGCGCGTTCATGCGTGGCGCGCAGGCATCGCGCCCGACGCGTTCTACTCGACGCTCGCGTGGCGCCTCTCGAGCGTGTCGTACGGATTTCCGTCGCGCGCGGCGGGTTACCTCCTCGGCGTCACCGCGACGATCGCGCACCTCGCGCTCGGCGCGTACGCGTACGGCGTTTCGTCGGGATGGTTTCCGAAAGCGGATCAGAAGAAGCGCGCGGCGTGGGGAATCGGAGCGCTCGGCGTGCTTTTGTTCGTCACGCAAGTCTCGACGGTGATCTCGCTCGCGACCGGATCGCACTTCGCGAGCGCGTCGAAGACGCCGGAGTGCGCGCCGATGTCTTCGTCGAAGTGACCACAACGCGCGCGATTTCACTTCGCGAAACGCCACGCACACCCTAAAACCGCGATCGACATGGCTTCGAAGAAATCGTCCGCGTCAGCCACGCAACGGGCGAGCTCGGTCAGGCGCGTGATCGTCGTCGGTGGCGGGCTCGCGGGGCTCACGACGACGATGAAGCTCTGCGAAGCCGGCGTGCCCGTCGATTTGTTCTCGCTCGTGCCGGTGAAGCGCTCGCACTCGGTGTGCGCGCAAGGAGGGATCAACGCGAGCGTGAACACGAAGGGCGAGGGCGACTCGCCGCAAATCCATTTGGAAGAGACGGTCTACGGCGGAGACTTCCTCGCGAATCAACCGCCCGTGAAGGGCATGGCCGACGCGGCGCCGAGCATCGTGTTCATGCTCGATCGCATGGGCGTCCCGTTCAACCGCACGTCCGAAGGTCTCCTCGATTTTCGCCGCTTCGGCGGCACGCTCTTTCACCGCACCGCCTTCGCCGGCGCGACCACGGGACAACAGCTCCTCTACGCGCTCGACGAACAAGTCCGCCGCTGGGAGACGATCGACTGCGAAGACGAAACCGGCTCGACCATCCCCGGCGAGCGGATGGTCCGCAAATTCGAGTACTGGGATTTTCTCTCGCTCGTGCTGGACGACGAAGGCCGCGCGCGCGGAATCGTCGCGCAGGATTTGAAATCGATGCGCATCGAGTCGTTCGTGGGCGACGCGGTGTGCCTCGCGACGGGCGGCGCGGGGCTCGTCTTCGGCCGCTCGACCAACTCGATGATCTGCACCGCGAGCGCGACGAGCGCCGCGCACCAACAAGGCGCGATTTGGGCGAACGGCGAGTTCATCCAAGTGCACCCGACGGCGATCCCCGGCGCGGACAAGCTGCGCTTGATCTCGGAGAGCGTGCGCGGCGAAGGCGGGCGCGTTTGGGTTCCGAAGGATCCAAAAGAGAAGCGCCCCGGCCGCGACGTCCCCGAGTCCGAGCGCGATTATTTCTTGGAGTCGCAATATCCCGGCTACGGAAATTTGGTGCCGCGCGACATCGCGAGCCGCGCGCTCTTCAAGAAAGCGTTCCACGAAGGGCGCGGCGTCTACAACCCGAAGACGCAAAAGAACGAGCTCGAGGTCTACCTCGACGTGACGCACCTGCCGCGCGCCCTGCTCGAGCGAAAGCTCGCGGGCGTGCTCGAGATCTACGAGAAGTTCGCGTCGGAGGACCCGTACGAAAATCCGATGCGCGTCTTTCCCGCCGTCCACTATTCGATGGGCGGTTTGTGGGTCGACTTCGAACGCTCGCAAAATGGTTCGCTCGTGAAGGACTCGCCGCGCAACCAAGCGACGAACGTCCCCGGGCTCTACGCCGTCGGCGAAGCGGATTATCAGTACCACGGCGCCAATCGGCTCGGCGCAAACTCGCTCCTCTCGTGCATCTACGGCGGGCTCGTGTGCGGGCCCGCGATCGCCGCGTACCGCAAGAGCTTGAAGAAGAGCTCGTCGGACGCGCCGCGCGCGCTCTTCGACACCGCCGAGAAGCGCGAAGAAAAACGATGGGACGCGATCGTCGCGATGGACGGCGAGGAAAATCCGTTCCAGCTCCACCACGAGCTCGCCGAGACGATGCTCCGCGACTGCACCATCGAGCGCGACAACGCGACGCTCGAAAAAGTGATCGCGAAGATCGAAGAGACCGCGGAGCGCCTGAAGAGCGCGAGCGCGCTCGACGTCGGAAAGCGCGCGAACCAGAGCGGGCAGTTCGTGAGGCACTTCGAGAACATGATCGTCGTCGCGCGGCTCATCGCGCACGGCGCGCGCGCGCGCGACGAATCGCGCGGCGCGCACTTCAAGCCCGCGTTCAAGGATCGCAACGACCCCGATTGGCTCCGCACGACGCTCGCGCGCCCCGCAAACGCCTCGGAAGGCGCGACGCCCAAATTCATCCGCCAGTTCGACTACGAGTGCGCCGGACAAACCGTTCACGTCACGGACGCGGTCGACACGTCGCTCGTGAAGCCGCGCGCGCGCAAGTACGACACCGCCGGCGCGACGACGAAACATTGAGGTGATGCGATGCCCGCGAAGAAAGTCCGCCTCAAAGTGAAGCGCCAAGATTCGCCGAGCGAGTCCGCGCGCTGGGACGAGTTCGAAGTGAACTGGGTGCCGCGCATGAACGTCATCAGCGCGCTCATGGAGATTCGCAAGCACCCGGTCACCGTCGACGGAAAAAAAGTCGCGCCGGTCGCGTGGGAGTCGAGCTGCCTCGAAGAAGTGTGCGGCGCGTGCACGATGGTCATCAACGGGCGCGTGCGCCAGGCGTGCTCGACGCTCGTCGACTCGCTCAAGAAATCCGACGAAGGCGATCTTCCGCCCATCCGCCTCGAACCGATGACGAAGTTCCCGCTCGTGCGCGATCTCGTCGTCGATCGCGCGCGCATGTTCGACGATCTCAAGCGCGTGCACGCGTGGATCAAGCTCGACGGGACCCACGAGCTCGGTCCCGGCCCGCGCCAATCGCCCGAGAATCAAGAAGAGGCCTACCCGCTCTCGCGTTGCATGACGTGCGGCTGTTGCCTCGAAGCGTGCCCGCAGGTGAACGACTCGTCGTCGTTCATCGGCGCCGCGGCGATCAACCAAGTGCGCCTCATGAACCTCCACCCGAGCGGCAAGATGCACGCGTCGGAACGCCTCGACGCGCTGATGCAAGACGACGCGCTCACCGGATGTGGAAAAGCGATGAACTGCGTCGAGGTGTGCCCGAAGGAGATCCCGCTCGTCGACTCGATCGCGAGCGTTCAGCGCCAAGCGACGAAGCGGATGCTCTTCGGTTGGCTTTTGAAGTGAAGCGCCGCTATCGTGCGAACGTGCGGCCGGGCCCCGTCGGAATCGTTGCATTCTGCATGCTTTTGGCGCGCGCGACGTTCGCGCAGGACGCGCAGCAGCCGCTGACGACCGAAGAAGCACAAGCCGCGATTCAAGCCGCCGATCAAAAGAAGGATCAATCGACGCTGCCCGAGGCGCCGCTCGAAGCGCCTCCGCCGCCGCCGCGCAAGAACGGGTTCGTGCTCGAGCAGAGCGTGGGCGCCGTCGGGTACGCCGGGAAATTCGGCGGGCTCGTCGGTCACCCGACGCCGTGGCTCGAGATGCAGTTCGGCTACGAGCTCTTCAAATGCAAAGAAGGTTGCCCGTTCGAGATCATGGTCTTCGGCGAAGGCGATCTCACGTACGCGGACACGGGGTCGAGCGTCGGGCCGGCGCAGAATCAAGCGTTTCCGATCATCGCGTTCGGCGGCGGCGTGCGTTTCGGATTTCAGTTCACGCGCCGATTCGGGATGTACGTCCAAGGCATCGCCGGCGGTGACGTCGGGTACGTGCAGTCGGGTGTGCTCGCGAACTTCGGATTTCCCGCGCTCGAGAGCGTAGGGTTCCAAGTCGGCGGACGCGCGGGCGTCGAGTGGTTCCAAGTCGACCGCCACCTCGCGCTCGGTCTCTCCGGCGGCGCGCGCTACATGCTGAACATGGCGTACGAGATCGGCGGGGATCTCCCGCTCACGTGGGACGCGACCGTCGATCTCCGCTACACGTTCTGATCAGTCGTAGCCGCTCGTCCACCACTGCTCGCCGTCGAGCAAGCCGCGCTTCGAGTTCGTGCCGCAGTGAACCTCGCCGGAGAGGCGGTGGTAGAGGTCCCAATCTTCGACCCACACGACCTTGATGTTGATCGCCGCGAGCGCGGTCTCGAGTTGGTCTTTGAAGATGTCGACGCCGTTGATGATCGGTCCGTGCGGATCGGGCGCGGCGAACGTGTCTTGCGCGTAGTAGAGCGCGTTGACCGTGCCGGGCTGATACGCGAGCGAGAGGCCCATGACGGGCTCGTGCAGGAACGGGACGTGGATGATGTCGGCGTCGGTGAGGCCGGTGGCTTGCTCGATCGTCTGGATTTGTCCGGCGATCGCGGCGGCGGCGGTGTCGCTCTGGGTCATCACGTCGTTGTCGGCGAGCACGCCGTCGATCGTGATGTCGGCGGGCGTGACGTCGTCGTTGTCGTCGAGCCACTCTTTGCCGGCGAACATCACGACGCTCCCGTTCCCCGCGGTGCTCTGATCTTGGAGCATCTGCTTCGCCATGGTCGGATCGTTGACGAGCATCGTCCATCCGCGCGGCGTGCTCGTCTTCACGAAGCTCGTCGTTTCGTCGACGTGCCCGACCTCGAGCCACGACGTATCCATGTAGACGGGCGGTTGAACGAGCTGCGCTTCCATCATCTTCTCGAACGAGGCGTCGGGATGAAATGACGGGATCGATCCGCGGAACAATCGGCCGAGCGGATAATTCTGTCCGTTGAGCGAGTACGGCGGGATGGTCTCGAGGTTTCCGAACGAGTTGAGCGAGTCCATGTTCGGATCGGAGCTCGTGTCGTACTGCTGGATGCCCGCCGCGTCCGGTCCGCGGAACAAAGTGAACACGACCTTCCCCGCTTCGCGCAGCGGGTTCGTCGCGCTCGTCGAGTAGATGTTCGCGGAGCGGATGTAGACGTCGATGACGTGCTGTTGGTTGTTCGCGATCGGCATCGACATGTATCCGACCTCGAAGAAATCCTGCGTCCACTGATCGTCGTACGGATAATCGTCGCCGTACGCTTGATCGCCGTTGATCTCGGTCACGTTGGACGGCGTCGGATCGAGGACGCCGCCGTCGCCTTCGCCGGTGCCCGCCATGTCCGAGTAGAGCGACGAGCGCATCGCGATCGATCCCTCGTCGTCGGAGTACGCCGTGACGAAGATCTTCTCTTCGTTCGCGAGGTGGTGACGCGTCACGACCGGCGCGACGCGCATCTTCACCACGTCCGACACGGATCCGATCGCGTACGTGACCGTCGTGTAGCCGTTCCACACGTTCGGATCGCGCACGATGTCGGTCGCTTCGATCGCGAGCGTCGCGCCCGCGCGCACTTCGTCCGTCGAGAGCACGTCGCCGTTCTGCCAATCGAAGAACGTCATCGCGCCGTTGCGCATGATGAAGAGGTGGATCATCGACGCGGACGCGGTGTCGACCGTGATCGATCCGGTCGTGCCGTCGGGCGCGCCGGGCCACGGCGCGGTTCCGAGCGGCGCGAGATCGAGGAGATCAGCGTCGCCGTTGATGATCGTGTCCGCCGCGTCGTTGCACTGCGGAAGGACGACGTCGGAGAGCAGCGTGTTGCCGCTCGTCTTCGGGCACGCGTTCTGATCGTCGTCGATGTTCGCGAGGAAGATCGCGCCGTGCGTCTGATCCCACGAGTCCTCGTTCGCGTCTTCGGTGGGATCGTTCCAGTCGATCGTGCCGTTGCGGTTGTTGTCCGCGCGAAGGTCGACGATGGGCGCGCCCGCGTCGGGCGTGCTCGGAGCTCCGCTGCTGCACGCAACGGCGCTCGTCGCGGCAACCGGGAGCGCCGCGAGCAAAAATAATTTTTTCATGATGTCAGCTCCGAGTGCGAGTCGGGTTGTGGGCGATGCGCGTCTTGAGCGCGTCGAGCGCCGCGGCGAGATCCGCGGGCGCGGTGGATTTGATCGCGTCGATCGCGCCCGGCGTGCTCGGTGCATCGATCTCGAGGAGCGCGGAGGCGGCGGCGTCGCGCACGTCGGGCTCCGCCGTTTGCACGAACATCGCGAGCGCAGCGCGCGCGGCGGTGTCGCGAATCGCGGGGGCCTCCAGCGCGGGCGCGGCGTTCGGAAGCGCGAGGCCCCACGCCGATCCCATCGCGCCGAGCGATCGCACGACGTGCACGGCGTTCATCCCGGTTGGCTTCTGCGCGACGACCGCTTCGAGCGCGCGCGCCGCGCCGACGCGACGACACATCCCGAGCCCGGTGACGACGGCGTCTTGCTTCGCGCTCGACGTCGTCGCGAGGCGCGCGAGCATCGCGACGTCCGCGTCGAGCCCGATCTTTCCGAGCGCTTCGACCGCCGCGCGCACTTCGTAGAACTCCGTGCCGCTCGCGACGATCGAACGAAATACGGGCGCCGCCGCGGGATCCTTCGCGTCTCCTGCGGCTTCGATCAATCCCGCGCGGAGCGCGATGCGCGCGGAGTCCGACGTCGGCAACGTGAAACGCTCGGGCGAGATCAGCGGCTCGAGCAGCGCGAGCTCGGCGTTCGCGCGCCCGCGCAGCGTGCCGCGGAGGACGGCGGTCATCGGGAAAAATCTCCCGCGCCGTTTGTGATCGAGCGCGTCGGCGTGCGCGACGATGCCGCGTACGGCGTCGAATGCCGTCGCGTCACGCGCGCGCGCTTGCGCGATCGAGGTCTGGAGTCTGGCGCTCGTGTTCGTATCGAGGCCCCCCACAGACGCAAACGTTTCCGCTTGTGCCGCACTCGCGACGAACACGATCGCCGCGATGAGCGACGTCGTGATTCGCATGAGGATGGCGCCGTTTACTTGTCGTGATCGTGACGCGCAAGCGAACTACGACGTAAGACGATCACGTTTGTGTTGCAGATGAATCTTTGAATCACTCTTCGTCGACAGGGGGACGCGAAGTCACCCTTCCGCGTCGGTAGCAGCACACGTTCGCCTCGTCTCCGCCGCTTCGTCTATGGCGATCCGTCGCGCGCTCGTCGAAGTTGCGACCCTCCCACGTCTTCGGGCAATCGTCTTCGTTCGTGTCGGAGGATTTTTCTTTGTCGCCGTCGTCGTCGTCGTGTGGCGTCATGCACGTGACGACGAGCTCGTGACCGCCGTCGGCGCGCGCGTCGCTCGACGCGTCGCGCCTCGGTCCCGCGTCTGCGTACGCGACGAGCGGCAC
>Ga0335078_10015967_pt1 | contig 11141 bp, 14 predicted proteins | sample Lox_Sample_32_FD_206711 | JGI IMG/M metagenome (GOLD analysis project Ga0335078, IMG submission 206711) | Soil microbial communities from Loxahatchee National Wildlife Refuge, Florida, United States - Lox_Sample_3.2 | ecosystem: Environmental > Terrestrial > Soil > Wetlands | place: USA...
CGGCGCGATAGACCGCACCGGTGGGGTTATTGGGCGAGTTTAAGATGATGGCCTTGGTGCGCGGCGTAATCGCCGCGGCGATGCGCGCCACATCCGGCTGGAAGGCGTCATCCGTCTCGACCGTGACCGCGCAGCCGCTGTGGTTTTCGACGTAGAAACGATATTCGGGAAAGTACGGGTTCAGCAGGATGACCTCGTCGCCCGGATCGAGGATCGACTTCAACACGATGTTGATCGCGCCCGCGGCGCCGCTGGTCATGATAAGGTCGTCGCCCGTAAAAATGATGCCGGTCCGCGCCGCGAGGCCGGCGGCGATGGCGGCGCGCACTTCGGGAAAGCCGGCGTTGGGCATGTAGCCGTGGCTGTGCGGACGATTCTCCTCCACGACGGCGCGCAGCGCGGCGATTACGGCTTCGGGCGGCTCCACTTCGGGGTTGCCTAGTGAGTAGTCGAAGACGTTTTCGGCGCCGCGCTCCCGGCGGAGTTCCAAGCCGATTTCGAACATGCGGCGGATCCAGGAGGCTCGTTCGAGTTGTTCGGCGACGATGCGGGCTATGGCCATTGCTGGAAGACACATTCTCACACAATGTGGGGCGGGGCCATGCCCGGCCCGGGGGCACCGATGGTAAGATCTGCCCGTGGAGATACGGCCTGCCAGCGATCGTTCGCTCCTGGTCTCGTTCGGCAGCCAGATTTCTCTCGAAGCGCATCGAGAGGTGCGGCGGCTGGTTCGAGCGTTCGAAGTCTTACCGGCCGGCATCCTCAATCTGCATCCCGCGTACGCTTCGGTGCTGATCGATTTCGATCCACGCCGGCTTCGCTACGAGGGTGTCGAGGCGATAGTCCAGCAACGCCTCGAAGCCACCGGCGCCGATTCCGTGCCCGAGACACGCACCATCGAGATCCCGGTCTGCTATGGCGGCGCGTTCGGCCCCGATCTGGAAGACGTGGCGCGGCACACCGGCTTGACACCGGCGCGCGTCGTGGAGTTGCACGCTTCGGCCGAATACCGGGTCTACTTTCTGGGCTTCTCGCCCGGCTTTCCCTACCTCGGTGGGCTGCCGGCGGAACTGGCTACGCCGCGCCTGGCGGCACCGCGCAAGATGGTTCCCGCTGGCAGCGTGGCCATCGGCGGAAGCCAGACCGGCGTGTATCCAGCCGATTCGCCGGGCGGATGGCGCATCATCGGACGCACTTCGCTGCGCCTCTTCGATCCCGATGCTGCGCCGCCGGCACTGCTGCGCCTCGGCGATACCGTGCGCTTCATCCCCATGGAGACGCGCCGGTGAACGCGATCCGCGTGCTGGCGCCCGGGTTCCAGGCCAGCGTCCAAGACCTGGGCCGTTTCGGCTACGCGCACCTCGGAGTGGCGGCCTCCGGCGCGGCGGACGCGGTGGCGCTGCGTGCGGGCAATCTGCTGGTGGGCAATTCCGAGAACGCGGCGGCGCTTGAAATGACCCTGGTGGGCGGCACGTTCGAGTTCGAAGCCGCTGCCGCGATCGCTTTGACCGGTTCCGACTTTGGCGCGGGCTTTCCGCTCTGGCGCGCGGTCCAGGTGCCCGCGGGGACCATCCTGCGGTGCGGCGCGTCGCGTTCGGGCGCGCGCGGATATCTGGCCGTACGCGGCGGTATCGACGTGCCCAAGGTCTTGGGGAGCGCATCGGCCCATTTGATGACGGGCCTGGGCGGCCGCTCACTCTCCATGGGCGATATCCTGCCCATCGGCAACGACGCCGTGCGCCAAGCACGGAAACAAGCACTGCAGCCGCCGATGAGCGCGGGCCCTCTGCGTGTCACCGCGGGTCCACAGGCCGATTGGTTTGGAGAGGAACTTTATGGCGCTCCCTACCGCGTGCGTGAGGAATCCAACCGCATGGGATTGCGCTTACAGGGCACCGCCATCCCCAGTCCCCCGGGCCACATGCTCACCGAAGGCGTCGCGCTGGGAGCGGTGCAGATCCCACCCGATGGCCAGCCCATCGTGCTATTCGTGGAACATCAGACCACGGGTGGATATCCCAAGCCCGCCAACCTCATCTCGGCGGACTTGTGGCGCGTCGGGCAATTGCGGCCGCGGGACGAAGTGGGCTTCGAGCGGGTCTCCATGGAGCGCGCGCTGGAATTGCTGCGCGAGCAGGAGGAGTGGCTGTGCTCCCTGGTGTAAGAAATGCCATGATCGATCTCAATTGCGATCTCGGTGAGCTCGACGATGCCGCGCACGAGGCGGCGCTGATGGAGTCGATCACCTCGGCCAACATCGCGTGCGGCGGCCACGCGGGCGACGAACACACCATGGAACGCACGGCCCGCCTGGCAATTGCGCGCGGCGTGCGGATTGGAGCGCACCCCAGCTACCCCGACCGCGCCAATTTCGGACGGTTGGAGATCGCCATGGGGCCCGCGGAAATCGAAGCTACGCTGCGGGAGCAGATCCAGCGGCTGGAGGCAGTGGTAACCAGGCTGGGCGCACGCATTGTCCACGTGAAGCCCCACGGCGCGCTCTACAATGTGGCTGCGCGCAAGGAAGAAGTGGCGCGCGCGATCGGAACCGCCATCGTGCGGTGGAACGCGGAGGCAACCATATTCGGGCTGGCCGGTTCGGCGGCGCTCGACCTTTGGCGCGGGATGGGCCTGCCGGTAGCCGCCGAGGCTTTCGCCGACCGCCGCTACCAACCCGATGGATCGCTGCGGCCGCGCAAGTTCCCGGACGCCCTGATCACAAATCCCGACGAGGCTGCCGCCCAGGCGCTTCGTTTTGCGCGTGAAGGAATCGCGCAGACGATTTGCGTGCACGGCGATACTCCGGGCGCGGTAGAAATCCTGCGGGCTTGCCGGCAAGCACTGGCGCGCTAGTTGCCGCTAGGGGTCGCGCAGATAGTTTCGGTATAGACCGCTGGTATACGTCGTCCACGGCTCGAAACCGCGCTCCCGGTATAGTTGATACGCGAAATCGATGTTGGCTTTGCAATCCAGCAGGTCGCGCAAATTCACTCCGGCGCGTTTCAGGTGCACAGTGTTGATCTGAAAATATCCCCAATCGAGTGTGCCGTCGGTATTGTAGTGATAGATTTCGCAAGCGCCCTTGGGGTTCTCGGCTCGCTCTACGGCCAACGCCACGCGGCAGGCCGGGCCGAACTTATTGCAGGCGTATTGCTGATAAGCCGTCAACCGGCGGCCGGATTGATCCGCTTGCGCGCCGGCGGTCTCATCCGTCGATATGCGGGCGGCAATCACCAGCGGCCACCGAAGACGAACCTGCAGCGGGAATTGCAGGGTTACCGTGTAGCGAGCCTGTAGAACCACCACGGCCAAACCGGCAAAGGCTGCCAGCAGAAACAGCACACGGGGAATTCGCGCCGGGCCGCGCGAGGAACGCGATCGCCGCGCGCCCGAGCGTTTGCGGGCAGGCCTGGCGACGCTACGCGTGGGGCTCATCGGGGAACCGGCACGCAACTTCTGCCGGTCCACGGTAGCGGAAAGTGCCGTCGAGAGCCCATACTTCCGTCCAGCGTACTACAGCCGGCCGGGCGCCGCCAATCAAAAACGGATGATCTGCTCCGAAAAGGCGTAAAATGAATTATGCGGCATTTCCGATGGGCCAAGGAAAACGAAGTTTTTCTTGCCCAAATCGATGCGGAACATCGTGATTTGTTTCGGCTCGCCGATGAATTACAACACGCCATCCACGAGGGCGCACCGGCGGCGCAGGTGCAAACCCAATTCGCGGGCGTGGTAGATCACATGCAGGATCACTTCTCGCATGAAGAGTGGCTCATGCAGTCCACGGCCTATCCGTCCTACGGTTGGCATAAGCAGCAACACGAAACCGCGCGACGGCGGCTGAAGCTGTTTCGGCCCATGATTGAGGGCGGCGATGCCGAGGCTACGGAGCTCTTCTTCGAGTTCCTCGCGGGCTGGCTTGAGGATCACACCAGCGTTACCGATCGCATGATGGGGGCATACGTCCGCAATTACGAGCGCGCGCACGGCGCCAGCGCCTTCGCCGGGTGGGCCGGCCGCGAAGCGGCCGCGGCAACCGCCACGGCAGTTACGGCGGTCCCGCCCGAGCCCCGCTCGTTTCCGAAGACGGTACAGTTCTGCAACTCCTGTCGTGAACAGACCACGCACGAAATGCGGCCCGGCGGCCTGGTCTGCGTGAAGTGTGTGGGGCGGTCCGTCAGCGCGGAGCTGGATCGGGATTAGACAGTCTCCAGTCCGCGCCATTCAAGACGTACTCGAAACCTCCACTCCCTCACGGTCGTGCCTCGGTAAGGCGTGATCGGTGTTACCGAGCCGCCGAGCCACAGAGTTTTGAGATTGGTGTCGTAACGCTTCGCGCCAGCCACGGCTGAGAGGGGTTGGCGCGCAGAGGCGGCCGAGGGAATCCCCCGCTGACCCGGTGTTACCGAGCCGCGACCGTACGGGAGTGTCCTCATGGCCTTGCGGGCCACCAATACCGATGAAAGCGTTCGTGGGGGCAGGCCTTCCGGCCTGCCGAGGGCAGGCCTTCCGGCCCCACGAACGCGTCTTCAATGGAGCGGAGGTACGTTACACAGCTCATGGCCCGGCGTTTCCTAACGGTCGCGGTTTTCGGCGGAGTCCCTATTTCCTGCGACCAGGTTTGGTGAGAGCTTTCTGAATTACCTTTTCGCGTTCTCCGTTCGTCCAACGCAGCTGAATCTCTTGCTCGTCCAGTCCCGCGATGCGGCCGATCAGCAGAAAAGGCGGCAGGGCATAACGCAGCGACGGCCAGCGCGCCATCTCCGCCAGGGCAGGAAGCGCTCTCTCCCGCATTTGATCCAGCACAGCCTCTTCGTGCCGGTCGCTGAGCGTCACCAGAATGTCCGCGGCCCCCAGCCGGTCGCTCAACACCAGCGAGTTCAGCAATTCGATCAGCCAAGTCGGTGAAACGCGGACGCCCGAAGCGGGGTTTTTGGAGCTCGCCAGGGCCAGGGTCCGGAGCGATCGCATGGCGTTGCTGCGTACCGTGTCATCCGGGTCCTGCAACGCGAATTGCAGGTCGTCGACGACATCTCCTTTCTTCGGCGCATAGCCGATCACGGCCACCGCGATCGCACGTTGCCCGGCATCCTCGGAATTGCGCAAGACGTCCCGGAGCTCGGCCAGGTGACCGCCGGTGAACGCGGCAAATTTCGCCTCAAAGGCGCGTGCGGAGTCGGCGGTCGAGAGTTTCACCGCGTCCGAGTTGGCCTTCTGCTTCACGGCGTCAAGCACGGTATCGACGAACTGCTCGTAGTCGCTCGCCAGATCCGCCGGGAGCACGGATTTTCCATTTGGCTCGGAGCGGAAGACCGCGTGCGCGCCATTTCTTTCCTCTACGCCGACGAAAAGAATCGCGTCCGCGCCCTCACAGCAGACCGCTTCCACGCGTGCCCGCTGAATACCGGCGATTTTGCTGATGCGGTCCTCCAGCTCGCCCTTGGAGACGGGGAGCGGCTCACCCGCTTGGAGCTTGGCCTCGCGGAGGATTTGTGCCGCCGGAATCTTTCCCGCGCCATAGACATCAATGTCGCGGATGCGCGGGATCTCGGGACCGGCCGCCGAAGCGACACCCAACACGGCAAACGCCACCCACCAGGCGCAGCACCGCCGGATGGTTTGGGGAATCACGCTTGCTTCTGCGCCAAAGGTCCGATGAGCGGCAGCACAATGGTCTTGCCTTGATACGCCATCAGTATCAGATAGATCCACAAGATGAAGAAGCATAAACCCACCAGCGGATACAGGAAGGCGAAGTAGAAAACTCCCATCGCGTGCACCATCGATATGAGAATGCCAATCGCAACCCAGATCACGATCCAGGCAATGTTCAGGAAGATGGATTGGAACGCGTGGAAACGTATGTTGCGGTTCTGGCTGTACGGCCCCAGAACCAGGAACAGGATGCCCGTGACCAGCCCCAGCAAATAGCACAGCGCGCAAGCCGCATTTTCGGTGAGCCCAGCGGCAGACGCAACAGGGGCAGGTCCCGGTCCGGCGGGAGCCGGCGCGGCGGACGGTGCTGCCGCTCCCACCGCAGCTCCACACTTGGCGCAAAAGCGGCCCTCGACAGCGGCGCCACAACTCGCACAGAAAGGCATAATCGTACCTCCAGATCTCCAGTTTAGTGCATGGCCCGCAAAGCGGCCGAAAACTGTGCGGCCCATCCGGCGAGCCACACCACCGTAGAAACACCGGCCCACGCCAGGGCGCCGCTTTGGAGGCCGATCTTGATCTTTTCTTCAAGCCGCCGGCGCCGATCAGCCTGGCGATTGGCAGCCGAGAGTTCCACCGCGGCAAGCACCAGAATTCCCCCGGCGACGAACAAAACTCCAAGGGTCAGCGCCGGACCGCCAGGAGCGATATGCCACGCCCGGCCCAGTTGGCCATGGAGCGTGAGGATCACGCTGCGCGTCAACCCGCAGGTAGGGCAAGGCAAGCCAAAGCGTTCCCGAAGGGCGCAGACCCAGTTGAGCGGATGCTCCAAGAAGTAGACGCGCGTTTCATCAGCCCGCAAAACGATTCGCGCCAGAGCCGCCTGAAGAAGGATTGCCAACCCAGCGGCTCCCGGCGCCATTCCTTGTCGGGACATCAGCTTTCGCATCACGCCGCCTGCGGATTGTTGATGACGTAGCAACCGACGGCCTTATCGTGGAGCGTCTGCCGTTGCTGGTCCCAGAGCGGCCAGAGGAGATCGAGCAGCGGTAGAAACGGCACGAAGCCCATGGCGGCCTGCACCAACAATCGAATGAGCGCCGTACCCTGAGTCAGCAGCCCGCCATTAGCGTCGACCACTTTGACCTTCACCACTCCCTGCCCAATGGAATAGCCGCGGCTGGCAATCAGGTAGACGCGATTCCACAGGCCCACAGCGAGCGTGGCCAGCGGGAACAGCACAATAAAGAAGCAGCACAAGGCACCCGAGGTATCCCGGCCCCCGAGGCCCGCAATCGCGGCAATCATCCCGCTGAGCGCGAAGTACAGAATCAGCATGACGGGCGCGACCAGTAGTGTATCCACGAGGTACCCAATGGCCCGCGTGGACCAGGTGGCATAGTCGCCGGCGCGCGCGACCGGACCCATCGGGGAAGTGGGCGAAAGGGAAGCTGGCGCCGGCTGCGCGGCCAACACGGCCCCGCACTTCGGGCAGAATTTAGTCCCGTCGCTTACAGACGTACCGCAAGTGGTACAGAACATCGGTGCCCTCCGTTACGAAATGAGGGTTCTCATTATAGCCGGTCTCCCTCATTTGCCGGGCGGACCCAGTACCAGAAGAGGAATCACGCCGCCGGCCACAGCACCGATGATCAGCCCGAAGTTACCCGCGCCCAGAGCGGAGATGACCAGTCCGGCCAAGGAACCGATGCCGATTCCTACAATCACGATCATGATTCGTTTCGCCATGTATGGTTCTGTAACTTCACCATAGCAGGCGCGCGCGAGAATGGAGACATGAAGGCCTGCATTCTGCGCAAGCCGGCAGCCATCGAATCGCGGCCGCTCGCTCTGGTCGAACTCCCCAAGCCTGAACCCACGGGGCGGGAAGTGCTCGTCCACGTTCATGCCTGCGGTGTCTGCCGGACCGACTTGCACGTGACCGAGGGTGAATTGGAGCCGCGCAAGAGCCCGATCGTGCCCGGCCATCAAGTGGTCGGTGTGGTGGAAGAGAACGGTCCCGAGGCGTCGCGCTTTCCACTGGGGGCGCGGGTGGGCATTCCGTGGCTGCACAGCACTTGCGGGGTGTGCGAATACTGCCGGTCCGGGCGGGAAAATCTCTGCGAGCGGGCCACCTTCACCGGCTGGATGGCGGATGGCGGATACGCCGAGTTCGCGCTGGCGCGCGAGGATTTTGTCTACGCCTTGCCGGAGGGATTCAGCGACCTTCACGTGGCGCCGCTGCTGTGCGCGGGCATCATCGGGTTTCGAACCCTGCGGCTCTCCGGTGTTGAATCCGGCGGCAAACTGGGCATGTATGGCTTTGGCGCAGCGGCGCACGTGGCCATTCAAGTGGCGCGCCACTGGAACATCGAGGTCTACGCCATCACGCGCGATGCCCGTCACCGCAAGCTGGCCCTCGATTTGGGCGCGCGGTGGGCCGGTGACTCGAACGAAGCGCCTCCCGCCAAGCTGGATGCAGCGCTGATCTTCGCACCGGCCGGCGAATTGGTGATTGCGGCATTGCGGACGCTCAAACGCGGCGGCACGGTGGCGCTGGGCGGCATCCACATGAGCCCGATTCCGCCGCTCGATTACGACTTGCTCTACCACGAGCGCGTCATCCGCAGCGTGGCCAACAACACCCGGCGCGACGGCGAGGATTTCCTGAAGATTGCGGCGGAAATCCCGATCGTGACCCAGGTGCAGGAGTTTCCACTGGAGCAAGCGAACCAAGCGCTCAACGCGCTGAAGAACGATGCCATTCGGGGGGCGGCGGTGCTACGGGTGTAGGGGTCGATACAGGCAGACCGGTGGCGTATAGTAGAGGCACGTTTCGTGATGGCGGGCCGGTCACAGATTCCGTTGGTCAGCCAGGTTGCGGCAGCGCCCTTGTCCAACGGCGCGTTGCAACTCTGGGCGGTCACGAGCGCAGGCGAACTGTTTAGCACCTGGAAGGAAGCGCCGGACGCCCACGCAAACTGGGCGCCGTGGCAGACATTTCCTGCTCCCGCAACGCCGCCGGTCCAGGTCGCTCAGGTGGCCGCTGCACGGCTATCGAATGGCGCGCTCGAGCTTTGGGCAGTCAGCAATCAGGGCGAGCTTTTCAGCACGTGGAAAGAAACTCCCGACGCCAACGCGGATTGGGTTCCATGGCAAAGCTTCCCCGCACTCCCGGAACCGGTGAGTCAGGTGACGGCGGCACCATTGTCGAATGGAGCGTTGCAGCTTTGGGCGGTTACCAATCAGGGCCAGCTATTCAGTACGTGGAAAGAAACGTCCGAAGCGAACGCGAACTGGGTCCCGTGGCAGACCTTCCTTGGCCCCGCGGCACCACCGGCCAAAGTGAATCAGCTAGCCGCGGCACCGTTGTCGAATGGCGCGCTGCAGCTCTGGGTGGTTACCAATCAGGGCCAACTATTCAGTACGTGGAAAGAAACGCCCGACGCGAACGCGAACTGGCTCCCGTGGCAGACCTTTCCCGGCTCCCCGCCAGGGGCGGCCCAAGTGGTTCAGGTGGCGGCCGCGCCGCTGTCGAACGGCGCTTTGCAACTCTGGGCAGTCACTGAACAAGGCCAGCTTCTCAGCACGTGGAAAGAATCACCCGAGCCGCACGCGAACTGGGCATGGTGGGTAGACTTCGCCGGCGCCGCACCATCCGCGAGCCGCGTGAGCCAAGTAGCGGTCGCGCCGCTATCGAACGCCGCGCTGCAGCTCTGGGCCGTCACCGATCAGGGCCGATTGCTCAGTACCTGGAAGCGAAGCAACGATGCCAACGCCGGCTGGGTGCCTTGGGAAAGCTTTCTGGCTTGAGACTTCCGGCGAATTTCGGCTTCGCCCGCTACTTGCCCAAGATGTAAACCTTCTCCCCCGGGTGCACCAGTTTCAAGCGCTGACGGATCTCCATCTCCTGCTCGGCGGGGTTGTCGCCCAGCCGCTGGATGTGCTCGCGCAGCCGTTCGTTCTCTTGCGCCAGAGCCGCGTTATGTTTTTCGGCGGCTTCGATCTGACGCCGCTTGGCGAGCAGAGCCGGGATGCCCCGCGAACCCTGCAACGTGAAAAACGCATAACTGGCAACCAGAATGAATACGATCCCGTATCCGAAACGGGACAAGGAAACCTTCATATAAATGGTTCCGGATGAATAATGGTAGCATTGCCTTCTTCGATCTGATCCGGAAATTTTCAATGACCGACAAGATTGTTGTCTTGAGTACGTGCGCCTCCGAAGAGGAGGCAGAATCCCTGGCCCGCCAGATCGTAGAACAGCGCCTGGCGGCCTGCGTCAACGTGATTCCGCACATCCGCAGCCACTATCGCTGGAAAGGCGCGCTGGAATCGGCCGAGGAGTGGCTGCTGCTGATCAAAACGTCACGCGACCGCTTCGAATTGCTGAGAGCCGCTCTGGAAAAAGCGCACTCCTATGAGATTCCGGAAGTGCTCGCCTTGCCCGTGGTGGAGGGCGCGGCGAATTACTTGAACTGGATGGAAACAGGCCTGCGAGAAGAAGGATGACAACGCTGGCCAAGGGTCTGGCTTTGGTATTCGACATGGATGGCGTGCTGGTGAACTCCAACCCGATGCATGTGCTGGCCTGGGAAACTTTCAACCGGCAATACGGTTTGGAAACCACCGAAGCCATGCGCCAGGATATGTATGGCCGGCGCAACGACGAGATCGTTCGCGCGTACTTCGGCGATAGCCTTGCGCCGGAGGAGGTATTTGCCCGCGGCGCCCGTAAGGAGGAACTCTACCGCGAATTGATCGCGGGCCGGATCGAAGAGATGCTCACGCCGGGGCTCCGTTCGTTTCTCGAAAAACACGGGCACGATCTCATGGCGCTGGCGAGCAATGCGGAACCGGCAAATGTCGAATTTGTTTTGGAGCGTGCCGGCCTGCGGCGCTTTTTTCACGTGGTGGTGGACGGCCACCAGGTCGAGCATCCCAAACCGCATCCCGAAGTCTACCTGCGGACGGCCGAGTTACTGGGAATCTCCCCGGCGAACTGCCTGGTGTTTGAGGATTCTTACTTCGGAGTGGAATCGGCGCGGGCCGCGGGAGCCAGGGTTATTGGGGTGCTTACCACTCATGGGGACTTGCCGGGAGTGGAATTAACCATCGATAATTTTGGCAGCGGCACTCTGGAACCATGGTTAGAAACCCAGAAACCAGTCGTATGAGGCGGTTGGTGTTTCGGGCGTTGACTCTCGTGCTGGCCGCCGGTGGGACATCCGCACTGGCCCAGGTGCGGCTCACCCTGGAACAGGTCGGCGCCCGTCAGCCGCCTCAATATACACCGGCTCACGCGGGGCAAACAGTAACCGTTCAAGGCGTTGTATCGTCGCCGATCTTCCGCTTTCCCGGTTACGCGCTGCTGGCGCTCCAGGAAGGCGGGCATGGGACTGTGCTCGAAGTCCCCGAGGGCAGCTCGGTTATCGATGGTTATCTGCCGGGCGATGAAATCGAAGTCGAAGGCACGGTTTCCT
>Ga0335078_10015968_pt1 | contig 11140 bp, 4 predicted proteins | sample Lox_Sample_32_FD_206711 | JGI IMG/M metagenome (GOLD analysis project Ga0335078, IMG submission 206711) | Soil microbial communities from Loxahatchee National Wildlife Refuge, Florida, United States - Lox_Sample_3.2 | ecosystem: Environmental > Terrestrial > Soil > Wetlands | place: USA: Florida...
GGGCATCCAGCCGGTCTCGTTCGGCCTGGTTCATCAGCAGTTGTCCTTGGTCCACCCTCCAGGCTGGACCCTGTCAATAGGACATTTCTACTTTGCTCAAATAGGACATTCTCACTTTGCTGCGACAAGTTCCCGCAACCCCCTTGCGTCCGGCGCGAGCGCTCATTAAACTGGGAGGGCCTTTTTTTACCATCCTGGACCGGCAACGGCTGCCTGCTCATTCGCTCCCGGCGGTCGACCGGTTGGTTCCGGCCGGAGGTTCCGGCCAAAGGCGCTGGTGGTTTATCGGCCAACCGGCGCTTGGGCCCTTGGCATCATAGCCGCTTACAAAGCGGACTAGACAAGGAGGGTTGGGATGAAGCGCACGTTCGCAGTCGCCATCGGCGGCGCGGCGGGCCAGGGCGTGGCCACCCCGGGCGTCATTTATGCCCGGATTTTCGCTCGTCGTGGTCTTCACCTACTCGCATACAACGCATATCAATCCATCATTCGCGGTGGCCATACTTTTCTGACCATTCGCACGGGACCCGACAGGGTCACTAACCAGGGAGACCGCATCGATCTGCTGATCCCGCTCAATCAGGACACCATGGACCGCCATCTGGGCCTGCTGGGCGAAGGCGCAGCGGTCATCTACAACGCGGACTCCATCAAACCCGGCACGCCGCCTCCTGGGGTGCGGCTCTGTCCGCTGCCCGTCGCGCAATTGCAGCACAACGCGCGGGCCAAGCAGGAGCAGAACACGCTGGCTGTGGCCGCGTCGCTCAGTATGTTAGGCGTGGGGTTTCAACCGCTGGAGGATATGCTCATCCAGCAGTTCAAGAAGAAGGGCGACGCCGTGGTCCAGGACAACACGGAGAGCGCACGGACGGCATATCAATACGCCACCGAGCATTTCGAGCCTTTCCCCGACCCGCTGCCCATGACCGACAACAAGTACGCCGTTCTCACGGGGAACATGGCGCTGGCCATGGGCGGTGCCGCGGCGGGCGTCAAGTTCTATTGTGCCTATCCTATGAGCCCTTCCACCGGCGTCCTCCACTGGATGGCGGCGCATGCCCGCAAGGCCGGCATCATGGTGCGCCAGGTTGAGGACGAAATCGGCGTGATCAACATGGCGATCGGTGCCGCCCAGGCCGGCTGCCGCGCCATGTGCGCCACCTCGGGCGGCGGCTTCGCCCTCATGACCGAAGGTCTCGGCATGGCGGCGATGATTGAAACACCGGTTGTGGTGATCGACGTACAGCGCGCCGGGCCCTCCACCGGCGTTCCTACCAAAACCGAACAGGGCGATCTCTGGCAGATGCTGGGCGCGGGCCATGGCGATTATCCGCGCGCGATTGCCACGCCCACCGACATTGTGGATTGCTTCAAGATCATTCCCGAGATGTTCAACCTGGTGGACAAATTCCAGTGTCCCGGGATTGTGCTCGGTGATCTGCTGCTCTCCGAAGGTCACGCCAGCGCCGATCCGGCGGAGCTGGACTTCAACGTTCCCATCGATCGCGGCGAACTGATCACCTCGAATGGAAACGGAGCCAACGGCTACAAGCGCTACCTGTTCACCGAAAGCGGAATCTCGCCGCGCGCCATTCCCGGCGTGAAGGGCCACGCGCATACGGTCGCCACCGACGAGCACATGGAAGACGGCGTGCTCATCAGCGACGAATTCACTAATCCCATCAAGCGCCGCCAGATGATGGAAAAGCGCCAGCGCAAGATCGCGGGAATTGAAGCTGCGGTGCCGCCGCCGGAGCTGGTGGGGCCACGCGACGCCGAGGTCACGCTCATCGGCTGGGGATCCACCAAGGGCGTGATCCAGGAGGCCATCGAGCTGCTCGGCGACGAGGGCATCACTGCGAATCAACTACAGATTCGCTGGGTGGTTCCGCTGCACGGGGATGCGATCCTCGAGCAACTTCGCGGCGCGCACCACACTATCATCATCGAGAACAACTACAGCGGGCAGTTCGCGCGCTACCTGCGCAGCGAAACCAGCTTCGTCGCGGACGGCCACATCCGCAAATACGACGGCGAACCTTTTATGCCGCATCACATCGTGGAAGCAGTGAAGGATCAACTGGCCGGGAAGACCCAACTTTCCGTACCCATGCACGAAATCATGGTTTGAGGGGGAACTCATGGCGACCACGGAAGTTGCTCTAAAAACGGTCACGCTCCAGGAACTCAAAGGCAAGGTCGATCCCGACTGGTGTCCCGGGTGCGGCGATTTCGGCGTGCTCGCGGCGCTGCAGAAGGCGCTGGTCGAGCTGCAAATCCAGCCCTACAACGTGGTGACTATCAGCGGCATCGGCTGCTCCTCGAACCTTCCCGGGTATGTCAGCACTTATGGCATGCACACGCTGCATGGCCGCGCGCTCGCTGTTGCGACGGGGGTCAAAATGGCGAATCACGATCTCACCGTCGTCGTCACGGGCGGCGATGGCGACGGCTTCGGCATCGGTGGCAATCACTTTATTCATACGATGCGCCGCAATGTCGACTTGCTCTATCTGGCCATGGACAACCAGATCTACGGGCTGACCACGGGGCAGGTCTCGCCCACCAGCCGTATCGGCATGAAGACCAAGAGCACGCCATTCGGCAGCGTCGAGGGCCCCATCAATCCCATCTCGCTGGCGCTCGCGGCGGGGGCCACTTTCATCGCGCGCGGATTCAGCGGCGATCAGAAACATCTGACCGACCTCATCAAGCAGGGCCTGGAGCACAAGGGATTCTCATTCATCGACGTGTTCAGCCCGTGCGTGACGTACAACCACGATAATACCTACCCGTGGTTCAAGCAGCGCGTGAAGAAACTGGAAGACGACAAGACATACGACGCGTCGAACTGGCTGATGGCGTGCGAGAGATCGCAGATCTGGGGCGAGGAGATCCCTATCGGCAAATTCTTCCACCGCACCGATCTGTTATCGCTCGACCAGGCCGAGCCGGTGCTCGATTCCGGTGGCCCGCTGGCGCTGCGGGAACTGGGGATACCGGCAGAAGTCGCGCGGGAGTTTGTAACGGAGTTGATGTAGAGCGAGCGGGATTCCAAATGCCGGATGCGCCTGGAGAGCAGAGTCTCGACTCTCTCAATCTGCTCCTCGAGGTGGTGCAGACGAGCCTCGAAAGCGTGAGCCTCTGCCTTGACGGACGAGGCGTCGCGCCTAATCCCGTGTGATCGGTTGAGCGGGACTCTCGGTGGGCGAAGATGCGGACGTGCGCTGCGTCAGCGCCGCAATCACATCTTCCAGCTTGACGGGTTTGGCGATGAAACTGTCCATACCAGCCGCGGTGCATGATTCACGGCAACGAGTGCTTGCGTCCGCGGTCATGGCAATTACGGTGGTGCGCCACTGGGGTCCTTCGATGCGGCGAATCTCCGCCGTGGCTTCGAAACCGTTCATATCGGGCATCTGGCAGTCCATGAAAATCACATCGTAGGAGACCATTTTCACCATCTCTACCGCCTCGCGCCCGTTCCCCGCCACATCCGCACGCACACCGAGCCGCTCCAGCATCCGGATGGCGACTCTCTGATTGACCACGTTGTCTTCGGCAACCAGCACTCTGAGGGCAGCGTCAGCGAACCGGCCGGCCACACTTGTCCGCAGGGCGCCCAAAGACTTTTGGAATCCCGCTTCCGGCTGTCCATCTGCCGCCTCTTGCAGTCTTCTGGACCACGCCGTGGCAATCGTGTCGAGCAATTGCGAATGCCGGACCGGCTTGACCAGACACGCATCGATGCTGTTGCCTGTCGATGCCTTCATCAGGTCACTGCGGTGGCCGACGGAGGTGAGAATAACGATCACCGTATCCTTGGTCGCGGGATTGGCCTTGATCATCGCGGCGAGCGTGGCCCCGTCGAGTTCCGGCATCTGGTAATCGGCAATCACTACATGATAGGGATCTCCACCGGCTTGCGCGGACAGAATCGCGTGCAACGCTTCCCCGCCGGAAGCATGACTACCGTTGCGCATTCCCCAACTGGAGATCTGTTCATGCACAACACGGCGATTCACTTCGTTGTCGTCGACGATCAGCACTCGCAAGCCGGCCAGATCTACGATGGGTGCGGGGGCCGGAGCGGGCTGCGGGTCAACCGCCAAGGGCAATACAAATGAAAAGGTGGAGCCCTCGCGCAAGCGGCTGTCGACGGATACGGATCCTCCCATAAGTTCGACGAGTTGCTTGGAAATCGCCAGACCCAATCCGGTACCCCCGTACTTCCTCGTGGTTGAGGTGTCCACCTGCGTGAATTTCTCAAAGAGCAACCCCAGCTTCTCCTCAGGAATGCCAATGCCGGTGTCCTTCACCGAGATCCGCATCCGGGCGCGTTCCTCCTGGTCCTTCCCCTCGAACGCCGCAGAAATCAGCACATGGCCGCTGGGAGTGAACTTCAACGCGTTGCCGGCAAGGTTGGTGATCACCTGGCGTATGCGGCTGCCATCCCCGATAAAATGATGCGGCAGGCCGGGAGGATATTGGACCACTAAGTCCACTCCCTTTTCCTCGGCACGGGAAGCCAGCATCTCCGCCACTTCTTCGATCAACTGGCGAAGGTCGAACGCAAAGGATTCTATGACCAGTTTGCCGGCCTCAATCTTGGAGAAATCCAGGATGTCATTGATGACGGTAAGAAGGGCATCGCCAGATTGGCGCGCCGTCTCCGCGTATTCGCGTTGCTCATCGGTTAAATCGGTGTCCAGCAACAGGCCCGTCATGCCGATGACGCCATTGAGGGGAGTTCGGATTTCATGGCTCATGTTGGCCAGAAATTCGCTCTTGGCGCGGCTCGCCGACTCGGCAGCCTGCTTGGCTTCTACCAGCGCAGCTTGGGCCGACCGGCGCTCGGAGATGTTATGTCCGACGCCAACCAGCCCCACCACCTTACCCGAGGCGTCTCGGAAGGGCACCTCGCTCGTCAAGTGCCACACCGTATTGCCGTCTGCGTCCAGACACGACTCCTCGCGATCGATCACGGCTTTGCCGGATCGCATGAGGTCGTCTTCATCTTTGGCGTACTTCTCCGCGGTCTCCTTCGGATAAAAATCGAAGTCCGACTTGCCCAACAGCTCATCCCCGCTGCGGGCGCCCATGCGCTGCGCCAGCGCCGTGCTCGCGGCGAGAAATTCGTGCTTGGTGTTCTTGGCGTAGACGTAATCGGGAATCGTCTCCATGATGGTGCGCAAGAGACTACGTTCCCGGTCAAGCGACGTGGTCTGGTCCTCCACGCGGCGCCGCAGCAGCCCGGCCCAGATTACCATCCCCAGGATCAGGGCGGCCATGAACCCCACCAGCACCAGCAGACGGCTCAAGGTCCACCACGAAGGTTTTGAAAGAATCACAATGTCCGCAGGGGATGAGAGCAAAATCCGAAAGGCGCGCGCCACATGGGTCTCATCGGCTTGCGTCACGCAGATTCCGATTAACTGGAGGTGGCTGCCTTCCCGGAGAAAGTCGAGCGCATCCTGGGCCCCTTCCAGGCTGGCCTCGAAAGTGACGGGACCGGATTGAAGCGTCAGTACCTGCTCCGCGGTTTCGCGGGATCGCCCAATCAGATTCCCATCAATCTTCACAAGAGCGGCGTTGTAGTCGCCTCCCGCCTGCTTAGCCGTCACAACCTTTGGCACCGGAGGCGCGCTGCCCTCCAGATTCTGGAAGATCCCGTGATCCAGAATGTGGGTGTACTCTCCAATGGTGGGGAATCCGGCCACGGTCACCCTCTGGCCTACGCGCACGCGAGTTGTTTGACGCGTCAAAATCTCGATGTTGCCGGTCGCATCTTGGACAAATAGCTCTTTGCCCGCGCGCTGCAGCGTCACAATACCCTGAATCCGGACACGATGACCGGAAGATCCGTTCGGGTTGAAGCGCAAGATGCTGGAAATCGTTCGTGGCGGAATGGAAAAGGCGTCGGCGGAAGGATGCTCCACGACTTCCAATTGTGCAGACGCCGGAACGTAGAGTCGTGCTCCGACCCATTCATTACTCTGGTTGAAAATCGCTCCGGCTACGCCCTTCATGCGGACTCTCGAGTCCACCAGCCGCGCGGCCTGAGCGTCAGACATCCAGGGAACCCACGCCAGCAACTCGCCACCGCTGATCGCGACCTGCAGGGCGAGACTGCTGTCAACCGCCGGCGGGACGGGAACTTCGTCCCGGACCACAGCATGCACCACACCTTCGACCTCGGCCCACTGGCTGTCTTCCTCGCTGGCGGCCAGTCTGTCAAAGTCCAGGCGCTGGGCCGGCGGCATGGGAGCGGCTCCCACGACTCGCACGTGAGCCTTGCCGATCTGAGGGGCGAAATCGGGGCATTCCGTGAAGCCGTCCAACTCGATCAACTGTCCCGCACTCACCTCGTGAGCAAGCCCGGGCACCGCGACAAAAATGCCCGCGCTCGAATCCTGAACGAATAGCGAGAAATCGTCGATAAACGTGACGACGCCTCGAAGATGCACCGGATAACCGCGGTTGGCCTGTTCGGCGGAAAGTTCTCTCACCTGCTGTGTTCGGGTGAGAGTTGGAAGACTGCTCGCCGCGAGAGAAGACTGGCACGCGCACAATGCCGCCAGCGCGAGCACCCGGACGAGTGCGACGACTCGAGGAGTCGCGGATGCGAGTCTTGTTTTTGCTGAGTCCGTCATGACAACTGTCTCGGGCTACCACGTTCTGGCAGGGGTAGCGGTATCGGGCGGTGTTCCCTTTGCCAGGGAGGGGGCACTCAAAGACTAGTCTGGCTGTTAAGTGCATCCCTGTACAATACTTCCGAGGTTAACGGGCCAGGGCTAACCAACGTTGATAAATCGTTTTCAACCGGGCTCGAGGCTCTCGCCGAGCCATACATTGCGTTGCGCACAAACCGGTAGAGGGCTCTCGCCACAAGAAGCTTGGGAGGAGTCGGCCGGCGCGGGGTTTGTGACGGAGTTGGTTTAGACCTAGCGCGATTCCACACGGCGGATGCGCGTGTCGTGATCGGCGTGTCGCGTTGAGAGCAGAGTCCCCACCCGATCAATTTTCTCCTCCAGCCGGCGGATGTGCGCTTCAGTGACACGGGCCTCCGTCTTGATCAGATCTTTCACGTCACTGATCCGGCTCGAGAAATCCGTAATGCGCGAATTGCTGTACAAGATGCCCACAGCAACGATGAGCAGCGTTCCCAGGAATGTCAGCAAAGGAACGTAGGCGGGACTTAGCTGGTTCAACACTCGATCCTATTGTGCCCCCAACACTGCGTCCAAATGCCACCGGCCGGCAGAGCCATAGCCTCGATCTGCCTGACCGTGCTCGCAAACAATGGATAAGTTCTATCGCCAGCGCATGCAACGCCCTGGTGTATGGGTTCGCACAGAGAAAGCGGCGGCCGCGGTGCGGAATCAGTCTTGTCAATCGAACTTCACAAATAAAAGGGTCCCGACGGAATTGGTTGGATGTATAATCGTTTTCCATTAGGGAGTCAAAACGGAAATCTCGTTTCCTCTATGCGGTTTCCGCTGTGAGAATGTCCGGTTTGTATGGACCCATTTCCTCGGAAGGAGCAGACCCACTTTGAAGACCTCTGTCGTTGCGCTGATTTTAGGAACCCTTTTTGTAACTGGCATTTCTTTCGCCCAGGTCGATACGGGAGCGATTGTCGGCACGATCCGAGACACCAGCCAGGCCGTGATTCCGGGCGTCAAAGTGACGCTCACCAATGAAGCTACCGGTGTGACCCAAACGGCCACTAGCAGCTCCACAGGCGAATATATTTTCGCGCCGGTTAAGATTGGCACCTACTCCGTGGTTGCAGAGTTCCAGGGTTTCCAGCGTGTGGAGCATCCTCACGTGACCGTAAACGTGCAGCAGCGCGTACTGTTAGATTTTGTGCTTCCCCCAGGCGAAATGACGCAGACGGTCTCGGTGACGGGTGAAGCGCCGCTACTCCAAAGCGAAGACGCCGCCGTGGGACAAGTGATCGGGGCACGCGCCATTAACAACCTGCCGTTAAACGGACGGAACTACACGTTCCTGGCCCAATTGTCGGCCGGCGTCACCTTCGACCAGGAAGATACGCGGGGCCTCGGCGCGACCGGCAGCTTCGCGGCTAACGGATTGCGGCCGGCGCAGAACAACTATTTGCTCGACGGAATCGACAACAACGTCAACCTTGTGGACTTCTTAAATGGCACGGCCTTTGTGGTGAAGCCTCCCGTCGACGCCATTGCGGAATTCAAGATGCAAACGGACAACTACAGTGCCGAGAACGGCCGCTCCGCCGGCGCCATCCTGAATGCGACCATCAAATCCGGAACCAACGAATTCCATGGCAACGCCTGGGAGTTCCTCCGCAACGACGCCTTGGACGCCGCCAATTTCTTTGAGAACGCGGGCGGCATTCCCAAGGGAGAGTACCGTCAGAATCAGTTCGGCGCCACGTTCGGAGGGCCTATCCGCAAGAACAAAACATTCTTTTTCGGCGACTACGAAGGCGCACGGACTCGCCAGGCGTCACCTTCACTGAATACGGTACCCACCTTGCTCGAGCGCAACAGCGGCTACACGAACTTATCGGAGCTGCTTACACAGGGTGGAACGGAGCCCGTTGATGTCCTCGGCCGGACGTACGCCCTGGGCCAGGTTTTTGATCCCTCCACCACGCGGGCGGTGTCCTGCGGCGTACCGGATCCCGTTACGGGTATCAAACCGCCGTGCCCGGGGGGCACCTCCACGGGCAGTCAGATCGGGTTCGCCCGGGAGCCCTTCCCGGGAAACATCATTCCCGCCAACCGGCTCGATCCGAACGCGATTAAGCTGCTCAACCTCTATCCCCTTCCCACCAATTCCGGGCTCTTTAACAACTATGCGGCCGATCCTGTGATCAGCAATAACCCCAATCAGTTCGACATTCGTGTCGACGAGAACTTCAGCGAGAAGGACAGCCTGTTTGTCCGCGCCAGCTACGTCGACAATCCCATCGACCTTCCTGGTCCGTTCCCCGGGCTGGCGGATGGCGGCGCGTTCTACCAGGGCATCCAGACGGCGATCTCCAACAACGACGCTGTGAGCGAAACGCACACGTTCTCACCGAGCCTGGTCAATGAGGCCCGCTTGGGCTTCAACCGCATCCACACCACGCGAGTCCAGCCCTTCGCCAATGAACTCGGAGCCTCCGCGCAGTTTGGCATACAGGGGGTTCCGAACGGCCCTTCCAACGGCGCCCTGGGAAGCTTTTTCATTAGCGGTCTCACGACGCTGGGCAGCAATGAGTTTCTGCCGTCCATTGAATACAGTGACACGCTGCAATTCACAGATAACTTGACCAAAAACCTTGGGCGGCAATCTATCAAGGTTGGATTCGAGTACCAGCATCTGAGGTTCTCGATCTTCCAGCCACCCGCGGGACGCGGGGCGTGGACCTTCAGCGGCGCCTATACCGAAGTGCCCGAGACCAGCGGCGGCAATACCGGCTTGGCGCAGATGCTGCTTTCCCCCATCCCGGGCACGGTTGCGGGCGCGTCTAACAATGTGGGCGGGGCTGATGACATTTATGCTTCAAACATTGCCAACACCGATATGTTTCACAACTACGACGGCGTCTATTTCCAGGATGATATTAAAGTCACCTCCAAGTTCACTTTGAATCTGGGCCTGCGTTGGGAGTATTTCGGCCAACTGGGCGAGCGTTATGGCGCCCAATCCAATTTTCTCCCTTCGGGAACGAGTGCTCCGTCCGAGTTTCTACTCAGCAAAAAACGGTGCAACACGACGTTTTCCTCAGACTTCCTCGCCGCCGCCCAGACCGACAATATAGATATCGTCTGCTCCAGCCTGACAGGCCTGGGCCACTCGCAATTGAGTAATTTCTCCCCGCGCGTTGGATTCGCTTATCAGATTACGCCGAAGTTCGTGGTCCGCGGTGGATACGGCCTGTTCTATGGCGGTTTTGAGAACTCCGTGGTGGAAACTTATGTCGATTTCCCCTTCCAGTTTTCTCTGGACTATCCAAACTTGGTCCCCAACGCGCCTGTTACGTTCCCCAATGGCTCCATTGGGACGCTCGAGACCGGATTGACCGGCATCCCGTTGGCAGCGGCCTCCGTGGAGCCCGCCGGCGTGTCATTTACGGGCGAGGACTTTCATACGAAGACGCCCTACACTCAGGGCTACAACTTGACCCTCCAGTACCAACTCACGCCGAACCAGACCGTGCAACTGGGTTATGTTGGGAACACCGTGCGCCACCTCGGGGTCTACATTAATCCGAACGGCGCGCATGAAATTCTTCCTCCCGGACTCGACCAATACAATTACGCGCCTTATCCGGACTTCCAAAACGGTATTACGTATTCCAGCTTTGCCGGAGACAGCTACTACAACGGGCTTCAAGCCAATTACGAACGCCGGTTCAGCGCCGGCTTGAGCGTGCTCGCGAATTTCACGTGGTCGAAGTGCCGCACCGACGCTGCCGACGTGCTCAACGCCACAGCGATCAGCGGCTTCCGCGGGGCTTTCCTCCCAGGCTTCGGCCTTCAGGGAGATTACGGGCTCTGTGATTTCGACGTTCCGAAAGTAGTTCATGTCAGCGGAAACTACGAGCTGCCCTTCGGACATGGGAGGCAGTTTCTCAACAACAGCAGCCGTGCGGTGGACGCGCTGCTCGGCGGATGGAGCACGAACTGGATTCTGACTCTCCAGGATGGGCAGCCCTATACTGTGGGTTGCACCGGCAACAGCACTACGTCCGGCCTTGGCTGCAACGCGCTCCTGGTTCCTGGCGAGAGCGTGATCGCGGGTCCGCACAATGTGAATCACTGGCTCAATCCGGCTGCTTTCGCCACCCCGCCCGTGGCCACTACCATCGGGCAGTCCGATTATGCCCCCTTAGGCGGCGCCCCTTCCCAGTTCTATGGCCCTGGTTTCCACCGCATGGACTTCTCGGCCTTCAAGACCTTCCGCGTTACCGAGAAAACGAAACTGGAGTTCCGCGCGGAAATCTTCAACCTGACGAACCACCCCAACTTTTCTCCGCCCGGTTTCGGTGGCAACGGTGTTGTGCCTGCTCCCGGAGCGCTCAACTACGAGTCGCCTACGACTTTTGGCACCATCAACTCCACACGCGACGGGCTGAACGATCAGCGTGAGATCCAGTTTGCGC
>Ga0335078_10015969_pt1 | contig 11140 bp, 8 predicted proteins | sample Lox_Sample_32_FD_206711 | JGI IMG/M metagenome (GOLD analysis project Ga0335078, IMG submission 206711) | Soil microbial communities from Loxahatchee National Wildlife Refuge, Florida, United States - Lox_Sample_3.2 | ecosystem: Environmental > Terrestrial > Soil > Wetlands | place: USA: Florida...
CGCTCTCGTTCAGGTTGGTGGAGTAGCGCCGGATCTGCGTGAGAAAGCGAAGCTCGTCGTCGGAGAGCTTTTGCGCATTGAGATGGTGATTGACCGAATCGTCGGCGAAGAACTGCGCGATGGGCAGATCGAGGGCCATGGCGATCTTCGAAAGCGTATCGAGCGAAGGAACCGTATGGCCGTTTTCGACGCGGGAGAGGTAACAACGAAGCAGTCCGGTCTTCTTTTCGATGTCGCCCTGGGAAAGACCCTTCTGCAGCCGGTGAGCGCGGATCGTGGTGCCGATCTTCATCACGGAATCAGGTCCTGTTGGGTTTGAGTCAATTGTTTACTTACGTGGTAGCAACCAGAAGAATATTGACCTAAGAGTTAACATGCGCGGGCGAGGAATGCAAGGATTAAATTCGGCAGCCGGACACACAAACCGGTCACCGGCCTGACACAAAGGTCATTAGCGCAGGCTAAAACAGGCTGCAGAAAAACTCGATTTCTCGGAGGTTTTGAAGAGGCACAGCTTCAGCCGTGCCCTTTCAAAGCAACCATTTGTTCAGAGATTCTTAAAGGCGCTTGACCAGGAATGCAATTCCCTCAATCGGATTGTCATTATAGGGCGCGCAGGAGACGAATCCCATCTGCAGATAGAGCCGGTGAGCCGCTCCCATCGCAGCGGGTACGGTATCGAGATAGACAGCTTTTCGCTTTGCGGCGACAGCGCGATCGAGGACTGCTTGCGTCAGGACACGGCCCAGCCCCGATCCGCGCCCCTGCGGGCGTACCCACAGCCGCTTCAACTCCCACGCATCCTCGTCTATCGCCGGCGCCACTTCGCGCCAGGCTACAAATCCCACCGGCTCTCGATCGACCCCCGCCAGCAGGCATCCGCCGCCTTGTTCGGTGTAGCTTTGCGGCAGACGCGCGGCCTCTTTTTCGAGGGATCCGTAGCAGAATCGGGCCGCGCCCGGCTGGGCGCTCACAAAGCGGCCGTACTCGAGCAGAAGCTCGCGCGCGCTCGCCACCGTTTCAGTGGGAGTGGTTGCCGTGATTTCTTCTATCTGGAAGGAATGGGGCACGCGTTGCACCGACGCCATGCCCGAAGTGTACTTCGCTTTCTCCGCTTCCCGCCTGGGTAAACCTTCATCTCCGCTGAGCCGTCAGAAAGAGTACGAGCTGAAGTTTGCTGGGGAGTGCCGATGCGGCGGGTTGCCATGGTTTGTGGAGCGGGGATCGCGATCCTTGTCGCGGGCTTGGTTGCCGCATCTGCCCAGCAGCAGCCGGGAAGCCGCAAGCCCTCGCCCTCCGCGACCGACAGCGCCTCGCCGCCGGAGGCGCCAGGCTCAACCGTGGCGTCGGTTGCCGGTGGAAAGCTGCACGGTGTTGTCAAAAGTGCCAACATTCCGCTGCCCGGCGTCACCGTAACGGCAGCCAATACGCTCACCGGCAAGCGTTACTCCACGACCACCGGGATCACCGGCTTCTGGTCGATGAGCATTCCACAAAACGGCCGCTATGTCGTCCGCACGCAGTTCGCGGCCTTTGCGCCCGGAGCGCAGGAAGCGCTGCTGAATGCGTCCAGCCACGACCAGACCCTGAACTTCGAGCTGGTGCTGGCCTCGCGCGCCGCCGAGCAGGAGCAGCAACAGCAGCGCGAAGGCTCGCAGGCGGCGCAAGCGATCCGCCAGTTGGCTTCAAACGGATTGCAAAGCATGAGCCTGATGAGCGCGCTGGGCGAAGGCGGCGATACGCAGGCGGGAGGGTCGGGATCGGGCGCCGAAGCCGGCGCGGCCTTGCCCTCGATCGCCGCCAACTCGGATTTCGGCGGCGAATCGGTGGTCATCAACGGCCAGTCCGGCCAGGTAAGCCCGCTCGCCGGCGTCGACATGGACCGTCTGCGCGATGCCATGGAGACGATTCGCGCCATGAACGGCGGACCGGGAAATAGTCCGGGGAATTTTAATTTTGGCGGCGGACCCGGGGGCGGATTCGGTGGATTTGGCGGACCGGGCGGAGGCGGAGGGTTTGGCGGGCGCGGCGGATTCGGCGGTGGGCGGATGAACTTTCGCAACTTCAATCCCGCCCAGCCGCATGGCGCCATCTTCTGGACCGGGAGCAATTCAGCTCTGAATGCCGAACCGTTTGCGCTGCGCGGGCAGCCGCAGTTTCAGCCCGCCTCCGGAACCAACCGATTCGGCATTACCTTCATCGGCGAGCCGTATCTGCCCAAGCTCACGAAGCCGAGCGGCAAGGACACCGTGTTTCTCACTCTCTCGGGCCAGCGCAGCTCCTTGCCTTCCGATCAGTACGCCACTGTACCTACAGAGGCAGAGCGCGAAGGTGACGTTCCCGGTGTGGCGACAAAAATCACTCCCGTTCCGGTCGCTGCGAACCTGCTCAAGTACTTCCCGCTTCCGAATCTGCCCGGCGACGTGCAGAACTATCACCTGCTCACGACGGCGCAGGACAACAACACGCGCGCCGGCGTTCGCTACATGCGCGGCATCGGCGCCAACGCCACGCCCTTTGGCGCATTCGGCGGCCGGGGAAGGAGATCGCAACCGCCGCAGGGGCTGCGCCAGAGTGTCAACTTCAACTACAACTGGAGCCACGGAGCCCAGGACAATATCAACATCTTTCCCGGCTTGGGCGGCAAGGGATCGACCGACTCGAATTCGCTGCAGGCCGGCTACACCATCGGCTACAACAAGCTGACCAGCATCTTCAACGCGAGCTGGAATCGCAATGACGCACAGACGACCAACTACTTCACCAACGGCATCGACATTGCGACCCAGAACGGCATCCTCGGGCCGGGCGGCGATGCACTCAACACGAGCCCGTTGAACTACGGCCTGCCCAACATCTCGCTGAGCCAGTTCACCGGGTTGAACGAACAGCAGCCGGATTTCGTGCTGTCGCAAACGATCTCGCTCTCTGAGACGCTGAGCTGGATTCACGGCAAGCACAACCTGCGTTTCGGCGGCGACTACCGACGCGTGCATCGCGATTTCCTGGGCAGCTCCAACTCCACAGGCACGTTCTACTTCACCGGTTATTACAGCGGCTCGGCGCTGGGAGATTTCCTGCTCGGCGAGCCGCAGGAGACCAGCATCGACTCGGCCGTTTCCAAGGCGTACCTGCGCGACAACGTGATCGACGCCTTTGCCACCGATGATTGGCGCGCCACGTCGAATCTCACCGTGGTTTACGGGCTGCGCTACGAGTTCTACGCGCCCTACAGCGAGAAGTACAGTCGCCTGGCGTTTGTCGATACCGATCCTCTGGCGCACTTCGCCCACGCCGACGAAGTGCAGGCTGGCGGCGTGGGGCCCTTCAGCGGCGCGTTGCCCGATTCGCTGGTCTTTCCTTTCCGGACCGCGTTCGCTCCGCGCGTGGGATTTGCGCTGCGCCTGCCCAGGCAAACCGTGATTCGCTCCGGCTTCGGCATGAACTATTCGGTGGGCCAATATGCGACCTTCGCCACCGCCATGGCGCACCAGCCGCCCTTTGCCAACGAGCAGTTGAATGAAGTGACCACGCAGTGCCCGTCGCAAACCGCAGACTGCCTGTCGCTGGCCAATGGATTTCCGGCGCCCGCTATCATCGGCAACTACGCGGCCGATCCGCACTACGACCTGCCCTACGTTCAGGTCTGGAACCTCGACGTGCAGAAGACACTGCCCTGGGGACTGGTGGTCAACGTGGGCTATAACGGATCGAAGGGCAATCACCTCGATGTGACGACAGCGCCGGGCCGCACGCCGGAGGGAATCAGCTATTCCGGCGCGGACTTCAACTACGAGCAGTCGGTGGCGTTCTCGAAGTTCTCGGCCGGCACGGTGCGCGTGCGCAAGCGGCTTTCCGGCGGAGTCGCGCTCGGCGCGTATTACCAGTACTCGCATTCGATCGACGATGCCGGCTCGGTGGGCGGCACATCCACCGTCGTCGCACAGAACTGGCAGGACCTCCAGGCCGAGCAGGAGAATTCGAGCTTCGACCAGCGCCACAAAGTCTCCGGCGATTATCTTTTCGAGCTGCCCTTCGGCAAGGACAAGCATTGGCTGACCACCGGCACGGCCTCGCATATCTTTGAAGGGCTTTCGGTCTCCGGCACATTTGCCTTTGCCACCGGCGAGCCGCTCACTCCGGTCTACCAGGCCGCGCTGCTCGACGTGGCGCGCGGAACCGCCGGATCGTTGCGCCCCGATCGCGTGCCGGGCGCCTCGTTGACCGCGGGCGGCGGCTCGCTGAAGCGCTGGTTTAATGCGGCAGCCTTCGCCACGCCTGCCGGCCCCTACGGAACGGCTTCGCGCAATTCGATTGCCGGTCCGGGAACGATCTCGAACGACATGTCGCTCTCAAAAACCATGCAGCTTGGCGAGACGCGCAGCTTTGAGATTCGCGCCACCGCCGATAACGTCTTCAACACGGTGCAATACTCGGGCGTCAACACAACCTTGTTTTCCGGCGCGGGCGCGGATGTGGCACAGCCCTTCGGGCAAGTGGATTCGGCTGCAGCGATGCGGTCGTTTAACTTTCTGGCGAGGTTCAGGTTTTAGCGGGGTTGGTGGAGTTGGCGCGGGTAGCGGCGCGGCCAAATTGGCGGGGCGCTGCGGCCGCAAATGGTCTGCCCAACGCGCCGGAGGCGCAATGGTTGTTAGCCCCGCGCTTCAGCGTGGGGATATGGGATTTCAAAAGCGCGCACAGTCCCGTAGGGACGGGGCAAGGACAATTCCGATGAACCGCGCAATTCGCCAACTCGGAGCGCTCATCGCCTCGCTGGCCTTGCTGGCCCTCCTCGCCGCCGGAGCGCCGTCTGCGCTGGCGCAATCCTCCGACTCGAATTCGCCATCGTCGCAAAGCAGCTTCATTCTCAAGGTGAGAGGCGAGCTCGTGCTGACCAACGTCGTGGTTCGCGACTCGAAGACCGGCGAATTGATAAAAGACCTGAAGCAGAGCGACTTCAGGATCTTCGAAAACGGAAAAGAGCAGCAGATCGCCACCTTCGACTTCGAGAGCGTAGACCAGGCTTCGCCACTGAATGAAGCCACGGTGACGGGCCTGGCCGCCGCGGCAAAGCCCAATCCCAATGCGCCCGCCATGGTGGCGCGGCCCGAAAAGCTGCGCAACCACCGGCTCATTGTGATGTTCTTCGATTTGACTTCGATGCAGCCCGAGGATCTCGATCGCAGCGTGGACGCGGCCAAGCAATTCCTGCGCACGAAGATGCAGCCGGCCGACCTGGTCGCTCTGGTTTCACTTGGCGACTCGCTCAACGTCGACCAGGACTTTACCGCCGACAAGGACGCGCTGATTCGCGAGGTAGGCGCCTACAACGGCACCGGGGGCCAGGGATTTGCGCAGGGCGCGACTGCCAATTCCAACCAGGTGGAGGACGCCTCCGGCTACACGCCCGACGAGAGCGAATACAACGACATCAATACCGACCGCGAGCTGTTTGCGCTGCGCGCGGTCGCGCAGTCGCTCGAGAAGATCACGGAGAAGAAATCTCTGCTTTACTTCTCCGGCGGCATCCAGCGTGACGGCATCGAGAATGAAGCGTCGCTGCGCGCAGCTGTGAACGCCGCCGTGCGCGCCAACCTCGCCATCTACAGCGTGGACATGCGCGGCCTGCAGGCGGTGCTTCCGCTGGGCGACGCGTCGACCGGCAGCTTGCGCGGAACCGGCGCTTACGGCGGCGGCGCGCTCCAGAACAACATGAACTCCAACTTCGACACGCAGGAAGTGATGGCGACGCTCTCGAGCGACACCGGCGGCAAGGCGTTCTTCGATTCCAACGATTTCGCCCCGGCCTTTGCGCAGGTGCAGCGTGACACGTCAGCCTACTACGCTGTTGGCTTCCGTTCGTCGGATCCGGCGCGCGACGGCAGGTATCGCCGGCTCACGGTGAAAGTGGACCGGCCGGGCGTGAAGCTCGAATACCGGCCCGGCTACTATGCTCCGGCGGATTTCAAGCACTCCGGCCGCGAAGACCGCGAGCGCGAACTCGAAGAGCAGTTGGCCAGCGACCTGCCGGCAACCGACATGGCGGTCTATCTCGACGCGATGTACTTCCGCCTCGACGAAAACCGCTTCTATGTGCCGGTATCGCTCATCGTGCCGGGCTCGCAGATTCCGTTCGTCAAGGGCGGCGACAAGGACAAGGCCACGCTCGACGTCATCGGCGAAGTCATCGACGAAGTGAAGCGGCCCATCGGCAACGCGCGGCAGACCGTGAAGCTCAACCTCGATCAATCGCTGGGAGCGCGCCAGAAGACCATCGAGTACACCACCAGCTTCAATTTGCCGCCGGGCAAATATCACCTGAAATTCGTAGTGCGCGAGAACCAGACCGGCCGTATGGGCTCGTTCGAAGCCGACATCGTGCTGCCGGAGATGAAGAAGCTGCCGCTGAAGATGAGCTCGATCGTGCTGGCTTCGGCGCGCCAGCCCAGCAAACAGGAGACGCCACTGGTGCGCGGCGGCGAGGAGTACGTGCCCAACATCAGCCACGTCTTTCGCCAGGACCAGCACCTTTATCTGCTTTACGAGGTCTATGGACCCGCGCGCGAAAAGCCTGCGGAAAACGCGCCCAAGGGAACCAAGGCCGGCGTCGATGTGCTGAGCAGCCTGGAGCTGATTCAGGGAACCACCAAGGTTTTTGAGACGCCTCTGGTGCAGGCCACAGCGATCAACGTGCAGAGCCGCGACGCGGTGGCGATGGAGCTGGATGTGCCGCTGGACAAGCTCAAGCCCGGCCAGTATCTCTGCCAGCTCAACGTGGTCGACGACGCCGGCGGCAGCTTTGCCTTTCCGCGCTTCGCGGTGCTGGTGCGGGAGCCGGCGCCGGCCGGCGCTCAAACCGCGGCAGCCCCATCATCGATCGAATCTGGATCGGCGCCTTAACGCAATTCCTGAGTCACCGCCATACGCCTTCACATCTGTAGAAAATTGCGGATCATCTGCCGGCCGCCCTCGGTCAACACACTCTCCGGATGAAACTGTACGCCTTCGACGGGCAGGCTGCGATGCCGCAGGCCCATGATGACTCTGCCTCCCCCGGCGGCCGGCGTGCTGGCGGTGATCTCGAGCTCGCCAGGCAGCGACTCTTCGTCGACAATCAGCGAGTGATAGCGGGTGCAGGTGAGCGGCGTCGTCAGCCCGGCAAATACGCCTTTGCCGTCGTGTTCCACGCGGCTGGTCTTACCGTGCATGATCTGCTGCGCGCGAACCACCTTGCCGCCGAAGGCCTCGCCGATGGCCTGATGCCCCAGGCAGACGCCGAGGATCGGCGTTCGCCGCGGCAAAGCGGCCATGCGCTGGATGAGCGGCACGAGTATCCCTGCTTCGCGCGGCGTGCAGGGGCCCGGCGAAAGCAGGATCCGCTCCGGCCGACGCGCTTCGACCTCATCGACCGCCAAGTCGTCGTTGCGAAAAACCTCGATCTCCGCACCCAGTTCTCCCAGGTACTGCACCAGGTTGTAGGTGAACGAGTCGTAGTTGTCGAGGACGAAGACCATAAGAAACGAGGGAATCGGGATTAGGGAACAGGGATTAGGAAAAGACTCGATTCCCCGTCAAAGGCCCCGCCTCCAGAATAACCCTTCCCGACCTTGGCGCAACTGGAAGACTCAGTGGCAGTCGGAGCGGCCATAACTTCCGGGTCAAATTGCATGCCGGGCTTCCTAATCCCTAATCCCTATTCCCTATTCCCTATTCCCTATTCCCTGCCTTTTCACTGCTTCCCAAATCGATACACCAGCCCCGCCGTAAAGCCCAGGTTGTTTTGGAACGACGACCCGAATCCGCTGCCGAAATAGTCCGGACCGATTCGCAAACCGAGGCCGGGGCTCAGGTTGAACTCGACGTTAAGGCTGGCGTCGACTCCATAGGTGCTGCCATCGGGATAAAGGTGGGTGATGCTGATGGGCACGCCGTTGGCGTCGCCGGAAAAATCGCCGAGCAGCCAGCCGCCCATCACCCGGCCCGAGATGGAGTACTTCGGCTGCATGTAGAAGCGGTACGTGGGGCCCAGCATCACGGCATACTGGCTGATGGCCGGCTTGGTGACGTTGCTCTCGTTGTTATAGACAAAAGGCGTTCCGTAATAGCCGCGCGAATCCAGCGTCACGCCCAGGCGTTGACTGTAATAGCGGGTAAAGCCGGCGTTCCAGTTGTACTCGTTCACGCGCTGCAGCGGCGAGGGCAGAGTGAAGCGCAGGTAACCGGCGCCGATGTACGCTTCGTAGAGATGCGAATAGACCTCGCGAATGGCCGCGGCACGGCGCTGCGCGCGGCGGGCCCGGATGCGAGCCTGCACGCTTTCTTCCGAGGGGGTGAGTTGCGGGTTTTGCTGCGCCGGCTGCTGCCCCTGGGCCTCAGGGGCGCTGCTCGTGCTGGAACTCTGGGCCTCAACGGCGTGCATGGCTGGCAGCACCAGAGCCAGCAGCAGGGCAAGACGGCGAAATGAAAACATCTCTTCGGGATTCCTCCAGGGGCGCTCAGCCGCAAATCCCCAAACAGCTTCCGCTGGCCGCACAGTCGCCGTGCAGGGCGCACGACTCCGCGCCAGTCGAAAACCCGCTATCGGCAGCGCTCCCTTTAGGTTATTAAATCACCTGCGGGTGGGCTGATGAGAACCGGCACTGCGTTGGACGCGCTCGATCCTGAATTGCCTTCTTCGCCTGGCTACTTTATGCCCGCCAGATCGGCCTCGAGCTGCTTCTTGTTGAATCCTCCCGGAGAGCCCTTGGAATCGAGCCAGTTCTTTCCCAGCAACGCGTAGGCTTCGTCGCAGTACTTCTTCCAGAAGGCGAGCGTCATCGTCTTCGGCTGTCCCCAGGTGATGCAGGTCAAGCTCTTGGCGTCGTACTTGGGGACAAAGACGCAATGGCCGCCCCAACTGCCCTTTTCGGCATGGGCGCCGCCGTTCTTCACCACGTCCCACACGTCCTGGTTCTGCGCGGTAATGGGCAACGCCAGCCCGATATACACGCCTCCGAAGAGCGCGATCGCCTGCCGAATCTCGACCAGGTTCTTCATGCTCGCACCGGCGAACGCCAGCAGCTTGTGCCCGTTGAGTCCGTGCTTGCGCCAGTCGGCCAGCACATCGAGTTCGACGCCGCCGCGGTCGGTGCTCGGATCGCCGGGCACGTAGCCGTCCCACTTTTCGTAATAGCTCTGAACGATCGAGTCCGGGACCGTGGCCATCGTGCCCGTCTCTGCCGACCACACCTGGACGGCATGGGCGGCGCCGGCAATGGTGCAATCGCCCAGGGTATCGTTCAGCATCATGCCCCACTGGGTGACGCCCTTGGTCCAGTCGGCTTTGGGGGGCGGAGCCGGCAGTTTCGGCGTGAGGTATTTGCTCAGCATAAGGGTGCGCGTGTCGGTCTTGATGGCCTTGCGGCCCAGCTTCATCCTGGAATGGTCTGCCATGGAGGAGCTCCTTGCGTGGTTTCGGGAATTGACTGCTGATATTAAATAGTGGGATGGGTGTCGCGAAAGTTTCGGCAGCGGGTGGCTTTGAGGGAGCTTTCTTGCGTCTATTCGGGGGGGGGATTCTAAGTGGCTGAGCCGCCAGAATCGCCACATCGCGTTTCGAGAACCGGTCCAGGCCGACCGGCGGAATGCTCCCGACCGGCGGAATGCTCCCGACCGGCGGAATGCTCTACGATGAGAGAGCGACGGAGGTCGACAATAGCGTGTTGCGCTTCCTGATGGGGGTTGTGGTCGGCGTCCTGCTGGTGCCGGTGGGCGTCTTAACCTGGTTCCAGTTCGGTCATGTGCCGGTGGCGGTCGCCGATCCGCCGCTGCCCGACGAACACGCCTTCACCAGTGTTCCTCTGCAATCGCGGATTCATCGCGAAATGATCGGCACGCCGCCGATCCAGCCGGACGAGGCGAGCCTGGTCGCCGGCGCGCGCATCTACAGCGACCAGTGCGCCGTTTGCCACGGCTACTACGGCAAGCCGGCCAACATTGCCGGCAACATCTTTCCCAGTGCGCCGCCGCTGTGGCAGAAGCATCCGAACAGCGATGTGGTGGGGGTGAGCGACGACCCGCCGGGCGAGACGTTCTGGAAGGTCTCCAACGGAATCCGGCTTTCCGGCATGCCGTCGTACAAGCATCTGCTGAGCGAGACCCAGATGTGGCAGGTCAGCTTGCTGCTGGCCAACGCCGACAAGCCGCTGCCGCCGGATGCGCTCTCGACCCTGCGCGGGAACACGACCACCCCGCCTAACACGCCTGCCGCAACTCCCCCGGCGGCCAACCCTGGCCCGGGAGGACCCCAGTAGTGCACGGAGGGCGTCGTTCCTCCGAATCCGCAACCGGAGCTTCATTCCGCCATCCAAGAGGATGACGTCGGGCCCAAATCTGCCGTCGAAGGAACTGGGCATGGGAACGAGGACATGGAAAGAGCGCTTGCGCGCGTTTTTCGATTTTTTTCTGCTCTTCAGCGGCATCTCGAACCGCTCCGGCCTGTCTCGAACGCAGCGCCGGCCGGTGCGCAGCCGGGGATTGTTTCTTTATCGCGGCTCTGCCAAAGACGACCCGCAAAAGCCCTCCGGCAAGCAGTAGGTTGCTAAAATCGATCTATGCCGCTCACCCGCCAACAGGCGCTCGATTGCTTCCAGTCTTCGGATCTCATCGGCCTGGGGATGGAAGCCGATTCCGTGCGCCGGCGGCTGCACCCTGAAGGCGTGGTCACCTACATCATCGACCGCAATATCAACTACACCAACTTCTGCACCGAGTACTGCACCTTCTGCGCCTTCTACCGGCCCCTCAAAGGCCCGCGCGCCAACGAAGGCTACATCCTCGATTTCGAAACCATCTACGACAAAATCGCCGAGACCATCGAGATGGGCGGGACCGGCGTGCTGATGCAGGGCGGCCTCCATCCCGATCTCAAGATCGACTGGTTCGAGCGGCTCTTCGGCGGCATCAAGGAGCGCTTTCCGCGCATCTGGCTGCACTGCCTGTCGGCCTCCGAAGTGCTGGCCATTGCCGAATACTCGAGCCTGAGCGTGCGCGACACCATCGCCCGGCTGCGCGATGCCGGACTCGACTCGATCCCCGGAGGCGGCGCGGAGATCCTCGACGACGAGGTGCGCTACCGCATCGCGCGCCTCAAGTGCCGCAC
>Ga0335078_10015970_pt1 | contig 11140 bp, 8 predicted proteins | sample Lox_Sample_32_FD_206711 | JGI IMG/M metagenome (GOLD analysis project Ga0335078, IMG submission 206711) | Soil microbial communities from Loxahatchee National Wildlife Refuge, Florida, United States - Lox_Sample_3.2 | ecosystem: Environmental > Terrestrial > Soil > Wetlands | place: USA: Florida...
ACTATTAGTCTTATGAATACTTTTTCCGCTGACCACCTTCAGATAAAGGGAACAGGCGCCAAGTTCGAGCTTGCCGTGGAGGAATCGTTGAAAGCGACTATTGGGCATGAAATCCACCACATGGCTGCCATTAGGGAGAGATACTTGAAGTAATTGGGGGAAGAGGCGGCTTTACGACTCCAGAGCCCGCTGAATTTTTTCAAGGAGATCGCCGCCGGTGAACGGTTTCGGCAGAAATTCTTTTACTCCAGCCTGAAGTATCGAAGTCTTGATGTCCGGTTCGATATATCCACTAATGAAGATGACTTTAATTCCCGGCACTATCCCTTTCAATTTCAAAAAAACTTGCGCTCCGTTCATTTTCGGCAGGCCCATATCCATGATGACCAAACTTATGTCGCTATAATGTTCTCCAAATTTTCTCAACGCCTCAGCCCCGTCCCTTGCTGAGAGCACCGTGTAGCCATTACCGTCAAGGACCGCCTTCACGTATTCGTGCACCGGCTCATCGTCCTCCACAACCATTATTAACTCTCCATGACCCTGTGCGGCTTCCCTCATTATCGACAAGGCAGGGGCTTCGATCACTTGAACCGGGATCGGTAGCTAAAGGGTGAATTCCGTTCCGAAATTTATTTCGCTTTGGACCTCCATGAAGCCATGATGAGCCCTCATTATTCCGTATACTACCGATAGGCCGAGGCCAGTTCCATATCCATTCTTCTTCGTCGTGAAGAAAGGCTCGAAAATTCTGTTTATGTTTTCTTTATCGATGCCGCTACCTGTGTCGCCGACCTTGATCATGAGATATTCTTCCGCCTCCATGTCAGGGAAGCGGCCTTCAAGCGAATTGCGGCAGACCATGGAAGTCGAGATTTTTAGAGTCCCTCCCGAAGACATTGCGTCCCTGGCGTTCACGCAGAGATTTATAAAAACCTGCTGAAGTTGATTCGGGTCAGCATGGATCGAAGGAAGTCTTGGGTTTAACTCGACCGAGAAAGTGATCTTTTCAGGGAATGTATCTTTGAGGAAATCCACCAATTCTTCGATCAAGGCATTGACCTTCACCGACTCACGGATGATGTCAACCTTATGGGCAAATGTAAGGAGTTGTCTTATGGTTTGAGCGCCGCGTTTGGCAGCCTTCGAGATTGCCTCTCTGCTTCTCGCCATCTTTTCCGGGGACGCCTTCTCCGGAACCATGAGAGAAACCTGTCCGAGGATGATTGAGAGGACATTATTAAGATCGTGAGCTATCCCGGACACCAGGGTTCCGATGCTCTCCATTTTCTGCGCTTCAAAAAGCTGTGCCTCAAGCTGTCTCTTATTTGTTTCATCTATCAGATATTCGTGTATGCTGACCAGGTTGCCGGCCGAGTCAAACTCGCCCACGGCCTTTTCGAGCACATACACCTTTCTCCCGTCCTTCTTCAAGTACTCCGTCTCGAACCCGTCCAATTGCTTTCGGGATTTGATCAGCTCGATGAGCCTGTCTCGGTCCAGCGGCGCGTGAAAAAGGGAAATGACGTTACTCCTCATTGCCTCTTCGCTGGAAGAAAAATCAAATAGGCGAGCGAACGTGTCGTTGCAATCCAGGACGGCTCCCTTGGGTGTCGTGATGAAATGTGCTACGATATCTTCGTTGAAGAACCGATGGAATTTTTCATCTGCCTGTCTGAACGACTCCTCAGCTTTGATCCGGTCCGTGTTGTCGACAATCGATCCTATGATTGCCGGGTGCTTCTTGTATCTGATAAGCGACCCCTGAACCTCGATGAAGATTCTTGTGCCATCCTTTCTCAAGCCGTGGAACGAGTACCTCATCTCAGAGACTTTTCCGTCGATCTGCTCTTGAATTTTTTGGGCTAAGACCTCCCGGTCTTCCGGGGCGGTCAACTCGATGAGGCTGAACCTATCGACGAGGTCTTCTTTCTCATATCCGAAAATCCGCTGAAAAGCGGGATTGACATAGCGCAATAAACCACCTTCGATGAGGTAGGCACCTGTAAGAGAATTCTCAACTAAGAGCCGAAAATGGTCGTTTGACGAAATTCTATTTGGACGGTCATTGGTTGAAATTTGTGTTTCAATAAACATGTTATCAGCTATCCCAAATACGTTTCCGTTTACCTTTTTGAACATGGTCACCCAAAATGGTCCAAGGGCAGAACCGGCAGCAAAGACTGAGCACATCCCACCCCCACATTTCTATATCGGTAAAGTTTACCGGAAGATTAGTACCATCTGTTTCCAGTGCATACTGCATTTTTAACATTGTAAGTCCAAATTTAAGTCAGTGAGATCTATCATGTCGCTTCCCCAAACCCCTGCTGATTCGATGCACCTTGCAATATTCAGAGCCTTCTCCTTTGCCGCTTCCTCGGATGAGGCAGGAACCACGATAGACAAATCGCCGGTAGACAAGAAAATTGGCCTAAGACGAGTCTTCGACATATCGATACTCATTTGCTTTGTCTCAATCACTTCTGGTTCTCGCGACACTGTCAGCTGCCAATCTCTGACCTCGGCACTTTCGCTATTTTTTTTCTTTTCCATCTTTTCATTGCCAATTATGTGGTTATCCAGGGCGGGTCTCTGCCGAAATGAGTTTTGCCCACCTCTTTCATTCTCGAAGAAACAACTTCAGAAAAAATGCAGCAGACTCTGTTCCTTCAAAAGTCCATCATTATGCGACTGAACGCCGGAGCCGTTCGTTGCGACAAAACATATGCATCAACATTCGCGCCAAAAAAAATTGCGAAAACACTTTGAAATCTTGACTCATTCATCACGGTCGGGTCAATATGATACGAACATGTAATATTCGGTAAAGGATTTTGTTACTCGTGTCGATTGGATAACCTAAAGGTAATCGACATGGGAATGCTAAGAGATGCTGTGATTCCCTTGCCTGAATGGCGCGGATCACCTCAAATCTAGATGTGTTTCGGTTGTTTAGAAGATATGAAGAGAAGCCACTTAAGGTTCACTACTCGCTTGTTGTGTTGCAGACCCTTTCAGAGATTATGGCGGCAGAAAAAAGCCGGGGAATGAGAATCCCCGGCACATTTCTGCGCTGAAAGACTATTTGAAAACCAGTATTGTCGAAGTTTGGTTAATGTGGCCGACGTACTCTTCGCCGTAAGTACTAAATCCAATAGTTGGTACCGAAGAGAATATCTTGCCATAAGCTGCGGTCTGATTCTTCTGTTCAAGCTCAAGCGTCCTCAAGATGCAGTGGAAATTAATCATGCCGGAAACGGAGCCGATTGATCTTATTTTTTCTTCGACTTCCTTGCGCGTGTCATTCACGATATCGGTAGATTCTAAGACACTCAATTCCGATGCTTCTTTGATATTGCAATAAAATACCATTGCATTATCCTTGGTTTGCTGCGGGCTGCGCACGAACGGCTGTCCGTCGGCGGCAATTAAACCGAGTGGGTGACGCATGAATTCGTTCTTGCCTTCTTCGGTCTCGACTCCGAGAGCCTCAGCATAGGCAATAGCAGCGGGTTTACCATTGAACTCAAGAACGGTCCTATTTCTCTCATCGACTTTTGTCGCCTTGAGTTTCTTCTTCATGGCACAGAAGCTCTGCGTCTTTATAATGTCAAATCCATTTTTCACTTTCAGCAGAGCGAGCAGGGCAGCATTCGAATACGATTTGCCGTTCGCATAAACAAAGGTCTGCTTGAATGCGAGGTCGTCTCCGGCCGACCCGCCGATAAAGGTAATGTTTGTAAGATCACCGATCTTTTCCATCAGCCTTTCTTCGGCTCCTTGCAACCCATCGACAAGGATCAATCCGACGTAACTGCTGGTGTCCATTTCTGCCATTTTCACGCTGAAATGGTTCTCAAACGACGCAAATGCTTCACGGACATGATTTTCGGTCTTGATCGAACTCACGACTTCAACTGCTGCGTCTTCAACGACATCCGATCCGATTCCCATTGCGACGATTGAATTCTTTAGCATCTTACCGCTGACGATTTCTCCTGCGGTCGTGCAGCCGATGACCAGGGCATTCTTGAAAGCTGCCTGCAATTCTTTGCTAACGACAGCCGGTTCATACTTTGAGGATGAAAACAGTACCACGACGCCCGGGCTGCTTTCTTTTATCCCGGCCGCAACCTCAGCAGCCGCATCCTTGACTGCGGGCTTTGTCGAATAAGCTGTTTTTATAGACATAAATTTCTCCTAAGAATTTTTTTGATTAATTGTAGTTCATTACATATCTCATATAGTGACGCCCAATTCCTGGGCGATTTGCTTGACTTTGCTGATCACCTGAACGTCGTCGGGTGAGGCAGCGTCCCATTTATCGGGATCTATGCCTTTCAGAATAAGTTTTGTCTTTGTGGTATTGACGATTGTTGGATTACCTTTAGAGCGTTCACTAATAATCTTGTCGATCAACGATTTGACCTGGCCGGACATACGCGTTCTCCTCTCATATTTTTTGAATTAATAATTGACAGAATTCAATATTATTTGCTCCTCTGACACTTATTTTAAGATACTAATCTGACTGGACGTTTGCTATTCTGAATATCGGAATTCCCCGGCGAATCTTTAGGGAATTTTTTGGGAAATAGAGACGGATCTTTACAGAGAGGTGTAATGAATTTTTAGGAAGACTGAATTTGCCGGAATAGCAAGGATCTAGAAAGGAGTCGTGAGTGCCGGGTTGAATTCTTCACTCGTAGTCTCGACGAGATGAATTCCAATCTTGACGTTGTTCACCAAGGATTAGTGAGGCAGAATCTCTTGTTGAGTCAACGATTTGCTTTTTTCATTCCAGCAACATTGCCGCGGGATCTTCCACTAATTCCCTTACTTTGACTAAGAATTGCACCGACTCGCGGCCGTCAACTATTCTATGATCGTATGTCAGTGCGACGTACATCATGGGCTTGACAACTATCTGGCCATTTTCGGCAACCGGTCTTTCGGCGATTTTATGCAGGCCGAGGATTCCAACCTGCGGCGGATTGAGAATCGGCGTGCTCATCAAGGAGCCGAAGACTCCACCATTCGTTATCGTGAAAGTGCCGCCGCGCAAATCTTCGAGGGTGAGTGTACCACTTTGCGATCTATCTGCAAAGCTTTTGATTCCCGCTTCGATCTCTGCGAATGACATCGCGTCGGCATTCCTCAAAACCGGGACGACCAGTCCCTCTTCCGCACCGATTGCGATTCCGATATCATAATAATGTTTATAGACGATTTCGTCTCCATCTATCTCCGCGTTCAATCGAGGAAATTCCTTCAATGCCGCTATCGAAGCTTTTACGAAGAATGAGACGATCCCGAGTCCGATTCCGTATTTCTTTTTGAATTGCTCCTTGTATTTCTTCCGAATCTCCATTGCGTGACTCATGTCGATTTCATTGAAGGTCGTCAGCATCGCGGTCGTCTGCTGAGCTTCTAACATCCTGCGTGCAATCGTTTTTCTTCGAAGCGACAGCTTCGCGCGCTCTTCGTGACCTCCTTTTTCTGCAATCGTCGGTTTATGGCTTGCGCGCACAATCTCTCGTTTCCCGTTCCCACCCTCTCCTGCTGCCTGTTTCCGGGTTTCTATCTCCCGTTCCGTTCCTTCCGTTTTCTTAGATTCCAGAAATGATTCCACGTCATGTTTTGTAACCCTTCCGCCTGTACCACTTCCAAGGACTTCGGATAATTTCAAGCCTGTTTCCTCCGCCACCTTCTTTGCAACGGGCGTCGCTCTTTCCGATGCCCTTGTTGTTGAGCCTTGATCTTCCACCTCTTGCTTATGGCCCTCGTATTTTCTCATCTTATCATGCTCTTCTACCGCTTCATTCGCCTCCACTTCTTGTCTTTGCGCGGTCTCTTCACCTTTTACTTTCCGCTCGTCGCCATTTGTCGCTTGTCCATCAATTTCGCCCATCGCATCGCCGATATGAACCGTATCCTCTTCATGTGCCATGATCTTCGTCAGAACGCCGGCGATTTCCGCGGTAACATCTACGTTGACCTTCTCGGTTTCCAATTCGACAACTGCATCTCCCACCTCGATCTTGTCGCCCTCCTTTTTGAGCCAATGGGCTATGCGAGCTTCCATAACCGATTCGCCGAGTGCTGGAACAACGATATTGCTTTTCATCTTACTTTCCTCTCTTTACCGAAAAAGCTCGGAGTTCCAAACGCCGAGCTCCAAAGAATTTCCACATCCAGGAAGAGTCGAAGAAAGCGATTGCTTCGGAGCTCTTCATTGTTAGAGGCTGGCTGCTGATAGCTGATGGCTGACGGCTTTTGATTTTCCCTTGAACGCCTTCTCGACCACCTCGCCCTGGTGCATGATATGGAGCGTCGTCGATCCTTCCGACGGACTCGCGTTTGCGGTTCTGGCGACAGACCTGACACCGATTTCATTTCCGAACAATCCATTCAGGATCGGCATTACAAAATTCCACGCCCCCATATTCTGCGGCTCTTCTTGTACCCAGATCAGTTCCTCGGCTTCTCCATAGCTTTTCACGAGGGTCTTCAGCTCGGTTTCAGGAAATGGATACAGCTGCTCGATTCTGATTATGGCGGTCTCTTCATTCTGTTGCCTGAATCTGCTGTCGATCAAATCCACGTAAATTTTCCCGCTGCAAAGAATTAGCCTGTGTGCGGTTTCATGGAGCGGTCTTGGCCCGTCCTTCTGGGGGTCGTCAATAACGGGCTGCCATTTTCCATCAAATAAATCTCTCGGAGTGGATGCGGTTCGTGGATGACGCAGCAGGCCTTTCGGAGTCATCACGACCAACGGAAGCGGGTCGATCTTAAGAAGCAGCGCCTGCCTGCGGAGAAGATGAAAATATTGCGCTGCCGTCGTGCAATTTGCCACTCGGATATTCATCTCGGCCGCAAGGGACAGGAATCGCTCAAGCCGTCCGCTCGAATGATCGGGACCCTGCCCCTCGTAGGCATGGGGCAGGAGTAGAACCAGCGACGGCGTCTGGCCCCATTTTGCCCGGGCTGAAGTCATAAACTCATCTATCATTGTCTGAGCATTGTTTATGAAGTCGCCATATTGCGCTTCCCAGATAACCAGCCTGCCAGGTTCCTGAACGTTGTAGCCGTATTCAAAACCGATCGCTGCGCTCTCCGTGAGCGGGCTGTTGTAAATCTCGAACGAGGCTTTTGCTAAAGCGAGGGACTGAAGTGGTGAAAACTTGCTCCCGGTTTTGATATCATGGAACGTAATGTGCCTGTGGCTGAATGTTCCCCTGTCGGAATCCTGTCCGGTCAACCTGATTGGAATTCCTTCCTCGAGTATTGAAGACAAAGCGAGGACTTCCGCCGTTGCCCAGTCGACCGAAGCGCCGTCCGGATTGTCGAAAGCACGTTTTCGTCTTTCGATGATCCGCTCAAGCTTAGGATGAATGGAAAAGGCTTTCGGAAATGTGACCAGTTCTTCAGTGAGCTTTTGCAATTTAATCATGCTGACTCGAGTATCTGTCATCCGCGCTGCGCCCGGTGGTGGAACAGCGGGTCTTAACTCTATCAACGCCTTGTCCGGTTCGAGAGAGGAAAGCTCAGATTGTAACTTCTCGAGCTCTCTTTTGAAAAGCTGCTCGGCATCCTCTGCATTAATTATTTTCCTCTGCACGAGAATATCGGCCCATTTTTCTCTAACCGTAGGGGTCGTTTGAATTCGTTCATACATCAAAGGCTGAGTGAATGTCGGCTCATCGCTTTCGTTGTGACCATGGCGACGATAGCCGATTAGATCTATCAAGAAATCTTCGTGGAACTTTTCCCGGTAAGCGGATGCAATCCTTAGCGATTCGATGCAAGCTTCCGGGTCATCTGCATTGACGTGGATGATCGGTATTTCGAAACCCTTTGCAGGGTCGCTCGCATATCGTGTGCTTCTCGTTTCATCGGGGGTCGCGGTGTAGCCAAGTTGATTGTTCGTGATGATGTGAATTGCTCCGCCGGTTGAGTAGCCTTTCAGCCGCGAGAAATTCAGAGTTTCGGCGACGATTCCCTGACCCGGGAATGACGCGTCGCCATGGATAAGAATCGGAAGAGTCGTTTCAGGATTGAAGCTCGGTTCCCCGCGCTTGCTTGAGTCGGTTCCCGCTGCACGTGCCATACCTTCAACGACGGGATCGATTGCCTCGAGATGACTGGGGTTCGGTGCCAGAAGGATCTGCATCCTCTCCGGCGATTTTTGTATTTTGAAAGCTCCACGATGATACTTTACATCGCCGGTCCAATCTAAGTCGGCGCGCGAATTCCGGTGCCGGACGGGATCATTGAATTCTGCAAAGATAGCGGAATAAGGAACCTGTAGGACGTGAGCGAGCACGTTCAACCGGCCGCGGTGTGCCATGCCGATGATTATCGATTTGATTCCTGAGTCTTTCGCAAGTGAAACCTGCTCGAGCAGTATCGGTACGAGCATGTCAACGCCCTCGACGGAAAATCTGAATTTGCCGGGAAATGATCTCTGAAGGAAATGCTCGAACACTTCTGTCTGCGTCAACTGTTCCAGCAAACCCCGGGCATCGATCGGCATCAATGGAGGTGCAAAGACTCTGCCTTCGATCGATTCACGAAGCCAGGTTCTCTCTTCGGTCGAATGAACGTGTTCAAAGTCGAATCCTGTTGTGGAAGTGTAAATCTCTCGCAGAGCTTCAATTGCCTCAAAAGCATTCTGAGCGCTCGATGCGATGGAGCCGCCGACTAAATCGGCGGGGAGTCTCCGTAAGATTTCATCATCCAACCCGTAGCTTTTGTTTTGAAGCAAAGGATCTCCCGCGAGCATGAGTCCGAGCGGATCGAGTCGCGCCGCGAGATGACCGAATTGCCTAATGTCCCGGGCGAGTTTGGCGATAGCAAGAACAGTTCTTAATTCACCCGATCCTCGATCTATGGGTTCTTCGGGTTTCCAATTTTCAAAATAATTTCTCGTCTCCGCATCTACTGTTGCCGGATCAAGACGAAATTTGTCGTAAAGTTCCAGGACATATCCTGCATTTGGTCCCTGGAATTCTTTCAAAGTGTCCATATCCATTACATTTCAAGCTTTAAATAGAAAGTGCGATACATACTGTAAACGCTCGCGTTTCCGAAAAAAATCCCGGCTTGAAGTATTTCGATGGGATGATCTAGTTCGTCGGAGAATAATGGGATTTCATCCCTTCCACAAACATCGAAGCCGCAAATCGGAACGGTCTTTCAGTCGTTGAGGATTTATGCCGGCCGAATTCCGGTTCATGAAAATCATGACGACACTTTCGCGGGCCATGTCAAATGAATGGTCGACAAATAGCGAGATTGAATTGGATCAATAGGCAATTTCACTTTTGTTTCATAATTATCTGCTAAATTGTTGCACACTAGGAGACCATCATTAGAATGAAATTGAAAACGTTTTCAACATTTTTCCCGATGGTGAGCCTTCTCTCTTTGATCGCATCCGGTGCTAATGCCCAGACAAATTTCTTCACTCTTAACGAATATCTAAACGCCGCCTTGAAGATGAATCCGCTGATCGCCTCGTCGACACTCGAAAAAACATCGGCCATTTTCGGACGCGAGGCAGTGCGCCGGGATTTTCTTCCGCGAGTCGGAATTAACTCTCAACTGGTCATTGCGCCGACAGGCGGGTATGATCCCGCAGTGACGAATGGCGGCGAATTTGGTGCGCAGCTTGGAGCGAGTTATCTTTTGTACAGCGGCGGACTGAAGGATCTCCAGGTAGAAAAAGGGGACTTGGGTATTCTTCAGGGAGCTGCAGGCCAGAAAAAAACTCAAGCAGAGGTGCTTTATGGCACGTCGGTGGCGTTTGCAACGGCAGTGAAAGAGAAAAGGGAGCTCGGTGTCCTCGAACAGAATGCCGGGCTGCTGAAGGATTATTTTATTCTTGTCGAGGAGCTTCATGCGGGCGGACAGGCGAGCGAGAGCGATGTGCTCAATACGTCCGTCCAGTTAAAGAACGCATCCATCGCGGTAGAGGCAATGCGGAGTGAGTACAGAAATTCCTTGCTGGATCTTTCGCAGGAATCGGGAGTGCCAGCCGATGAAGCCACCGACGTCGATTCTTCTTTCACACAGATCTATGCGGACACGGTGTTCCACGATATGAGCAATGTTGATCTAGCTGCAGCGGAGCTTGAAAAAGAGAACGCAGATTTCGATGCCGAGATGATCAGGACCCAATCAAAGGCATCGGTTTCGCTGGAGGCAAATGCAGGTGCGTTGACATCTTTGCCCAACTTGCAGCGGGGACTTTCTAACGTACTGGGGGCGGAAATCGGGATCAGCTTCACCCTGCCGATTATCACCTACGGCTATTACGACAACCAGTACGCGTCGGCACATTTGAAAGCGGAAAGCATCGTGGAGCGAAATATTTTCTTAAAGAATTCTTTGATGGCACAGTTCGCACAAGCTCGAAATGATTATCGCCAGGCAAACGAGGAGCTGCAATCGCTTGACTCGAATTTATCCACGGCGGAGCAGAATTTCGTGCTGACCAGGGCGAAATATGCCGGCGGCAGCGGCTCCAGCCTGGAAGTTCTGAACGCAATTCAATTAATCAATCAAATCGAAATTTCGAAGGAAGAAACGAGGAGTTTGGCCATAATGAGCGCATTCAGGATGGAGAGGCTCAACTATAGTGGAACGGTTTCAAATGGGAATTGAGTTAATTTGGAAAACGTTTTTATTTCTGGCGTTGTTAGGTTCGCTTGCTGCATGTTCCAAAGAGAGTAACGGCGACGCCGAAGTTAAGCCGCGCGCGGTAGTCGAAGTTGCTCCTGCGTATCTCGGCGACATGGACGACAACGTAAGCGCCACGGGCTCATTTGAGGTCCTCCGGGACGAGAAAATAAAATCCGCGATTGCGGGAAAAGTGGAAAAAGTCTTCGTGCTCGAAGGTGATTTGGTTCAGAAGGGGCAGGTCGTCGCCACGATAGTCTCTCAGGAATCTTATGCCGCTATTTCGGGTGCGACCCAGCTGTTGAATCAGGCGACGACTCAGACTGAAAAGAAACAGGCAGAGGAGGCAGTTCACCTCGCAGAGACCACAGCGACATCGGCAAGCATCATAGCGCCATTTCCCGGTGCGATCGTTCATAGATTTGTTGCCGAGGGAGAACTTGTCGCGCAGGGA
>Ga0335078_10015972_pt1 | contig 11139 bp, 6 predicted proteins | sample Lox_Sample_32_FD_206711 | JGI IMG/M metagenome (GOLD analysis project Ga0335078, IMG submission 206711) | Soil microbial communities from Loxahatchee National Wildlife Refuge, Florida, United States - Lox_Sample_3.2 | ecosystem: Environmental > Terrestrial > Soil > Wetlands | place: USA: Florida...
GCCAGGTAGTCGTCGGTCAAAGTGCCGCTGAAGGTGCTCTGGGGTCCCGCCGGTCCCTGCGAGAAATCGCCGTTCCGCTCCGCCTGAGTCGGCACGGTCACCAGGTCGGACGGGATGCCCTGCACGATCTGGCGGTCCTCCACCGAGGCGAAGAAGAAGGTCTTGTTCTTCTTGATAGGTCCGCCGAACGTGCCGCCAAACTGGTTCTGGTGGAAGTCCGGTCTGGTCGTATCGAAGAAGCCGCGGGCGTCCAGGACGGTGTTGCGAAAGAACTCGTAAGCGTCGCCGTGGAATTCGTTGGTGCCGCCTTTGGTAACCACGTTGACCACCGAACCGGAATTGCGCCCGTACTCGGCGTCGAAGGTGTTGGTGAGCACGCGGAATTCTTCGATCGTATCGGGCGATGGCTCGATCGCGGGTACCGAAACGAATTGGTCGTTGGCATCGCCGCCGTTCACGTTGAAATTATTGGCCCGGCCGCGTCCGCCGTTCACCGAGACGACACCCGCGTTCTCGCTGCCCGCGAATAGAGAGTAGCCCTGCTGCGACTGCACGCCCGGCTGGAGCTGCAGTAACTGGTAGGTGTCGCGCGTATTTAGCGGCAGGTCCACCACCGCGCGCGAATTCATCACCGCGCCCAACTGCGTGCTGGTGGTCTCCACCAGCGGCGCTTCGGCTTCCGCCGTGATGCTCTGGGTGACCTCGCCGATCGCGAGCATGGCGTCCACCACCACCACGTGACCCAGCGTGACCTCCACGCGTTGGATGAACTTCTTGAAGCCGGCCGTTTCGACTTCCACGGTATACGGCCCGACCGGTAGCGCGGGCAGAAAGAAATCGCCCTTGGCGTCCGACGTGGCCGTCCGGCTGGTGCTGGTGCCTTCCAGCGTGGCCTTCACGTTCGCGCCCGCGATCACCAGCCCGGATGGGTCCTTCACGGTCCCGCGTAGATCGCCCGTGGTTTGGGCCAACAATCCGGAGACGGCGGAAAAGCCGCACACCAGCAGGGCCGCGGCCTGCCGCTTCACGTTAGCTATGTTCATGCAGTTCCCTCCCTTTATCAGGGGCGCCACAGGGGCCCAGGCCACACGTTGCCGGATCTGATCGGATTATTATGACACAACCATGACTGCCTGGCGCTTTGTGAGGCAGCCAATCGCGCTACGGCTTGCGCCAGTCAATAATGAAACCGGAACCGCACCTCGCCATAGATCTGCCGGGGATTGATGTAATGCGTCCCGCCAAAGGTGTTGCTGGTATCCAGCAGATAGCGCGTGTTGGCGATATTCACGGCGTTCGCGGAAATCGTCCACCCTTCGCCAAACCGCTTGCCGATCGACAAATCGAACGTGTTGTGCGGCGGCAGGTGCGCGGGACCGTCGCCGTTCAGGAAGCCCGAACCGAATTGATAAGCCGGCGTGGCCCACATGCGCCAGGGCAGCGTCAGCGACAGAACAGACGACAACGTATTCCGCTGATCGTGATCCAGCAGGAAGAAGCCCGGATCGCCGAACTCCAACAGGCCGCCGGTGATGGGGGCGGTCCCCTGGGCGATCTGATTCGAATAGGCGATGCGAAGCTGCGCGACGTGAAACAGGCGAGGCGAGCGGATGGTCACTTCCGTCCCGCCGATGATCGCCGCCAGGTCCGTGAGCGGTACGAAGATGCCCGAATCGCCGATCGCATCGTGGTCCAAAAAATTGCGCGCGCTGGTGTGGAACCGGTCCACATCGATCGCCCACCCGCGGAGCGGTATGCTCAACCCGATATCGTGCTGAATGTCTCGCTCTCCGTGCAGCGGGATGAAGCCGTAGCCCTGCGCGATCGCGAACTCGAGCGCCGGACCGGCCAGGCTGTCCAGCGGCGGCGGCTGGTAGTAATACGCATAGTAACCATGCAGGTTCCAGTGCAGCCATGGTATGCGGATGGATGCGCCCAGCCGCGGGTCGGCGGCGTTCTCATTTACCAGCCCGCTATAGTGCGTGAACCGCAAGCCGAGGTCCAGCGTGAGCCACGAAGCCGCTTTGTATTGGTCTTCCAGAAACACCGCGGTGGAATTGGCCCATTGGCTCTCCTGTTGGTTCAGCACGGCGCCGCCGGGATTCGCAGTGAGTCCGAAGAACGTGTTGTCGTGCTGGCCCCAGGCTTCCATACCCACGCGCGCGTTATGCCGCCTCTTTTGGGCCTGTAACACAGCGCGGCCCCCGACGTATGCCGATCGGCCGTTGTCGTCGAGTATGAACGGGGTATCGTTCGGTCCCCCTACATAGTGCGCCACGTTGAAGTGGAAGTAAGGCGCCAGCGAAAACAGCACGCCATCCGAGAAACTGTGCGCCCAATGAAAGCCGACTAACTCGTCCCGCTCCAGATCCAGATCGCGAATGCCGGAGGCCTGCTGGTCCTGGTCGTTTGGGATCTGGTAATGATCTTCCCGTAGCGAGGCGATCCAGCGCACCTGGTCTTTCGAGCTGGGATTGTATAACAACGACAGGAAGCCGCCCACGCCGCTATCCTGATCGTGAATCACCTGCGATACCGGTGTGCCAAGACCGAGCTGCGAGCGGTTGGCGTCGACACTTGCGTAGTAAGCGAACCGCTCGGTGTGGCCGCCCATGTTGAACTGATCGTCGGTCGAATAGAAATTGCCGCCGGACAGAACCACCTCGGCTTCGTTGTCGCGTTCGAATCCCGACGGCGTCACTACGTTGAAGAAACCGTAAGTGCGGTCGCCGTACTCGCTCGAATAACCGCCGCGTTCGATCTCCAGTTCTTCCACGTTCTTGGGATTGATCAGCGACGCTACGTTGACGGCGATGTTCGTGTTGACCACCGGTATGCCGTCGAAGAACCAGTTCACCTGGTGGCCACCGCGCATGTGGAGCATGTCGTGTACGATATACGCTCCCGGCGTGAAGTTGGTGATCATCGCGAGGCTGTTGGTCTGATCGGCGCCGGCCGTCTCGGCGATCTCCGCGGGCGCGACCACCGTTTGCACCGTGGACGTTTGAGCCTGCAGCTTACTCGCCGGCACCTCGATCGTCTCGCTAAGGCTCGCAATTTCCAGTTGCAAGTGGACCACGGGCGACTTGCCTGCAGTGACCGTGACCGTCTGCTGCAAGGTCTGAAAGCCCTGCGCCGAGACTGTGACCGGATAGCTTCCCTCCGGTATGTTATCCAGCCGAAATTCGCCGTTGCCGTCGGACACCATGGTCTGGCCGCGAATGACTATCTCAGCGCCCGGAATCGGACGGTGCTGTGGATCGTGAACTATACCTTTCAGAGTGCCCGTGGCAGCGCACACGGGCAGACAAGACACTACTAAAAACGTTATAAGTGCTTTCATCTTCCTCCCCTCCCAACTGAAGGACAGGCCCTTCGGCCTGCCCAGAGCAGCGACAAGTAACTACGAGAGGAGACGAGGAGGTCCGCGCTTCGGATGGGAAGGGCTAACCGGAATGCGATATCCGGCCGCTGCTTGAACCCGAGCCGCAATTTGGCAGCCCAGCGGGACGCCAGCCGTCTGATACGCCGCCAGCACCGCCGCGCCGGAATGCGGTAACACAGCGCCGCCATTGGGAAACAACGGACACTTGGCGTGCAACGCATCGACAGCCGGACCGGACGACGGCGCTTCTGCCATGTCCCGAATCATCATGCCGCAATGATGCTTGCCATCGCGGCGGCAGCAGGCGGGCAGGTTCGATTCGTCGTCGCCAAACAGCGCGGGCGCGATCAGCGAGAAGCTGAACAGGAACACCAGCAGGATGGCCGAAACGCGCCGCATCCTTGCCATGCTACCATAATCGCCGCATGCCATTTGTGCTATCCCTCGACGAGGGCACCACCAGCGCGCGCGCCGCGCTGTATGACGAACAGGGGCGCAACGTCGCCATGGAATCCGCCCCGGTCCACTGCCGCTATCCACAAGCGGGCTGGGTGGAGCAGGATGCCGATGAGATCTGGAACGGGCAGCTCTACGCCGCGCGCCTGATGCTCGACCGCGCCGGCGTGCCGGCTTCCGAGATTGTCGCGGTGGGGATCACCAACCAGCGCGAGACCACCGTGGTCTGGGAGCGCGCCACGGGACGCCCGGTGGCGCCGGCTATCGTGTGGCAGTGCCGCCGCACCGCGGGCTATTGCGCGGAGCTGGCGCAAAGCTCCGTCGCGGCCGATATCACGCGCCGCACCGGTCTGGTCATCGACGCCTACTTCTCCGGCAGCAAGATCCGTTGGATCCTCGAAAACGTGCCCGGCGCCAGGCAAATGGCGCGCGCGGGCGACCTGCTGTTCGGCAACGTGGACACCTGGCTGATCTGGAAGCTGACCAATGGCGCGGCGCACGTCACCGACGCCACCAACGCCTCCCGCACCATGCTCATGAACCTGGCGAACGGCGAATGGGACGACGAACTGCTGCGCATCCTGGACGTGCCGCGCGCCATGCTCCCGCGCATTGCGCCTTCGAGCGCCGTGGTAGGGACCGTTCACGCCGATCACTTCGGCGCGGAGATCCCCATCGCGGGCATCGCGGGCGATCAACAGGCCGCCCTGGCGGGCCAAGCCTGCTTTCGCGCGGGACTCTCGAAGAACACATATGGCACCGGCTGCTTCGCGCTGATGCACACCGGTGGCCATCTACCCGTGTCGCGCAATCGCCTGCTTGGCACGCGCGCGGCTTCCACCAGCGGCGCGGCGCAGTTCGCCATCGAAGGCAGCGTGTTCGTGGCGGGGGCGGCCGTGCAATGGCTGCGCGACAAACTGGGTCTGATCCAAACCGCGGCCGAATCCGAAGCGCTGGCCGCCTCGGCGCCCGATACCGGCGGCGTCTACCTGGTGCCCGCGTTCGTGGGCCTGGGCGCTCCGCATTGGGATGCGGACGCGCGCGGCATCCTCTGCGGCCTGACGCGCTCGAGCGACCGCGCGCATATCGTGCGCGCCACGCTGGAGAGCATTGCTTACCAGACACGCGAGCTCATCGACGCCATGCAGGGGGATGCCGGAGAGCGCATCCTGGAACTGCGCGTGGATGGCGGCGCGGCCGCGAACAACTTCCTGATGCAGTTCCAGGCCGACATCCTCGACTGCCCCATTGTGCGGCCCGCCGACATCGAGACCACCGCGCTGGGCGCCGCGTATCTGGCCGGACTGGCCACCGGCTTCTGGAAGAGCGTAGCTGAAGTCGAGAGCTTCTGGCGCGCCGAGCGGCGCTTCGAGCCGGCCATGGACGCAGCCACTCGCGGCCGCCTGTTCTCCGGCTGGCAGAACGCGGTGGCGCGGTGCAGAGGTTAGTGTAAGATAAGCTGATAGTTACATGCGACGCCTGATGATCGCCCTATCGCTTTGGCCGGTATTGCTGCTCTCCGGTCAAACTGCGCAAACCGTCACGTTACGTGCTGCGTTCTCGGGTGGCGCTGGATACTCGGGCTATGCCGATGTCGCGCTGCACGTAGTGAAGGATGCGTTGTCGGGCGCCGTTCTTTCTGGTTCTGTCGATTACTACGTGGCGTATCAATTCCAGCAGGACACTACGGTCACCGGCCTAGCTCTCGGCTACAACAGCCTCTCCACCTATGTGCTGGCAACCGATATCTCGGCCGCCTCGCCGATCCTGGCCACCGCGGGAAGCGGCCGCATCTCGCGCCAAGTTCAAGTACTGGCCAGCGATGCCGCGGGACTGGCGGCCCTCAACGATCTCACCGGCGGAAGCGGCACTCCGTATTACATCGTCTTGGTCACCTCGGACCAACCGGCAGGCGTTTTTGGTGAGTACCTGCAGAGCTGCCAAACCGCCGTCCTGATGGCGGTCTTGTCTTCAGGCAGCGCCAGCGGCGTGGCCACGGTGTCGGTTACATACACGGGCTCGCCCTATAACATCGCGTCCGCGGAAATAGCGATTCAGGTGGCTTACCAATTTCCATCGCAAGTTACGTTTTCCGGGATGCGGATCTACACCGGCCAAGGCGAAAGCGGGCCAGTCGCGGTGCCCGCGGATCTCATGCCTGGCACGCCGTCCGCCGCCAGTGGCGCAGGCATGTTGATTGTTCCGTCTACGCAAGTCGACCCAAACAACAATCCCCAGATGATACAGGCGATCCAGAACCTGCTGGCCAATCCCACTAATTTCTCGGTGGATGTAGACACTGTGGAGAATCCTTCCGCGCCGCTTACAGGGCAGCTCCACGCCACGGACTTCATGACCCTGCAAATCCCCAATCTTGCCGGCGCCGCTTCCGACGTGATGCTGCACACGCTTCGCAAATCCTCCGGCAGTGTCATCGCGGGCACGGTGGTCTTCGATATCAACTATCGCCTGGCGCCGGGTGCGCAGATCGCGGGATTGGATATCGATGGCGATATTGTGGCGCCCGGCGTCGCCACCGATCCATCGGGATCGGGCAACGCATACGCGGTGGTCACCGTCATTGGGGCAGCCGCCCTGGCATCCTTGAACGACATCGTAGCCAATCCGGCGGCGCATCAAATCGACGTCAATGCAGCAAGCACGATGAGCGCCCCGCTGGCTGCCGCGAGCAGCGCACTACCATCAATGGCCGCCGTGATTCCGATTGTGGAGGTCACCACCCTATCGACCTTCGCGCCGGGCGAGTTAGTGGAGATCTACGGTACTAACCTGGCCCCAGTAACTACCGATCTGAGCGGCTGGCCGGGTGGATCGCTGCCCAGCCCGCTGAATGGCGTGTCCGTGAACCTGGGCGGTCATGGCGCGCGTCTCCTGTTTGTATCGCCCGGCCAGGTGGATGCGCTGCTGCCTTTCGGAGCACCCTTGGGTACCCCGATGCTTACGCTGACCAACGCCAGCGGGACCAGCGCCCCGGTTTCGCTAAATGTAGCAGCCGTGGCTCCGGCGCTGTATAACTTCGCGTTCAAGAACGCGGACTTTTCGATAGTGAGTCAGTCTAACCCAGCGCACACTGGCGACGTCCTGGTGTTCTTCACGACCGGGATGGGACAGACCACGCCAACGCTCATCACGGGCCAGATCGTTCCCTTTGGACCACCCTATTATGATACGGCGCCGGTCACCGCAACGATCGGCGGCGCGAACGCCAACGTGATTTACTCGATCGCGGCCCCGCCGTATGTGGCGGGTCTCTACCAGATGGCCGTAACGGTGCCCTCCGGGTTGTCGCCGGGCAACCAACCGGTGGTGGCTACGTCCGGCGGCATCCAGTCGAACACCGTTACTATCGCGGTCCAGTAAACGGTCTTTCGGTGTGGCAGACGATCGGTTTGAGTCGTCTGCCAGCGCTCCCATGAGTTGAGGTCAGGCAGTTCTTTTCGCCTTGGCCGGTGGTCATGCCCTACGCGCCGGCGGCTCTACTTTGCGGCGCTTCCTCCGCGGCGAGCCACGGATATGCCAGACCGGCTATGGCGCCGCCAATACTCGGTACTACCCAAAACAGCCAAAGTTGCCGTAGCGCCAGTCCGCCCACAATCACGGCTGGCCCCGTGCTGCGCGCCGGATTCACCGACAGGTTCGTGACTGGGATGCCGATCAGGTGGATCAGCGTCAGCCCCAAGCCAATGGCGATCGGCGCAAAGCCCGCCGGAGCGCGTTTGTCCGTGGAGCCCAGGATGATCATCAGGAACATGAACGTGAGCACGCCCTCAGCCAGGATCGCCGACTCCATGGAGTAATGGCCTGGGGATCCCTCGCCGAAGCCATTGGTCGCGAATGCTCCTGGGCTGAACCCAGGCTTGCCGCTGGCAATGGCGAACAACACGCCGCCGGCCACCATGGCCCCCAGCACTTGCACGACAATGTATGCCAGCACGTTGCTCCAGGGGAAACGCTTGGCCACCGCCAGCCCGATGGTGACCGCGGGATTGAAATGGCCCCCGGAGATGTGGCCGACGGCGAAGCACATAGTCATCACCGTCAGGCCGAAGGCCAGCGCCACACCGGCGTATCCGATGCCTAATTGCGGGAATGCGGCCGCCAGAACTGCGGCGCCGCAACCGCCAAAAACCAGCCAGAAGGTGCCGAGGAACTCGGCACTTATACGCTTCATGATCGACATCTGCTTGCCTCCGCGGAGACTTATCATCGCATATGGCGCGAGAATGGCGTTAAGGTATTTTGGCGGGCGGGCGGAGCCGTGGTCGAGCCGCCAGCCCCCTTTGCGCGCCGAAGTGCTAGAGTGTTTGAAGGAAACAAACCGCGCCAGGCGGCACGAAAGGACGCCGCACGACTCGGTGCCGCCTGCCAAGCCCACGCGCCGGGCGCGGCGGTCAGTACACCTCCGGCGCGGGACCAATACCAGGAGATCGAACGTGGTCGAAAAACGACACCAACTCATCGTACGTGCGCTGCTTGCAGCTTACGCAGGCGTTCTGTATGCTCAGGCGCCCGCCGCCGCAGCCAAGCCGCAGCCCGACGTTTTGATATTCACCGACGGCGAGAAGCTCATCGGGCAGCTTAAAAGCGCCAAGGGCGATTCCGTCGTTTTCAAGAGCGACATGGCCGGGGAAGTGACCGTGGCCTGGAGCAAGATCCAGGAGTTGCGCACATCGCGTCCGTTCGCCGTGATCGGGAAGAACGTGAAGCTCCACAGACACATGGATGTTAGCCAGGTGCCGGAGGGCAACGTCACCATGACTGATCAGAAGATCGCCGTCCAACCGGCGTCCGGCGCGCCCCGCACCGTGCCCGTGGCCGACGCGGGATTCATGCTCGGGCAGCCCGACTTTGAGAAGGCCATGAACCGCAATGCCGGATTCTTCAACGACTGGGGCGGCGCGGTCACAGCGGGGGCCAGCATTGTGCATGCCACGCAGGATGCCAGCACATTCACGGGGGGAATTGCCTTGGTCCGAGCTGAACCGGTCGAGAGCTGGCTCGATCCCAGCACACGCACTCTCCTCAATTTCAGCGTGGCCTACGGGAAGGTCAGCCAGCCCGGCGTGGCCGACATCAAGACCGATATCTATCACGCCGGCGCGGAACAGGACAAGTACTTCTCGCCACGCCTGTTCGGATTTGGCCAGGCGGCGTTCGACCACAACTACTCGCAGGGCCTCGACCTGCAGCAGATGTACGGCGGCGGACTAGGCTGGACCGCCTACAAAACCGGCGCGGCGGAGCTGGATATCAAGGCGGCGGCTTCTTACATCCACCAAGGTTTCAGCGGCGCCGGCTCCAATCAGAGCTTGCTAGGATCCACCTTCGCCGAAATCTACACGCGCAAGCTGCAACATGGCATCCTGCTCAACGAGCAGATCTCTCTGACGCCGGCCTGGAACAACACCAGCGCGTATTTCGGGACCGGCAGCGTCGGACTGACCCTTCCCGTGCACAAGCGCCTGAGCGTGGCGCTCGCATCCACGGATACCTTCTTGAACGATCCGCCGCCCGGCTTCCGGAAGAATTCCTTCCAGTTCACCGCCGGCCTGACATACGCGCTTAAGTGAGATCAGTTGCGCTCCGGCTTGCGCTGTGGCGGCGCCTGGTGTGGTGGAAGCGCCGGGGGGCGGTGCTGAGCCCGGAGGCTGAGTTGTTCGCGCGGCGGCGGAGCCTGATGCGCCGGGCGCGGAGGCTGAGTTGCAGCTTGCTGCCGTGCCTGCCTCTGCGGCGGTTCGTGCTTGGGCCATTGCGGCGCCTGGGGACGATGCGGTGCAGGCGCGGCCTGCGGCCGCCGGCCTTGAGGAAGCGTCAATGATCGCTCCCGCGGAGCCCTCGCGGCAGCATGCTGCTGCGCAGGCGGGGGCTCGAAGCCGCGCGGTTGCGGTGTCCGCGAAGGCGGCGGCGCGAGGTGCTGTTGCGCCGCCCGCCGTGCAGCCGTCGGCAGGCTCGCTGGCGTGCCCGCGTGTGCAAACTGAGGGCTGACCGGACGCGGGTGGCTCTCAACTCTCACCGGTGCCCAGGCAGATGGCGGCGCCTCCCTGGAACTCCCTAATGTATGCAACTGGCCAACCGCCAATGGACGCCCCGGATTCCGTGCCAGCAGCGCTTGGCGTTGTTGGAACGACGGTGGCGGTGGTGGAGGCGCGGTTCGGGCCACGACTTGCCGGTGCAAGACGGCGGTTGGCGGACGCGGCACATTCCCGGCAGCCGGGTGCCCCAGCAGGCTCGCCATCTGCGGCGCCACTCGCGGCGCCGGGTCGGCTGCGCGAATTCCGGCAACTTGGTTCGGCTGTAGCCGGATAGCTGCCTGGCGGACGGGCCGCGCGCCTGTGAACGCGTTCTGTGGCACAGCGACCACTGCCCCTGGAACCGTCCGGTTCGTGTAAGTCGCAACCGGGATAGATCCGGTTCTTAGATAGCCGCCATAAACACCGTTTACGTACGCCGCGTTGATCACAGTCGTGTTAGTCAAATTGATGCGGGTGACAAATGCCGCGCTGGCCGTGAACGCCGGGATGTAGACGTCGCGCGGGCCGAGCGGGAACCACCCGACCACGGGTCCGCCGCCTACTCCGATGGAAACGCCGAATCCGCCGCCGAAACCCACCCACGCCACCAGCGCGGGAGCGTACACGGGCGCCACGGCCACCGGGCCGGGACACCAGCCCCAGTAACCGTTCACGAACGCCCATCGGCCGTAATGGAACGGCGCAAATCCCCACGGAGCGTCATCGACCCAAGTCCAGCCCCACGGGTCGATCCACACCCAATGACCGTCCTGATAGGGCGCCCATCCGGCGGCCACCCCGCCAGGCACCCAGACTTCGCCATAGTCTGGCACCGCGCGCCAAGTTCCGTAAGCACCGAGATCTTCGTATCCGACGATCTCCGGAGAGACATGTCCGGCATGCGCGTAGCGATCCTCGCGGCTGTTCCGCGACATCACCCAGCGGTCGAAGGAGTCGAAGCCAGGCGCGTGATTAATCTTGTACTGGGCGGACTGACCCTGTCCGGCCACGACCGCCTGCTGGCCCATGTGCAGCGTGATCGATCCGGCGGCAGTGACCTGCCCCTCGCCGTCGCGCGCCGTGATCAGGGTTTGCCCACCATCCGGGCTGGCATCCAGCCGGTATTCACCGGGACGGCTCACGGTGAAAGCCACGTTTGGAGTGTCGATCTCGACGTTCCCGTACAGGTTGCGCACCCGTACGTCCAGGGTTCCCGAGGAGAGCCGAACTTGGACCGAGCGGTCGTCAAGGTTCATGAACTCGAAA
>Ga0335078_10015973_pt1 | contig 11139 bp, 7 predicted proteins | sample Lox_Sample_32_FD_206711 | JGI IMG/M metagenome (GOLD analysis project Ga0335078, IMG submission 206711) | Soil microbial communities from Loxahatchee National Wildlife Refuge, Florida, United States - Lox_Sample_3.2 | ecosystem: Environmental > Terrestrial > Soil > Wetlands | place: USA: Florida...
CCGGCTCGGCTGGGCGCTAGGCGAAAAGGTCCGTGAAACCTGGGTCGCAAACGCAACGCCATGAACAACGTGCTGAAAATCAATTTTGGAAAACGCAAACGGCCGACGAGCGTGCTGGGACTGGCGTTGGACGGCAGCCGGCTGGAAGGCGTGGCGCTCCGCCGCACCAACGGCGCGCTGCAACTCCACCAGGCCTTTTCGGTGATCCTGTCACTCGATCCGCTGACGGCAGCGCCGGAACTCGTGGGACGCGAGATTCGCAATCACCTCGATGCCGCCGGCGTGCGCGAGCGTCACTGCGTCTTCGGCGTGCCGCTCAGGTGGGTGCTTACGGCGCATACGGAATTGCCGCCGCTGCCGGAGGCGGACGCCGCAAGCCTGCTGCAACTGGAAGCGGAGCGCGGTTTTCCCTGCGACGTGGCAACCTTGTTGCTGGCGAATTCGCGCTGTCCGCTGTCCGCCGGCAAACAACTCGTCACGCTGGCGGGCATACCCAATACCCATTTGGCGGCGCTGGAGCAGGTTTTGGCGGCGGCGAAATTGAAGCCGGTCAGTTTCGCGCTCGGGCTGGCGGCGTTGCAGCCGGCGGCGGCGGAAAATTCCAACGGCGTGCTCGCGCTGGCCATAGGCGAAAGCCAGGTCTCGCTGCAAATCACCTGCGGCGGCGGCGTGGCCGCCCTGCGCGGGCTGGAAGGCGCCATCGAAGACGAGGCCGGGCGGCGCAAGCTCGATGCCGACCTCGTGGCGCGCGAGGCACGCATCACGCTGGGCCAGTTGCCCGTCGAGTTGCGCGACACGGTCAAGCGCATCCGCATTTTCGGCCCGCGTGAACTTGCGCAGCAACTCGCGGACGAAATGGAATTGCGGTTCGAGCCGATGGGATTGAACATCGAAATCGCCGCGGCTTATGCGCCGAACGAGTTTGGCGTCCAGCTTCCGCCGGAAACTTCCGTTTCCCCGGCCTTCAGCCTGGCGGCGCGTTGGCTGGCGGGGCAACCGCCGGTGTTTGAGTTTTTGCCGCCGAAGCCGACGCTGATCGAACAGTTCGCCGCAAAATATTCGTCGGGCCGCCTGCGGACGATTGGCGCGATTGCCGCCGGAATCGTGGCGATGGTCGGCGGACTGTTTCTGCTCCAGGAATTTGAACTCATCCTGCTGCGTTCGCGGTGGTCGGCCATGTCGGCGAAAGTCGGAGAGCTTCAGGCGGTGCAGGGTCAAATCCAACGATATCAACCGTGGTACGACAACACGTTCCGCGACCTGGCCATTTTGCGGGAGTTGACGCTGGCGTTTCCCGAAGACGGCGCCGTGACCGCCAAAACCATCGAGATTCAAAACGACAACACGGTGAGCTGCTCCGGCAACGCGAACGGCAGCGCGGCGCTGTTGGCGACGCTCGCGAAACTGCGCGCGGCGGACGGCGTGAGCAATTTGAAGGTGGACATGATCCACGGCAAATCGCCGATGCAATTCACGTTTGATTTCCAATACGGAAACGGAGGCGCCAATGAAAATTGAAAATCGCCAGCAGTTTCTGGTGGCGTTGACCATCGGGGTGGTGGCGTTGTACATCGGCGTCAATTTCGTCTTTGAACCGCTGTCAAATTTATGGTCGGCGCGCTCGGCGCAGATCACGCAATTGCGGGCGAAGGTCAGTGAAGGGAAACTTTTAACCCAGCGCGAGGCGGGCATCCGCAGCCGCTGGAGCGAGATGAGCGCAAACGCGCTGCCGAACAACCCGTCGCTGGCCGAGCAGCAGGTGCTCAAGGCATTCGACAACTGGTCGCGCGACACCGGGGCCGAAATCAGCAGCATTATGCCGCAGTGGAAAAATGATTCGACCAATTACATGACCCTCAACTGCCGCGTCGAGGCGTCCGGCAACCTGGGCACGTTGAGCCAATTCCTTTACGACACCGAAAAAGGTCCGGCGGCGCTGAAGCTCGACTCGGTCGAATTGAGCGCGCATGACAACACCGGCCAGCAACTCACGCTCGGCCTGCAAATCAGCGGGCTGGCGCTCGTCCGGCAAACGAAATAATGAAACCGACGCAATATAAAAAATGGCTGGTGCTGGCGCTGGCGCTGGCGAACGGCCTCTTCGCCGCCGCGCAATCGAACGGCGTACCCGACCCGACGGCGTATTCGGCCTTCAGCCGGTTCATCACGGAACGCAACATATTTGATCCGAACCGCTATGCGCACAATTCAACGCGGCCCTATCGGACGACGCGATCAACGCCCGCAACGCCGACGTTCGCGCTGGTCGGCACGATGTGTTACGAAAAAGGGATGTTCGCGTTTTTTGATGGGAACAATTCCGATTTGCGGAAGGTGCTTTATCAACCGGACACGAACGGTATCGCCGGCTACACCGTGGCCGAAATCACGCTGACCGGGGTCAAACTGCAAAATAACGACAAAAAACAAACGGTACAGATGAAAATCGGCGAGATGATGCGGCAGGAGGGAAACGAATGGCAACCGGCCGGGCGGGGTGAGTTGGCCGCGAGCACGACGGAAAGCGCCGCTTCAGCGGTTGAAGGTTCCAGCTCCGACGCCGGTGCCGCGCCAGCCTCCGCCAGCGAACCGAACGACACTTTGAAAAAACTCATGCAACAAAGAGAACAGGAATTAAAATGAAAACCTCAATCCCAATCATCCTCGCGACGGTTTGCGTTTCAGGACTGCTGCTCTCGGCCGCCGCGCAACCGGCGACCGGTGGAGCGACTGGCCAAAGCGGCGCCGCCAACCCCGGCCAGCCGGTGTCGCCGGCCGGCGAAGCGGACATGAACAACACCAACGCGCCGGAGGCAGGCGTGCCGCCACCGAACGCGACCCCGGCACAGGATCAAACCGCGCCGGAGCAGGGCGTCATGAACGGGCAGGAAGCCGCGCCGGCGGAAAACCAGCCCGTCCGGTCCACGGTCATTTTGCCGAAGGGAAATGCGCCGGAAGCCGTGCCATCGGCCTTCGTGCCGCCCGCGCAGGCCGTCGGCACGAACAATTCAAACGAACTGCGTTTGAATTTCCGCAATGCGCCGCTGGAGATGGTCCTGAATTATTTGAGCGACGCGGCGGGTTTCATCATCGTGCAGGACACCCACGTCAACGGCAATGTGACCATCGTCAGCACGCTGCCCGTGAGCCAGGATGAGGCGGTGAATTTGCTGAACACGGAGTTGAACCGGAATGGCTACGCCGCCATCCGCAGCGGCCGGACGCTGACGATTGTGGACAAAAGCGATGCGAAGACGCGCAACATCCCGGTCAAGACCGGCAACAATCCCGGCTCCATTCCTGACAACGACGAAATTGCGACGTGGATCATTCCCATCCGGTTTGTCGAGGCGCGGCAACTGGTCTCGGATTTGTCGGCGTTCGTTTCGTCGCAGGCGACGATTGTCGCCAACGAGGCCGGCAACTCGATTGTCGTCACCGACACCCAGTCGAACATCCGGCATCTGGCGGAAATCATCCAGGCGGTGGACAACAGCGCCGAGGCGGAGACGGAAATCCGCGTGTTCCGTTTGAAATACGCCAATCCGAACGACGTGGCGACCGAGTTGAGCAGTGTTTTCCCGAGCAGCACTTCGGGCAACAATACGCAGTCGCCCATCCAGTTTCGCGGCGGGGGCGGCGGGCCGGGCGCATTTTTCCGCGCCATGGCGTCGGCGAACGCCGGCAACAATACCAGCCAACAACGCATCCAAAAAGCGACACAAGTCACGGCCGTGGCCGACTCGCGCATTCAGGCGGTCATCGTGACCGCGCCCAAGGATTTAATGAACCAGATCGCGAGCATGATGACGGATTTAGACGTGGCTTCGGACCGCGACCAGGATGTTTCCGTTGTTTCGCTGAACAACGCCGATCCGTATCAGGTGGCGCAGGTGCTGCAAAATATGTTCGGGAGCAGCACCACGTCGCGCGGCGGCGCCAGTTCGACGACCACCAGCCCGCTCACCCAGCGCGCGCAGACCACCACCACCACCATGGGTTCGACTACCACCACCACCGGCACGGGAGTCGGTGGCACCGGAATCGGCGGCGGTGTTGGCGGTGGCGGGCGGACGGGATTCTAAAACATGAAAACTTTTTCGATGAAAAGGCAAACTATGAAAACAAATTGTTTCAAAAAACATTTCGGCGGCGTTCTGATTCTTCTGTTGTGCGCCGCGTTTGAACTTCAGGCCCAGCCGCGCCCCGGCGGGTTCGGCGGCTTTGGTGGCTTTGGTGGATTCAATGCTTTCAACCGCAACAACGCCAGCAGCACCACCAGCGGCCAATATAACAACAATGGTACGGTCGGCACCGCGAACATTCAGTACGACCCCGTGACTCATAACATCATCATCGCCGCCGACGCGGAGACCACCGAGCAAATCCGCCGGGTCATTGCCAGCCTCGACGCGCCCGAACCGCAGGTGCTTATCAAGGCCGTCTTCCTCGAAGTACAGGACAACAAGGCCCTCGACCTCGGCGTTCAAGGCGACTACACTGGCTTCAGCAAGAATTTTTCGCAGATCACCGGCTATATAACCAATAACGCGTTTTATCCCAGTGGCTCTCCCAATACCCCCGGCACGGTTGGTCCCTCGGGCTATAACCCGGTCAACCAGAGTTACAGTTTGAACAACAACTTTGGTCTGCCCCAAACGTTGTCGGGAGCGACCGGGAACGGCGGGATCTATCAGATCATGGGCAACGATTTCACGGCGACGCTTCAGGCCATCGCCACCGCCGGCCAGGCGCAGGTGCTGTCGCGCCCGTCTATTCTCGCGCGTGACGGCCAGATGGCGGAGATTGTCGTCGGCCAATACATCTATCTGCCCAGCAGTGTCAGCTTGACCACCGTCGGCGGCACCAGCACCACCGTTCCGGAAATCAATGGCACTTATCAAAACGTCGGCATCCAACTGGACGTCACACCGTTCATCGGGGCGAACCATCTGGTGCAAATGATTCTCGAGCCGCAAATCACGTCCATTGACACCTCGACGCCCGGCCAGGTGATTCAAGGCGCCAGCCTGTTTACCTCCGCCGTGTATGCGCCCAACCTCAACAAACGCTCCGCCAACACCGTGGTCGTGACGCCCGACGGCCAGACCGTCGTCATCGGCGGCCTCATTTCCAACGATAAGGCCTCCAGTGAGAGCAAGGTGCCGCTGCTGGGCGACATTCCGCTGCTCGGCCAGTTTTTCAAGTTCAGCAGCAAAAGCGATACGCGGGACGAGTTGCTGATTTTTCTGACACCGCACATCATCGAGTTGCCGTCGCAGCTCGCCAAGTTGTCCGCGAGTGAAATGGGACAGTCAAATCTCATCACCAACTCGATTTCGGAACAGGAGCTGGATCGTTTCCTGGAACGCGTGCCGGTGAAGAAAAAATAGCGGGATGAAGTTGAATTTTCCGCCAATCGGCGCATAACTGAACACGCAGATGCAACCCGGACGAAACAGCACCTTGATTTACGGCCTGCTGCTCGGGGTCTGGGTGCTCGTCGTCGCGTGGCAGGTCGAAGAGCACGTCCGCATCCGCGAGGCCGGCAAGACCGGCTTGCGGAAACGTTCCGAAGCCATCGCCAACACGCTCGGCGCCGTTGTGCGCGGGCTGCAATTTCGCGGCGCGGTGTTCCGCGACCGTCTGGAACCCGTCCTGAGCGAACTCGTCACCAACGACACGAGCGGCACAGCGTCGGGTGAGGTGATGTCCATCACGCTGCTGAACGCGGCCGGTGAACCAGTCGCTTCCGCCGGCCGGCCGATTGATCTGGAACAAAAAGATATTCTACAGGCTGGCGAGCATTGGGGTTTGCGGAGCATGACGCGGGTTTATTCGGTGGAAGGTGCATTTTTGAATCCCGGGGGCGAAACCAATTCCCAGGCACCGCTGATTTTGGAGCCGCGCACCAACTCGATGCGTGGCGGTCCCAGGAATTTTCCACGCCGCGAACCCCGACCGGAGGATATGGGAACGTCGAACGGGTTGAGTGCGACCCCGGCCAATGCTTTGGAGACGAATGCCGCCGCCGGCCAGGCCGGACCACCGCCGCCGCCGGAGGGTGGTTTCAGGCCACCGCCGGGCGAACCTCCCGGCCCGCCGCAAGAGGGCGAGCCGCGGCCGCACCGTCCTTTCTGGGCGCGCGATCTCAACGACAAGCAATATCAGGATATGGTGGCCAGCCGGGAATTACACGGCCTGGTGCTCACGCTTTCCACGGAATCTTTGCAGGCTGTCAATCTCCACGATCTCTGGCTGCGCTTCGTCATCATCTTTTTTGCGGGCATATCCGCCGTTGGCGCGGGCTTGGCTTGGCGCAATGTTTTCAGAACGTCGGACCTGCAAATCCGGCTCGTGCGTGCCAGCGAAATGAATTCGCACCTCCGGGAAATGAACCTGGCCGCCGCCGGGCTCGCGCACGAGACCCGCAATCCCCTCAACATCATCCGCGGCATGGCCCAGATGATTTCCAAACAAACCGGCGCGCCGCAGGAGATTCGCGAAAAATCGCGCGCCATCGTGGACGAAACCGACAAGATTACCGCGCAGTTGAATGAGTTTATCAATTACTCCCGCCCGCGCGAAGTCCGCCGCTCCAAAATCGCGCTCCTCGCCGCCGTGAACGAGGTGGTGCGCACACTGACCCACGACATCGAGGAAAAGAAGCTGCACGTCGCGACCGGTGGCGACCCCGTCGCCATCGAGGCCGACGACCAATTGTTGCGCCAGGTTCTGTTCAACCTGTTGATTAACGCCATCCAGGCGGTGGCCGCGGGCGGACAAATCCAGATTTCGGCGCAGCACGTCAGCGCCACCGAGGCTTCGCTCGAAATTCGCGACGACGGCCCCGGCGTGCCGCCCGAGCGCCGCCAGGAAATTTTCAAGCCGTATTTCACCACCAATCAAAAGGGCACCGGCCTGGGTCTGGCCGTCGTCCAGCAAATCGTTCTCGCGCACGGCTGGGAAATCGAGTGCCTCGGCAACGAACCCAAAGGCGCGGTCTTCCGCATCAGCCATTTGAAGCTCATGGCTTGATAGAGCATTCAATGCAATGGCGGTAGTCGTCGCCATTACACCCAAAGCCATGTATTCATGGTTGCGCAGACAATTCAGATAGTTCACCGGCCGTTTGGTGACCAGACGAGGTTCGGCAATCTTGCCGGCGATAGATGTAACTTCAACCACGCGTGAGGACCGACCGGGGAACAACGCGTTCCTGACTTGTCCCGTGAAAAAATTGACCTCCGGGAGTACCGGAGGTCAATGCGAGAGAATGCGTTGCTTCCGTGTTTGTTATGGCTTATGCAGGCGGTAGAACTGGTTCGTCGGATTGACGGCAGAGTTGGTCACGTTGTAATTGCCGCCGTTGACGATGGGTTCGTTGGTGACCGTGGCCCAGGCGCTTGAAACGAGGTTCGACTGGCCTTCCAGCAGATAACCGCCCGCTGCGGTTGACCAATAGAGACGTGCTTGACTCGGTGTCACGGGCTGGATGTTCAATGTCGGCGTCGGGCAAGGCAGGCCACTGAGTTGAAGGGTATAAGGCTGCGTGCCGGAGTTCTGAACCACTTCGTTGACCACGACGATGAAGGGCGCTCCGGCAGGGATAGTGCTTGAAAAAGTGGTGGTTCCACCATAGTCAACCGTGCTGTCACCAGCGTCGCCCAAGAAATTATTGCTGATGGTGGTTGGGTCGTAACTATTCAAATATATCGCCGCCATCACATCACTTGACGACTGCAATTCCACCGTAACACAAGCATCCGCTCCCGAGGTATTGGTGAAGAGGTAGGCATTGTAGTGGAAGCTGGGGCCAGTGTCTCCGAAACCGTCCCACGCCTTTGGTGCCCCGCAACTTGAAACGACGTCTTCACGGAACCAACGGTTGGTTTGCACGGGACTGCTTGCGGTGATGGCATCCGAAATGACCGGCATGCACACGTCACAAATGCCGCTGCCGGTGGAACAGCTTGTGCCGTAGAGGAACAGAGACCAGCCGCGCAGCGTGCCCAAACTGCCGCCGAAGCCGTCGGCGATATGCAGGTGCCAGGTGCCGTTCGGAGTCGCGTTACCAATAAATGCAGACAGCGGTGATTGCGGACGGAACGTGCCGACAAACGGAGCGACGCCGCTGGTGATCGGCGTTGCGGCGGCATCGTCAAAAGTGGTTCGAAGGGAGTCGGGCGTCAGACCGGAACCGTAATTTTGTCCACTGCCCCCGTTGGCAGACGACAGCAGCACCGTCGTGCCATCAGGAGAAATCAACGAGATATTCGTCAAGTCCGAATCATACTGATGTGTGAGATAAAGCGAGACGACCACTTTCTCCAGCGGGGTGTCGGTGAATCCGCTGACGACGTTGGTGGAATCCACGGTGCCGATGTCAGGTATGGCCACGTTACCGGTGACATCATACCGGGAGGGCGCGCCAGCAGGTTCGCCGGATTGCAGCACAAAGTTCATCGTGAACGAGCCAAGGCTGGAATCCACACTCAATTGCAGGTTGATGGCCGTGCCGCAGACGAAATCGCTCAACGTGGAGATCTGGAATGGAGTGGTGTTGGTCGCCTGGCCGTTGGCGGCGACATTCGGGTAAGGCGAATAGGGCTGGGTGATTAACACGCCTTCCGTGGTGGTGGAAAGCGTCGCGTTGATGCCGGTCATCGGTGTGCCCGTTGTGTTGGTGATGACAAGGCTGAGATTATTGCAATCATTGGGGTCAATGCCGTGGCTGCCGTTGCCGGAGGTGACTGTGGAGCCTGCCACTCCGCCGGGAATGGAAGTCAGAGTCAGCACCACGTCGTTGCCGTCGCCGCCGACGTAGGAGATGGTGAACTTGTAATTGCTGACGGTAATAGTTGAACCTTGCGGGAGACCGCTGAAGGTGCCGGTGATGGCATCCGCCAAGTCATTGTTGATGATGACGAACTGCTGGCCAAGGGCAACCGGAGTCGTGAAGGCAGGTACCACCGTCAGTGTGGCGTTGGCGAGGGAAACGGTGCCAGCCACATTCAATTGATCGTAGCCACCGACGCCGGGATTCGGGCCGGTGAGTTCAACCGTAAAGTTTCCCGTGGAACTGAAATTAACATTGCTGCTGTTCAGGATGCCAGGGCTGTTGCCGGGTGAAATCATTCCGTTGGCGAGGATGGTGCTGACCGTGCCGGAACCACCGAGAGTGCTGCCGGGATCCACCGTGACGGGGATTTGCGGTTGGGAACCATTAATCACGACTTTACCAGCGAGCACGTGAGTGATGCCGGCGGTGTAAGTGCTGTTGCCGCCGATCGTAAAAGTGCCGCTCCCGGTCTTGCCGACCGTCCAGCCGGGGGCGTAGCCGGTGCCGGTGAAGGTGCCGTCGAACTCGCTGCTGCCATTGTTCAGACCAAGGTATATCCAGCCGAGGACGCCGAAGTTGACCGTGCCAGTGCCGTGGAGGGTGTCAAAGTAGGTATTGAACGTTGAGAAATCGAACAGCCCGCCGCCATTGACGAGGACATCGGCTGTATTGGCCGTTTGCTCGTAACCCCCCAGGCGCACGGTCGCACCGTTGTTGACGACGAGGTTCCCGGGCACAGATGCGATTCCAGGCGATTTGTTCAATTGCAACGTGCAGCCGGCATCCACCGTGGTCAGGCCCGCGTAAGTGTTGGCCGCTGCACCTTCAAAGTATTGGGTGCCGCCGCCGCCGGAAAACAGCTCCAGTCCGCCCGCGCCGCTGATCGGGCCATTGATATGCAACTGCGAGCCGCCACTCCAAGCGTCCAGAGTGCTGTTGGCATTGTTGATGATTGGCCCCGCCCAGGTGTGAACGCCGGTTTCAACATCCAGCGACCCATAACCACCGATGCCGCCGGGGCCTGGGCCGTTTAAGGTCAATGCTTCATTTGTGATGCCAATGCTTCCGTCCAAAACCAACGAAGCGCCGTTGCCGACGATCGTGCCACTGTTGGTCGTGCCCAGCGCCAGATTATTCTCCGCCCACAGATAGCCTTGGCTCACGGTCGTTAGTCCCGTGTAAGTATTGGCTCCATACAAATAGAGGTTGCCTCCACCGGTCTTGGTGATGCTCGCAGTACCCTGCACGCTCGGATACACATTCAGCGTGCCATTGGTCACATTAATCCCGCACGGTCCAGCACCGAGCTGGACGCTCCCTGTGCCGTTGATGTTGCACGTTCCGCCATTCACCGTGATCGTGCTGGGAGCACTCAGACTCATGTAGCCTGTTTCCACTGACACACTTCCGCTGCCGTTGAGGGTCAGACTGGTGCCAATGGTTTCAAAGTTGCCGTTCAGATCCCACAGGCCGTTATTGTTGATGGTGAGGTTGGCCGAGTCGACAATTTCATAAGGGTATGTATTTTGCACGGTCGCTGACGCTGACCCGTTGCCGATGACGAGGTTTCCCGGAATGGCTGCTGCTTCCGCGCCATTTTTGGCCAACTGAACCAGACCCGAGTTCACGGTGGTCGTGCCGCCGTAAGTATTCGAGAATGGTCCATTAATGAGGAGAGTGCCGGCTCCGTTTTTGATGAGCCCCACGCTGCCGCTCAATACGCCGGACAGCGTCAGTGAGACAGTCACGTCCACGATCTGATCAGCGCCGGCCAGCGTGATGTTGTTTTCAATCGTGTTGGCACCGGCTGAATTGGTGGCCTCGATGTTATTCGTCAGCGTGAAGGCGTTGCCGCGAATGTCATACCCGCCACCCGGGCCGACAAACACGATCCGGTTCAAGGTCAGGCCTGCGATGTCATTGGTGTTCAACAGATTCGGCTGGCTGGCGGAAAAGATCACCGTATCGCCATTCCCCGGTGTGCCCACGAAACCCCAGTTAGCACTGTTGCTCCAGTAGGCGTTGCCACCACCCCCGCCAGACCAACTGAACACCGCGGCGTGCAGGGGATGTGAGAGCAGCGCCGCGCACACAGTCAGCAGGCCAATCAGGCGGGAACGAATCCGGGAAAACGAAAAAGACTGAATCGGACAACTCGTTATTTTCATGAGCACTTTCCTTTCTTCGGGTACTACTTCAAGTGAGCTAACAAAGATGTTTTAGCGAACTAATGGACTCCGTGCAAGCTTTTTATTTTGTTGGCGGACAAACTTTTGTGACTGGCAGGGCTTGAAACC
>Ga0335078_10015975_pt1 | contig 11138 bp, 11 predicted proteins | sample Lox_Sample_32_FD_206711 | JGI IMG/M metagenome (GOLD analysis project Ga0335078, IMG submission 206711) | Soil microbial communities from Loxahatchee National Wildlife Refuge, Florida, United States - Lox_Sample_3.2 | ecosystem: Environmental > Terrestrial > Soil > Wetlands | place: USA...
GCACATCTTCAGTACAGATGGAAACGGCCGGGCGCGCCATCGAACAACTCGAGCAGATTCGACGAATCGATCCCAAGGACATCGACTCCGGTGTTTGGCTGGTGCGTTTGTATCGTTTGCGCGGCGTTTCCTCCAGGGCAGTATCGGTTCTGCGCGATTTGCTGCAGCGCGATCCCAATAATGGCTCGGTCGCCGAACAGGCAGCCCAACTCTTTTTGGATCAGAATCGAGCGCAGGAAGGTGTGAAGTTGCTGGAAGGCGTGCTGGCCCATTCGCCTTCGGCCGCGCTCTACGATTTGTTGGGCGATTCCTACACGCAGCTGCACGATTACTCAAACGCAGAGGCCGCGTACCAAAAATCTGTCGCGCTGGAACCGGAAGAGCCGAGCCATCTTCGCGGGCTCGCGCAGGCGCTCGCATCGGAAGGAAGGTACGAACAGGCCCTGGCTCAGTATCAGCGCCTGGCGAGCATGCAACCGGATGACCCGGAAAATTATCTGCGCATGGCGGAAATGGATCGCCAGCTTCACAGATTCGATGACGCGGAGCAGAACATCATCCGCGCGAAGCAGCGCGCGCCGGATAGTCTGGAAATTATCTACAGCGAAGCGATGATTTACGAGGCGCAAGGCCGTTACGACGATGCAATTCAAACGTTGAACGGCGCGGTGCAGGGCATCCAGTCCGAAAAACAGGCTGCGCCATCCAATCGGCGCACGCTCGCCGTACTGTATGAGCAATTGGGCCGGCTGAATCGCGAATCCGAAAAATTTCCCGCCGCCATCGCCGCTTTCACTCAACTGGGTCAACTGGGCGACGAGGAAGCTCGCCGCGCGGACGTGCTGCTGGTGGACACGTATCGCGGCATGGGCGATTTGCCCAAAGCCGTGGACACTGCGCAGAAAGCCCTCGTGCAGTACCCGCAAGACCGCGAACTGAGCATCACACGCGCGCTGCTTTATGCGGATAGCGGCGATGCCGACCACGCGGTTTCTTTGCTTCGCGCGCTGCTGGTTCATTCGGCTGAAGATTTTGATATCGACTTGGATATCGCGCAGGCCGATTCGGAAGACAAGCGTTACGCTGAAGCGGAAGCCGCACTCACGCAGGCGGAAAATCTGGCGACCGACGATTCAGAACGCGAAATGGTGTGGTACACGCGAGGCGGAGTCTACGAACGCGAAAAGAAATACGATCAGGCAGAAGAAGAATTCAAGCGTGTGATCGCCGCCGATCCCAAGAATGCTCCTGCGCTGAATTATTACGGTTATATGCTTGCGGACCGTGGTGAGCGCCTTCCGGAAGCGATGCAACTGGTGAAGCGCGCTCTTGAGCAAGATCCCAACAATGCGGCGTACCTGGATAGTCTCGGCTGGGCTTATTACAAACAGGGCCAGCTTCCCGAAGCCGAAAATTCCCTGCGGCAGGCCGTCCAGCACGATCATGACGATCCCACTTTACTGGACCACCTCGGCGATATTTATTTCAAAAGAGGCAAGCTGGATCTGGCGCAGACGCAGTGGGAACACTCCCTGGCGCAATGGCGTCGTGCGCTGCCGGCGGACGTTGAACCCGACAAAATTTCCGCTCTCGAAGCCAAGATCGCCAACGTGAAGCGCCAAATCGGGCAGCAGAAAAGCCCGAATCCCAACAAGCTGCCGCTCGACTGACCTGATGCACGGCCTCCGTCTGAATGCCTTTGCGAAGATCAACACGCGTCTGGAAATCATCGGCCGCCGATCGGACGGCTACCACGAACTGCGCACCATCTTGCAGACCATTTCTCTGCATGACGTCCTCGAAATCTCGCCTGCGCGCGGTTCAGCAATTGAATTGATCATCGAAGGAAACGCGGCGCTGGCCGGTGAGCCGCTTGCCGGTAATCTCGTCTATCGCGCCATTGACTTAATGCGGCGCGAAGTTGGTTGGCGGCGCGGCGTGCAGGCGCGGCTCATCAAGCGCGTCCCCGTGGGTCGCGGCCTCGGCGGAGGGTCGAGCGACGCGGCTGCCGCTCTGATTGGCATCATGCGGCTGGCTCGCAAGAATCTGCCCGCGGCCCGCCTGATGGAATTGGGTGCCAGCCTGGGCGCAGACGTGCCGTTTTTCCTCATCGGCGGCACGGCCCTGGGCGTCGGCCGCGGCGATGAAATCTACCCGTTGCCGGACGGCCGCCAGAGCACCGTGCTGGTTGTTTCTCCGCATGACATCGCGGTGCGCACGGCGGACGCTTACGGCTGGCTCGCCGGCTCGTTGACAAAGCGGCCCACCATCTCTAAACTATGGAGTTTCTGCGCTCTATGCTGGAGTTCGCGGGAAGTGCCGCTCGCAAATGATTTTGAAGCTGCGGTCTTCCGGCGTCATCCCCGTTTAGGAAATATCAAACGGCGGCTACTTCAGTCAGGAGCCGCAGAGGCCTCGCTGGCGGGTAGCGGTTCGGCGGTGTTCGCACTGTTCCGAAGCCCAGCGCAGGCGCGCCGAGCCGCTAGGCAGTTTCCGCGGGAGCAGGTTTTTATCTGCGAAACGGTTTCCAGGGCCAGGTATCGCCGCGCTCTTTTCGTGCGCGGATGAAATTCACATTCGTGCGGGATCTCGACCGAAATGGTTGACGAAAAGTTCAAGATTTTTTCTGGCTCCGCGAATCCGCCGCTGGCGGACGAGATTTGCTCGTATCTCGGTGCAACGCGCGCCCGGCAGATGCTCGGCAAATTCAGCGACGGCGAAATTTATTTTCAGATTCTTGAAAATGTGCGCGGCGCCGACGTATTCGTCGTTCAGCCCTGCAGCCAGCCGGCGGATTTTCATTTGATGGAGCTTCTGATGATGATTGACGCGCTGAAGCGCGCATCCGCGTGGCGCATCACGGCCGTGATTCCGTACTACTGTTACGCCCGGCAAGATAGAAAAGATAAGCCTCGCGTGCCGATTTCCGCCAAGCTCGTCGCGGACTTGCTCGAAACCGCGGGCGCCAGCCGTGCGCTCACGATGGATCTTCACGCGCCACAGATTCAGGGCTATTTCAATGTGCCCGTGGATCATTTGTATGCTTCGCCGGTGCTCGTGGAATATTTCAAGCAGAAATCACTGCCGAACCTGACGGTGGTCTCGCCCGACGCAGGCGGTGTGGAGCGCGCGCGCGCTTTCGCGAAAAAGCTTGATGCACCGCTCGCCATCGTTGATAAGCGCCGCGTGGACGTCAACGTCGCCGAAGTGATGAACCTGATCGGAGACGTGAAAGGGCGCACGGCGCTGGTTGTGGATGACATTATTGACACCGCGGGGACGCTCGTGAAGACCGCCGAAGCGATCATGGCCGCGGGCGCGACGGCCGTTTATGCCGCCGCAACGCACGCCGTGCTTTCCGGCCCGGCCGTGGAGCGGCTCTCAAGTTCCGCCGTGGCCGAAGTCATTGTGACGAACTCCGTGCCGCTCGCACCGAACGCCCGGAACATGAAAAAGATCAAGGTGCTCAGCGTTGCGGAATTGCTGGCGCGGGGTATCCGCTCGATTCACGAAGAAACTTCGATCAGCGAGCTTTTTAATTAGCAGAATTCCGATTTCAGCTTCAGGGGAGCAAAGGAAGGACGTATGCCGCAGATCATAGTCGAAGCAAGCCGTCGCGAGGACCGCGGGAAAAATGCAGCGCGGCGCCTGCGCGTTTCCGGAAAAGTGCCCGCCGTCCTGTACGGCGGCAAAGGTGAAGCGGAAGCTGTCTCCGTAAACACCAAGCAGCTCGCCGGTATTTTGCGTTCACAGACCGGCCACAACACGATTTTCACCGTGAAACTGCCTGACCGCGAATTGAGTGCGATGGTGAAGGATTTGCAAGTCGATCCAGTGAAGGGCGTGCTGCTCCACGTGGATCTGCTCCGCATTGCAATGGACGTGAGGATGCGCGTGAAGGTGCCCGTACATACCTTCGGCGAACCGCAGGGCGTGAAGTTGCAGGGCGGCGTTTTTGAAATCGTCACCCGCGAAGTGGAGATCGAATGTTTGCCGGGCGAAATTCCAGGCGAATACCGCGTCGACGTTTCTGAATTGATGATTGGAAAACAGTTGCGCGCTGGCGATTTGCCGATCGACGGCCAGAAAGTGAAATTGGTCACCGATCCAACGCGCGTCATCGCTCACGTTGTCGCGTTGCGAGTCGAAGAAGAAAAGCCGGCCGAAGTGGCGGCAACCGAAGCGGCAGCAGCGCCCGCCGAGCCCGAAGTCATCAAGAAGGGCAAGAAGGAAGAAGAAGGCGAAGAAGGCGCGGTCGAACCGAAGGCCGAAGAAAAGGGCGCGAAGAAGGAAAAGAAGTAGAACGCTGCGGGAAGAATTTCCGCGGAGCAGGCGGCCGGGCGCATGCGGCTTATCGTGGGACTCGGCAATCCGGGCATGGAATACGCCTGGTCGCCGCACAACCTGGGTTTTATGGCCGTGGATAAGCTGGCCGAAGCGGCCAATGTTCGCGTCGAGCGGCCGGAAGCCAAGTCGTTCATCGGTTTTGGCGAATTGGCGGGTGAAGAAATCGTCCTCGCCAAGCCGCAGACGATGATGAATCTCAGCGGTCTGGCCGTGCGGGAATTGCTGGCCCGGCTCACGGCGACGCCGGCGGAATTGATTGTGTTGTGCGATGAAGTCATGCTGCCGTTTGGCATGATTCGCGTGAACGAACGAGGCAGTGCGGGCACGCACAATGGGATGAAGTCCGTGATCGGCTCGGTCGGAACCACGGAATTTTGCCGCGTGCGCATGGGAGTCGGGCCGGATCATCCGGTGGGTGACTTGGCGGGCTACGTTTTACGGCCGATGCGGAAATCGGAACTCGAATCCGCCGCGGGAATGATCGACGACGCAGCCGCGGCCGTGGAAATGATTTTGAAGGACGGCGTGGCCAAAGCGATGAACAAGTTTAACCGGCGCGTTTCGCCGAGCGAAGAGACGGAATCCTAGATTTCTCCGCCGGATCGATTCACGATCCGCGGAATTGAGGAAACATGGAAGAGAGACTCTACGACCTGATTTTCATCTGCCGCCCGGCGACGCCGGAGGAAGAAATCACCAAGTTGACGCACACGCTCGAGCAGGCGGTAGCCGAGCACCACGGCAAAGTGGAAAAACTGGAAAACTGGGGCACGCGGCGCCTTGCCTATCGCGTGGCGAAAAATCGCGAGGGCATCTACATCTATCTGCAGATTAAGAGCACGCAGGGCGATATGGTGAAGGAACTCGAACGGCGGTTGAAGGTCGCCGAGCCGGTCATCAAGTATCAAACCGTTCGCCTGGATGAAGACGTGAAGCTCCAGAAGAAATTGATCGCGCGCCGCGAGAAAAAAGCTGCGCGTCGCCCGCGCCGTCCGGCTGCTGCTCCGGCCACGCAGGCAACACCGCCCGCCGCACCGGCCGAACAGCCGCCGGCGGCAAGCTAAAAACGAATTTCAGAGGGAGAGGAAACAACGATGGCTGATCAAGCTCCAGCACAACCACCGGCACCGTCCGGCGGAGGATTTCATGGAGGTCCGCGTTCGCATTCCGGCGGCCCCGGCGGCGGACGTCCCCCGCGCGAGGGTGGTCCCGGCGGCGGAGGCCCACGCAAGGGCAAACGGCAATTTTTCCGCAAACGCAAAGTGTGCCGTTTCTGCGTAGATAAAGTGGACTTCATCGATTACAAAAAGGCAGACATGCTGAACGCCTTCGTCCAGGACCGCGGCAAGATTCTTCCGCGCCGGATGACGGGCACCTGCTCGCGGCATCAGCGATGGCTGTGCGAAGCGATTAAGCGCGCGCGGAACATTGCGCTGTTGTCTTTTGCGTCTGAGCTGTAAGAAACGCGGCAATACAGTTGCGGGCCGCCGACTCGCGGCCGAATCCGATTGGAACTGAGAGAACAACTATGCAAATCATTCTGCAGGAAGACGTCGAAAAACTCGGAACTCGCGGCCAGGTCGTCGAAGTGGCCGAAGGCTACGCGCGCAATTTCCTCTTGCCTCATAACCTGGCGATGCCGGCCTCGGCGGGCAATCTGAAACGCTTGGAAAAAATCCGCGCAACCCTGGCGAAGCGTACCGCCACCGAACGCGAACAGGCGCAAAAAGTCGCGGATGAGCTGAGCACCGTCGTAATTACTTTGGTGCGCAAGGCCGGAGAGAATGATCAGATGTTTGGCTCCGTCACCGCCGCGGATTTGGCCCAGGAGCTTTCCAGCCGTGGCCACTCGGTGGACAAGCGCAAGATACAGCTCGACGAGCCGATTAAGTTGCTCGGTGAGTATCAGGTCTCCGTCAAGCTTTACAGTGACGTGACCGGGCAATTCAAGGTCGTCGTCAGCCGTGAAGCGCAGTCCTGAAGCAGGGCTGCTGTTTCGCTGCGCGCCTCCGGCGTTTTCCACAGCTCCATCGAAAATCCTCAGAGGGCCGTCTGGCGGGTCCGGCTCGTTTCCTTCAGAATGGCCGCTCCCCTGACGTTCGCCGAATGCGGTGAATCATCGGTCTTGAAATGCGGCGCACGCTTGGGCGAAAATAAGGCGAAATTGCAGTTACTGTAAAAAGCGTCCCTATGGCTACAACCTCGGCAATAGAACGGCCTCTTCCTCAGAATATCGAAGCCGAACGATCTGTCCTCGGCGCGATCCTTCTGGATAACCACAAGCTGGATTCCGCCATTGATAAGCTGAAGCCCGAGGATTTTTTTCATGACAATCATCGCCGCATCTTCGCGCAGATGATCGAGCTGAGTGAGCAGCGCAAGGCGATCGACCTCGTCACGCTTACGGATCAAATGCAGCGCGTTGGCGAACTTGAGGCCGCCGGCGGCGCGGCGTACATCTCTTCACTGGTAGACGGTGTGCCGCGCGTCAGCAACGTCGAACACTATGCGCGGATCGTGAAGGAAAAGTCCGTGCTTCGCAGCGTGATTCATGCCACCCACGCCATTCAGCAGCAGGCGATGGAAGCCGATGAGGACGCCGATGCCATCCTCGATCACGCCGAATCCAGCATTTTTCAGATCGCCGAAGACCGCGTTCGCGCCGGACTCATCGGCATGCCGGATTTGGTGCGGGACAACTACTCGCGCATTTCTCAGCTCTTTGATGGCGGCAAACGCATCACCGGCCTTTCCACCGATTACCACCAACTGGATGACCTTACTTCCGGCCTTCAGCCGGGCGAGCTCATCGTCATCGCCGCGCGCCCATCCGTCGGGAAAACGGCCTTCGCGCTCAATCTTGCGTCCAACGTAGGCATCCGCCGCGGCCAGCCGGTGGCGATTTTCAGCCTCGAAATGTCCAGGGGCGCGCTGCTGATGCGTTTGCTTTCCGATCACGCGCGTATTGACGCTCACAAATTCCGCACCGGCCACCTTTCCCATGGTGACGGCGGCAAAATCACGGATTCCTTGCGCGTTCTCGCGGAGGTTCCGCTGTGGATCGATGATTCCGGCGCGACGACCGTCGTGGAAATGGGTGCGAAGTGCCGCCGCCTGATGCGGGACAAGGGTCTTTCGCTGGTCATCATCGACTACCTGCAGCTGGTTTCCGCGCGCGGCCGCTTTAACACCCGAAACGAAGAAGTCGCCAGCATCACCCGCGGCCTGAAGGCCATGGCCAAGGAATTGAATGTTCCCGTCGTCGTGTTGAGCCAGCTTACCCGCGCGCCGGAAAAAGATGATCGCGGCCCGCGGCTTTCCGATCTGCGCGATTCCGGCGCCATTGAACAGGACGCCGACGTCGTCATGTTCATTCACCGTCCCAAGATGTTCAAGGAAGGCGCCACGCCCGAAGAGCGCGGCGAAACCGAGTTGAACATCGCCAAACAGCGCAACGGCCCCACCGACATGCTCCGCTACGTCTTCCTCCAGCAATTCACACGCTTCGAGGAAGCCGCGCGCGACGTCAGCTAGCGCCGCCCGTCTCAAGCCAAACACGCATTGTGTTGCGCCGTCCGCGGCCGCGCCGTAACTCGCGACCAAACACCGTTCCCGCGCACTGCTCCTGGCCGAAGATCTGCCAAATCAAGGGTTTGCCTTACTACTCGATCGTCACCCGCAAATTGACTTCGGCCGCAGGCATGCATCTCGGATATTTGCGGTGTTTACGAAGCGGACCGCGCGCGTTTCGATGACGGCGCGCAACGCACCGATTTGAACTATTCTGGATGCTGTTAGAAACTGGGACGTCGAAGTTCTTGGATTAAGAAATGGCGCGCGCGATGAAAATCGAAGGACGGCCGGTCTGGGCGGAAGTCCGCCTCTCCGCGCTCGAGCATAATCTGCGCACGATTCGCGCTCATCTGGACGCGGGCTGCGCCGCGCTAGGCACGCCGAAAAAGCGCGTGCAGATCTGGTCGGTGGTAAAGGGAAATGGATACGGCCACGGCGGTGCGATGGCGGCGAAGACGTTCGCCAAAGCGGGCGCTGACGGCTTTTGCGTCACATGCAGCGCCGAAGGCATCGAGCTCCGCGAAGCGGGCATTCGCAAACCAGTTCTCGTGCTCACTGGCTTTTGGCCCGGCGAAGAAAAGCGCATCATCGCGCACCGGCTCACGCCCGCCGTCACCGATTGCAAACAGCTCAAATTGCTCGAGCGTGCGGCTCGCCGTTTCGCGAAGAAACTCCGCGGCCCGCTCGAATTTCATTTGAAAGTGGATACCGGCATGAACCGGCTGGGCACGTCCGCCAACTCGCTCGAATGCGTCGCGCGAACGCTTGCCGATTGCCCCCATTTGCGGCTCGCCGGCACCTTCACACATCTCGCATCTTCCGAAGTGCTGACAACTTCTGAAACAACGGATCAAACGCAGGCATTTCAAAAAGTGCTGGGGCGCATGCGCGAGATGGGGCTTTCACCCGGAATCGTCCATATGGCCAACAGCGCGGCTATCATCTCTCGCCCCGAAACATGGTTTGACGCCGTGCGCCCCGGCGCAATCGGCTATGGCTATCACCAGAATTACGATCCGCCCGCGAAAACGGCTGAGGTCGCGCGGAAAGTGCCGTTGCAACCAGCGCTTAGTTTCCGCACGCGGATTATTTCGCTCCGGGACGTTCCGGCGGGCGCGGGCATCGGCTACAACGCAAAATTTCACGCCGCGCGCCCATCAAGAATAGGCATCCTGGCCGCCGGCTATGCCGACGGCATTCCGCGCGGCATGGCGAATACGGGCCAGGTAATGATCCGCGGAAAATTCGCTCCCGTCGTCGGCACCGTTTCCATGGATTTGACGGCCGTGGACCTGACCGATATCGAAGGCGCCGAGCTCGGCGACGTCGTCACAGTCTATGGCACGGATGGCGATGCCACGCAGTATGCCTTCGACGTTGCGCGCCAGCTCGGCACAGTTACGGCAAGCCTTCTCGTCGGCCTCGGCTGGCGCGTCCCGCGAATTTATCTCCGCTGAAATTATTTCGGAAGCGCACGTGTCCCCCACTTCGTCGTTATGCAATGATTGCGGGTCTGTACTATCTATGAATCTCGCACGTGAACCGATCCGGCTAAAAATGGCAAAATAGGCGGCGTCGAAAGATGAAATCGATCTTGCTTACGTTTATCCTCTGTCTTTTCTCAATCCCTTTCGCTTCCTTCCATGCGATTCAAACCGACCATGCGCCGGACGATAGCACTGGCTGGTCTGCGGTTGTAAATGGTTTGCAGGCTCGAGTGAGTTTTGCTCAGACCGGAGCCCGCAATGAAAAACGCCAAATTCTGACATATTTGGAACTCCGCCGAGTTCAGAACAAAGAGAACGATAATACTGGTATGACCGTCGTTGATCTGCCATTCCCAACGACTTTCCAATTTGAGGTCGTCGATCAGACGGGTGAGAAGGTTGTGCCTTCGTACGACCCCCTGAGGGACCCGATTGATATGGCGTTTCCGGTCGTGGGAACGCTAAGGATGCCGTACGATGGCTATCTGCGTTTCCCTATTTCGAGACTTGGGTCTACGATGTCGAAAGATTCGGGCGCGGTCCTGAATCTCTGCGATCTCGTTGATGGCCCGGTTTGGAAATTTCGTCCCGCCGACAATCATCCCTACGACCTGCTCGGACGATTTTCGATCGAGAAGGCTGAGGATCAGAAACGAACACGTTGGTGGGGAACAATCGAGATACCTAAAGTTAGAATTCCCACAACTGTGGACTAATGCCTGAATCCGCCTTACCTTCCGGACCGTGGGCGGCCACGATACGGCCTCGAACGAATCAGAGAACTGGATGCTGAGGGGTTACTGTGAAACGACTTCTTATTGTTGTGCTGGCACTATATTTTTGCGGGTTCGCTCAACAGGCCCTAGCGCCGGAGAATCCATCGACAACCATCGCGATTAACAGCTACGAATGCGGAAGCTACTCTGCATTTCTAACCGGCAATCAGTACTCAAATGAGATGGGAGACGATCCCTCAGACACCGCGCTCTTTGTCGTCGGGGATGGGCACCGATATACGCTGTCTCAACGTTCGCAGAGTGCAGCCGAGACGGCAAAAGTCGATTTCGTGTGGGAATGTTCAGGGGCTTCAGCGGCCTCTGGCTGCAAAATTAGCGCCCAAATGATTGTGAACGGTATGAATACCCCGAACTCGCTCAGTTTGCGAGTCGCAGACGAGACTCTTAGCTGTTCTGAGACCAAACGAGCCCAGGTTCATACAGCCGTGAACACCACGGACAAATAAATTAGACAGGCCGTAGCCTCTACTCGCGCCGCTAGTAGCCCGAGCCAAAAAGCATTCCGCTACGATTCCCCCTTTGCTTGACCATCCTTCGCGACAGGTGTATATAACCAGTCAGAGCAACCAGGTCGGTTCATTCCGGTTTATATAATTTGAAAGCGCGCGCCCTCGTGTGGCGCATTCATCTGTATTTATATTGAGAATTCATAGATTCATTCGAGGCTCCTATGGAACGCAATCCTGCACGGTCAAGCCGTCCAGAAATTCCCGTAGTTCCTGATGCACCCATCCAGAAATCAAGCAGCCGGTCTTCCGTTGATACTTCCAACTTCGGAAATGTTTGGGACCGCGTCGTCATCCGCGTGATCTTCGCCGTGGCCTGCGTGGCCACCGGTTATCATTTTCATCCATTCAATTTGAAACCCGGCCCCGCCGCTATTGCGGGCCTGGCATTTGCCGGACTGGTTTTCGTCGCCGAATGGCGCTTGAAG
>Ga0335078_10015976_pt1 | contig 11138 bp, 5 predicted proteins | sample Lox_Sample_32_FD_206711 | JGI IMG/M metagenome (GOLD analysis project Ga0335078, IMG submission 206711) | Soil microbial communities from Loxahatchee National Wildlife Refuge, Florida, United States - Lox_Sample_3.2 | ecosystem: Environmental > Terrestrial > Soil > Wetlands | place: USA: Florida...
CTGCGCTCTGCGCCAGCCGGCGGACTGTACTTTGCGATGGAGGAACTCAGCCGGCCCTTTACCCAACCGACGATGCCGGCGATTTCTCCCGCCACTCCCTCGACAGCTTCCCCGAGTGCGATGCATTTGCTTCCAGCTCTTCTGGCAGCCGTATGGCTCTGCGGATTGGTGGTGGTCCTTTTCGCGTGGTACGTGCGTTGGCGACGGGTTTCCGCAGCCTTACGGGAAGCGATGCCGTTACGGGAAGGACGCGAAGTGGAAGCACTGCGCCGCCTGGAGCGCCTGGCAGGAATAGGGAAACCGATGGAGTTGTGGCTGTCGACGGCTTCGCTCGAACCGGGTATTTTCGGCATCGTCCGGCCCCTGCTGGTATGGCCGAAAGGAATCTCCGAGCATCTTGAGGATGGCCACCTGGAGGCTATCCTCGCGCACGAAGTGTGGCACGTCCGTCGCCGCGACAACCTGGCCGCAGCGCTGCACATGGTGGTGGAAGCGATTTTCTGGTTTCACCCTTTGGTTTGGTGGCTGGGAGCGCGGTTGGTGGAGGAGCGCGAGCGCGCCTGCGATGAAGAAGTGTTGCGGTTGGGCAGCGAACCACAGGTCTATGCCGAGAGCATTCTGAAGGCCTGTGAGTTCCGCGTGGAATCCCCGCTGGCGTGCGTATCCGGCGTTACGGGTTCCGACCTTAAGGAAAGGATGGTACGCATCATGACGCGACGTTCGGCGGCAAAGCTCAGTTTTGGCAGAAAGTTGCTGTTGGCCGCCGTCGCCATAGCAGCCGTGGCCGGACCCATTGGCTTCGGTCTCGTCAACGCCCCGCACGTCCGCGCGCAATCGCCACAAGAATCGCCACAAACCAGCGGTGGGCCGTTGCCGTCTTTCGAGGTTGTCTCCGTCAAGCAAAATCGTGCGGGTGACATGCGCCGTGGCCTCATGATGAGGCCCGGCAGGTTCGTCGCCACCGGCATGACGACAAAAGCCCTCATTGCGTTCGCCTACGACGTGAAAGACTTCCAGGTCACGGGAGGGCCAAGCTGGGTCAACTCCGATCGATACGATGTTGAAGCGAAGGAAGACGACTTGCTGGTCGCAGAATTGGAAAAACTTCCTCCCGACCAGCGGATGGGGCAAATTGGTTTGAGAGTTCAGTCGCTGCTCGCGGATCGATTCAAGCTGACCTTGAGTCACGAGAGTAAAGAGCTTCCCGTTTATGCGCTGGTTGTCGCCAAAAACGGCCCTAAACTTCAGGAGGCAAAACCTGACGACACTTACCCCGACGGATTCAAAGGCCTGAAAGGCCCGGACGGCCGCGCCCACCCGGGCATGATGCAAATGGGAATGGGCCAGCTAAGCGGTCAAGGGGTTCCCATCGCGTTTCTGGCGCGAAGTTTGTCGCAGCAACTGGGCCGCGACATACTGGATCAGACCGGGCTCAAGGGCAAATATTTTTTCACCCTTCAGTGGACGCCGGATCAAAGCCAGAGGGGCATGATGGGGGAACCGGAAGTTGCACCACCGCCCGACAGCCCGCCTCCGCCCGACGCGAACGGGCCTTCGATCTTCACTGCCCTTCAGGAACAGCTCGGGCTGAAGCTGGAATCAACAAAAGGACCGTTGGAGATCCTGGTCATCGATCATGTCGAGAAGCCTTCGGAGAATTAGCGGCGGGCAAACGCAAACAACAGGGTCACATCAGAATTGAGCGCCGGGCTTTAGCCCGGCACTGGAGTTTGCACAATACTATCAGGCCTCTCCCTGGCTGGGGCTGAGATAAGCTGGAGACTCCAAGACGCGAAGCTGTTCGCTGGTAGGTAAGAGGAACTTGACTTTTTTGTAATAGGATGATACACTGCTTTGTATGGTCCAGACCGGTCGGGTCATCAGTGATTGTGTATACTTATGGTGTCTCTACACTGGAGTACACAACCTGCCTGGACTTCGCGGGAGCACGAGCTCACGTAGTTAGTTGTATGGTAAAACTTATCGGATTAACTGAAGGCGGCTTGTCCTTTTGACCGACCGTCTCGCGGATGGCATGGCTTAGGATCAGATGGCAAAAACGAGCTTTTGGCGTACGGCACCGGGATCCACGCCACGTGCACCGGGGCACATTCTAGTCGAAAGGGCTGTGTTTTTCACGGACCGAAGCCACCAATGTATTGAAACAAAAGGAAGGCACCCCGGGACCGAACCCAAACGAACCCATTTAAGAAGTGGGGAAAAACGGCGGCCTGGGCGATGCAGCGCCGACGCAAGCAGCGATGTTACAAAAGGGTACTATGGGTGGCACCAAAAGGTTACACTGGGGAGGTCGACGGAAGATAGGCTCCGCTGCAACCACTGGCAGACATAATTTTTAGGACCGAAGCCACCAATGTATTGAAATAAAAGGACGGCACCCTGGGACCGAACCCAACACGAACCCATTTCGGAAAATGGTGAGAAATGGAGGCCCTGAGGATACCCAAGGACTGGAGAAAGCGGCGCTTCGGGCAAAATAGCTGTCTGTTATTAAGCCAGGATGTTGGTTTGTCTGACGTATCGGTAAGGAGTTTGTCGATCCCTGCGGTTCTCGTCAAGCTGTTGACGAGGAACCGCCCGGCTTCTTCCCCAAATGGTCCAAGGGGAGAATGGGAAAGTTGTGAGTCATACTAGTCAAGCGGAGAATACAAGGCGGTATGTTTCAGTTGCGACGCAGAATCGCGGCTCCGCCTCGTCTGGATGCACAGCCACTTTTGCCTGCGTCTTCGGCCGCAGTTGAAGAATGTAGAAACTCCAGCGCCGGGCTTTAGCCCTCCAGGTGCAGCACTAGGGTGTAGCGGCGGCTTTATCCGCTACAGCGCCAGTTGCAACGCAGGATGGCGGGATAAGCCGCCGCTACACCTCTACAGGACGGCGCTGAAAAGAAAGGACAGATCATGATCCCGAAATACCGGTTTGCGAGATGGGCGGCGGTCGCATCAGCACTGAGCAGTCGCTGGGGGCAGTCGATTCCATTTGCGATTTTTGCTGGAATCGTGGTGTTCGGTCTGGTGCCTGCATCCCAGATCGGCGCGCAATCGGCACAAACGGCCCCGGCGCCCTCGCCGTCGTTCGAGGTTACCTCGATCAAGCCGAATCGCGCGGGCGACATGCGTTTTGGCATTATGATGCGACCCGGGAGGTTCACGACATCAGGCATAACGACAAGATTCCTGATCGCCTATGCGTACAAGGTCAAGGATTTTCAGGTCTCGGGAGGACCAAGCTGGATCAACTCCGACCGATACGATATTGACGCGAAGGAAGACGACTCAATGGTGGCAGAATTGGATAAACTTCCGCCCGAGGAGCGCGGGGACCAGATCAGGTTGATGGTCCGGTCGCTGCTCGCGGATCGGTTCAAGCTGAGTTTGAGTCACACAACCAAAGAGCTTCCCGTTTATGCGCTGGTAGTCGCCAAGAACGGCCCCAAACTTCACGAGGCGAAACCCGACGAGACTTACCCCGACGCACCGAAAGGCCCTGACGGCCGCGTACACTCGGGCATGGGCATGATGCGCTTTGGCGGGGGCCAGTTGACTGGTCAGGGGGTTCCCATGGAGAATCTGGTCCACATGTTGTCCCAGCAACTGGGCCGCGACGTTCTGGATCAGACCGGGCTCAAGGGCAAATATGATTTCACGCTTCAATGGACGCCCGATCAAAGCCAGGGTGCGATGATGCAGGGGCCGGGAGGCGGCACGCCGGGTCCCGACAGCCCGCCGCCGCCCGACCCAAACGGTCCTTCGATCTTTACGGCGATCCAGGAACAGCTCGGGCTGAAGCTGGAATCGACTAAAGGCCCGGTGGAGATCCTGGTAATCGATCATGTCGAGAAGCCTTCGGAGAATTAGGAAACCCTGGGAGCGCGGGCGTCCCGCCCGCTCTTCCTTGCCTTCTTTCCGGCCAGTGCGCAATGGGGCAAGCAAGAGCGGATGGGACGCCCGCGCTCCCAGGGTTTTCGGGTGGATTTCTAGCAGCGGTGGCGGATTTGATGTGCAGGCAGCGTATTCGCAACTACGTCCGTTTGATGTGCGCCATGGCGTGCCTCGCTGTCTCCACCCTGGCAGCGGCCTCGGAATACCGGGGAGAGGTCACGTTCGGCGGCTTGCCCCTTCCCGGCGCGACGATAACAGCAATGCAGGGCGACAAGAAAATCGCCGCCGTCACCAATCAACAGGGCTTCTACTCGTTTCCTGACTTGACGGATGGAACCTGGATCATCAAAGTCGAGATGCAGTGCTTCTCCACGATCCAGCAGGAGGTAACCATCGGTCCGAACACGCCGGGCGCAAAATGGGAATTGAAGCTGCTGCCGCTGGATCAAATCAAGGCCGCGATCAAACCAACTACCAGGTCGGTTCCCGGCACAAGTAGCAGTGGTCTCGCAACGCTACCGGGCCAGAGTGAGCAGCCTCAACCTCAGGAGAATAAGATTCCCGCGCAGGAGAACAACGGTCCCGAGAAAGAGCGATCTCAAGAGGATGAGCTGGCCTCCAACGGGTTCCTCATCAACGGCAGCGTGCTCAACGGAGCTGCTTCGCCATTCGCGCAAATGATGGCCTTCGGTAATAATCGCAACGGTGCGAAAGGACTCTATAACGGCGGCATCGGCCTCATCTTCGACAATTCCGCCTTGGACGCCCGGCCTTTTTCCTTGAGCGGCCAGAACACTCCCAAGCCGGCTTATAACCGCATCACGGGGGTTGCGACGCTGGGCGGCCCGCTGAAGATTCCACATCTCCTCCAGCACGGTCCGAACTTTTTTGTCGGTTACCAATGGACGCGATATGTGGATGCGACCACGCAATCGGCGCTGGTGCCGGATGCAGCCGAGCGCGGCGGAGATTTTTCCCAGGCCCTGAATGCACTTGGGCAAGCACTGCAGATCTTTGATCCGGCCACCGGATTGCCATTCTCCGGCAACGCGATCCCGCCCGCCCGGATCAGCCCGCAAGCGCGAGCTTTGTTGAATCTCTATCCGTTGCCGGGCTTTAGCGGAGATCCGCGTTACAACTACCAGATTCCCATCAACAGTGACACGCATCAGGACGCTCTCCAATCGCGCTTCAATCAGACGTTCAATGCCAAGAACCAGCTTTATGGCGGTTTTGCTTTTCAAAGCGTGAGGACGAGCAGCCCGAATCTGTTCGGCTTTGTCGATACCAACGATCTGCTGGGGATCAATACCGGCATCAACTGGTCGCACCGCTGGAGCCCGGGGTTGTTCCTCAATATTGGGTACCGGTTCAGCCGGTTGGCGACCCGGACCACGCCCTACTGGGAGAATCGCGAAAATGTTTCCGGCGCAGCGGGAATCGCGGGAAACAATCAAGACCCGATGAACTGGGGTCCGCCGAGCCTCACCTTTGCGAGCGGTATCGCCGGACTGTCCGATGGGCAAAGCTCGTTCGATCGCAATCAAACAGACGCGTGGTCGTATTCTATGTTGTGGAGTCGCGACCGTCACAACGTCAAGTTCGGAGTTGATTTCCGCAGGCAGCAGTTCAATGACCTGTCCCAACAAGACCCGCGAGGAATGTTTACGTTTGCGGGCGCGGCCACGCAGGGAAACGTGAACGGCACGGCGGTGGGCGGTTCGGATTTTGCCGATTTTCTACTCGGAATTCCGGACACCAGTTCCATCGCTTTCGGCAATGCTGATAAATACTTTCGCGAATCCGTTTACGACGCGTACATCACGGATGATTGGAGAATCAGCCCGCAATTCTCCTTTAACGCGGGGATCCGCTGGGAATACGGTGCACCGATGACGGAGTTGTATGGCCGCCTCGTCAATCTGGACGTCGCTCCCGGTTTTGCGGCGGTAGCGCCGGTGGTCGCAAACGATCCGGTCGGGCCGCTGACGGGCCAAAGATATCCGGACTCGCTGATCCGGCCGGACAAGCGTGGTTTTGAGCCTCGCCTGGGAATTGCGTGGCGTCCGATCTCTGGGTCGTCAGTAGTGGTTCATGCCGGATATGGAATCTACTACGATACTTCGGTCTATCAAACCATCGCGCAGCAGATGGCGCAACAAGCGCCACTCTCGAAGAGCCTGAGCGTGCAAAACAGCGCGGCCTGCCCGCTTACGCTGGCGAATGGATTCAACTCCTGCCCGTCCGTCACGCCGGACACCTATGCCGTCGACCCTAATTTCCGGATTGGCTACGCCCAGAACTGGAACCTATCAGTGCAACGCGATCTGCCAGGCTCGATGCAATTAACGGCAATGTATCTCGGCACGAAGGGAACGCGGGGAGTGCAGGAATTCCTGCCGAACACATTTCCGATCGGGGCGGTGAATCCGTGCCCGGGCTGTCCCGTCGGATTTGCTTATCTCGCCTCGAATGGCAATTCAACCCGCGAAGCCGGCCAGATTCAGTTGCGGCGGAGACTGCATAACGGCGTTACGGCGACGGTCCAGTATACCTTCTCGAAATCCATCGACGACGATTCCGCACTGGGGGGCGAGGGACCCGCGGTCACGCCGAGTGTCACTCCTTCGAACTCCGTTGGCCCCGGGGCTACGGTGTCCATTGGGACCATTCAAGGCTCAGGCCAGAGCTCGCCGACAATCGCGCAGAACTGGCTCGACCTCATGGCGGAGCGCGGGCTTTCGACCTTCGATCAGCGCCACCTCTTGAGCGCCCAGGCGCAGTACACTACGGGCATGGGGCTGGGAGGAGAAACGCTGCTGAGCGGGTGGAAGGGAACCCTCTTCAAAGAGTGGACCTTGCTCACCCAAATCACCGTCGGGAGTGGTCTGCCGGAAACCCCCATCTACCTTGCGGCGGTACCGGGCACGGGAGTGACAGGAAGCATCCGGCCGGACTACACGGGTGCGCCACTTTACGCGGGTCCAGCCGGTTTGTCGCTGAACCCCGCTGCTTATACGGCGCCGCTGGCAGGCCAATGGGGAAATGCAGGAAGAGATTCGATCATCGGCCCTGCTCAATTCACCTTGAACGCTTCCATGGGTCGTACCTTTCGTCTGAGAGGTCGATTCAATCTCGATTTGCGGATCGATTCTACCAACCTGCTCAATCACGTCACCTTCAGCAGTTGGAACACCACCGTCAACAGTGCGCAATTCGGATTGCCAACGGCGGCCAACGCCATGCGCAGCCTGCAAACCACGCTGCGCCTGAGGTTCTAAGCTATGCAACTGGTCATAGCCGCAATGCTTTTGTGGACGTCGGCTGCCGCGGCTCAGCAGGTCGGACAGAACGCGCCGCCAGGCAATGCTACGGCCACCATCACCGTCAGCACCCAGTTGGTGGTGGAGACGGTGGTGGTGAAGGACAAGCAAGGAAACCCCATTGAAGGGTTGACCGCGAAAGATTTCACCGTTACTGAGAACGGCGTGCCGCAGGCGATCAGCTTCTGCGAACACCAGGAACTGCCGGCCGCTTCCAACGCCCCGCCCGCAACTCGATCCGAGCCCGAAAACATTACGATCTACGACCGGCTAGCCAGGACGCGTATTTCGCCCGAAACGCCACGGAACCTGCGCTACAAAGATCGCCGCCTGTTGGCAGTTTATTTCGACATGACGGCCATGCCGCCGGCGGACCAGTTACGGGCGCTCGCCGCAGCACAGAAGTTCATACGGACGCAGATGACATCGGCGGATCGAGTGTCCATCCTGAGATATTCGGGTGGCGCTGTCGACGTGCTACAGGATTTCACCGATGACCGCAACCGGCTCCTGAGCATTATCGGAACGATGATTGTGGGAGAAGGGCAGGGATATGGTGAATCCACCGACGACGCCAGCACTCCCGACACCGGGGCGGCCTTTGGTCAGGACGACAGTGAGTTCAACATCTTCAACACCGATCGCCAACTGGCCGCGCTCCAGACCGCCGCCAAAATGTTAGGGCAGCTCAGCGAGAAGAAATCGCTGATCTACTTCGCCAGCGGCCTGAGGCTGAATGGCCTCGACAACCAGGCGCAACTCCATGCCACGATTGACGACGCTATCCGCGCCGGCGTGTCATTCTGGCCAATCGACGCCCGGGGTTTGGTCGCCGATGCTCCCCTGGGCGACGCGACGCAAGGATCGCCGGGCAATAGGGGAATGTATTCCGGGACTGCGGCGCTGGCGATGACGACGAATTTTCAGCAGTCGCAGGATACGCTTTATGCGCTCGCAGGGGATACGGGCGGAAAGGCGCTGCTCGACTATAACGACCTGACGAGGGGAATCGCGCAGGCGCAGCGGGCCGTTTCGAGCTACTACATTCTTGGGTATTACACCAGTAACGCAGCTCAGGACGGCAAGTTCCGGCGGGTCAGAATCTCGCTGAAAGCGAACTTATCTGCCAATCTGGATTATCGCCAAGGCTACTATGCCGGCAAACAGTTCGGCAAGTTCACCGCCGCCGACAAAGAACGGCAGCTTGAAGATGCCCTGATGTTGGAGGACCCGATTACGGAACTCACCATCGCCATGGAGATCGATTACTTCCAGCTGAATCGGGCCGAATACTTCGTTCCCATCGTGGTGAAGATTCCAGGACGCGAGCTCGCTCTTGCCAAACGCGGTGGCGCCGAGCACACTTTGATCGATTTCATTGGCGAGATCAAAGACGCCTACGGCACCACCATCACCAACGTGCGTGACAAGGTGAACATTAAGCTGAGCGATGCCACCGCGCTTGAATTGGCGAAGCGGCCGATTGAATACGACACGGGCTTCACAATTCTTCCTGGAAAATACACCATCAAGTTTCTGGCGCGGGACGACGAAACCGGACGGATCGGGACATATCAAACCGCGTTTGTCATTCCCAATCTGAACAAAGAGGAGAAGCGAATCCCCATCAGCTCCGTGGTACTCAGCAGCCAGCGAGTTGATCTCAAGGACGCGCTCTACAACGCGATCAAAGCCAAGGACAAGGAAGAGGCGGTCAACCCGTTGGTGCAGGATGGGCAGAAATTGATTCCCAGCGTGACTCGGGTGTTCAGTAAGAGCCGGGACATGTTTCTCTACCTTCAGGCCTACGAGTCGGGTGCCCCAAGCATTCAGCCGTTACTCGCATACGTGAGTTTCTACCGGACGCAGAGGAAAGCGTTCGAAACGCAACCGATGGAGGTGACCAGCGGGTTGAATAACCGGTTGAAAACCGTTCCCCTCAGCTTCAGCATTGCGATCAATCAGCTTCCGCCGGGCGAGTATGACTGCCAGCTGACCGTGCTGGATCCAACCGGACAGAAGGCGGCATTTTGGCAGGCTCCGGTCGTGCTGGTGCCGTAACCTCCAGAAGCGTGGCCGAGCCGCCGGCCATTCTTCACAAGGAGCTGTCACACAGCACTAGGCGACACCCGGGCCGTCCGCATAGCCTGCTCGGCGCGGTGCATCGCGGAGCTGATCATCATGAACTCCCCCACGTTTTCGAGCGTCAGCATCCCGACCAGCTCCCCGTTGTGTTCCACGGGCAGCGAGCGGCAGCGGTAGCGTTGCAACACCTGAACGGCTTGCTCGAGCATGTCGTGCGAATCGACCGCTTGGAAGTCGCGCCGCATCGCGTCACGCACAGGTCTGCCCGTTCCCCCCTGGGCAATCGCACGCACCAGATCTTCTCGGGTCAGCACACCGAGAACGCGGGTGCCGAAGACGACCGGAAAGTCCTGTTGCCAGCCCGAGAGAATATGCTCCACGCCCTTGGCCAGCGTGTCATCAGGTCCGAGAGTCTGAAAGTTCGTCAACATCACCCGCTGTACCGGTATTCCCCCCAGCGAGGTGCGCATCTGCGCCATCCCTGCCTCGCCGCTCGCCCCCATCCACACGAAGAGCGCGATGAAAAGAAGGAAGGGGTCGAAAAACAAGCCGAGGAATCCAAAAACCAGAGCGATTGCCTGGCCTACATGCGCGGCCGCCTGGGTGGCGTCGGTGTAGTCCATGCGTTTGGCAAGCAGCGCGCGCAACACGCGGCCCCCGTCCATGGGAAATGCGGGAATCAGGTTGAAGAGCACCAGCCACACGTTTACCGCCATCAGGCTTGCCAGAAAATCATGTCCGGTCCAACTGATCGTTTCGGCCTGCCGCAGCGTGGGGAAGGATCCCAACAACCCGAGCACCAGGAAGAGCGCGGCGGCAATCACCACATTCACTGCCGGTCCTGCCAGCGCCACCAGCAGTTCTTGGTTCGGGTCCTCCGGCATGCGCTCGAGCCGCGCCACACCGCCGATGGGAAGCAGAACAATGTCGCGCGTACGGATGCCGTAGCGCCGCGCCGTAAGCGCGTGTCCCAACTCGTGCAGCACGATGCAGCCGAAGATCACCAGCACGAAGAAGACCCCGAAGAGGGTCCGTGTCGCGTTATGGTTCTCCACCCAGGTGGCGACCACGATGAACCCCACCAACAGCAGGAAAGTGGCGTGCATGTAAACGTCGATTCCCGCCAGCCTGCCGATTTTCCATGCCCAGCGCATGACGTTCCTCCATTTCGCCAATGCTAAAGTCCGGCACTCTCTCCCTTCTCAAGTTTGCACCCCGCAATTGAATACGGCAACTGCTTCTTGGGCACCGGCCAAGCACGGTACACCGCAGCGGCGCTTTCTTCCTTCAGTTTGTGAGGATCTGTCGATCTGCTCGGACCGACTTGTTTTGGGCTAGGGCTGATAATTGATTAATGAGGATATGGTCGTACGGCAAATGACCAACGGCTCATTTGTCTCATCTATCTCCATTATCTCATTTAATCTGGTGGTCTTCATCTTCAGATTGAAGTCCGAGGTGTGCCGGTTGCCACGGCGTCTGGGTTCGGAGGGCTTCCGACATCGCGACCAGCCCGCAACCAAATCGAAGTTGGAATCCGTCGGCTTTAAGGAAGTGCTTCCGAATGAATGGCTGGGAGGCAGGGATTCGAACCCCGATACGCAGATCCAGAGTCTGCAGTCCTACCGTTAGACGACCTCCCACCGTTGAACTCTTCTAAACTAACCGTGAGGGGCCGTGGTTGTCAAGGGTCGTTACCCCCTCAGGTGGACGAGATAAAAGTGGGTCTTTGCTTTTTGTCTTGATTTTCGCGCGCGTATTGTAGTAGTATAACTACAATATGCATAAAACCTCAGCCGACTACCCACGCCTCCAGCAAGAACGCCAGCGG
>Ga0335078_10015977_pt1 | contig 11137 bp, 7 predicted proteins | sample Lox_Sample_32_FD_206711 | JGI IMG/M metagenome (GOLD analysis project Ga0335078, IMG submission 206711) | Soil microbial communities from Loxahatchee National Wildlife Refuge, Florida, United States - Lox_Sample_3.2 | ecosystem: Environmental > Terrestrial > Soil > Wetlands | place: USA: Florida...
GCTTGTCGATCGTGACGCCGAGCGACTCGAGTTTCAGCTTGGCGATTTGCTGATCGAGATGCTCGGGAACGGGGTAGACCTCAGGCTTCAGCTGGCCGGCGTTCTTGACCATGTATTCGGCTGAAAGCGCCTGGTTCGCGAAACTCATATCCATCACGGACGCCGGGTGCCCTTCGGCGGCGGCCAAATTGATCAAGCGGCCATCGCCAAGCAGATAGACGCGGCGGCCATCCTTCAACGCATATTCCTCGACAAACGGCCGCGCTTCCTTCTTGGCGCTCGAGAGCTTCTCAAGGGCGGGAATATCGATCTCGACGTTAAAGTGGCCCGAATTGCTGATCACCGCGCCGTCCTTCAGTTTTTCGAAGTGCTCGTGCGCGAGCACAGACTTGTTGCCGGTCACGGTGATGAAAACGTCACCAATTTTCGCCGCTTCGTTCATGGGCATCACCCGGAAGCCGTCCATTACCGCTTCGATCGCCTTGGTCGGATTGATCTCGGTGACGATCACGTCCGCGCCGAGGCCCTTGGCGCGCATCGCTACGCCGCGCCCGCACCAGCCGTATCCCGCAACCACAACCTTGAGCCCGGCGATCAGCAAGTTGGTGGCGCGAATGACGCCGTCAATCGTGGATTGGCCCGTCCCATAGCGATTATCGAAAAAGTGCTTCGTCAGCGCGTCGTTCACAGCGATCACGGGAAATTTCAGCGTCCCGTCTTTGGCCATGGCCCGGAGGCGGATCACGCCCGTGGTGGTTTCCTCGGTGCCGCCGATGACGTCAGGAATTTGGTTGGTTCGCTTGGTCAAGAGCTGCGTCACCAAATCGGCGCCGTCGTCCATGGTGACCTGGGGCTTGTGGTCCAGCGCGGAGATGATGTGCGAATAATAGGTAGCGTTATCCTCGCCCTTGATTGCGTACGTCGGAATGCCGTAATCCTTGATCAGCGACGCGGCGGTGTCGTCCTGCGTCGAAAGCGGATTGGACGCGCAGATCACCAGGTCGGCGCCGCCATCGCGCAAGGTAACCGCGAGATTGGCCGTTTCCGTCGTCACGTGCAGGCACGCCGCCATGCGGATGCCCTTGAGCGGCTGCTCCTTGATGAATCGCTTGCGAATCAATTGCAGAACGGGCATGTGCTGATTGGCCCATTCGATGCGGCGCTTGCCGGCTTCCGCCAGCGCGAGATTTTTTACGTCACCCTTGACCTTCGTTGCTGTTTCCACGGGTATCCCTTTCGATTTGTATTGTTCGGGACGAAAATTAGTGCGTCGCTACAGCTGCGGACGCTGCGGCTTTCTTGATCGCCTCGGCTTTATCGGTGCGTTCCCAGGTAAAACCGGGGCCCGTGCGGCCGAAGTGGCCATACGCGGCAGTCGCACGATAAATCGGGCGGCGCAGATCCAGCACTTCGATGATCCCTTTCGGCGTCAGCTTGAAAAGCGCGCGAACGATCTCGGTGATTTGCGAATTCGGAACGGTGCCCGTGCCGAACGTATCGACCATCACGGAAACCGGCTCGGCCACACCGATCGCATACGCGAGCTGCACTTCCACCTTGCGCGCGATGCCCGCCGCAACGATATTCTTCGCGATGTAGCGCGCCATATAGCAGGCGGACCGGTCGACTTTCGAAGGATCCTTCCCGGAGAACGCGCCGCCGCCGTGGCGTCCGTAGCCGCCGTAGGTATCCACAATGATTTTGCGGCCGGTAAGGCCCGCATCGCCCATGGGGCCGCCCGTGACGAAACGTCCCGTCGGGTTCACGTGAATCGTGGTCTTATCAAACATTTCGCGGGGTACGACCGGCTTGATCACTTTTTCGATGACGGCTTCGCGCAGGTCGCCGTGCGAAACGCTGTCGCTGTGCTGCGTCGAGATCACCACCGTGTCGACGCGCACCGGGCGTCCATTCGCATATTCGACTGAAACCTGGGATTTGCCGTCGGGCCGGAGGAAATCGAGGACTTTGTTCTTGCGGACTTCGGAAAGCTTCAAGGTCAGCTGATGCGCCAGCTGAATCGGCATCGGCATCAGTTCGGGAGTCTCATCGCAGGCATAGCCGAACATGAGCCCCTGATCGCCCGCTCCGCCCGTGTCGACGCCCATAGCGATATCGGGCGATTGCGGCTTGACCGCGGAAAGGATTCCGCAGGTTTCCGCGTCGAAACCATACTTCGCTCGGTTGTAGCCGATGTCGCTGATCACGTCGCGGGCGATTCGCTCGTATTCGAGAACGCCACGCGCTTCCTTCTTGATCGTGATTTCGCCGGCGACTACCACCAGGCCCGTCGTAATCAGCGTCTCGCAGGCGACGCGGCCCATCGGGTCGTGCTGCATCACCGTATCGAGCACAGTGTCCGAGATCTGGTCTGCGATCTTGTCCGGATGCCCCTCCGTCACGGATTCGGACGTAAACAGGAACTTCTCATGCGCGTGTGCCAAAACAGTGTCCTCCGAAGGCGTCTTATCGGGAAAGTGCAGGTATCGTTGCGCCTTAAAGCCTAAACCGAAACTCAAAACGCTAACATACGCGCGAGCACGAGGTCAATCACAGGCATGGAAAGGGCTTAATCGCGCACCGAACGGGCGGAATTCGCCCTTGGAGCGTCTACTCCGATCCTCAAATCCCCGTCCCAGGCTGCCTACAGGCTGGCGAAACTCTTGGCCGATTTGTCGGAATCGGAGCCGCCGGCTTTGCCGCCCCAAGTCCAATACAAGCCCAGATACGCGTAATTCTCGGCTTGGCCGGCGACGCTGTGCCCATAGCAAAAGAGCACCTGAAATCCGGGATTGCGAATGTAGTAGTACCCGCCTGCATCGACGAGCGTGGCAGCGTGGGTTTGAGCCGCAGCAAGGCCCTCGCTCCCGTGGGAAAAAACCTCGGTGCCGAGCGTCCACTTTTTGCCGATGTCCCGCTGAACGAGCCACCCGCCATACGTGAAGTTGCGATAGCCAGGGGCGATGTTAATGTTCTCGCCTACACCGCCGTAGGTCGTCCAGGGTCCGAGATCTTTTGCGCCCAGATCGGTAATTTCGCCCAGCCACGGCCAACACCCAATCCGTTCGTTGGATTGCCGGTCGGCGCTTCAAACATGGTGAACGTGCCGATCATCGGCCGCCACCTATTCTCCTGAACGAATCGAAATTTCACGCCCAGTTCCGTGTCTCCCAGGCCCACAGCATTAGGTCCCGTTCCGGAGGGGGCATAGCGCGGGTTGTTAGACGGGAAAATCGAGGCTAGTGGGACGATGATGTGCAGTTGCACGTTCGGGACAACTCCCCAGTTGAATTCGAGCGCTGGGCCCACCGTGTCCATCTCCACGCCGGTCCCGTCCGCGCTGCCAAACGTGTAGAGCTCGTAATGGCGGAAATCGACCGGCTCGGGGTCACCGTTTGAAACGGAGGCCCGGCCCATAGGCAAGGGACGTGACGCCCGCGCAGCCGATGGCGACAATCAAAATCGCGAATAAACGTGCTCGCATTCGCGCGAGACTCCGGCACACAAGGATTGAAGGTATAGGGCAAATCGAAATTGCGTCTGCGGCGAAGTGCTCGGAGACGCTGCGCACCAAGGCCGGCGCCAGAGAGTCTCGTCGGAAGTGGCCGGAAACTGTGAAGTTCTTCTAATTTTGTGGTTTCGAGCTTCATTCGTCTTGCACAGCGGCAATCTGCCCTGCTCCGAGAGACTAACTCACTTCTATTCAGCATTTTCCGCTGGTACGGACGTACCATTGTGAGCCCATATCAGCGTCGCTATATATGGTTGCGGGGTCGTCTTAGGAGCGCTTTTCGGCTCCATTTGCTGGCTGCTTCCCAAACCATGGCGAGTCGAACAGGCACGCTTCGTCCCAGGCAAAATGGCGAGCCGCGCACGATGCGCGTCGCCGAAAAACCCGGCCCGCAAAAGGCCGGCATCGCCGCATCCGAGACGCTGATGACACCGGATGCCGGATTTGAACTCCTCTTTTCCAAGAACCCGCTGCCGATGTATGTCTGCGAGACTTCCTCGCTCAGATTTCTGGAAGTGAATGCCGCCGCAATCCACTCCTATGGCTACTCGCGCGAGGAGTTTCTGGCCATGCGGGTCACAGATATCCGGCCGGAAGAGGACGTCCCAAGGCTGCTCGAATCGATCGAAGCCAGCGGAGACTCGTTAGGCAGCCGCGGCGAATGGAGGCACCGCCGCAAGAACGGTGAAGTCTTTCCGGTGGAAGTAACCGCCCAGCGAATTCAATTCTCGGGCCGCGAGGCCGTCCTGGGGGTTGCGCTCGACATCAGCAAGCGGCGAGCCGCCGAAGAAAAGGTCGCTCGCAACGGCGCTTATTTTCAAGCTCTGAGCGAGAATAATCCCCTGGCGATCGTTTCACTCGATCTCGAACGGCGCGTACAGATGTGCAATCCCGCTTTCGAGAAGCTCTTTGGGTACTCCTTCGCTGACCTTCGTGGCAAGGTCCTCGAATCGCTGATCGCACCCGAGGGTCGCACCGATGAAATGCTGGGACTGGTCGGCCGTGCAATGGACGGCCAGACCGTCCGGCGCACAACCAAGCGGCGCCATCGTGACGGTTCTCTAGTCGACGTGCGGCTGATCGGCGTGCCGCTGGTCGTCAACGGAAAAATGACCGGTGCTTTCGGCATCTACGAGGACATCAGCGAGCAAACGCGCGCTGAGGAAGCCCAGCGCCGCGCCGAGAAAAAGTACGAACGCATCTTCGAGAATTCCGTCGAGGGATTTTTCGAATCTACGCCTGCCGGCAACTTTGTGACGGTAAATCCGGCCATGGCCCGCATCGCCGGCTATTCATCGCCCGCCGAAATGATCCAATCCATCACGAATATCGGCAAGCAGCTGTACGCCGATGCGGACGGCCGCAATGAAGTGTTGCGGAGGCTCGAACAGGATGGCGTTCTCGAAGCTTACGAATGCCGGATGCTGCGCAAGGACGGCTCGAAAATCTGGGTCTCGCTGAATGCCCGCGCACTTCGCGACGAGAACGGCAAAATCATCAGCCACGATGGCACCGCCGAAGACATCACCGCCCGCAAACGCGCCCAACTCGAGCGCAACGTCACCACCGACATTATTCGCGCCGTTAGCATGACGGAAAACCTTGACGAGCTGCTTCGGCGCATTCACTCCGCGCTCACCGAAGTTCTTGACGCCGATAATTGCTTTGTCGCCCTTCATGACCCCATCACCGGCTTCTTCCATTTTCCATTCTGGGTGGACAAGTTTGATCCGGCGCCGGCTCCTCAGAAGCTCGATCTCAGTTGCACCGCATACTTGTTCCGCAGCGGCCGCGCCATGAGCATCCCGCAGCGGGAGTTTGAGCGGCTGGCCCAGGCCGGCGAAGTCGAACTCGTCGGAACACCCTCTGCCTCTTGGCTCGGCGTTCCATTGCGTACGCCTTCGAGCACGATCGGAGTTCTCGTCGTTCAGAATTACCATCGCGAACACGCCTACGACGAGCGTGACCTGCAGTTCCTGTCCTCCGTCGGCGGTCAGATCGCCTTGGCGATCGAGCGCAAGCGAGCCGAGGAAAAACTGCGCGAAAGCGAAGCCCGCTTCCGCGTCCTCATCGAACAGCTTCCCGCTGTGCTGTGGACCATCAATAAGGAAATGCGGTTCACCTCGGTGGTGGGACAGGGCTTGGCTCAGATTGGGCTGAAGCCCGACCAGATCGTCGGCATGTCGCTGGCCGAGTATTTCGAATCTGCCGACCCGGACTTTGCCCCGATTGCGGCGCATCGCCGCTCCATCGCCGGCGAACGCGTCGCGTTTTCGCTCGAGTGGAGAGACAACTCCTACGCGTGCCACGTCGAGCCCCTGCGGGACGCCGGCGGGCACGTGCATGGCGCCATCTGTATGTCGCTCGATGTGACCGATCGCAAGAAGCTTGAAGAGCAGTTCCGCCAGTCGCAGAAAATGGAAGCCGTCGGCCGCCTGGCGGGTGGAATCGCGCACGATTTCAACAATCTTTTGATGGTCATTCAGGGTTACGCCGATTTGCTGGCCGAGCGCATCGCCCCCAGCGATTCGTTGCGCCGCAATGCCGAACAGATTCAGCTGGCCGCCCAACGCGCGGCGGGCCTCACGCATCAGCTTCTCGCCTTCAGTCGCAAGCAAATGCTCGCGCCCAAGGTGCTCAACCTGAATGCGGTGGTGATGGACATGGAGAAAATGCTTCGCCGCGTGATCGGCGAGGATATTTCGCTGCAAACCCTGCCAACCGCCGACGCCTGTCTCGTGAAAGCCGATCGTAGCCAGATCGAGCAGGTGATCATGAATCTGGCTGTGAATGCGCGGGATGCCATGCCTCACGGAGGCCGGCTCACTATCGAAACCGCCAATGTGGAATTCGACGCCGCAACTTCGCACGCACGCATGCCCATTCCCCCGGGCAAATACGTCATGCTCGCCGTCACGGATAATGGCGTTGGCATGGACGAAAAGACCAAAACTCACATTTTCGAGCCTTTCTTCACCACCAAGGAAAAAGGGAAGGGAACTGGCCTCGGACTGGCGACCGTTTATGGCGTCGTGAAACAGAGCGGCGGCTACGTTTGGGTCTACAGCGAACCGGGCCACGGTACGACCTTCAAAATTTATCTCCCGCAAATTGCCGAGCCGGCGGCACTCTCCAGCCCGGAACGCGGATTGGACTCGCGCAACTTGCCCAAAGGTTCCGAGGTCGTGCTGCTCGTGGAAGACGAAGCGGGCGTCCGCGACCTCGCTCGCGAATACCTCGAGATGAGCAATTACACTGTGCTTGTCGCCGAGGACGGCCACACCGCCCTAGAGCTCGCCGCCATGCACGCCGGTCCGATCCATTTGCTGCTGACCGACGTAGTGATGCCCGGGATTGGCGGCCGCGAGCTGGCTGAACGCGTCGCTCGGCTGCGCCCGGACATTAAGGTCCTTTACATGTCCGGCTACACGGACCAGGCCGTTAATCAGCAAGGAATTTTGGGAGACGACGCAATCCTCTTGCAGAAGCCTTTTACTCTTGCCACCCTCGCCTCGAAATTGCGCGAGATTCTTGCGCCGGAATTTCAGGCCGTCAACTAGCCTTTCGCAAGTCCCGCCACACCCGGTCAGCCGCAGATTAGAACTGCGCCTCGTTGAAACAGGTGCACCTCGGAGAAGCACTCCAGAGCAATCGTGACCGGCTGGGGAACCGGCAGCTCAGCCGTCGGACCCGCCAAACTCCCGCAAATGCAGCGGCTTGCGCTCTAATCTGGATTTTCCTCCAGCGACGTCAGTGTGGCCCCCGCATTGCCATTTCCTCTGCGTGCGGCGGTGAACGATGACCGTTGCACGAAAATCGCGGGAGGGGAAAATCATGAGTCTTGTCACGCTGCCGATCGGTTCCAGCCATGAGGACGTTACGGAAGAATGCATCGCCGAGCGCAGGCTGTGGCTCGCGGTAATCACCAATGCAATCGAAGATTGGCGCGAAGGGACGCTGCGCGCCCGCCGCGAAGCGCAGAAATTCCTTTTTGAATCCGTCGAGGATTTTGAGACGGTTTGCGCGAATGCGGGCCTCGATCCAGCCAGTCTGCGCACCAGCCTTCTGAGAATCGGCCGCAAGATCGCAATGCAGGGGCCGTGGCAGAATCCGCTCGCGGCCTGAAGTTCAGCAGCGCCGAACGATTCGTCGCCGCGCTCGAATTTCGCGAAGCAGGTCGATCGGCGCAATTTCGGCGGTCTCGCATTGGCTGAAACGCAGGGCCGCTCCAAGAATCTTCCGTGATGCGATTTCGGATGGCGTAGAATCGCTTGGCGACGCTTCTTCGCGCCAGCCGCGATGGCTCTCCCCTCAACCGAAAATTCCTGCCGGGAAAAACGTTTGCTTGTTTGCTGTGCGCGGACGCGCATGCCTCCCGCTATCGCCGAAGAAATCCGCCAAATTCTCGCAAGCCCGATCGATTGGGATTTTCTGCTTTTCGAAGCTGGCTGCCACTCGGTCACGCCCCTTCTCTGCCGCCAGCTTTCGTCTGTTGCGGCCGGCGTTCTCGATCCTTCCCGGCTTCAGCAATTGAAAGATACGAGCCGCGCGTTCGCCCTGCGCAATCTGATCCTCAGCGCCGAGCTCGTGAGCGTTATCGAGCGCCTCGCGTCCCAGGGCGTTCAGGCGGTCCCTTACAAAGGCCCCGTGCTCGCGATTCAAGCCTATGAAGATTTCGCGCTGCGCGAATTCGAGGATCTCGACATCATCGTGCGCCAGCGCGATATTCCCAGGGCCAACGACGCCGTGGTCTCGCTCGGTTACCGCGCGAAATTTCCCTGGGTCGTTTCGGGTGAGGCTCCTGCGCGCGTCGTTCCCGCCGAATACATCTATCGCGACGAAACGCGCAGGATCATGGTCGAACTGCACACCGAACGCACTCTGCGTCATTTTCCCCGGCCCGCGAATATCGACGATCTCGCGTCCCGCCTCGCCCCCATTTCCGTCAGCGGCCACGACGTGCAGACATTTTCTCCCGAAGACACTCTTCTGCTGCTCTCCATCCACGGCTCGAAGCATTTTTGGGAGCAGCTTTCCTGGATCGCAGACATCGCGGAATTTGTTCAGGCTTATCCCAACCTCGATTGGAAACGGCTCCTTCATCAAGCGGATGCGACGCGTGCAAATCGTGTGCTCGCCATCAGCATGGCGCTGGCGGAGAGGCTTTTCGGCTGTCCCCTTCCTGCCGAAGCGCTCCTCCGAATTCACGCCGACCGCGAGGCCGGTCCCATCGCGGAAGAAATCAGCGCTCGCCTGCTCGCGCGCGACCCTCGCGAACCCGGCGCAATCGCTCGTTTTCATCTTCGCCGCCACATGTTGAGCGGGTTCTTCGAGGGCTGGCGATACTCGCTGCGCCTCGCGACGCAGCCGTCCGAAGAGGATTGGTCGCCAACGGCTTCGACCGTGCTAGCGCCGCTATCCCCACTCCTGCGGCCCTTCCGGCTCTTGCGCAAATACAGCACGAGCCCAGTCTCCCGGCGCGAATCAATCGAAACCAAAAAAGCATCCAACTGACCGGACTGTGAGGCGCAGTCCAGCGCCGCCAAATCGGAAGCGCTCGTTCGCCAGCGGTCTCGTCGATGGTCTCAGGTGGGCGACGTCTCAGCCCCGCGGTATCGCAATTTCAGGAGGATCGCGCGATGGATCTCGCACTCGCAGGCAAAGTGGTTCTCGTCACAGGCTCGAGCAAGGGAATCGGGCGCTCGATCGCAGCTGCATTCGTCCGTGAAGGCTGCCAGGTGATCATCAACGGGCGCCACGCCGACGAGTTGGAAGCTGCGGCTGCCGAAATGCGCGGCGGTCGAGGCACCGTACATTCCGTCGTCGCCGACGTCACGGAAGTAGAAGGCGCCCGCCGCGTGGTGGAGGAAACCGTTCTGCGGTTCGGGCACATTCACGTCCTCGTCAATAATGCCGGCGGCGTCGGTCGCTTTCTTCCTTTTGCGGAACTGACCGATGAAGATTGGATCGATGTATTCAATCTCAACGTGCTCTCTGCCGTCCGTGTCACGCGTGCCGCCTTGCCCCACATGCAACGGCAAAAATGGGGCCGCATCATCAACATCTCGTCCGAATCCGGCACGCAGCCGGATCCCATCATGCCGCATTACAACGCGTCGAAATCCGCGCTCAACAGTCTCACGAAAAGCCTTTCGAAGGCCTATGGCAAGGATGGAATTCTGGTGAACACCGTCTCGCCCGCTTTCATTCGCACCCCGCTCGTCGAGCAAATGTTCGAGCAGCAGGCGAAAGCGCGCGGCGTCTCGGCGGATGAAATGGAGCAGATTCTGCTCCGTGAATTTCGTCCGAACATCGTCCTCGGCCGCGCGGGCAGATCGGATGAGACCGCCGGGATTGTAGTTTTTCTCGCGTCCGAACAGGCTTCATTCATCACTGGATCGAATTACCGCGTCGACGGCGGCTCCGTCGCCAGCCTGTAAATCGCGTCGCAAAGAGGCACAGAACAGGCCGGCGGCCTCATCCGCGGCGTTTACACAACGTTCATGCGACATTTGTTGCTCTGGCGCATCCTATCGATAGAATCCCAATGAACGATTCGCCGCGGGGCTGCCGGGAAAACCCTATTCGCGCCGGTCGGAGCGGATGGGGTAAAATCGACTTCGCATCGCCTAGGAGGACTCATGACTCTGACCACCAACCCGAGTAGCGCTAATCGCGAGTCCAGCCAATCGAAAAACCCGCTCAAAGCACTGATTGATTTCGGCCAGTCCGTCTGGCTCGATTACATTCGCCGCGACCTGATCTCGACCGGCGAACTTTTGCGCCTGATTGAAGAAGATGGTCTCCGCGGGATGACGTCCAATCCCACCATTTTCGAGAAGGCCATCGAGGGCAGCCCCGATTACGTTCCGGATTTGCAGCAACTCACCAGGCGCGGCGATCTCGATGCAAAAGGAATTTACGAGAGCATCGCCATTCGTGACATTCAAAATGCTGCCGACGTTCTTCGCCGCGTTTACGACGAAACCAAGCGCCGCGACGGCTACGTCAGCCTGGAAGTCTCGCCCTACCTCGCGCACAAAACGCAGGAAACCGTCGACGAGGCCGTGCGTCTCTGGAATTCCGTGAAGCGCGAAAATCTCATGATCAAGGTCCCCGGCACTTCCGAGGGGCTTCCCGCGATTCGCGAACTGCTTGGGCGCGGGATCAACGTCAATATCACCCTGCTTTTCGCCCAGGAAGTGTACGAGCAAGTGGCCGAAACGTATGTCGCCGCCCTCGAAGATTACGCGAAGAAAGGCGGCGACCTCAGCCGCGTGGCCAGCGTTGCCAGCTTCTTCGTGAGTCGCATCGACACGCTGATCGATAAAAAGCTCGATGAAATGCTGAAGAATCCGCCTGCGAATTTCGACGCGAATCTCGGCCGCAGCCTCCAGGGCAAAGTCGCCATCGCCAATGCGAAACTCGCCTATGAAATTTACAAGAAAATCTTCAGCGGGCCTCGTTGGAAGGCGCTTGCCGATCGTGGCGCGGTTACGCAGCGCGTCCTCTGGGCCAGCACCGGCACAAAAAATCCGGCGTATAGCGACGTCCTTTACGTGGACGAGCTCATCGGCCCGGATACCGTGAACACCATGCCCCCTGCGACAATCAAGGCCTACTGCG
>Ga0335078_10015979_pt1 | contig 11136 bp, 11 predicted proteins | sample Lox_Sample_32_FD_206711 | JGI IMG/M metagenome (GOLD analysis project Ga0335078, IMG submission 206711) | Soil microbial communities from Loxahatchee National Wildlife Refuge, Florida, United States - Lox_Sample_3.2 | ecosystem: Environmental > Terrestrial > Soil > Wetlands | place: USA...
GAACGCCGCCAGCGCTACCGCCGGGTGGTCATCGACATCAAAGACGCCGTAGCCGGCTACACGCTCGGAAACATCATCATCAGCGTCCTGGCCACGGTGGCGACCTGGATCGTCCTGTCTCTCCTCGGCGTCCCCTACGCTCTGGCGTTGGGATTTCTGGTCGGTTTCTTCGATCTGGTCCCGCTCGTTGGGGCAACAATCGGGGCGATCGTGGTGGGGATGGCCACTCTTCCGGTGGACTTTCCTACCGCCACGATCGTATGGGTCGCGTTCATCATCGTCTGGCAGCGCTTCGAGGATTACGTGGTCCAGCCTTTCGTGTACGGACGGTCGGTAAACGTCAATCCGCTCGTGACGATCGTCAGCCTGCTGTGCGGCGCCGCGCTGTTCGGAATCCTCGGCGTCCTGCTGGCGATCCCCACCGCCGCCGCGATCCAGATCATCCTCCGAGACTGGTGGTCAGGCCGCGCAGCCGACGATAACCGATCGGAAGACCGTGGAGAGACCGGGAGCGCTCCTGCTTGATCGTCTCGTGACCGGCCCGCTCGGCGTTTGAGGTGGCGGCCTACGACCAAGGAGCGCACGTCACTAATCTGGATCCGACCGGATCGCAGCTCGGCCACAAGAAGCCGATCGCCGACACCGCCCATGTCCTCGGCCGGATGTACGACGGGATCGAATCCCGTGGCTCGGCCCAGCGCGACGTGGAGGAGCTGGCCGCCGATGCCGGAGTTCCGGTCTACAACGGGTTGACCGATGAATGGCACCCGACCCAGATGCTGGCCGATTTTCTCACGATGCCCAAATCAAGCCACGCCCCTCCGACTCCGTGAGCACGCTCTGGATGACGCGGACTTCGTCTACACTGATGTGTGGGTGTCGATGGGCGAGCCCAAGGAAGTAAGGGATGAGCGGGTCCGCCTCCCCGCGCCCTACCAGGTCAACCGTCAGGCACTGGTGGACACCGGCAATTCGCGGGTTAAGTTCATGCACTGCCTGCCGGCCTTCCACGATCAGAACACCGCGGTCGGCCGCGAGATCATGGAGCACACCGGCATGACAGACGGGCTCGAAGTGACCGACGAGATGTTCGCGTCGCCCGCCACCATCGAGTGAGCCGGCCTCCTACCCGAAGCGCGGGCGCATAGCAGCTTGAGGGCGCGCCGTCCCGGCGCGGACGAGCCAGGCCGCGACCATCACCCCGAACAAGAATCCTCCGACGTGGGCGGAGAATGCGACACCGCCACCGTTCGCGCTGGCCGAAAACAGGCCGTAGTTCGCTTCGAAGAGCTGATAGAGGAACCACACGCCCAGGAAAACCCAGGCGGGAAGCCTGATAGGAATGATCACCAACAGCCCCAACACCCGGGAGTTCGGATAGAGCACGATGTAGGCGCCGAGAACGGCGGCGATCGCACCGCTGGCGCCCAGCACCGGCACGAGCGACGCGCTGGTGGAGCCGAAGATCAGCGTCACCGCGGTTTGGGTCGCGTTGGCCACGAATCCCCCAGCTATGTAGAAGATGAGGTAGCGCAGCCGCCCGAACGCGTCCTCGACGTTCTTGCCGAAGACGGCCAGGAACACCATGTTGCCGAGGATGTGGTCCCAACTGCCGTGCATGAACATCGCCGTGAACCAGCTGATTTCCCACGGCTCGGGGCCGTGGCAGGATCCGCTCACCGTGCACGGATAGAACGACGCGTGATACACGGACGAACCGAGATGAGGCAGCTCGTAGAGAATCCACACGAGGAAGTTCGCGACGATGATCGCCGTGTTGACGAGGGGAAACCGCTCAGCGGAGATGCCGTCAGAGAGCGGGATCACGGCGTCGGCTCAGCTCGGAGAACCACAAGAGGGGATCGTGCGGCTCTCTTGGGTGAGGTGTCGTCACACACTTCGAGTGATTCGGCGGCGACGGCACGATCACGCAGTTCGGATGACGACGGCTCACCCAACTGCCGAGCAGACTGCGGATATGTTCGAAGAGGTTGTCGTGGCCGTCGGCGAGGATGATTCTGCTCGAGACGCGGTGGCACTCGGCAAGGAGCTCGGCTCCGCACACGGGAGGCTGACGCTTGTCCACGTCCTTGTTGTCGCGAGCAAGCCCGCGCCGGACTCCGGAGCCGTCGGTGACGCCGCGAGGCGCCGATATGCCTGCGAGCGTCTAACGGCGCTGTCAAGCGAATTTTCCGCAGCCGCTCAGGTCTCGTGCGTCGAGGCCCGCTCGGTGCGGCGTGGCCTCCACGCCTTCGCGTCGAGCGGACACGCGGACCTGCTCGTGGTCGGCACGAGCCCGCGCGATGATTCGTCTCCAGTGCCCCTTCGGGATCAGACGCGGGAGGTGCTGGAGGACTCGCCATGTGCGGTCGCGGTGGCGCCGCTGGGATATGCCGCGCATGTCGCCGCCGTGAGCAAGATCGGTGTGGCCTACGACGGCTCGGACGAGAGCGAGCAGGCGTTGGTCCTGGGCAGGCGGCTGGCCGCCGAGCGCCACGCCGAGCTGTCGGCCTTCGAAGCTGTTCGGCCGCCGTTGTACATCCACGATGCGTGGAATGTCGAGGGGGAGACCGAGGAGCACGTTGCGCACGCCCGGCGGCGCATTCGCGCGGTGACCGGCCTGGAGGCGCACGCGGGATCCGGAGATGCTGCCGACGAACTCGCCCGGTACAGCGACTCGGTCGACTTGCTCGTGGTCGGTGCGCACAAGTATCGCCCGCTCGACCACCTGTTGGACGGCAGCACATCTCAGCGTCTCGCCGGCAGGGCATCCTCGCCCCTGCTCGTCCTGCCGTCCGCGCGATGAGCGGAACACCGTCATGCTGATCGCGGTAGGCGTCGACGACAACGCAGAGGCCTTCGATGCGATGGTTCTGGCGACGACGATCGCTCGCGTTACCGCAGCCGAGATGATCCTGGCGACGGTGTATCCCGATCTGCCGGAGCCCCTCCTCCGGAAGATTGGCCGGGATCGCACCCAGGCCGAAGCGCTGCTTCGCAAGCTGAACGCGTTCATGGCGCCGGACGCACGCGCGGTGCTCGAGTCCGACTGGTCGGTACCGCACGCGCTGGCGGGGATGGTGAGCCGCGAGCATCCGGACTTGCTCGTCCTGGGGTCCAGCCGCCACGCGCCCCCCGGGCGCGTGCGGATCGGTATGCACACCCGGCAGCTGCTGGGCGAAGTGAAATGCTCCCTGGCAGTCGCCCCACGCGGCTTGTCCCCGGACGGGCAGAACCGTTTGCGGGTCATCGCCGCGGGATACGACGGAACGCCCGAGTCCGAGCACGCGATCCGACAGGCTGGAGCATTGGCGCGCGCGGCGCACGCGCGGCTCCGCGTGCGCGCGGTGGTAGACGACCGGCTCCCATATGTCGGCTGGACTCCCGTGCGCCCCTACGTCCAAGGGATGTGGGACGAGGTCGTCGCACCCGAGATCGAGCCCCTGCGCCAAGCCGCGCAGCGGCAGGCGTCGGCGACGGGCGCGGATTTCATCGTCGAGGTCGGATACGGTGCTCCGGTCGACGAACTGATCGCGCTGTCCGGCGAAGTCGATCTGCTGGTTATCGGATCGCGCCGCTGGGGACCTGCGGTTCGGGTGCTGCTCGGGAGCACCGGCGAGGAGCTGATGCACAAGGCAGGCTGCTCGGTGATGGCCGTTCCCCGTCCGGCCGAGTCGGTCCACGGGCGCTCCGAGCTTGATCGGCATGAGCGCCGCCGGAATGATGACGCGGCGCTGCTCTCACCGAGGCGCGAGTAGTCGCAACTCGCGGGCACGGGCGACCGCCTCATTTCGATCGTGGGCGCCAAGCTTTGCGTAGATGTGGCGGATATGGGTGCGGACAGTGTTGGCCGACACGCATAGCTCGGCGGCTATCTCCGGGGCCTTGAGGTTGCTCGACAGATAGCGAACGACCCGTAACTCGGCATCGCTGAGTTCCTCCCGAAGGGGGGCGGGTTCGCCGCCGCGGGGGGCGGCGGCACCCCCGAGGATGTCGAGGATGGTTCTCAGAAGCCCGACGTGTGCGCGTCGGTGGCGTGGCAGTCGTTCAAGCAGGTCGTGTACGGGGACCAGGAGGAATGGCAACACGATTCCCTCGCGCTCGGCGGCCTCGAACGCGCGTTCCAGGGATGCCTCGGCGCCCCGCCGGTCGCCGAGCCGCTGGCGGGCGACAGCATCAAGCACCTGCGCCTCCGTCGTCACGGTTGGCTGGTACCCCGGTGACGCGGAGAGCTCGAGCACGGGTGCGAGCATGTCGATCGCCTGCTCGGGCTCGCCCTCGATCAGGAGGATGACCGCGGCGGCCCTGCGGAAATCGGCAGTGTCGCGTTCTCGCTCTGCCAGCTCAGAAAGCGTCGCGCGTGCCGCGGCAAGATCGCCCATCCGCGCCTGCGTTTCGATCACGCGCGCTCCGACGGCCTCCGCGAAGGCGTGCTTGGTGACCAGCAGCGCCTGCATTTCTTGGGCAGCCCGCAGGGCCGCCAGGCCTGCCTCGAACCGGCCCTGCGCCAGATGCAGGAGGCCGCGCGCGTGGTGCACGATCAGCTCGGTGCCGGGCTCACCGCCCGGGTGCAGCGTACGCTCTGCCCGCGCCAGCCACTGGGCCGCCTCATCGAGACGACCGAGCCAGAGGAGGGCCATCGCGCCTGCGGCCAGGGCAGTGAGCAGGGCGGGATCGTCGTTCCAGCCATGCGTGTCGGCAATCCTCACCGCTTCCTCGCTGAACTCCAATCCGTGCAAGAGCGACTGCCCGGAGCACGGGCCGGCGATCCCGAGGTGACCGAGATCGGCGATCTCCAGCCAGGGACGCCGAGCCTGGCGGGCGAGCGAGAGTGCCTGCTCGAGGTGCCGCCGGGCGTCATCGAAGCGCGAGCACCACAGCTCGGCGACCCCGAGATTCTCGAAGGCGGCACTCCTGAGCTCATCGGTGAGCGCACGCTCACCGACCTCCAGCGTTGCCAGCCCCACCTCGACCGCCTGCATCGCTTTCAGTACCGTCTCAAGGTCGCCGCGCCACCGCGCGAGCGCTATCCTCACGACGGCCATTGTCACGACAAACCGACCGCTGCGCGCCTGCGGACCTGTGGCGGCCAGCTTGTCGGCGAGCTCCAGGTACGCCGCGCTGCGCTCGAGGTCCTGGTCCAATAGCCGTGCCGTGGCGAACACGAGCGCGAGCTCCGCATCGGCCGCCGCGATATCAGCGGGGAACGCGTTCAGCAGCTCTGAGACCGTGCGCGTGCGGCCGTCCAGGGCCAAATCCACGTGGTGGTCGACCAGCAGGCGCGAGGCCAGGGACCACTCCCGCGCCGCCTGCGCGTGCCGGATCGCGTCGACAACGTACCCCTCCTGCTCGTGCCACTCGGCCGCCGCCTGGTGGAGCGACCGGATCAGCGTCGGGGACGTGCGCCGCAACTCGAGCTGCAGCAACTCGGCGAACAACGGGTGATAGCGAAACCACGTCCTCCCCACATCCAGTGAACTGACGAACGCGTTGGCGTCCTCAAGTTGCTGCAGTATCCGCTCCGAACCGAAAGCGCCGGTGAGAACGTCCGCCAGCGGACCGCTCACGCGCGTGAGGATCGACGTGCGCAGCAGGAGCTCGCGCACCTCAGCCGGCTGATGCTCGAGCACCTCGGCGAACAGGTAGCCGGCCACGGTTCGCTCGCTGCCCGAGAACTCCCGCAGGAATCGCTCCGGATCGGGGTTCTCGCCCAGAGAGATGACGGCGAGCCGCAGACCGGCCGCCCACCCCTCGGTCCTATCGTGCAGCAACATTGCGCCCGCGTCCGACACCGTGAGACCGCTGGCGGCCAAGAGCTGCCGCGTCTCCTCGGTCGAGAAGGCGAGATCCGGCCCGCGGAGCTCGATCAATTCACCCGCCAGGCGCAGTCGGTGCAGGCCGAGACGCGGATCCTCACGGCTCACCAGCACGACCACCAGCCGCGGTGGCAACCGAGCCAGGAACAGCTCGAGCCAGGCCAGGGCCTCGGCCGAACGCACTTCGTGCAGATCATCGATGACCAACACCACCGGGTCCTCGAGCGAGCTCAGTTCCGAAAGCAGTCTCTCGACGGCCAGCTCACCGGGAAATGCAGGTGCCGGAGACACGTGCTCGACCGAGCCGACGACCTGCGCCAGCGCGTCGATCACCGACAGCCAGAACCGCTGTCCATCCCGTTCCCCCTGGTCGACGGACACCCAAGCCATCCGCTTGCGCCATCCGCCCGACTCTGCCCATGACCGCACGAGCACCGACTTCCCGCTGCCCGCCGGCGCGCAGACCAGCACCACCCCGCCCGGTGACGCCGCCTCCAGCCGTTCAAACAGGGCCTGGCGCTCGATCAGCCCTCGTCCCTCGGCCAGCGAATCCCATCTAGTCCGCCCCGGTACCGGCCGTGCCTCCAACGCTGATATCTCTCCGGTTGGCATCGGAACTAGTCGGCGCGAGCATCTCACACGAGCGCATCGCTCGGGTCCGTAGAAACCCGCCGACCGCCCCGGCTCGCGTGGGCGCCACCGGTCTACCGGATCGCGCAGACCGCGTGATGACGTATCACCCATGTTCCGAGTGACCTACGTCAATGTTCGCCGTTCCATCGCCGATTCGAAGATGACCGAGCACGAGATCGCGATCCCGGACCTCCCGTCCAAGCATTCGATTGACCGTCTGGTGTCCGTGCTCGAACCGGTGAGTCGAATCGTGCAGCCCCAGCTCTACGGCGTGGAGAACGATCTTGCCGTTCGCGGCGGTGGGCGCGGAGGACTGACGCCGCTGCCCGCCCAGTTCCCGCGCGACCCGCGCGACCTGGATCCGAACCGGGGCGTGATGGCGCGGCTGCGCCGGCGCGCCGACTGACTAGCCGCCCAGGTGGGCCTGTGCGAGGCACGAATCATGCAAAACGCATGACGACGCCTCACCCTGCATGTGTTCATCCTCAGGCTCGAGATGTTCTTGACCACCTCTCCACAGACACACGCCAGCCGCGAAGCGATCGCCGTGTGGCGCGCGGCGGCTCACCTGGTGTCGGTGCGCTGGCAGACATTTCTCGCTGCGGAGACCAAGACGCGTCGGCTCGCGTTCGCGTCCTACCTCGCCGCGCTCGATGCTGAAGAAGCCGCGGCCGCGGACGTGGCCGTGCTCGCGGCACACGAGCGCGGGCTCGTCCATCTCCGAATCCAAGCAACCAGCCATCCCAGATCGCCCGCAGGCCATCAAGAAGGCCCCGAATGATCCAACGGCCGCCGGGGCTGGCAACATCGTGAAAGGAGCATCGGTGCTCGCCAACCCACCCCTTCAGGAGACGGTGATCGCGAGCCTTGAGCGCGATCCTCGCATCCCCGAACCCCTCACCATCGCCGTATCCGCCCAGGGCAATGTCGTCACCCTGCGCGGCACCGTCGAGACGTTTCGCCAGCGCCATGCGGCAGTCGACGTGACGCGTCGGGTCGAGGGCGTCCGCGAGATCGACGACCAGCTCCACGTCGAGTTAGGGCCGATGAATCGTCGCCAAGACGACGAGATCTCCGCGGCCGCGCTACAGAAACTGATTCGGGACCCGGAGGTTCCCGCGGACTCAATCGAAGTGAGCGTGCGGGACGGGTGGGTCACCCTGGCCGGCTACGTGGAGTACGAGCCTCAACGCATCGCCGCTTACGATGACGTCGCGACGTTAGACGGCGTCACCGGAATCAGCAACGAGATCGCGCTGTTGGGGTTCTAGCAACCGCTTGAGGAGATGCCGCGGTAGGGCCACGTCGCCTACCTGATCTCGACGCGGTTCGCCACTTGCGCGGATCCTGAGCGGGTCCGCCTGCTCGCGCCCTACTGCGCCGGCGCGCGTTCAGCGCGCCGGCCCCTTCGTGTCGCCGCGGGCCCGGCTTGTTGATCCCCTTGTGGACCGGCCCGCGTTGACCGCAGGAGCGTCTGCACCTTCTCCCTCACGACGCTGGCAGTTGACGCATGGAAAGGCCGGAACCCCAACGCGGGGGTTCCGGCCTCTCTGAAAGGGAGCTTCTCAGGAAGCCGATCTTCAACGGCGGGGTTCACCCGGGGTCTGGCCGAGCTCCCGGATCTGGAAGGCGCGGATGACGTCGATGATCCCGTTGGTCATCGCCCAGACGCCGGCGAAGATCAACAGCGTGTACGCGCGGACAACGAAGAACTGCCCGCTGACCCAGAACGCGAGCACGATCATCATGATGCCGCTGATCAGGGTCAGCCACCAGAGGTCGTTGATCGCCCGCTCGGCGAACGCCTGCACCATCCACATCACGCCGATGAGCAAGAACACAAAGCCCAGGACGTCGGCGAAGCCGCCAAATGTGCTGGTGGGGTGGATCAGCGCCACGATCCCCGATGCCGTGAGGAGCACGCCGAAGATCGCCCACAGCCACCGGGCGTGACGGTCGACGGCTGCTAGGACGAACTCTTCCGCGGCGAATACCAGGAACATGAGTCCGGTGAGGATTCCCACCGTGGTGACTGACGCCTGGTTGAACTTCAACACGACGAGCGCGACCACGATCCAAAACACTCCCATCAGGAGCTCCACCCACCAATACGAGGCGACCTGCTTGAGGATTGGCGCGAACACGGGACCGGCGGGTCCGTTCTTGTCCGTCTGCCCGTTCAGGTTCCGAAGGGTGTCCTTGAGATGGTTCGCTTGCTCGTGTGCCTTCTCGCGTACCGACTGAGACGATGGTTTGTCTGCTGAAAACGACATTGTGTTCCTTTCTGCTGGCCTTTGAACGACGTCGACATCTATCCGACAGGGTCTTCCCGAGCGCGGTGACGTGTCGTCACGCATTTCTGGTGATTGAGGACTGTTTGACTCAGTCCCGAGCCGAGCCGGTAAGTGACGACTCACCTTTGCGCGATCCGTCGTGATCACTGATGGGCGCGCGCGTCTTGGCATGTCGCCCGGAGTTCAGCCTGCGACTTCGGCGAGCCCCTCGGCAACGACGATCCGCGCGGCAGCCTCCACCAGCGCAAGATGCGAGAACGCCTGCGGGAAGTTGCCCAAGTGCCTGCCCGTTCCCACGTCGAACTCCTCCGCATACAGTCCCAGCGGGGATGCCGCCTTGACAAGGCGCTCCATCAGAACTCTGGCCCGCTGCGTCTCGCCGATGATTACCAGCGCAGATACCAGCCAGAAGGAGCAGATGATGAAGGTGCCCTCCTTGCCGGACAGCCCGTCGTCGGTTTCGTCGATGCAGTACCGAAGCACGAAGCCGTTCTCGGTCAGCTCCTCTGCGACCGCTAGCACGGTGGCCCGCAGGCGTGGATCGTCGGCCGGCAGGAATCCGAACATCGCCGCGAGGAGCGCCGAAGCGTCAAGCGCGTCGGTTTCGTAGTGCTGGCGCAGCACCCCTCGCTTGTCGACGCCGTGCTCGAGGATGTCCGACTTGATCTCAGAGGCGGTCTGGGCCCACGTGTTGGCGAGGTCCGTGTCTCCGCGTATGTTCGCCAGTTGCACGCCGCGATCGAGCGCCACCCAGCACATCAGCTTTGATGAGACGTAGTGACGCGGCTTGCCCCGTGCCTCCCAGATCCCCTGGTCGGGTTCGCGCCACGTACTTGTGGCGCACTCGACCTGCGCCTGCACGAGCGGCCATAGGCGGCGGGGGAGACGCTGGCTGTGGCGGCTGTGCAGCAGAACGGAGTCGAGTGCGGCGCCGAACACGTCGTTCTGCCGCTGCTCGAAGGCAGCGTTACCGACGCGAACGGGATGCGATCCTCCATAACCGGACAGGTCCTCGCGCAGGGACTCGGTCAGATCCCGCCGACCGTCGATCCCGTACATGATCTGCAATCCGCCGTCGTCGTTGCGGTCGACGTCGGCCATGAATTGCATGAACTCGTCAGCCTCCCAGTCGAGGAGCAGGTAGTGCAGCGCCTGCAGCAGGAAGGTCGAGTCGCGGATCCAGGTGTAGCGGTAGTCCCAGTTCCGCTCACCACCGGGTGTCTCCGGCAGCGAGGTGGTGAGCGCCGCCACAGCCGCCCCGGTCGGCATGTAGGTGAGGCCCTTGATCGTCAGCGCCGAGCGCTGGATCATTGGCGCGAGTTCATGGTCGGGGATCGCCGCGCGGCCAAGCCAGTCGCGCCAAAACCTCGTCGTGGCCTCGAGCTGCGCGGCGGCCTCCTCGGCCGTGGTGGGGATACGGGCGTGGTCGCTCCAGGCGAGTGCACAGTAGGCCGTCTCACCTGCATGCAGGACATGACGGGCTCGAGCTCTGCCGCCCTCGATGCCGACCAGCATGTCGGTCTGCAACAGGATTGTGTGATCGGCTCCGCTCGCCGCGGCTCGGTGCTCGTCTTCGCTCAGCGTCCACTCGCCTGGAACGCGGCCGTAGTCGAACGCCGGCTCACATATCAAGTCGATCTCGACGGAGCCGCCGATGCAGGTGGCGGTCCGCACCAGGGCGTGGTCGGCGTCCTCGTCAGCCGGTGGCCGGGTGTGCGGCGTCTCCGTATCCTTGCCGCGTCGCGGCCCCATCGTCAGGGCATCCCGCACGACCAACCAGCCGGTGGGCGTTTTCCAGGACGTGACCAGGGAGTTGGTCCCAGGTTCATAGATCCGGGCGCTGGGGACGTTGATCCCGAATGGGCCGAAGCGGAAGCTGCCCGCGCCGCGGTCGAGCAGCGCACCGAACACGCTCGGCGAGTCAAAGCGCGGGGCGCAGAGCCAGTCCACTGTCCCGTCGGGGGCCACAAGAGCCCCCGTGTGGCAGTTGGAAAGGAATCCGTAGTTGGCGATCGGAGTGAACGGCGAGGCCGTCAGCCCACTCAGTGGTGCGTCCGCACTCTGCGGTATCGCACCGTCGTCGTGTTTGACCTTGTCGACGGTAGCCATCGTTTCTCCTCGGGTCGGCTGGGCGATTCCGGTATGTCAACCGCCAGGCGGGTGAGGCGTCGTCATGCGTTTTGCGTGATCGCACTGCTCTAGAAGACTTCAGCCGTCAGCGCCCACCCGCGCCGATCATCCGAAACGCGTGACGACCGATCACCTATGTGCCGGTCAGGCTGCCCTCCATCACCAATGCAACCCCCACAGGAGGTTCGGATGAGCACCCACCGCGACTCGACGAAAGACGAGTACCTCGAAGTGGAAAAGAAGGTTGGCGCCGCCGAGTATGA
>Ga0335078_10015980_pt1 | contig 11136 bp, 8 predicted proteins | sample Lox_Sample_32_FD_206711 | JGI IMG/M metagenome (GOLD analysis project Ga0335078, IMG submission 206711) | Soil microbial communities from Loxahatchee National Wildlife Refuge, Florida, United States - Lox_Sample_3.2 | ecosystem: Environmental > Terrestrial > Soil > Wetlands | place: USA: Florida...
GGGCACCATCTGCGCCAGCACCGTGTCGACGTCGGTGGCGTCGCAAAGGCCCCTGGAGAGATGCTCGATGCGGGCGGGATTGACCATGGTGTAGTAGAGCGTCCCCAGCAGGAAGTTGAAGCGCCAGAACACATCCGCCTGGGGAAGATGCGGCAGCGCGCGGGCGAGCGCCGCCACGAAGCGGTGGCTGGTGGCGTCGAAGTACTTGGCGACCAGCGTGCGGGCGAGCTCGTTCTGCTCGGCGGCGAGGGTGGCGCGCAGCCGCGTGAAGACGGCGCCGCCGGCGGCGTTGTTGGTGGAGGCGAGCGCCGGCGCGATGAAGGCGGCGACGATCTGCTCCAGCAGCGGCGCCCCGCCCTCGATCTCGGCGCAGGCCTCGAGGCGGTGCAGGCGCTCGTCGTTCATGGGATTGCAGCGGCTCTCGAAGATCGCGGTGAGCAGGCCTTCCTTGGAGCCGAAGTGATAGTTGACGGCGGCGAGGTTGACGCCGGCGGCGGTGGTGAGCTGGCGCAGCGAGACGCCGGAGAAGCCCTGCTCGGCGAACATGCGCTCGGCGATCCGAAGGATGCGCGACTTGGTGTCGCCGGCGGCGGCAGTGACGATCACGTCAAGGGTTCCCGGTCGATGGTTGCAAAGGTGGCGCGAAGATGTCGATTCGAACAAGCGTTTTAATCGCTTGTCCCAGGCCTGTCAAGGCGACCCGCGCGGCCGTTATCGGTTGATCATGATGTGGGAGCCGCAGCGCCGCCCGCCGGCGCTCAGGCAGTCCTGCTGCCGGTTGAAGTCGTAGAACTCGAACAGCAGCTCGCTGAGCACCAGCGTGACGAGCACGGCGATGATGATCAGCAGATAACGGGTCATCATCGGCTCACGTTAGGGCCGCCCGATGACCGGCACAAGGCGTCCGCCATTGCCTCGGCGGCGAGATCGGCTAGGGTGCGGCCGCCATGAGCTCTCCCGATCTCGCCCCCTGGCGCGCGCGGCTGCCGGTGGCGGAGGCCTTGCCGCGACTCGAGGCGGCGCTCAGCGACCGCGCGAGCGCGGTGCTGGAAGCGCCGCCCGGCGCCGGCAAGACCACCCTGGTGCCGCTCGCGCTGCTCGCCGCGCCGTGGCTCCGCGGCGGGCGCATCGTCATGCTGGAGCCGCGCCGGCTGGCGGCGCGCGCCGCCGCAAGGCGCATGGCCCAGATGCTGGGCGAGCGCGCGGGCGAGACCGTGGGTTACCGCACCCGCCTCGACACCCGCGTCGGACCGCGCACCCGGATCGAGGTGGTGACCGAAGGCGTGCTGATCCGGATGCTGCAGGAGGATCCCTCCCTCGCCGGCACCGGCCTCCTCATCTTCGACGAATTCCACGAGCGCAGCCTCGACGGCGATCTCGGCCTCGCCCTTGCGCTCGACGCCCGCCGCGCGCTCCGCGAGGATCTCCGCCTGCTGGTGATGTCGGCGACCCTCGACGGCGCGCCGGTGGCGCGGCTTCTCGGCGGCGCGCCGGTGATCGAGAGCCGCGGCAGGATGTTCGAGGTGGCGACGCGGCACCTCGACCGGCCGCCGCCGGAGCGTCTCGAGGATGCCGTCGCCGCCACGATCCGCCGCGCCCTCGACGAGGAAAGCGGCAGCCTGCTGGTCTTCCTGCCCGGCGTGCGCGAGATCCGCCGCGTCGAGCGGCGCCTCGCCGAGGCGGCGCTCGGCCCCGGCGTCCGGGTGGCGCCGCTCTATGGCGACCTGCCGCAGGGCGCGCAGGACGCGGCGATCGCCCCCGCCCCCGCCGGCACGCGCAAGGTGGTGCTGGCGACCTCGATCGCCGAGACCAGCCTCACCATCGACGGCGTGCGCGTGGTCGTCGATGCCGGGCTGATGCGGCGGCCGCGTTTCGATCCCCGCACCGGCATGACGCGCCTGATGACGCTGCGCGTCTCCCAGGCGGCGTCCGAGCAGCGCCGCGGCCGCGCCGGCCGCCTCGAGCCCGGCCTCTGCTATCGCCTGTGGCCCGCCCATGAGCAGGCGCTGCTGCAGCCCTTCACGCCGCCGGAGATCCTGGAGGCGGATCTGGCGCCGCTCGCTCTCGAGCTGGCGCGCTGGGGCGTCGCGGATCCCGCCGCGCTCGCCTGGCTCGATCCGCCGCCGGCCGCCGCCTATGCCCAGGCGCGGACGCTGCTCGGGGAGCTCGACGCCATCGACACCAGCGGCCGCGTCACCGCGCACGGCAAGGCGCTGGGCATTCTCGGCGCCCATCCGCGCCTCGCTCACATGGCGGTGCGCGCCCGGGAGAGCGGCCGCGGCGCGCTCGCCGCCGACATCGCGGCGCTCTTGAGCGAGCGCGACATCCTCCGCACCCGGCCCGGCGAGCGCGACTGCGATCTCCGCCTCCGCATCGAGCTGCTAAACGATCGCGGCGCGGCCGGCCACCTGCCGCCGGGTGTCACCGTCGAGCGCGGCGCCATCGAGCAGGCGCGGGACTCCGCGCGGCAATGGCGGCGCCAGCTCGGTGTCGGCGACGAGAGCGTCGATCCGAAGGCGACCGGCCCGGTGCTGGCGCTGGCCTATCCCGACCGCCTCGCCCAGCGCCGCGACGGCTCGCCCGGCGGCTTCCGCCTGGCAAGCGGCTCCGGCGCGGTGCTGCCGGCGAACGATCCGCTCGCCGCCGAGGAGTTGCTCGCGGTAGCCGAGCTCGACGGCGATCTGCGGAACGCCCGCATCTTCCTCGCGGCACCGATCGCCCTTTCGGAGATCGAGGACCTCTTCGCCCAACACATCGAGAGCGCCGATCTCGTCGCCTGGGACCGGCGGCAGGGGGCGGTGCTGGCTCGCCGGCAGCGGCGACTCGGCGCGCTGCTGCTGGCGGACGATCCCCTGCCGAGCCCGCCGACGGAAGCGGTCCGCGCCGCGCTCCTGGAGGGCCTCGGCGAGCTTGGCCTCGAGGCGCTGCCCTGGACGCGCGCGGCGCGCGAGCTGCGACAGCGGGTGCAGTTCCTGCGGCGGCTCGAGGGCGACGCCGGCTGGCCGGATTTCTCCGACGACTGGCTCGCCACCCATCTCGCCGACTGGCTCGGGCCGTTTCTCGACGGCATCAGCCGCCGCGGCCAGCTCGACCGCGTCGATCTCGCGGCGGCGCTCACGGCGATGCTGCCCTGGGACCGGCAGCGCCGCCTCGACGAGCTGGCGCCGACGCACATGACCGTGCCCAGCGGCTCGCGCATCCCCGTCGACTACGGGGCGGGCGAGGTGCCGGTGCTGGCGGTCCGGCTGCAGGAGATGTTCGGCCTCGCGGAAACGCCGAAGCTCGGCGGCGGCCGGACCGCCGTCCAGCTGCACCTGCTGTCGCCCGCCGGCCGTCCTTTGCAGGTGACCGCGGATCTCGGAACGTTCTGGAAAACGGGGTATCGGGCGGTGCGTGCCGAAATGCGCGGCCGCTACCCGAAGCACCCCTGGCCAGAGGATCCTCTGACCGCTCCCCCTACCGCACGCGCCAAGCGGCGCGGAAGCTGACCCCCGCGCCGGCTGGCGAAGCGCGGCTTAGGACATCTTCTTCTTCATCATCATCTTCTTCTTGGAGGAGCTCTTGTGCATGGGCTGCTTCATGCTCTTCTTGCCGGCGAGGCAATCCTGCATCGCCTGCGACTGCCAGGCGTAGTCGTAGCAGTTCATCTTATGGTGCGCCGCCGCCTTGTGCATGGTCATCGGCTTCATCTTCGCCGGCGCGGTCTTCGCCGCTTGCGCATGGGCCGAGGGGGCCGGCAGCGCCAGGACACCGGTGATCGCCGCCGCCATCGCTACCGTCCAGATCTTCCCGAGCATTTCTAGGCTCCTCTTGTGTTGGGATTGGGAACGCACGCAATGGAATCGATAATGTGTCGAGACTGCGCACCGTGCAATCGCGGCCGCGAAAAAAACTCAGGATGTGCGCAGGCCGCCACGCCGAGCCTCCTATCGGTTTTCGAAGGATCGATATAATCGAGTTATTTCAATATTTTAAGGGGTGGCGTCGAGGTCAGCCAATGGGATGCGCAGCGATGCCGGCGCGCCGTCGCGGCGCTCGTCGGCGCGACATCAGGCAGCGCTGGGGCGCTCGTCGCGCCAGAATCGGGCGACGAGCGCGGTCATGACGAGGACGGCGCCGATCACCAGCGCGACGCAGCCCGGCCAGCCTGCATGCGCCCAGACGACGGCGGGGAGCGCGGCGCCGACACTGCCGCCCACATAGTAGAAGGCGACGTAGAGCCCGACGGCGGAAGAGCGCGCGGTGGTGGCACGCTGCGCCAGCAGGCTGGTTGCCGCCGTCTGCACGGCAAAGCCGCAGGCGGAGACCACCGCCAGGCCGACGATGATGAGCGTCAGCGACGGCAGGAGGGTGATCAGCAGCCCGGCGCACCAGATCGGCGCCGTCAGCATCACCAAGGCGCGCCGGCCGAGGCGGTGGATCCAGCGGCCGGTCATCGGCGTCACCACCACGGCGAAGAGATAGACGACGAAGATCGCCCCCAGCGCCGAGGTGGAGAGCTCGAAAGGCGGCGCCGCCAGATAGAAGTTCACATAGGTGAATGTCGCCACGAAGATGAACAGCACCACGAACCCCACCGCGAAGGTGGCGGCGATCGGCAGGTTGAAGAAATGCCCCAGCATCAGCCGGACCGAGTGCCTGAGACCCTCGGCGCGGACGAAGCGCCGCTCGCGCGGCAAGGTCAGCGCGACGGTGACGGCGGAGACCAGGGTGATGGCGGCGATCAGCCAGAAGGCGGCGCGCCAGCCGGCATGATCGGCGACCAGCCCGGAAAGGAAGCGGCCGAGAAAGCCGCCGAGGCCGCTGGCGGAGATATAGACGCCGGTGGCGCCTGCGACCTCCTTGGGCGGCCACTCGTCGCCGATATAGGCGACGGTGACGGCGAAGATCGGCGGCAGCAGCAGGCCCTGGACGAAGCGCCAGAGCACCAGCTCGGGAAGCGACTGGCTGAGCGCCAGCAGGACGGTCGGCAGCACCAGCAAGGTCATCGCGCCGGTGATGATGCGCTTGCGCCCCAGCACGTCGGCCACCACGCCGATGAAGGGCGCCACCATCGCCACCGCGAAGGTTGTAGCGCTCACGGTCAGGCTCACCTGCGCCTCGGTGGCCTGGAAGTCGCGCGCGAACAGCGGCAGCAACGGCTGCGTGGCGTAGAGGTTAATGAAGGTGCAGAGACCGGCGAGCCCCACGGCGAGGCGTCGCGTATCGGAGATCATCGGCGGCGCGCCTTCAGCCTATGCGTGGATGGCGGGGATGCGAGCCCGGGTCCGGCCCTTATCCCAGATGGAGGCTCACTCTAGAGCCCGCCGGCCACCCCCGCCATGCGCCCAACCCATTTGCCAGGGGAATAGCCCCATGACGTCAGCGCATCCCAGCCGATTGATGTCGCCCCTCTCCCCAGCGGGGAGAGGATGGGTGAGGGGGTATCGATGCAGAGCGCGGAACTGCCGGGTAGCGCTTGCGGCCGGCACCCCCTCACCTACCCTCTCCCCGCTGGGGAGAGGAATCTCAATGTCGGGGACTCGCTTGCTGATGCCAAGGAGCCATGTCATTCCGGCCGCGCTCCGCTATCCTACGCAAGGCCCGCCGCCGATCTGCCTCGACAAGCGGCAGCGGCCGAACGATCCCAGGGCATGACCGACCTCCGCGCCGCACCCGCTCCCTCGCCGCCCCAATATCGCACCGCCAGCGAGCCGCGGCTCCGGCTGCTGATCCCGCTGGTGGTTGCCTGCGGCCTCTTCATGGAGAACCTGGACTCTACCATCCTCGCCACCGCCATCCCGCAGATGGCGGCGAGCCTCGGCGAGAGCCCGCTCCGCCTCAACGTCGCCATCACCAGCTATCTCCTGAGCCTCGCCGTCTTCATTCCCGTGAGCGGCTGGGTCGCCGACCGCTACGGCGCGCGCAGCGTCTTCTGCACGGCGATCGCCGTCTTCACCGTCGGCTCGGCGCTCTGCGGCCTTGCCACCTCGCTCCCCATGCTGGTGGTGACCCGGGTGCTGCAGGGGCTGGGCGGCGCGATGATGACCCCGGTAGGACGCCTCATCCTGCTCAAGTCATTTCCCAAGAGCCAGCTCGTCACCGCCATGAGCTACGTGACGATCCCGGCGCTGATCGGGCCGGCGATCGGGCCGCTGGTCGGCGGCTTCCTCACCACCTATGCCAGCTGGCGCTGGATCTTCTACATCAACATTCCCATCGGCTTTCTCGGCATCGGCCTGGCGCTGCGCTTCCTGGAGAATTTCCGCGTCGCCGCCGCGGCGCGCTTCGACTTCACCGGCTTCGTGCTGTGCGGCATCGGCCTCGCCTCCACCGCGCTCGGCCTCGAATATGCCGGCCGGCACCTGATCTCGAACGCCCTCGAGGCGGCGATCCTGGCGGTGGCGGCGCTCAGCCTCGCCGCCTACGCCTTCTACGCGCGCCGCACGCCGAACCCCGCCGTCGATCTCAAGATCTTCGAGAACCGCACCTTCCGCATCGCCGTCATCGGCGGCCTGATCTGCCGCACCGGCCTCGGCGCGGTGCCGTTCCTGCTGCCGCTGCTGCTGCAGATCCCGTTCCATCTCACCGCCTTCCAGTCCGGCAGCCTCACCTTCGTGCTGGCGCTGGGCTCGATGGGCATGAAGAGCACCTCGCCGCCCATCCTGCGCAAGTTCGGCTTCCGCAGGCTGCTGCTGGTGAATGCCGTCATCGTCGGACTCGGCACCATGGCGCTGGGCCTGATCCATGCCGACACGCCGCACTGGCTGATCGTTCCCGGCCTCCTGGTCTTCGGCTTCTTCCGCTCGCTGCAGTTCACCTGCATGAACACGCTGGCCTATGCCGATCTCTCCAGCACCCATCTCAGCACCGGCAGCAGCGTCGCCAGCGTCACGCAGCAGCTCTCGATCACCTTCGGCGTCGCCATCGCCGCGACCCTGCTGTCGCTCCTCATCGGCCCCGCCAGCACGCCCACCGCCGGCGACTTCCTGCCGGTCTTCATCCTGGTCGGGCTATTGCCGATCGCTTCCGTCGCCTGGTTCGCCCAGCTTCGTCCCGAGGACGGCAACCAGGTGAGCGGGCATCGGGTGTGAGCGGCAAACAGCTGCGAACTTTCCTTCTTCCGCAGGGGCGCAGAATCAAGTGACGCGGTTTCATCGGGCTTGCATTCGGTGAAGGGAGAATCACCACGGAGACACGGAGGTCACGGAGGGAATGAGCGCGAAACGGCCTCCGTGACCTCCGTGTCTCCGTGGCGAAATGTCGGTTTCTTTTTTCTATCTGCCCTCCGGGGCGGAGAGGGATTCTTGCTTGCTTCTGCGCGCAGCGCTAGCCTCGCTCGACCATCGGAGGAAGCACCGGAATGAGCGAGACCGCGCACGCCGTCAGGCCCTTGCAGGGCATTCGCGTCCTCGATCTCTCGAGCTTCATCTCCGGCCCCTTCTGCACCACCCAGCTCGCCGAGTTCGGCGCCGAGGTGATCAAGGTGGAGCTGCCCGGCGTCGGCGACGCGTTCCGCCGCTTCGGCACGCCATCGCGGAGCGGCGACTCCCTGATCTATCTCAGCGAGCAGCGGAACAAGAAGTCGATCACCCTCGATCTCCGCAAGCCCGAGGGCGCCGAGATCCTGAAGCGGCTCGCCGGCGACATGGACGTGCTGGTGGAGAACTTCCAGACCGGCACGCTGGAGAAATGGGGTCTCGGCTGGGAGGTGCTGTCGGCGCTCAATCCGCGCCTGGTCATGGTGCGCATCACCGGCTACGGCCAGACCGGCCCCTATCGCGACCGGCCCGGCTTCGGCCGCATCGCCAACGCCTTCGGCGGCCTCTCCTTCCTCGCGGGCTATCCGGACCGCCCGCCGGTGACGCCGGGCTCCGCCACCATCCCGGATTATCTAACCGGCATCTACGGCGCCTATGGCGCGCTGCTGGCGCTCAGAGCCCGCGACATCACCGGCAAGGGCCAGATGATCGACATCGGCCTCTACGAGCCGGTGTTCCGCATCCTCGACGAGCTCGCCGTCGCCTATCACTACACGGGCCGCGTCCGCCAGCGCATGGGACCCGGCACGGTGAACGCGGTGCCGCACAGCCACTACCCGACCAAGGACGACCGCTGGGTCGCGATCGCCTGCACCACCGACAAGATCTTCGAGCGGCTGGCGCTGGCGATGGGGCATCCGGAGGTCGCCAGCGACGGCAAATACGGCACCCTCAAGCAGCGCAGCGCGCATCGCCAGGAGGTCGATGATTTCGTGACGGCCTGGACGCGGAGCCTCGACCGCGCCGCGGTGCTGGAGATCTGCGACGCCCATCAGGTGCCTTGCGGCCCGATCTATTCGATCGACGAGATCTTCGAGGACCCGCAATACCGCGCGCGCGAGAACATCCTCTTCGTCGAGGATGCGCGCGCCGGCGAGGTGGCGGTGCCGAACGTGGTGCCGCGCCTCTCGGAGACGCCGGGCGGGCTCGACTGGCTCGGCCCGCCGCTGGGCGCCCACAACCAGGAGATCCTCGGCGACCGCCTCGGCCTCGATGCCGCGCGGATGGCAGAGCTCAAATCGAAGGGCGTGATCTGATGGCGGAGAACGAGCTTCCGGTCTGGCGCTCGATGCTGTTCGTGCCGGTCATCGTGCGCAAGTTCGTCGACGGCGCGGCGAAACGCGGCGCCGACGCCGTCATCCTTGACCTCGAGGACAGCGTGCCGCCGGCGGAGAAGCCGCGCGCCCGCACCCTGGTGGAGGAGGCGGCCGGCATCGCCGGCAGCGGCGGCGCCGACATCCTCGTGCGCATCAACCGACCGCTGCCGCTCGCCGTCGCCGACATCGCGGCGGCGGTCAGCCCGCGCGTCGCGGCGCTGATGCTGCCGAAGATCGAGAGCGCCAGCCACCTCCGTCTCCTCGCCGAGGTGGTGGACGAGGCGGAGGCGGCGCGCGGCATGACGCCGGGCACGACGCGCCTCGTCGCCATGATCGAGACCGCCGGCGCCTTCTTCGAAATGGCTGACATTGCCCGCGCTCATCCCCGCACCGTCGCCATGACCCTGGGTGCCGAGGATTTCGCGCTTTCCGTCGGCATGGTGCCGGAGGCCGAGGGCCTCTTCTTTCCGAAGCAGCAGATGGTCATCGCCGCCCGCGCCGCCGGCATTCTTCCTCTCGGCTTCCTCGGCACCGTCGCGGATTTCAGGGATCTCGATGCTTTCCGCGCCACGATCCGCCGCTCCCGCCGCATCGGCTTCGCCGGCGCCTCGGTGATCCACCCGAGCCAGGTCGCGATCCTCAACGAGGAATACTCGCCCGCCGCCGAAGAGGTCTCTCACGCCGAGCGCGTGGTTGCCGCCTACGACAAAGCGACCTCGGAGGGCATCGGCGCCATCACCCTCGACGGCAAGATGATCGACGTGCCCGTGGTGGAGCGTGCCCAGGCGCTGCTGCGGCAGCACCGTGCCATCGCGTCGCGCGAAGCGAAGCGGCCGCGATGATCGCCCACGAGATCCGAGTTCATCCCTCGGCGGAGCGCCTGCCGCGGGAGCAGCAGCTTGCCTGGAAGCTGGCGGAGCTCGCGACGCTGAAGGATATCGACACCGACACCGCGGAGCTGGTGGCGGCGCGCGTCGTCGACAACGCCGCGGTGGCGCTCGCCGCCATCAATCGCCAGCCGGTGGCCGCGGCGCGCGCCATGGCGCTCGCCAATCCGCGCGCCGGCGGCGCCAGCCTCTTCGGCCTCGACGGCGTGACGGTGGCGGCGGAATGGGCCGCCTGGGCCAATGCGACAGCCGTCCGCGAGCTCGACTTCCACGACACGTTCCTCGCCGCCGACTATTCCCATCCCGGCGACAGCATCGCGCCTTTGCTCGCGGTGGCGCAGCAGACCGGCCGCGACGGCGCCGCGCTTGCTCGCGCGATCGCCGTCGCCTACGAGGTGCATGTGGCGCTGGTGAAGGCGATCAGCCTGCACGCCTTCAAGAAGGACCATGTGGCGCATCTCTGTCCGGCGACGGTGGTTGGGATCGGGCGCCTGCTCGATCTGCCGGTGCCGGTGGTCTATCAGGCGGTCAACCAGGCGGTGCACCTCGCCTTCTCGACGCGGCAGTCGCGCAAGGGCGAGATCAGCTCCTGGAAAGCCTTCGTGCCGGGCTTCTCCGGCAAGCTCGCCATCGAGGCGGTGGATCGCGCCATGCGCGGCGAGGCCGGCCCAAGCCCGATCTACGAGGGCGAGGAGTCCGTCATCGCCTGGATGCTGGGCGGCCCGAAGACCGGCTATACCGTGAGCCTGCCGTCATCCGGTGAGCGCCCGCGCGCGATCCACGAGACCTATACCAAGGCGCATTCCGCGGAATACCAGGCGCAGGCGCTCATCGATCTCGCGATCGAGCTGCGCCAGCGCCTCGACCCGGCGCAGGTGCGCGAGATCGTCGTCCACACCAGCCATCACACCCACGCCGTCATCGGCAGCGGCGCCAAGGATCCGCAGAAATACGATCCCGACGCCAGCCGCGAGACCCTCGACCACTCGCTGCCCTACATCCTCGCGGTGGCACTGGAGGACGGCAGCTGGCATCACGAGCGGAGTTACGCCAGCGAGCGCGCGCACCGCGCCTCGACGGTGGCGCTCTGGCGCAAGATCCGCACCACCGAGGATCCCGCCTGGAGCGCCCGCTATCTCGAGCCCGATCCGGCAAAGCGCGCCTTCGGCGGCCGCGTCGTCGCGACGCTCGCCGACGGCAGGACGATCGAGGCCGAGCTCGCCGTCGCCGACGCCCACCCCAACGGCCGCCATCCCTGGCGCCTGCCGGACTACGAGCAGAAGTTCCGCACGCTGACGGAGGGGCTGATCGCGCCGGAGGAATCCGCGCGCTTCCTTGCCGATGCACGGCGGCTGACGTCGCTGACGGCCGCGGAGGTGCGGCGGCTCAATCCGGTGCTGCCCGCGGGCAGCGTGAGGCCCGACCGCGCCACCGGCGAGGGCATCATGGATTGGGGGAAATAGGATTCACCACGGAGGCACGGAGGGCACGGAGAAGGCCTTGCAGGGCGATCGTGCGTCCTTCGACGCGCTTCGCTTGCTCAGGATGAGGATCATCGTGAATGGCATGAAGAAAACCCCCTCATCCTGAGCAAGCGAGCGGAGCGAGCGCGTCGAAGGACGCACCTCTGCT
>Ga0335078_10015981_pt1 | contig 11135 bp, 9 predicted proteins | sample Lox_Sample_32_FD_206711 | JGI IMG/M metagenome (GOLD analysis project Ga0335078, IMG submission 206711) | Soil microbial communities from Loxahatchee National Wildlife Refuge, Florida, United States - Lox_Sample_3.2 | ecosystem: Environmental > Terrestrial > Soil > Wetlands | place: USA: Florida...
CAATTTTATTTGCGCGCTCGCCTCGGTCGGAACCGCCATTGCCTTTGCGATCGTGCTGCCGCAAATCAAGGTCCTGCCGTCGCCCAAGCAGCAGCGCGCCGAGCTGGAAAGGCTGGTCGGCCAACGCACGCAAGAAAAGGATCATCTGATCCAGGTAATCAATCATCGTATCGGCAATCAATTGCAGATCTTAAGCTCCCTGGTATCGATCGAAACGCGCCGCACGACGTCCGAGGAAACCTTGAGAATTCTCCGGCGCCTGAAAGACACCCTCGATAAGATGGGCCAGGAGCACGCCGCCATGCGGGCGTCCGATTATCTCGCCAAGATCGATGCCATCAACGCCAGCGCCATCCGCATTGCCTGATGCCGGCACCGCAGGCGACCAAGTCCAAGACTCCCGCAACTCCGCCCCACGAGCTGGCCAGCGTATTGGATTTCGTCCGTTACGCGGTCACCCGCTTTGGCGAGGCGAAGGTCGCATTCGGACAAGGCACCTACGATGCCGCCGAGGAGGCGATTTTCCTGGTCGCCGAGGCGCTCGGCCTGCCGGTCGATAACGTCGATCCATTCTTGCCGGCGCGACTGACGGCCGTCGAACGCCGGCGTGTCTTCGCGTTGATCGAACGGCGCATCCGGCTGCGCATGCCGGCGGCCTATCTTCTCAATTGCGCCTATCTGCAAGGTCTGCCGTTCTATATCGACCGGCGGGTCATCGTGCCGCGCTCCTATCTCGCCGAGCTCTTGTTCGGCGATCCGTTCAACGGCGATGCGCCGCTGCTCGATGCCGATGCGGTGACCGGGGTTCTGGAGTTGTGCACCGGCTCCGGCTGCCTCGCCGTTCTCGCAGCCAAGATTTTCCCCAATGCGACCGTGGACGCGATCGACATTTCCGCCGACGCGCTGAAGGTCGCCACCGTCAACGTCGAAAAATACGCACTGGAAGACCGCATTACCTTGCGCAAGGGCGATCTGTTCGAGCCCATCGGCGTCGCGGTCTATGACGTTATTCTGGCCAATCCGCCTTACGTCGCCGCCAAGTCGGTCGCCCGATTGCCGGCGGAATTCTCGCACGAGCCGCGTTTGGCGCTCGCCGGCGGCGCCGACGGCATGGACATTGTCAGGCGCATTTTGGCCGAGGCCGGCGCGCACTTGCGCGACGGCGGCGGCCTGCTGTGCGAAGTCGGACGCGGCCGGCCGATCCTCGAACGCGACTTTCCGGAACTGGACTTTCTCTGGCTCGACACCGCCGAGAGCGCGGGCGAAGCGTTCTGGCTTCCGGCGACGGCGTTGCGGCGGTAGGCGCCGTCAGCGATCGGCTGCCCGCACTTTTCGCGTCGTCGCCCAGATCAGCGCCGCCACGCAGCCCATCGACGCGACCACGCTGGCGACCGGCCAGGCCGATTGACCGAGGTAAAGGCCGATGGTGCCGGCGGCGATGGCCGCGCCGGATTGCTGGGTGAATCCCATCAGCGAGGACGCGGTGCCGGCGCGGTCGTGAAACGGCGTCAGCGCGCCGGCCATGGCCGCCGGCAAAGCCAGCCCGAGACCGGCGAGGTAGACCATCATCGAGCCGACGAACCAGACGACATTGGCGAGGTGGAGCGCCACCACGGCCGTCATGATCAGGCCGCCGGCCGCCAAGATCGCGCAGCCGATGCCCATGGTGCGGTCGATGCCGAGCCGCATGACGATGCGCGAAGCGACGAAGGTTCCGGCCATGTAGCCGGCGGCGCCCATCGCGAAGGTGATGCCGAAGACGAGCGGCGAGAGCCCATAGCTGGCGCCCTGCATCACGATCGGCGCGCCGGACACCCAGGCGAACAGTCCGATGAATGTCGTGGTCATGATGCCGAGATTGGCGAGAAAGCCGCGATGCTTGAGCACAGCAGGATAGAGCGCAATCATCTTGATGAAGGAGAACGGCTGGTCGGAACGATGACGCAAGGTTTCCGGCAACAGCAATGCGGCGACCGCGCCGGCAATGCAGGCGAACATCACCAGCAGGACGAACGTCGCGCGCCAGCCGAAGGCGGTTTGCAACAGGCCGCCGATGGTCGGCGCCACGATCGGGGCAAAGGCCGTAATCGCGCCCATCAAGGACAATTCGCGGCTGGCCCGGGCGCCGGAATAAATGTCGCGCACCACGGCGCGAGCCAGCACGATGACGCCGGCGCCACCCAAGGCCTGCAGGAATCGCATCGCGATCAAGCCGTCGACCGACTGCGCCAATGCACAGCCGATGCTGGCGAAACCATAAAGCACCAGCGCCCCGAGCAAAATGGGCTTGCGGCCAATGCGGTCCGAGACCGGCCCGTAGAATATCTGCCCGACGGCGAAGCCGAACAGATAGCTGGAAATGGTCAGTTGCACGTCGATGATGGGCGCATCGAGCGCGCGCGAGATCGCCGGCAGCGACGGCAGGTACATGTCCATCGACAAGGGGCCGAGCGCCGTCAAAAACGACAGCAACAACGTCAGGGCGAACGTGCCGGGGGTCAGCATGGAAATGAAATCGCCCTTGGCAAAAAATCAATATTGGTCGATCGCTGCGGCTGCAGAGGGTGTTATTTGAGGTTGCGATCCGCCGAGCGCAATGGCGGCGCTGCCTCACGCGGCGGGCGGACGCCAGCCCTGCTTGGCCAATTGGATTTGCGAATAGATATGCTTGCGCAATTCGCCGAATCGCGCCATCGACCGCGTTTCCAGTTGCGTGCGCTCGTCGGGCAGGTCGATCGCCACGTCCTCCATGATCACGGTCGGCGCATGCGACATTATCAGTACGCGCTGGCCGAGATAGACCGATTCGTCGATGTCGTGGGTGACGAACAGCACCGTGACGCGCAGCCGGTGCCACAGTACCCGGATCAGGTCTTCGAGGTCGGCGCGGGTTTGCGCATCGACCGCCGCGAACGGCTCGTCCATCAGGAGCACATGCGGCTCGTAGGCCACCGCGCGGGCGATGGCGACGCGCTGCTGCATGCCGCCGGAGAGCTGCCACGGATAGGCGCCTTCGACGCCGTTGAGATCGACCGCGGCGAGCGCATCGCGCACGAGCTTTTCGCGCCGCTCGGCCGGCATGGTTTTCTGCTTGAGCGGCAGCGCCACATTGTCGTGCACGCTCATCCATGGGAACAGGCTGCGGCCGTATTCCTGAAACACCACCGCCATGGCGGGCGGCGGCCCGGCGACCGGCGTGCCTTCGACGACGACGCCGCCGGCGGTGGGCGCAAGCAGCCCGGCGATGCATTTGAGCAGCGTCGTTTTTCCGGCGCCCGAGGGGCCGACGATGCAGACGAGCTCGCCTTGGCCGACGCAAAAGCTGACGTCGCGGATCGCCTCGACGGTGCGGCTGGCGTCCTCGTAGACTTTGCGCAAGCCCTTCACTTCGAGCATGGACTTTACCGCTCGATCCATCGATCCCCTCAAGGCGTGCTCAACCGGCCCGCTGCGATTGCCGCAGGCCGTGATACCAGCCCAATAGCCAGGCCTCAATCGCACGGAAGATCAGCGACAGCACGATGCCGATGATGCCGAGCAGAATGATGCCGCTCCACATTTCCGGAATCGCGAAGGTGCGCTGATATTGCACCAGCGCGAAGCCGATGCCGTCGCGGGCCGCAAACATCTCGCTCACCACCATCAGGATGATGCCGATCGACAGCGATTGCCGCAATCCGGTGAAAATCTGCGGACTGGCGCCGGGCAGCACGAAATGCCACAGCCGGGCAAAACGGCCGATCCGGTAGCTGCGCACCGTCTCGGCGAGCACTTCGTCGAGCGCGCGCACCCCGGCAACCGTATTGAGCAGCACCGGCCAGATGCAGCCGAACACGATCACCAGCGCCTTCATCTCGTTGCCAAGGCCGGCGAACAGGATGAATACCGGCACCAGCACCGGCGGCGGGATGGCGCGCAAGAATTCCAGCACCGGCTCGAGCACGTTGCGCAGGCTGCGCGAAGCGCCGACCGGAACGCCGATGGCGATGCCGACCAGCGCCGCGGCGAGATAGCCGACGGCGAAGCGCCACAGGCTCGGCAGGATGTTGGGCAGCGCCTTCGAGGAGAACCATACCTTGCCGAAGGTCTGCAGGATCGTCTGCAGCGGCGGAAAGTAGAAGCTCTGGCTGTCGGCGCTCGTGATCCACCAGGCCGCGATCAGCGTCACCGGCAGCGCAAGCGCAAGCAGGACGCGGCGGGGCAGCGGCGGCAGGACCGTTTTCATGCGCCGGCCTCCGCGGTGTCCAGCCGCACCGACGGATGCCAGGCCAGCACCCGCCGCTCCAGCGCTCGCGCCCCGAGATTGACGATGACGCCGATGATCCCGGCGACGATGACATAGGCATACATGATGGCGACGGCGCCGCCCGACTCGGTGTCGGAAATCTCCTTGCCGAGGCCCTGGGTGTCGATGGCGACCTCGCTGGTGATGGCGAGGATGAGCGCGACGGCGGCGGCCAGCCGGATGCCGGTCATCAGATAAGGCAGCGTGGTCGGCCAGATGACGTAACGGATTTGCGCCCAGGCGCCGAGCCCGTAGCAGCGCGCGGTCTCCCGCGCCACCGGGTCGACGTCCTGCACGCCATAGAGCACCTGGATCAGCACCTGCCAGAACGAAGCATAGACCACCAGCACCAGGGTCGACTGGATTTGCGAGCCGAACAGCAGCACCGCGAGCGGAATAAGCGCCACCGACGGAATCGGCCGCAGGAATTCGATGGTCGAATGCGTCACGCTGCGCAGCAGGCGCGAGCTGCCGATAGCGATGCCGATCACGACGCCGGCGACGACCGATATGACCAGTCCGATCGCCCAGGCTTCCAAAGTGTCGCTCAGCGCCGTCCAGAACGTCGCCGTCGTCATCTCGTCGAACAGCGCGACCATGATGGTGGAAAACGGCGGCAGATAATCCGGCGAGATGATGCCGATCCGCGGCACGATCTCGAGCGCCAGCGCGAAGCCGACGAGCCCGCCGAGGCCCTGCAGCCAAACAAAAGTGCGGGCCCTCTGTGCGGCCCGCACTTTGCTCGCTTGCGCCGCTCGCATCGGCTACGAAGGCAACAGCGCCGCGACGTCCGCCTTCTTGGTGATCAGTCCGCTCTTGAGCATGTCGTCGGCCATCGCCTGCGCCGAGACGCGGTTGAACTTGGGCGGCCATATCGGCAGAACGATCTTGCCGGCGATCTCGGCCGAGATGCGCGTATAGGTCGGAATGATCTGGCGAACCTCGTCGGAATGGGAATCGGCATAGGCCAGCGACTCGGCGATCGCGGTCCTGAAGCGTTTGACCATGTCGGCATGCGCATCGGCGTATTGCACCGAGGCGAAATACACCGCGATCTCCGCTTTCGGCGCGATCGCGACAAACGGCCAATCCACGACCCTGTCGCCGCGCGACTGGGCGATGGTGACGAACGGTTCCACCATCCAGCCGGCCTCGATGCGATGGTCGGCCAGCGCCGCCGGCATGTCGGGAAACGGCACCTCGATGTATTTCAGACTGTCAGGGTCGCCGCCCGCGGCCTTCACTCCGGCGCGCACCGCGACCTGGCCGATGTTATTGAGGTTATTGACCGCGACGGTCTTGCCGGAAAGGTCCTTGGCGTTCTTGATCGGGCTGTCGCCGGGCACCAGCGTTGCGCAAAAGTCGTGACCGCTGACGCCGGTCGAGGCGACGCCCGGCGCGATGCCGATGAATTTCAGTCCCTTGGTCTGCGCGATCAACAGCGACGGCACGTTGGAAAAGCCGAACTGCAATTGCCCCGACAGCACGCCCGGGATGATGGCGGCGCCGCCGCCCTGGGTCGACAGTTCGACGTCGAGATTCTGCTTGGCGAAGAAGCCCTTGGCCTTGCCGAGATAGATCGGCGCGCAGTCGGCGATCGGGATGACCGCGACCGAAATCTTGTCGAGCGCGGCGCGGGCGCGACGCATCGGCGCCAGCACCGCCGCCGAGCCGGCCGCCGCGGCCGTGGAAATCAATTGCCTTTTGGTCAACTGTTTTTTGGTCAACATGATGAGCGTCGCCTCTGCTGTGTTGTTTGTGGGCTTTCGCCCAAACACTGGGGGGTGGGCAGAATGGAGTCAAGTTCCCAAGCGTTGCGAGGCATTGTGACCTGGCGTCGCGCTCGGAGCATGATCCGCATCAGGCAAGCCCGCGGGCTCGACCCAAAGGATCGTGCGCCAACCCAGACTCCTATCGCCCGCGCAGCGGCGTCACTGTCAGCTCGGCCGCGAGCTTGTCGAGCTGTGCCAACAGGGCCGCGGCAATCGGCACGCCCTGGCGCAGCCGTTCGTCGCGGCATTCGGCGCGGCGGTCGCCGGGCAGGCGGATGGCGTGCACTCCCGGCAAGCGATTCGACGCCCGCAGGTCGCGCACATGACGGTCGACTTCGGCGGTGAAGGTCGCAAGGGGCACGAAGCGGGCGATATCGACCACGACGATGAAATGGCCGGTATTGGTTTCGCTGTCGTCGTCGGCGTTGAAGTCGACCACGTCGCGGCCGAAAGCGGCGCCGTTGAGGACGCCGGCAAGGAGCCCGATCATCAAAGCGAGGCCGGAGCCCTTGTATTCGCCGGCCGGCAGCAGAATGCCTTCGCCGGATTTGTTCGGATCGGTGATGGCTTCGCCGGTGTCCGGCTTGACGAACCAGCCCGGCGGCATGGTCAATCCGCGCAGCGCATATTTCTTGACCGTGCCGTAGGCGACGATCGAGGTCGCCATGTCGAAGACCAGCGGCGCTCCGCCGGACGGCACGCCGAAGGCGAGCGGATTGGTGCCAAGGAGCAGGTCGGCGCCGCCCCAAATCGCCATATGGTTGGCATTGGCCACCGCGGCATAGATGCCGATCATGCCGCGGCTGGCCGGCATTTCCGCATAGAGCGCGGCCGGGCCGGCATGATTGGAGCGCCGCACGCCGACCCAGGACACGCCGGCTTCGCGCGCCAGCGCCATGGCCTCTTCGGCGGCGCGCGACATCACCAGATGCCCCATGCCATTGTCGCCGTCGACCAGCGCGGTGGCCGGCCCGGTTTTCTTCACGGTGATTTGCGGACGCTTGTTGAAGCCGCCGGCCTTGAGCCGGCGCACATATTGCGGCAGCCGGAAAATGCCGTGGCCGTCGGCGCCGGTGAGATCGGCTTCGGTCATCAGTTCGGCGCAGCGCGCGGCGTCGTTTGGCGGCAGCCCGGCGGCGACAAGCGCGTCGGCGATCAGCGCGCGGGTGGCGCGCGACGGGATGCGCAGCAAATTGCCGTCTTCCATGGTTAGGCCGCCGCGGTCGCGCGTTGCTTGCCGAAGATTTTTGCCGCATGCAGGCCCAGGATGGTGTCGCGGTCGGCAGCGGGAATGTTCAAGGCCCGCACGTGACGCACGCAATCCATCATCGCCATGTCGTAAGGATAATCGCTGCCGAGAAACACGCGGTCGGCGCCGGCCGTCTGGACCAGAAATTCGCACGCCGCTTTCGAATGCGTGATGGTGTCGTACCGGAAGCGGTCGAGATAGGGCGCCGGCGAGTGCTTGACGTGAACTTTCGGCTCCGGGCGCACCTGCCAGCCGTGGACCCAGCGGCCGCCCTGGTAGGGAATGAAGCCGCCGCCATGCACCATCAGCGGCTTGAGGGTGGGATAACGCTCCAGCACGCCGCCGAACATCAGGCAGGCTGCGGCGATGGTGGTGTCGAGCGGATTGCCGATCAGATTATTGAGGTAATACGAACGCAGCCGATCGGCGCCCGCGACATTGCCGGGATGGATCACCAGAAAAGCGTCGAGCTCCGCGGCCGCGGCCCACAGCGGTTCGAAGCTCGGATCGTCGAGATTTTTGCCGTTGATATTGGAGGCGATCATGGTGCCGTGCAGACCGAGCCTTCCCATGGCGCGGCGCAATTCGTCGGCGGCTTTCTCCGGCGCCTGCATCGGCAGCGTGGCAATGCCGGTAAAGCGATCCGGATGGCGCTTGACCAGCGCCGCGATGCCGTCGTTCTGCAAAATCGCCGCGGCGACGCCGACCGAGGCGTCCTGGTTGTACAGCCAGGTCTGCGGGGTCGCCGAGAGCACATGAACGTCGACATCGGTAGCGTCCATATCCTTGAGCCGCCGCTCGATATTGTGACCGCCGCGCGGAAACGGCCGGTACGGCACGCCCGCCACTTCGATCACCGAATTTTCGTCGTCGTATGGGGTGAGCTTGAGCCCGATGCTCGGAATCTCCTTTTGCAGGAGCTTCATGGTGGCGTCGTCAAGGACATGGGTATGGGTGTCGATGGTTCGAGCTGTTTGCGCCGTCGTCATGATCTCTATCTCTCCCCGGGCTGGCCGCAGGTGTTTTGCCCATAACCCGGACGCGCATGCAAGGCATGCGCAAGGTGTCGTGCAAGGCCGCCTCGGAAACGGGTTTTCAGGCGTCGCTTTGAGCTATAAAGAGCCGCGCAGTGCCAACCCCATCAAGCTCCCCGGAACCCCGCATGGACGCTCAGACCGACGCAGAAAATCACCCGTTTCACGGCCGCGTCGAAGACGACCCCCTGGTCCGCGGCCAAGGCCGCTACGTTGCCGATGCGCCGGAGCCCAACCAGGCTTATGCGTTTTTCGTGCGCTCGCCGCATGCCTTTGCCCGCATCGTCAGCATCGACGCCTCCGGCGCCAAAAGCATGCCCGGGGTGGTCGCCGTGCTTACCGCGGCCGACATGGACGGCATCGGCAATATCGCGCGGCACCCGCCGCTGCCCGGCCGCAACGGCACCAAGCTCATCGTCACCCAGCGTCCGGCGCTGGCCAAGGAGCGCGTGCTGCATATCGGCGAGGCGGTCGCCATGGTCGTCGCCGAGCGGGCCCTGACCGCGCAGGACGCTTCCGAATTCGTCCATGTCGAATACGAGCCGCTGACGCCTGTGACCGACGCGCGCGAGGCGCTCAAAGACGGCGCACCGCAGATCTGGCCGGAAGCGGCGAATAACCTCGCGGTCGATTGGCCGGGCCCGGCGGCCGATCCCGCCGCCAATGCCGCGGAGGTCGAGCGCATCTTCGCCGCGGCCAAATATGTCGCGCGCATCGCGGAAATGAATCAGCGCATCTGCGTCGCCTCGATGGAGCCGCGTGGGGCGACAGCGAGCTATGACGCCGCGCACGATGCTTTCACGCTGCGCACCTGCTCGCAAAGCGCCGGCACGATGCGCGAGAACATCCTCGGCATCATGAATTGGCCGAAGGAAAAATTGCGCGTCATCACCGAGGACGTCGGCGGCGCGTTCGGGCTGAAGACCTCGGCCTATCCGGAATACATGGCGCTGCTCGCGGCGGCCAAGAAGCTCAATCGCCCGGTGCATTGGATGTCCGGCCGCTCGGAAGCGTTCTTGTCCGACAATCAGGCCCGCGACATCTATTGCGAGGTCGAGCTCGCGCTCGACGACAAAGGCAAGTTCCTGGCGCTGCGCATCCGCGGCGTCGGCAATATGGGGGCTTATCTCGGCGCCATCGGCGCCAATATCCCGACGCTGTCCTTCACCCGCTGCCTGCCGGGCATGTACGACATTCCCAAGATCGATATCGGCGTGAAATGCGCCTATACCAACACGTTGCCGACCGCGCCCTATCGCGGCGCCGGCCGCCCGGAATCGAGCTACGCGCTCGAGCGCGTGGTCGACGAGGCGGCGCGGATCACCGGCATCGACCGCGTCAGATTGCGGCGGCGCAATCTGTGCAGGAAATTTCCCTACAAGACGCAGGTCGGCACCGTGATCGATTCCGGCGATTTCGAGCCGATCCTCGACAAGGCGCTGCAGCTTGCCGATTACGACAACTTCAAAGCGCGCCGGCGCGAGGCGGCAAAGCGCGGCAAATATCGCGGGCTCGGCCTATGCTGCATGCTGGAGCATTCCGGCGGCTCGCCGACCGAAAGCGCCTTGTTGGAATTTCCCGGCGACGGCACGCTGCGGCTGCGGCTGAACGTGCAGAATACCGGACAGGGCCACGCCACGGTGTTCTCGCGGCTGATCGGCGAGCGGCTCGGCATTGCGCCGGAGAAGATTCCGCACCGCCACGGCGATTCGGCGAACGAGCTGCCGGGCTATGCCTCGGTCGGCTCGCGCTCCGGCATGACGGTCGGTCATTCCGTGGTCAAGGCGGTCGATGCGATCCTCGCCAAAGGCAAGCCGGTCGCGGCCGCCATGCTCGAAGCCGGCGAGAGCGATATCGCTTACAGCAACGGCGCCTTCGAGGTGGTCGGCACCGACCGCCGCGTGACGCTGTTCGAGGTCGCCGCGCGCGCTGCCGCGATGAAGAAGCGCGGGGAGATTGCGGAAGATCTCGATACCAAGCAGGTGACCGAGACGCCGCAGACCTTTCCCAACGGCGTGCATATCGCCGAAGTCGAGATCGATCCCGCGACCGGGCACATGGCCGTGGTGTCCTATGCCGCCGTCGACGATTGCGGCCATCCGCTCGACACCACCATCGTCTCCGGCCAATTGCACGGCGCCATCGCCTCCGGTCTCGGCCAGGCGCTGATGGAGCGCACGGTCTATGACGGCGACTCCGGCCAGCTCATCACCGGCTCGTTCATGGATTACGCCATGCCGCGCGCCGAGGACATGCCGCGGCTTAACGAAGCGATGCATAACGTGCCGGCGACCACCAACCCGCTCGGCGTCAAGGGCGTCGGCGAGGCCGGCACCACGGCGGCAATCGCGGCGGTGATGAACGCGGTGGCCGACGCCATCCCGAACGGCGCCGGCGCGCATCTCGACATGCCGGCGACCGCGCAAAAAATCTGGGAAGCCTGCCAGCGCGCCAGCGGCTGAGCCGGGTCAATCCGCTCATTCTTGCGCAAGCGGGAATCCAGCGCGGTTTCCTGGGTCCGCGCTTGCGCGGGGACGAGCGGCTGTTCCGCGCTTCGCCGCGCTTCGACGTTCCCGGGGCGTCTTCGGCCGCAGCGGCGCGCGGCTGTGCGCGTTGTTGAGATGCACGAGATGCTTGAGCATCCGCATGAAGGCTGAGCGCTCGCTCGGTTTGAGCGGCGCCAGGATCAGCCGCTGGGTCGCCGCGACGGCCGGATCGATATCGGCGAGCAGCCGGCGTCCCGCCGCGGTGATGTGCAGCGATTTGGTGCGCCGGTCAGCGGCGCCGCTTTTGCG
>Ga0335078_10015982_pt1 | contig 11135 bp, 7 predicted proteins | sample Lox_Sample_32_FD_206711 | JGI IMG/M metagenome (GOLD analysis project Ga0335078, IMG submission 206711) | Soil microbial communities from Loxahatchee National Wildlife Refuge, Florida, United States - Lox_Sample_3.2 | ecosystem: Environmental > Terrestrial > Soil > Wetlands | place: USA: Florida...
TCCAACGCGGAGAAGGCCGGCTACATACGCAAGCTCGCTCCCGACTTCACGGTCGTGTCCGAGGTCGGCTTCAAGGACCCGGGCCGATCGGAGATGCTGCCGCCAAGCGAGTGGGTCGCCGCCATCAGGGAGGACATCGAAGCGGGCGCCTCGCTGGTGACCCTCGAGGCGCGGGAGAGCGGCAAGTCCGGCATCTGCCGCCCCGACGGCGAGCTCAGGTACGGCCTGATCGAGGACGTGCTGCAGCTAACACGGCACGGGGGCATCGGCATCGACAGCCTGCTCTTCGAGGCGCCGACCACCACGCTGCAGACGCACATGATCACCCGGGTCGGTCCGGACGTGAACCTGGGCAACGTGCCCGCGCAGGGTGTGATCGGCCTTGAGACGCTGCGGCTCGGGCTGCGCGCCGACACCCTGACCGTGTTTGAGTAAACCAGCCTTCGAGCAACCGACCACGTTAGGCAACCAAACGGTGCGAACCTCATCCGACGTCTTCCACCTGGCGATCCCCACCCACGACCTGGATGCGGCGCAGGACTTCTATGTAACCAGGCTGGGCTGCAAGCTCGCCAGGCGGTACCACGACAGGATCACCCTTGACTTCTTCGGCGACCAGGTGGTGTGCCATCTGACCCCGGGCGAGCCCGCCACGCCGGAGAGCCTCTACCCCAGGCACTTCGGCGTCACGTTCCGCGCGGCGGCCGACTTCGAAGCGCTGCACGCGTGCGCGGTGACCAGGAAGATCCCGTTCTACCACGAGGTCTCGCTGCGCTTCGAGGGCCTGGTGGAGGAGCACCGCACGTTCGTGCTCATCGACCCGACAGGGAACCTGCTTGAGTTCAAGCACTACAACGACCCCCGGATGATGTACTAAATGGACTCTTTTCGTGCTGCTCCTGCCCCGCAAGCCTCGGCTGTACGTATTGGCCGGGAGGAAGAGGGTTCGGTAATACGCGGCTGGATCGAGGAGGCCGCCGCCCGGCATGGCGATGACGTCTACCTCGCGGATGCCCGCGGCGCGGCGGCGCTGACCTACTCCGGCCTGCTCGGCGTCGTCCGCGAGACGGAGCGCCGCCTGGACGAGGCGGGCCTGCCGCGCGGCGCCCGGGTTAACGTACGGCTCGCTGACCCGCTCGGCTACGCCGCCGCCCTCGTCGCGCTCATCGCGGCCGGGCGGGTCGCGGTCCCGCTCGACCCCGGTGCACCCGACTCGGACGTCGCCCGGGTGACCGGCGTCGCGCGGCCGGCCGGCCTGGTCACCGGCGGCGCCGCGCTGCCCGGCGCGGTCACGGCCGCGGGGAACGGCGGAGCCACGCCCTCGTTCGGTATTACCGCGTTCGATCTTTCGCCTTTGACCCCGGTCACCGACGACGGCGGGATCTTCCTGTGCACCAGCGGCACCACGGGAACGCCCAAGGGGATCCTGCTGCGCGAAGCGCAGCTGGCCCACGTGGCGTCCAGCGTGGTGGACTGGCACCGGCTGCGCTCGGACGACCGCGGCTACTGCTCGCTGCCGCTGTTCCACGTCAACGCGGAGGTCGTCGGGCTGCTCGGCACGCTCAGGGCCGGCGCCTACCTGGCGGTTGACCGCAAGTTCAGCAGGCGCGGGTTCTGGGACCTGATCAGCGCGGAGCGGATCACCTGGATCAACGCGGTGCCGGCGATCATCTCCATCCTCTCCATGGATCCCCCTGCGGACCCGCCCGCGCGGCTGCGCTTCGTCCGGTCGGCCTCGGCGCCGCTACCGCTCGCCGCGCTTGAGCGGTTCGAACGGTCCGTCGGCGTGCCGGTCATCGAGACGTACGGGATGACCGAGGCGGCCAGCATGATCACGGCCAACCCGCTTGACGGGCCGCGCAAGCGCGGGTCGGCGGGGCGCCCGGCCGGCGCGCAGGTGCGCATCGCCCTGCCGGGCGGGCGGCCGGCTACCGCCGGCGACATCGGGCGGGTGCAGATCCGCGGGGCAGGCGTCATCACCGCGTACGCCTCAGGCGGGCGGCCAGGCGCGATCGACGACGAGGGCTGGCTGGACACCGGCGACCTCGGCTACCTGGACGCCGACGGCTACCTGTTCCTCGCCGGGCGGTCCGACGACGTGATCAACCGGGGCGGTGAGAAGATCTACCCGAGGGAGATCGAGGAGATCCTGCTCGCCCAGCCCGGTGTCCGGTCCGCCGCCGTGGTCGGCCTGACCGACGAGGTGCTCGGCGAACGACCGGTCGCCTACGTGGTGCCCGACGGCGGCGCCGCCGCGGGCGAGGTCGAGGAGCTGCTGCGCGCGGCGTGCGCGCTGCGGTTGCCGCGGCACAAGCAGCCCAGCGAGTTCTGGCTGGTCGACGAGATGCCACTGGGCCCGACGGGGAAGATCTCCCGGCGGCTGCTGAAGGAATCGGTGGCAGCGCGGTCGTGAGTTCTGCCCTGTCCGAGACCCAGCCGGCCGCGTCAGCCCCCGCTGCCGCGGCCGTACGGCGTTCCCGGCCGCACATCGTCGCGTTCGACATGATCCGGCTGATCATCATGGTGTTCGTGGTGAGCGTGCACACGCTGGCCTTCGGCGGCGGCAGGGTCACCATGAGCATCGGCGCGGTCACCACCATCTTCCACACCAGCCGTGAACTGTTCCTGCTGCTTACCGCCCTGGTGCTGACGTACAACTACGGGCACCGCGACCAGCTCAGGGTCGCCAGGTTCTGGCGGCGCCGGTTCTGGCTGGTGGTCCCGGCCTACGTGGCCTGGTCCGCGATCTACTACGCGGCGGACGGGCACGCGCGGGGGGCCTGGCCGACGGCGTTCCTGCATGACCTGACAGACGCCGGCGCGCGGTACCACCTGTACTTCCTGCTCGTCAGCATGCAGATCTACCTGCTGTTCCCGGTGATCCGCTGGGTGCTGCGAAAGACCGAGCGGCACCACGCCTGGGTCTTCGGCATCGCGCTCGCCTATCAGGTCTGGCTGACCATCGGGCTGCACTACAAGGTCGGGCGGCACGGCAACGGGCTCGTCGCGCAGTTCCTCAACGGCGCGGGGCTTGGCTACTGGATCGACACCTACGCCTTCTACGTCGTGGCGGGCGCGCTTGCCGGCTGGCACTTCGAGCGGCTCTGCGCGTTCACCAGGCGGCACCTGCGCAGCGGCTGGCGCGTCGCGCTCGTGGCGGCCCTCGGCGTGGCCGCGGGCATCGGCGTCTTCCTCATCGAGATCGAGGTCTTCGGCGCCACGCCGGGCAACGCGAGCGCGGTCTTCCAGCCGGTCGTCATCTTCGAGGCGCTCGCCTTCGGCTGGGCGCTGCTCGGCGCCGGGCTGCTGTGGGGCGACCGTGGCGCGCCAGGGCGTAAGTTCTGCGCGGCCGGGTCGGCCAGCTCGTTCGGCATCTACCTCGCGCACCCGCTGGTCCTGCAGGTGCTGCTGCTTGCCGCCGGGTCGAGCGTGTTCGGTGCCAAGGGCGGCGTTCTCGGCGCGCTGCACCGCCTGCACCACTCCAGCGTCCTGGTGCTCGTGCTGCTGTTCATCGCGGTGCCTGTCATCTACGCCGTCTCCTGGCTGATGGCCTCGGCGGCGCGGCGCACCCCGGTCAGCCTGCTGCTCACCGGGCGTGAGTGGAAACAGAACAGGAAGACACGCATCGGCCAGGCGGCCGACCGGGCGCTCGACAAGATCGAGGACAGGATCGTCGCCAGGGTCAAGCGGGCGCCGAGGCGGGTGCTGGCCATCGCACTCGTCCTCGTCGTGCTGGTGGGCGTCGGGTCGGTCACCGCGGCGAAGATGGCCAGCGCGGCCGGCCGGACCATCAACACCACGACGTCCACCATGCAGGTGGGCAACGTGACCCGGTCATATACCGTGCTCACGCCCGCGAAGACCCCGCTGCCCGCCTCGGCCCCGATCATCATGGTGCTGTCCGGCCTCAACGCCAGCCAGCAGCAGGAGATCGTCAGGGACCAGCTCACGCCCTACGTAACCGCGGGGAAGGCGGAGCTCGTCTACCCGCTGGCCTACCGGGAGTCATGGAACGCGATCGGCTGCTGCTCCTGGGCGGCTCGGGCCGACGTCAACGACACCGGATTCATCGAGGCACTGGCGAAGCAGGTCGACCCAGGTAACTCCCGCCCGATCTACCTGATGGGCTACAGCAACGGCGGACGGCTCGCGTACACGATCGCGTGCACCGATCCCCTGCTGTTCGACGGCATCGCGGCCGTGAAGGCGGACCCGATGCCGTGGTGCAACGTCGTGGTGCCGCAGAAGTTCCTCCAGGTCGCGTCCACCGACGACACGGACGTGCCGTACGCGGCCGGGGAAAAGGGCCACTTCCGCGAGATGCCGCCCGCCCTGGTGCAGGACACCGACCTGAAAACGGTAGACGGGTGCTCAACGAGGGCGGAGACCTCGTCCCAGGGGAACATGACCCTGACCAGCTGGCCTGACTGCCTCGACGGGTCGGGCGTCACGTTCGCGGTGTACACCGCCGGGGTGCACAGCTACCCGCGGCCGCCGGTCAGCCATCCGGCCGCGTCGCAGGTGATCTGGGCCTGGATCAATAACACCGTCACGGTGCGGCCGCTGCCCTTACCTTCCGGTGGACGGCCTTCCGTACCCCAGGGGGATAGCCTCGCCCCTCTCGCAGGCCCCGCCACAGGCCCCGCTACAGGCACCGCTACAGGCACCGCCACAGGCCCCGCCACAGGCCCCGCTACAGGCCCCGCAGCTCGCTGATGAACGGCTGGCCCTTCGGGGTGCCGATGCCGGTCATGGTGCCGTACCCAGGCGCCGTCACCTGGCCGGTGTAGCCCTGCATCGACCAGCTCTGGTCGTCGAACGTGGTCAGCAGCAGCAGGCCGCAGGTGTCCGCGTCGCAGGCGACGCCGCGGTATGCCGGATTCGCCGCGGCGGGCAGCGGCTGCAGTTCGTTGAACGCCCCTGTCCGAGCCAGCTTGTACAGCGCCGGGTTGAGGAACCCGAACGAGTGCTGCCCCTGCTCGGCGTCGGCCACGATGCCCGCGACGAGCGGCGTGGCGAGGCTGGTGCCGCCGATCGGCTGCTCGAAGTACCCGGTCACGTTGCCCTGGTCGTCGAAGCTCAGCATCCCGACGGCCATCCCGGTGAACCCGTCGGCGTCCGCGCTGATGTCCGGGACCGCACGGACCAGGCTGCCCCGGTCGCCCGCCGCCGTGGCCAGCGAGTTGGGCACGACCCCGTGCTGGTAGCCGGGCTGCTTCCACATCAGGCTCGCGCCGCCGCCTGATGCGCCGTCCTCACCCTGGAAGGCCCAGTTCCCGCTCTGGTCCGCTGAGATCCCCGTTGACCAGCCGGTCTCGAAGAGCCGCGGGTTGTCGTGGCCGATGGCCAGCGTGGTGCCGCCGACCGCGGTGGCGTACGGGTCGCTCGACGGGACCGTCACGCCCGAGGTGTCGCCGGCCGAGAACAGCATGCTGACCCCTTCGTCGGCGGCCCGGATCAGGTAGGCGTGCGTGATCTGCAGCATGTTGGCCGGGACGCTCTCATCCCCGGCCAGCCAGGAGTTGGACGCGACCTGGGCGAGCGGGCGGTCGCCGATGCCGTTGAGTACCGCCAGGTCGGCGTCGAACAGGGCCTGCACACCGAAGAAGCCGTTGTCGCACGAGTCGCCGCCCACCACGATCTGGTTCGCTGTCGGCGCCATGCTGTAGGACGCCTCGACGTCCAGTTGCTCCTCGACGTTGAACGGGTCGCCGCACTGTGAGCCCTGGCCGATCGACAGCTCGTCGTACCGCGCAGAAGAGGGCGCCTGGATGCCGTGGACCTGCGCGTAGTCCGCCAGGGTCTGGAACATGTCCGGGGTCAGCCCCACCTCGACAAGGGCCACGGTGACGTCCTTGCCGATGTCGGTCGCGGCGAGGTCGTAGGCGCGGCGGAGCTGCTGCGGCGTGTACCCGCAGAGGATCGTGGGGAACTTGGTGACGCCGTACATCTCGGGCAGGCCGGTCGCGTAGTGCTGCAGGTACCACTGCGAGCAGGCGAATGCCGGCGAGCCTGCCGGGTTCATCCGGGCCCGTTCCTGTGCACCCTCCCTGACGTAGGTCATCGTCGGCGCCGCGTTGTCCAGACCGGTGACGCCGAGCACGCGGCGCGCGAGCGACGCGGGCAGCGAGACAGGCCGGTCGTTCGCGCGCAGCGGGTAGCGGCCGGCGGTGGCCAGGGCCCTCGTCCGGTAGTAGTTGAGCCGTACCCGGAGGACGGCCTCGATGGTCGAGACGGGCGCGGTCGCCTGCACGTAGTCGCGGCCCTGGTCGGTGCCGATGCCGGTGAAGCCCTCTGACCTGAGCCACGATTCGACGGAGTCCGCCGCCGCCTGTGTCGGGCCGAACCGCGCGGTGTACCCGGACGGGGACAGGAAATGCCGGAAGAGCGGGTTGCCAGGGGTGGAGACGGCAGCGGCGTAGCGCGCCGCCGCCGCACTCCGCGGTGCCATCCAGAACTGGATGGTCAGCTTGGTCACGGCGGGGACGGCACCGGCGGCCGCGCTCGTGGCGGCGAACGGCGCGACGCTGTCCGACAGCCTCAGGTTCTGCACGACCGCCTGCCCGGCCGGGAGGCCGCCGGCATTCGCGTGCGCTGCAGGGACGGCCGCGGCCGCGGCGATCGCCGCCGCGGCAAGCGCGGTGGCGGCGATGGGGCTGCGAGGTGATCTCATGCTTGTCCTTACGTCACGGAGGATGACTGACTGAATACGTAAAGCAACGAGGTGAGAGCAACAGTACGGAGCCGGCGCGGCGAAATCCCCAACCGACACGCGACCACCGCCCGGGACTTCACGCCGCAGGCGCGCTGTGCTACCAGCGCGTTAATCGCTTACGGTTCGGCTGTCCATCCGCCCTAGGATGGAGCCCATGCCGATTACCCGCGACGATGTCGCTCACCTGGCCCGGCTGTCCAGGCTCGCGCTCAGCGACGAAGAGCTTGACCACCTTGCCCCGCAGCTCGACCAGATCATCGCGTCGGTCACGCAAGTGCAGGAAGTCGCGGCGGACGGCATCCCGCCAACCACGCACGCGACAGGACTTACCAATGTCTTCCGTGCCGACGAGCCAGTTAGCTGCCTGACACCGGAGCAGGCCCTGTCCGGTGCGCCCGCGGTGGAGCTGCAGCGATTCAAGGTCCCGCGGATCCTGGTCGAGGAGTGAGGAGCCGGACATGAGCGAGCTGACCACTCAGACCGCGGCCGAGCTGACGGCGGCCGTCTCCGTGGGCGAGGTGTCCGCGGTCGAGGTTACCCAGGCGCACCTGGACCGCATCGCCGCGGTTGACGCGAGGGTCAAGGCGTTCCTGCACGTGAACAAGGAAGACGCGCTGGCGCAAGCGCGCGACGTCGATCGCAGGCGGGCGGCGGGCGAGCCGCTCGGCGCGCTGGCCGGCGTGCCGGTCGCGGTCAAGGACCTGTTCACCACCGTTGGCGCGCCGGCGACCTGCGGCTCGAAGATCCTGGACGGCTGGTACCCGCCGTATGAGTCCACCGTCACCCGGCGGCTGCGCGATGCGGGCGCGGTCCTCATCGGCAAGACCAACATGGATGAGTTCGCGATGGGCTCCTCCACGGAGAACTCCGGGTTCGGGCCATCGCACAATCCCTGGGACCTGACGAAGGTGCCCGGCGGCTCGTCCGGCGGGTCGGCCGCCGCCGTCGCCGCCTACGAGGCGCCGCTCGCGCTCGGCACGGACACCGGCGGCTCGATCCGCCAGCCCGCCGCGGTGTGCGGGATCGTCGGCGTGAAGCCGACCTACGGCGGCAACTCCAGGTACGGGGTCGTCGCGTTCGCGTCGTCCCTGGACACGCCTGGGCCCCTCGGCCGGACCGTGCTCGACGCCGCGCTGCTGCACGAGGCCATGTCCGGGCACGACCCGATGGACTCCACGTCGATCGACGCACCGGTGCCGCCCGTGGTCGAGGCGGCGCGGCACGGCGACGTGGCCGGGCTGCGGATCGGCATCGTCAGCGAGTTCTCCGGTGACGGCTACCAGCCGGGGGTGATGACCCGGTTCACCGAGGCGGTCGAGCTGCTTGAATCGCTCGGCGCGAAGGTCACCGAGATCAGCTGCCCGCACTTCAAGTACGCGCTGCCCGCGTACTACCTGATCGCGCCGAGCGAGGTCTCCTCCAACCTGGCCAGGTTCGACGGCATGCGGTACGGGCTGCGGGTCGGCGGCGGCTCCGCCGAGGAGGTCATGGCGGCATCCCGGGCGGCCGGCTTCGGCGCGGAGGTCAAGCGCCGGATCATGCTCGGCACGTACGCTCTCTCCAGCGGGTACTACGACGCCTACTACGGCAAGGCACAGCAGGTGCGGACGCTGATCATCAGGGACTTCGACAACGCGTTCAGCCAGGTGGATGTCCTCATCTCGCCGCCGACCCCCACCACCGCGTTCGACATCGGTGAGCGCGCGGACGACCCGATGGCGATGTACCTTGCGGACCTGTGCACGATTCCGTCCAACCTGGCGGGGAACGCGGCGATTTCGGTGCCGACCGGGCTCGCGCCAGAGGACGGCCTGCCGACCGGCCTGCAGGTGATGGCGCCGCCGCTGGCCGACGACCGGCTGTACCGGGTGGCCGCCGCGGTCGAGGCGGCGTTCACCACCCGCTGGGGGCATCCGCTGCTGACCGAGGCGAAGGGGCTGTCGTAGCCATGACCGTCATGTATGAAGAGGCGCTGCAGAGGTACGAGCCGGTCTTCGGTCTCGAGACGCACGTCGAGCTCGGCACCGTGACCAAGATGTTCTGCGGCTGCGTGACGACGTTCGGCGCGGAGCCGAACACGCAGACCTGCCCGGTCTGCCTCGGCCTCCCCGGCTCGCTGCCGGTAGTGAACGAGCGGGCGATCGAGTACACGATCAAGATCGGGCTCGCGCTGAACTGCTCGATCGCCACCTGGTGCCGGTTCGCGCGGAAGAACTACTTCTACCCGGACATGCCAAAGAACTTCCAGATCTCGCAGTACGACGAGCCGTTGTGCACCGACGGCTACCTGGACGTGGCCGTCGGCGGCAAGACGGTACGTGTCGGCATCGAGCGGGTGCACCTGGAAGAGGACACCGGCAAGTCGCTGCACGTCGGCGGCGCGACTGGGCGCATACAGGGGGCCGAGTACTCACTGGTGGACTACAACAGGGCGGGCATCCCGCTCGTCGAGATCGTGACCAAGCCGGTGCCTGGCACCAGGTACCTCGCGCCCGAGGTCGCCAAGGCGTACGTCACCGAACTGCGCGACGTGCTCCGGTCGCTCGACGTCTCCGACGTGCGAATGGAAGAAGGCTCGATGCGCTGCGACGTGAACACGTCGATCTCGCTGATCGGGTCCGGCACGTGGGGCACAAGGACCGAGACCAAGAACGTGAACTCGCTGCGCTCGGTGGAGCGGGCGGTGCACTCCGAGATCGAGCGGCAGGCGGCGGTGCTCGACGCGGGTAACCGGGTGATCCAGGAGACGCGCCACTTCCACGAGGACACCGGGGTGACCACCTCGGGCCGGTCCAAGGAGGAGGCACAGGACTACCGCTACTTCCCCGAGCCTGACCTGGTGCCGGTGGCACCGGACGCGGACTGGGTGGAGTCGATAAGGGCATCGCTGCCCGAGCTGCCTTCGGCACGCCGGGCGCGGCTGATCGAGTCGTGGTCGCTGACGGAGCTGGACTTCGAGGCACTGCGCAACGCGGGGGCACTGGACGCCGTGGAGGCGACCGTCGCGGCAGGCGCCTCCCCGGCCGACGCCCGCAAGTGGTGGCTCGGCGAGCTTGCCAGGCGGGCCAACGACTCGGGCACCGAGGTTTCCGACCTGCCGATCACCCCGGCCGCCGTGGCCCGGGTGTCCGCCCTTGTCGCGGCGGGCACGCTCAACGACCGGCTCGCCCGCCAGGTGATCGAGGCCGTACTTGACGGCGAGGGCACTCCCGACGAGGTAGTCGCCGCCCGCGGCCTCGCCGTGGTCAGCGACGACTCCGCGCTGCTCGCCGCGATCGACGAGGCCATCGCGGCTAACCAGGACGTGGTGGCCAGGATCCGCGACGGCAAGGTCCAGGCGGCCGGCGTCCTGGTCGGTGCGGTCATGAGGGCCACCCGCGGCAAGGCCGACGCCGCCAGGGTCAAGGACCTGATCCTGGAGCGCCTGGCCTAGAAAACCAAGGTCACAGTCGATTGTCCCGAACGGTCCCGTGCTTCGCCTCACCCCGCACTGAGCCTCTTGTGCTGGAAGGCGAAGGCGCGTGGCTAGACCGTGATCGCGTCGGGGCCAGCCTCGAGCAGGCGCTTGAACGCCGGCTCGTCGAGGATCGTGACCCCAAGCTCGACGGCCTTGTCGTACTTAGAGCCCGCGCTCTCTCCAGCGACCACGAAGCTGGTCTTCTTCGAGACCGAGGAGGACACCTTGCCGCCCGCCGCGCGCACCGCCTCGGCCGCCTCGTCCCTGCTGTAGGTGGGCAGCGTGCCAGTGATCACCACGGTGACGCCGGCGAGCAGCCGTCCCGCCGCGGCCGACGGGTCGAAGCCGGGGGTTTCCAGCTGGACGCCGGCCGCCCGCCACTTCGCCACGATGTCCTGGTGCCAGTCGACGGTGAACCACTCCACGACCGCATTGGCAATGGTCGGGCCGACCCCGTCCACGATCGCGAGGGCGTCGGGCGAGGCGGACGCGATCGCGTCGAGTGAGCCGAACCCGTCGGCCAGCGCCCGGGCGGCGGTCGGGCCCACGTGCCTGATGGACAGCGCGACCAGCATCCGCCACAGCGGCCGGGTTTTCGCCTCGTCCAGGTTGGCGAGCAGCGCGTGCGCGACGAGCTTGAGGCCTCCCGCCTTGTTGACGAAGAACGGGCTGGCCGCCAGCTTCTCATCGGTCAGGTCGAAGAGGTCGCCCTCATTGGTCACCAGGCCGTCGCTGAGTAGCGCGACGACCGCCTCGTAGCCGAGTGCCTCGATGTCAAGCGCGCTGCGCGAGGCGAGGTAGAACAGCCGCTCCCGGAGCTGCGCGGGGCAGGCCACGTTATTCGGGCAGCGCCAGTCGACTTCTCCCTCGTCTCTGCGCAGCGGCGTACCGCACTCCGGGCACTCGCGGGGGAACTGGAACTCGCGCTCGTCTCCCGTGCGCAACTCCGCGACCGGGCCCACG
>Ga0335078_10015984_pt1 | contig 11134 bp, 9 predicted proteins | sample Lox_Sample_32_FD_206711 | JGI IMG/M metagenome (GOLD analysis project Ga0335078, IMG submission 206711) | Soil microbial communities from Loxahatchee National Wildlife Refuge, Florida, United States - Lox_Sample_3.2 | ecosystem: Environmental > Terrestrial > Soil > Wetlands | place: USA: Florida...
GAGGCAGATCGCCACCGAGACCGCGCCGCTCGCCTTCAGCGCCTTGGCCAGCGCCATCACCTCCTCTTGATCCACCTCGCGGAGGATGGCGCCGTCGGCAAGCGTGCGCTCGTCGATCTCGAAGGTGAGCTCGCGCGGCACCAGCGGCGGCGCGAACTCGATCTGGGGATCGTACATCTCGTAGCGGTGCTCGTTGCGGATCGAGAGCACGTCGCGGAAGCCCTTGGTGATCAGCAGCGCGGTGCGCGGCCCCTTGCGCTCGATGAGCGCGTTGGTGACGACGGTGGTGGCGTGGACCACGACGCCGTCGATATCGCGGGCGGCGACGCCGGCCTTCTTCAGCACCAGGTGGATGCCGTGGAAGAAGCCGTCCAGCAGGTTCTGGTGGGTGGTGAGCGTCTTGTCGACGGCAAGCGAGCCGTCGCTGCCGCGCAGCACCACGTCGGTGAAGGTTCCGCCGATATCGACCGCGAGCGAATAGCTCATCTCTCTGCCACCTTCCATCCTAGCTGTCGCGACGCCGCCGCCGCGGCCTCGCCCACCTGCGCGATCTGGCGCTCCGTCGGCTGCGCCGCGATGAACTGCGAGGACCCGACGATCGCGATCGCGCCGCGCCACTCGTTGCGATGATCGAAGATCGGGCAGGCGAGCGTGTTGACGCCGACCAGCACCTGGTCGCAGGCGGTCGCCCAGCCCTGCCGCCGCACCGCCTCCACCGCGATCCGCAACCGTGCGGGATCGGTGATGGTGAACTGCGTCCAGGCGCGCAGCGGTGCGCTCAAGCTACGCTCCAGCAGCGCCGGCGGCCCGAAGGCGAGCGCCACCAGGCCATGGGCCGAGGTGTGGAAATCGAAGGTCGAGCCCGGCTTGATGCCGAACTCGATCGCCGTCTTGCCTTGCACCAGCTCGAGGATCGTCGTCGTCCCCTCGACCAGCGCCGAGAGCGTCACCGCGTGGCCGGTCTCCTCGCGCAGCTTCATCATCTGCGGCCGAGCGACGCCGAGGATGTCGAAGCGGTCGCGCACGGCCTCGCCGAGGGTGAGCAGCTTGATGCCGATCTCGTAGCGCTCGGTCTCCGCGTCCTGGCGCACGTAGCCGTGGTCGACGAGGGCGCGCAGATGGCGATGGGCGCGCGGCTTGGAGATGTCGAGAGCGCGGGCGATGTCGGAAACGCCGCGCGGCCGCGGCGCGGCGGCGAGCAGCTCGATGAGCCGCAGCACCAGATCGACCGAGCCGAGACCGCTGGTCTCGAGCGGGCCGCTGGGACTCTCCGCGGGCTGAGCGCGAGCAGGAGCCGTCGGCAAAGGGCGTTTCCTCACTTGTTCCGTTTAACGGAACGACGTTCCGATTTGTCAGCGCAGAATGTCTCCGGCCCACCCCGCTGTCAAGCCGGACGGCGGCATCAGAGATAAGGAGTGTGGCAGGCTGGCTTTATGTCTTCGGTCGCCCGGCAGAGAACGGGCGGCACGTCACGGCGCTTGCCACGCCTCGGCGACGAAGCTCTCGAGCTCCCGGTTGTAGCGCGGCGCATCCTCGTAGAACGGCGCATGCCCGCAATCGTCGTACCAGGAGATCCGCGACGACGCGACCGCCGCCGCGGTCATCTCCGCCGCCTGCGGCAGGATCACCCGGTCGAGGCGGCCGTGGACGATCAGCGTCGGCACCGTGATCTTGCGCAGCGCCGCGATCGTCGCCTCCTTGTCCGCGTGCCACCCCGCAAGCGCGTCGCGCACCGGCCGCGGATAGAGCATGTTGTAGGCGACCGCGAGCAGCAGCGCGTCGCCCACCGGCGGCTTGGCATAGCAGGCCCTGAGAAAGGCGATCTCCGACAGGAGCCGCGCCCGCAGGTCGCGGGCATCGATCGTGGTCGGCGCCAGCGACGCCGCGCCGCGCACGCTCGGATCGTCGATCGGCCGGCAGGAGAGGAAATTGATGCCGGCGAGCCGCCCGTCGCCGTAATGAATGAGGTACTGCCGGATGACGCGGCCGCCGAGCGACCAGCCGACCACGACGGGCCGCCGCAACCCCTTGGCGTCGATCACCGCGGCGACGTCGTCCGCCCAGACCCGACCGTTCTGATAGAAGCGCGGCTCGAGCGGCTTGTCGGAAGCGCCGTGGCCGCGCAGGTCGAAGGCGACGATGCGATGGCCGCGCGCCAGCTCGCTGCTGGTCTGCCGCTCGAAGCAGAGATGGCACTGCGCCTGGCCGTGGATGAGGAGAATTTCCGGCCCCGCGGGATCGCCCCATTCGCGGACCGAGAGGCCGAGACCGTCGGGCGTGCGGACCGTCATCTCGCTGCCAGGTGCCGGCCCCAGTCGCGTCGTGTCCGTCATCGGCTCGGGCCCTCGTGCAGGTGGTTGCATGCCAAGGCCGGAGCCTAGCATCGCCGAGGCCCCGCGCGAATCTGCCTATCGCTGAGCCGAGGCTCGGGGCGCCGAGCTCCGTCTGTCGGAGGCCGGCTCGAGGCCCATATAGATGCGATGCAGGCGCTCGTCGGCCAGCAGCTCCCGGCTGGTGCCCGACAGCGCGAGCCGGCCGCTCTCCAGAATGTAGCCGCGGTCAGAGAGCTTGAGGGACTGCTGGATCGCCTGCTCGGTGAAGAGCACGGTCATGCCCTGCGCGCTGATTTTCGTGATGATCTCGGAGATCTCGCCGACCAGGCGCGGCGACAGGCCGAGAAAGGGCTCGTCCAGCATGATCAGGCGCGGCTGGCTCATCAGCGCGCGGGCGATCGACACCATCTGCTGCTGGCCGCCGGACAAGGTCGAGGCGAGCTGGCGCCGCCGCTCGCGCAGCGCCGGGAACATCGCGTAGCTGGCGTCGAGCGCCTCGGCGCGCCGGGCGCGCAGCTTCGGCAGGTAGGCGCCCAGCAGCAGATTCTCCTCCACCGACATGAACGGGAAGAGCCGGCGGCGCTCCAGCACATGGGAGAGGCCGCGCGCGAGCAGCTGGCAGGTCGGCACCGTGTCGATGCGCGCGCCGTCGAACCACACCTCGCCGGCGGCCGGCCGCACCAGGCCCGAGATCGCGTTCATCAGCGAGCTCTTGCCGGAGCCGTTGTGCCCCATGAGGCAGACTACCTCGCCCTCGGCGACCTCCAGCGAGATGCCGTGCACGGCGATGTAGCTGCCGTAGCGCACCGCGACGTTCCTAACCGACAGCAACCGCGCCTCCGACATAGATGTCGATGACATGCGGGTCGTTGAGCACCGTCTCGGGCTCGCCCTCGCGGATGCGCTCGCCCAGATTGAGCATGACGAGGCGGTCGGCGACGGCGCCGATGATGCGCAGATTGTGCTCGATCACCAGCACCGAGATGCCCTGCTCCTTCACCTTGCGCATCAGCGCCACCAGCCCCGGCACGCTCTGCTGGTCGAGTCCGCCCGACACCTCGTCCATCAGCAGCAGGCGCGGCCGCGTCGCGAGCGCGCGCGCCAGCTCCAGCCGCTTGCGCTCGCCGGTGCTGAGCCCGTCGGCGGGCGCGTCGACGCGATGGGCGAGGCCGACGAAGGCGAGGCAGCGCTCGGCCTCGGCGCGCGCCGCCTGGTGAGTAGCGTAGCGCGGCAGCGCCGCCACCATGACGTTCTCCAACGCGGAGAGCCGGGTGAAGGGTTTCACGATCTGGAAGGTGCGGGCGATGCCGAGGCGGCTGATCTGATGCGGCGCGAGGCCGCGCAGATCCTGATCGCCGAACAGGATGCGGCCGGCCTGCACCGGAACGATGCCGGTGATCAGGTTGAAGACCGTGGTCTTGCCGGCGCCGTTCGGGCCGATGAGCCCGACCACCTCGCCCGGCTCGACGGTGAAGCCGAGCTCGCGCACCGCCACCGCGCCGCCGAAGCTGCGGCTGACATCGGTAAGGGCGAGCACCGGCGGCCGCGTCCAGCCATCGGCCTCGACGAAGAGCGGCTCGCCCTCGGGAAGCGTGATGACCGGGCGGTTCGGCACGCTGCTCGTCCGCTCGCCGGCCGCGGGATCGAGGAGACCGGCGATCCGCCGCACCAGTGCCTTGAAGCCGGTGCGCACATGGATCTCGATGCCGGTCGGCAGGTAGAGGATGGTCGCGATCAGCAGCGCGCCGTAGATGATGAGGTGGACGCCTTGCAGGCTGCCGCCCCAGATCGCCCGGGTGATCTCGGCCACCGGCACCAGGACGATCGCGCCATAGAGCGGCCCAAGCACCGTGCCGAGCCCGCCCAGCACCGACATGATCACCATCTGCACCGAGAAATCGATGCTGATCAGGCGGGTCGGCGTGATGAAGAGGATGAGCTGGGCGTAGAAGGTGCCGGCGATCGCGGTGAGGAAGGCGGAGATCAGCAAGGCCGCGAGCTTGACGCGCCAGGGGCTGGTGCCGAGGCTTGCCACCGCCTCCTCGTCGTCGGCGATTGCGGCGAGGTAGTAGCCCATGCGCGAGCGCTTGATCAGCTGCACGATGCCGAGCGTCGCCAGCAGGATCGCCAGCATCGCATAGGCGTAGCCGACCTTGCCGCCGAACTGGAAGATCAGCGGCGCGCTGCCCTTGGGCGGCAGCGCGAGCCCGCTGACGCCGCCGATCTTGATGCCGAAGAGGGTGTCCGAGAGCTCGAGCCCGACCCGCAGCATCTCGGCAAAGGCGATGGTCGCCAGGGTGAAGAAGGCGCCGCGCAGGCGGAAGCAGGGATAGGCCACGATACCGGCGGCGGCCGCGGCGACCGCGCCGCCGACGAACATGCCAAGCCACGGCGTGAGGCCGAGATTGAGCCAGAGCAGGCTCGACGTGTAGGCGCCGAGGCCGAGGAACGCCGAATGCCCGAAGGAATACTGGCCGGCAAAGCCGCCGATGATGTTCCAGGCGCTGGCGCACTGGGCGAAGAACAGGATCCAGATATAGAGCTGCAGCCAGTAGGTGGCGTCGTCGAGCGTCCAGGTCGCGATCACCGGCACCAGCGCGAAGCCGAGCGCGGCAACGAGGCCGAGCACCCAGGCGACGGCGGTCTCGGTGCGCGTCATCACCGCCGCTCCACGCCGAGCAGCCCCATCGGCCGCACGAAGAGCAGCAGCACGAAGAGGCCGAGCAGCACCACCTGAGCGGCGGCCGCCTGGGTATAGAGGCCGACCACGCCTTCGATCACGCCGACGATGAGGCCGCCGAGCGCGGCGCCGGGCATGCTGCCGAGCCCGCCCAGCACGCAGATCACGAACGCCTTCAGGATGAAGGTCGTGCCGACGGCGGGATGCGTGTAGTAGAAGGGCGCCAGGATGGCACCCGCGATTCCCATCAGCGCGCTGCCGAGCGCGAAGGCGACGTTGTAGATGCGCCGGTCGTCGATGCCGAGCAGGCGCGCGACCTGCCTGTCCTGCCCCACCGCCCGGATCGCGCGGCCGAGATCGGTGCGGGTGAAGAAGAGGTAGAGCAGGCTCGCCACCACCGCCATGGTGCAGAGGCCGACGAGCCGCGGCGTGCTGATGATGAGGCCTTCCCAGCGCAGCTTGGCAAGCCCGATCGGCACCACCACGGTCTTGAAGTCGGCGTGGAAGAACAGCAGCGCCAGGTTGTCGAGCACCAGTGCCAGGCCGAGGGTGAGCAGCAGCGCGCTCATCGGCTCGCGGGTACGCTCGCGCGCCAAGAGCGGCGTCAGCAGCCGATCCTGCACCACGTATCCCAGCGCGAACAGCAGCGGCACCGACACGATCGGCGACAGGTAGGGGTGGATGCCGAATAGCGCCCAGAGCCAGTAGGAGACGAACATCGCCACCATCAGCAGCGAGCCCTGGGCGAAGTTGATCACCCGGATGGTGCCGAAGATGACGTTGAGCCCGAGCGCGATCAGCCCGTAGACGCCGCCGATCAGGAAGCCGCTGAGGGCGCCTTGCAGCAACTCATGCATGCGGCAACGCGCGCCGCCGCGGACGCGTCGTCACGGCGCCGGATATGGCCAGACCACCTTGGCCGCCGGATCGGCGAGAGTGGTCGGGAACAACAGCACCAGCTTGCCCTGCTGCCACTGCACGACGAAGGCGGCGGCATCGGGATTCTCGCCGGCGGCGTCGAAGGCGATCTGCTTGTAGGGGATCAGCATGGCGTGCCTGTTGGGATCGGTGATCTTGGTGGCGACCAGCGCGTCGCGCAGCGCCTCGGCCGTCGGCGCGCCCTTCACCCGCTCCAGCGCGTCGGCGATGATCCAGGCATTCTGGTAGTAGGACGCCGAATCCTCGGTGAAGGAGACGCCGAAGCGCTTCACGTGCTTGGCGTTCTCCTCGGCGATCCAGGGCACCGAATAGCCGATGCCGGCATCCCAGGCCACCGCCGAGAGCACTCCCTCGGCGAGCGGTCCGGCGCCCTTCTCGAAATCCGGCTGCACGCTGCCGCCGCCCCCGGCGGCGAACACCACCGGCCGCAGATCCTGCTCCGACATGGTGCGCGCGATCAGCAGCGCGTCGCCCAGATAGGAGTCGATCACCACCAGATCGGGCTTCGTCGCCTTCGCCTTGACGATCATCGAGGTGAGGTCGGGCGAGGCGAAGGGATAATTCTCCAGCAGCGCGACCTTGGTGCCGGCGGTCTCCAGCCCGCTCTGCTGATGCACGCTCACCGATTTCCCCCAATCGGTGTTCTCCGCCATGATCGCGGCGGTGGTGAGCTTGGTGCCGGTCTTGCCGCTGAAATACGCGATCGCGTCGGTGAGTGCCTTGGCCTTGACCGCGTCGTTCGCGTGCGGCCGGAAGAAATACTTGAAACCGCGCGTGGCGAGCCCGTCGGCGGTGCCGAAATTGAGCCATGGCACGTGATAGCGCTCGGCCACCGCCGAGGCCGGCATCGAGACGCCGCTCTGGAACGCGCCGATCACCGCAATCACCTTCTCCTTGGTGATCAGCCGCTCGGTCTCGGTGGCGCCGGTGTCGCCGTCGCCGCGGGAATCGCCGTAGGAGACCACCAGCTTGGCGCCGCCCAGCGCCTTGATGCCGCCGGCGGCGTTGATCTCCTCGACCGCAAGGTCGACCGCATTCTTCTCCGACTGGCCGAATTTCGCCGTCGGTCCGCTCATCGGCGAGACCATGCCGATGCGGATGTCGTCCGCCGCCCGCGCCGGCGGCGCGGCGCCGGCAATGCCCAGCGCCAGGCCCAGGATCGCGCCACACCCGTATATCCTCCGACGCTCGGCCATCGCCCCCTCCTCTCGCTGCTTTCTCGATCCTGCGGCCATGCAAGGGAAGTACCAACAGGGATCGGCGGCACGCCCGCGGCCAAATATCGGGCACTGGCCGCACCGCCGCCGGCCGCTGCCCGCCGCGCAGCCAGTCCGCACCGCGCCCCTGTTCGAGACGTGAGCACCCGGAGGGAGTCCACCCCTCAGCCGCTCACGGTTTTGCGAGCCCCCGTGCCGCGCCGATCTGCACCGTCGCCGTCATGCCCGCCGCGAGCTGCACCTCCGGCGGGACCTCGTCGATGTGGACGCGCACGGGGATGCGCTGGGCGAGACGCACCCAGGTGAAGATCGGGTTGACCGTGGCGAGGCCCTGGCCGTTGGGCTGCGCGTTCGCCACGTTGATGCCGCGGGCGATGCTGGCCACATGGCCGTGCAGGACCTGGCGATACCCCATCAGCTTGATGGTCGCGGCATCGCCCACATGGATCGTCTCCAGGTTGCTCTCCTCGAAATAGCCGTCGATCCAGAAAGAATCCGCGTCGATGATCGAGAGCTCGCTCTGGCCGATATTGGCGTAGTCGCCGACCTGGGCGAGCAGGTTCGTCACCCAGCCATTGACCGGCGAGCGGATCTGCGTCCGGTCCAGGTTGACCCGCGCCTGGTTCAGGTTGGCCTGCGCCTGCTGGTACTGCGCCTGGGCGATCTGCGCGGTGCTCTCGAAGGTCTGCTTCTGCTCGATGGTGACCGAGAGGTCGCTGAGCTCCTGGCGCCGCTTCGCCTCGCGCGCCGCGTTGGCGGCGTTGGCCTCCGCCTGCTGCACCGCCGCCTCGCCCAGCGCGACGGCGATCTGGTAGTTGGTGGGATCGACCACCAGCAGCAGATCGCCCTTCTTGACGTACTGGTTGTCGATCACGTGCAGCTCGACGATGCGGCCGGCGACCTCGGGGGCGAGCGTCGCCACATAGGCCCGCACCGTGCCGTCCCGCGTCCACGGCGACTCCATATAGACGCGCCACAGGGCGAGGCCGGAGGCCACCGCCGCGATCAGCACCGCGACCGTGATCAGCAGCGGCATAATGCGCCCCCGTCGAGGTCGCGGCCGCTCGATGGCCACCGGCGCGCGCGGTGCCGGCGGCGTTTCCCCGGCGGCGTCCTGCCTCGGCCTGGCCTCGCTCTCCGGCATGGCGCGATCAGCCTCCGGCCAGCAGGACGATGGCGGAGAGCACGATCACGTAGATGCCGAAGAGGAAGGCGGGCGGGTGCCAGACGTGATCGAAGAGACCGAACTGGGCAGCAACGCGGCGCGCGCCCATGGTGATCACCCAGGCGGCCACCATCATGACGGAGATCGGCGCCACATAGACGCCGAGGAGATCGATCTCGGTGAACCTCATCGCGCGATCTCCCCGTCGAAGTAGTCGCGATGCTGGGCCAGCGCCTCCGCGATCGCCAGGACGATGCCACGCGCCCGCAGCGCGGCCCGCATCCGGTCCCGGTGCAGCGCGAGCCCGGCATCGAGGCGGTCGAGGGCGGCGATCGCCGCCGCGCTGTCGCCCGCCGCGAGGCGGCTCAGAGCGGCATCGAGATCGCCGTCGAAGCCGAGCCGGCGGGCGATCGGGCCGAGCCGGACGATCCCGGTGCCGACCGAGAGGCCGGTCAGCAGCTGTGACCGCTGCAGCGGCGTCGCCTCCTCCGGCATCGCCGCGAGACGGCAATAGACGAGGCCGCGCCAGCGGTCGACGGTCGTTGCCCGGCGGCCGAGGGCGAGGTCGCGCAGGTCGCGGAGCGTGAACCACAGCAGCCGTCGCGTCCTGAGCGCCGGCGACGGCGGCGGCAGCAGCCGAAACGAGAAGGCCGCGAGGCTGCTGCCCAGGATGATGGCGAGGGCGCCGTTGTAATATTGCGCGGTGTCGTAAACCATCGGGTTCTGCGGCGCCAGCAGAGGGACGAAGTTGGCGGTCATTGCCGTGAACATCGCCGGCAGCCAGGATTGTGTCATCAGCGCCCCCATGGGCACCAGATAAAGTCCCATCGCCGCGCTGAGCCCGGCGAAACCCTCGAACCGCGGCAGCACGGCGAAGGCGAAGATAGCGGTCAGCACCGCCGCCAGCCCGTTGCCGACCGCGAAGCGGAAGCTCGTCGCGTAGGCCTGATCGGCGCGGGGCGCGAAAAGAATGACGGTGACCGCGACCCAGGTGATGGCGGCGGCGCCGTTCGTCCAGCCGCTGACCACCCAGAAAAGCTCGGTGAGCCCGATCATCAGGAAGGCGCGCAGGCCGTTGACCGCGGCCGGCAGCCAGTCGGCGATGCCGAGCCACGGCGCCGAGCGGGTGCGGCCGGCGACCGCCGGCTCGCCGGCGAGGAGCGCCAGCCCGTTCATCGCCTGGGTGAGACCGCCCATCACCTCCGCCGCCTGCACCGCCAGCAGCCGGGCGGCCGGCGCCGCGCCGGGCAGCGCCAGCAGCCGCCGCGTCGCCAGGCGCGAGAGCGCGCGCATCCGGGCCGGCGCCGCCGGTCGGAGCTCGGCCGGGAGCTGGCGCAGCAGCGTGTCAGCCTCGCGGCTGGCGTCGTTCCGAGGCAGGCGCGCGAGCCCCACCGACACCGCGCGCCAGCCGGCGAGCGCGGTGAAGAGGCCGTCGGCGGCGCGCTGCAGCGCCCGGGATTGCGGCCGCAGCTGGTAGGACTCGCCCAGCACCTCGTCGATCACAGGATCGAGCGCGATCGCGCGCTGCAGCACCGCGCGCCGGATCGCCTGCATCTCGGCGAAGGACGCTCCGGCGGAGCGCAGCGTGGCGGCGAACCCGGTCGCGATATCGGCCACGAGACCCGCCAGCAGGCCGGCGAGCCGGCGCGGCGCATTGCCGGTGTCGGTCGCCGCCAGGACGATGCCGCCCGAGACGATGCCGATGCCGATCTCGCTGACGCGGCTCACCGCCAGCGTGAAAGCCTCGCCGTTGAGGCCGCCGACGGCGCCGAGCTGGTCGGTGGCGATGATGGCGGCGGTGTAGCCCGCGAGCGCCGCCGAATAGGCCGCGAAGTTGCGCAGCAGCGTGGCGGCGAGGGCGCAGAGCGCGCCCCAGGCGGCGAGGCACAGCAGGAAGGACGTCCGATCCTGCGGAAAGCAGGCGGTCAGCGCCACGATGACGACGGCGCCGACGATGGTGCCGATCATGCGAAACCAGCCCTTGCGCAGCGAGGCGCCGAGGCTCGGCTGGCACACGATCGCCGCGGTGGTGCCGGCCCAGAAGGCGTTCTCCAGCTGCAGCCAGAAGGCGATGTAGAGCGAGAGGCAGACCGAGGCCCAGAGCCGGACGCCGAAGAGGAGCGGCGGCCCCGCGACCTTGAGCGCGCCGCCCAGCCGGTCGAGAATGGCGCTCTGCGACCGATCCGCCGGCAGCCCGAGCTCGCTCATGCGACCGTCCGCCGTCAGCGGCGCGCGGCGCTGCCCGGCGCCTCAGATATTCTCGATCTTGAGGACGGCGGCGGTATCCGCCCGGATGCGCCGGGTGAAATCCGCATCGTCGATCAGCGAGATGCCGTAGGAGGGGACGATCTCCCGAAGCTTGCGCCCCCAGGCGCCGGCGAGCTGCGGCGAGAAGCACTTCTCCAGCACGCTGATCGCGATGAAGGCGGCGGTCGAGGCGCCCGGCGAGGCGCCGAGCAGCGCGATCAGCGAGCGATCCGCCGCCGCCACCAGCTCGGTGCCGAATTCCAGCAAGCCGCCATGCTCGGCGTCGGGCTTGATGATCTGCACGCGCTGGCCGGCGACCTGCAGCTTCCAGTCGTCGGGATCGGCGCTGGGATAGATCTCCTGCAGCGTTCCGAAGCGGTGGCCGGAGGATTGCAGCACCTGGCCGATCAGGTATTCGGTGAGGCCGAGATTGTCGCGCGCAGCGGAGAGCAGCGGCGTGATGTTGGAGGGCTCGAGGGATTCGAAGAGGTCCATCAGCGAGCCCTGCTTCAGGAACCGGGTGGAGAAGCCAGCATAGGGCCCGAACAGCAGG
>Ga0335078_10015985_pt1 | contig 11134 bp, 11 predicted proteins | sample Lox_Sample_32_FD_206711 | JGI IMG/M metagenome (GOLD analysis project Ga0335078, IMG submission 206711) | Soil microbial communities from Loxahatchee National Wildlife Refuge, Florida, United States - Lox_Sample_3.2 | ecosystem: Environmental > Terrestrial > Soil > Wetlands | place: USA...
CGATGATTGATTCGATGATGTGGCTGCCGCTCCCGATCTCCGTCCAGGAGCCCAGGCGGCTCGCTTCCACGATTGCCCCGTCATGGATGCACGGCGCCTCTCCCAGCCGCTTTCCAATGCCATCCGCCGTCGGACGGACGTCCACCTCATGAAGCATTGGCAACCTCCCGCGCCCACTGTTCCCCCAGGGCGGCAAGCCCGCTGTCGTGCTTGGAAAGGACGCGGTGCCCGCCCACCCAGACGCCGACAACGGACGGCACCTCCGCCGCATCGCTCACAAGGACCATGTCCGCGCGTTTCCCCGGCTCCAGCGAGCCTAGCTCCCGGTCCAGGCCGGCGGCGCGGGCGGGATTTGCGCTGACCATCCGGACGGCTTGCGGAAGCGGCACCAGCCCTTCCCGGGCAAGGCGGAACACCGCGTGAAGGAGCGCCGGCGTGTAGTAGTCCGAGCAGAGAACGCTGACGGCGCCGTGCGCAATTGCCTCCGTGGCGGCCAGGTTGTTGGACGTCGACCCTCCTCGCAGGACGTTGGGAGCGCCCACCGCCACGTGCATCCCTTTTTCAAAGGCGGCCCGAGCCGCCTCCATCTCCACGGGAAACTCGCTGATCGTGACGCCCAGCGCGCTCATGCGCGCCACCTTGTCCGCGGAGTCGTCGTCATGGGAGGCCATGGGCAGGCCGGCGGCGCGCACGTGTGCGGCCAGCCGGGCCAGCGTGGGCGCCACCTGGGGGTCCATGGCTTTCTCCTTGCGGGCGCGGAGGAACGAGTCTATCTCTCCCATGGGAGTGTTGTACTTGCGGACGTAGTAGTTCACGAGATGCTCGGGGTTGCGGTACTGGCCCTGGCCGGGCGTGTGGTCCATGAAGGACACGAGGTTCACCAGCCGCTCATCCACCATCCGGCAGATCGCCTCATAGTGGCGCGTCTCCGCGATCTCGTAGCGCGCGTGCACAAGGTGGCGGATGACGCCCGTTTTGCGCAGCGTGTTGAGCTCCCGCACCGCCGGCTCAAGCCGGTCGGGGCGAAGCGTCCCTTCCCGGCCGTCCAGGAAAGAGAAGGAATGGAAGATCGTGGTGATCCCGTGGCTCACCAGGCGCGCCTCCAGGGACTGGAGCGCCACGGGAAACGGAAACACGGCGCGCGGCCGCGGCTCCAGCTCCTGCTCAATGCCGTCATTGTGAAGGTCCACAAGCCCGGGCATGAGGAGCCGGTCATGGCAGTCCACCACGTCCGCGCCCCGGGGGGCCGCCGGATCCGATCCTTCCGTGACGGACACGATCATCCCGTCCCGGATGGTCAAGGTCCCCTTCTCCATCACCGCGGTCGGGGTGACAATGCGCGCGTTCGTGAATACCGCGTCGTTCATGCGGCCTCCATGGCAAGGACCTGGTCGGAGAGGCTCATGAGAAGCGAGCGGTCGTGAAAAATGCCGATCATGGCGGTCCCTTGCTTCTTGAGCTCGCGAATCAGGGAAACGGCTTCCTGGGCGGAAGCGGCATCCAAGGACGCCGTGGGCTCGTCCAGGAGAAGCAGGCGCGGGCGCGCGATGACCGCGTGGATGATGTTGATCCTCTGCTTTTCTCCGCCGGAAAACGTGGACGGGGACAGGTCCCAGAGAGGCCGCGGAATGGCCAGACGTTCCAGGAGATCGCGCGCCCGCTGGATGCTGACCTCCCGGGGGAAGCCGCGCAGCACCATGCTGTTGGAGATCGTGTCCAGGGCGGACACCCGGGGGATGACCGGAAAAAACTGCGAGATGTACCCGATCTCCTGCCGGCGCAGCCGGAGGATGGCCTGCTCGGGAGCGGAGGCGAGGTCCCGCGTCTCCGCCGCGCCGTCTGTATACCAGACGGAGCCCGCCGTCGGAAGGTACGTGCGATACAGGCATTTCAGAAGCGACGACTTGCCGGCCCCGCTGGGGCCGCTGACTCCCACGAACTCTCCCTCGGAAAGCCCGAAGCTCACGTCATGGAACGCCTGGATGCGCGTTCCACCGCGCGTGTGCATCACGAATGCCTTCGAAAGGCCCTGGCAGCTCATCATCGTGGTTGTCATAAAGCCGACTGGACCAGCAGCTGCGTGTAGGAATGCTGCGGGTCCTCCAGGACCTGGTCGGTGAGCCCCTGCTCAACCACGCACCCGTCCTTCATGACGAGCGTCCGGTCCGCCAGCAGCCGGATCACTCCCATGTCGTGCGAGACAACGATCATGGAGACGGCGAGCTCCCGCTGCAGCTCGCGGATCAGGTCCAGGACCCGGGCCTGGACGCTCACGTCCAGGCCTGATGTCACTTCGTCAAGAAGAATGAGGGGGGGATTGTTCGCAAGGGCTTTTGCAATCTGGATTCTCTGCTGCATGCCGCCGGAAAGGGACCGGGGAAGCCGGTCGATGTACGCCGGCGGGATCTCCGTCCGCGCCAGGAGCTCGGCCGCCCGGGCGCGGATGCGCCCGTAATGGAACAGGTCCGCTTCCAGCAGCTTCTCCGCCACGTTGGCTCCGCTGGTGATGTCCATGCGCAGGCCCCGCAGCGGGTTCTGGTACACCATTCCCATCAGCCGTCCGCGGAGCTTCCGCTTCTCGCTGCGGGGAAGGCCAAGGATGTCGTCGTCGTTGTTCTGTCCCCGGAAGCGGATCTCTCCGCGCGTTGCTTCCTGGTCGAAGTAGATGCACTGCACCAGCGTGCTTTTTCCTGAGCCGCTTTCCCCCACCACGCCCAGGATCTCCCCTTCCCTCACGTCAAAGCTGACGCCGGCCATGGCGACAACGGTCCCGCATTGCGGGCAGACGTTCGTCCCCCGGTCCGGGCCGGTCAGCTCCCGGCAGGAGCCGCATCCGGGACCGTAGCGCTTCTCAAGGCCCCGCACGCTGACAAGGACGCGATCATCCATGGGCAAGCCTCCCGCGCCGCGGCACAGCGCCTTCCCGGACAAGGTCGCAGAAGCCGGAGTCCGAGCAGACGCGTGTGGCGAGGCCCGTCTTTTCATCGTAGATCTCGTCAAGGAACGTGCCGGTGGACCCGCAGCGCGCGCACGTCATGCCGGCAAAGTTCTCAACGGTGAACGGCTGGTCCTCGAACTCCAGGGGGCGCACGGAGGTGTGGGGAGGCACGGCGTACACGCGCTTCTCCCGCCCCGCTCCCAGGAGCGTCAGGTGCTCTGCATCGTTGAGCATGCGCAGGTCCCACCGCGGGAGCGGCGACGGCGACATGATGTAGTTCCCGTTCACGCGGACGGGATATCCCGCGCCAAGAGAGACGGCGCCGTGCTGGACCACGTCCTCGTACAGGGACACCCACATGCGCGCGTAGTCGCCCTCGGAGTGCATGCGCCGCGTCTCAACCTCGCTGGGCTCCACCAGGCGCAGGGGCTCCGGAAGGGGAACCTGGAGCACGGCCACCTGGTCGGAGCGCAGCGGGATCTCCGGCAGCCTGTGGCGGGACTGGAGGACCGTTGCTTCCCGGGAGTCGAACGTCGTTCGAATGCCCGTGGTCGCAACAAGAAGCTTTCTCAAGTTCACGGCGTTGACGCTCCCGTCACAGCCCTGGTCGATGATCTTCAGCACATCATCCGGCCCGATGATGGACATGGTCACCTGGAGCCCGCCCGTCCCCCAGCCGCGCGCTATGGGCAGCTCAGGAGAAGCAAACGGCACCTGGTGCCCGGGGAGCGCAACTGCTTTCAGGAGCGCCCTGCGGATCTCCTTCTTCACACCCTCGTCAATGAAGGCAAAGTTGTACTGGAAGCCCCGAATCGGAGGCAGGAGGTCGTTCAGCGTCATTCCTCGTTTTCCCTCATGGCGCGCAGCTGGTCCAGGTCGGCCTGGAACGTAACGTAGTGGGGAAGCTTGAAGTGGGAGCAGAACCCTGAGGACTCAACGCCGTCGGTATGCAGGAGGACAAACTCGTGGTCCTCCGCCGGAGCGCGCGGCGACGGTGACCTCATTGCGCGGTCAAGCACGCCGAGAGAGATGGCCTTCACCTCGTTGTGCCCGAAGCATGATCCGTATCCCAGCGCGAACGTCGGCTTTGCCTCCTCGGAGTCCTGCGGGGCGGTCTTGGCGACGATTTCCACCTCGGTGATGGATACCGAGCCCAGCGTGATGGCCGTTCCCTTCCTCCAGGGATGCGGGATCTGCACGGTGACCCTCCCGACGCGCAGCTCCCCCACCGTCGGATGGATGTTTCCGTACCCGCGCATGCTGCTGTACGCCAGCGCCAGGACGCCGCCGGTTTCCGCGCGGGCAAGCATCTGGAGCCTGCCGCTCCTGTCCAGCGGAAACGCGGGGGATTCCTGCGTGATGTCCGTGGGCTGCGGCGAAGGCCGGTCGGGAACAGGAGGGACAAGGCCCTGCTCCCGAAGCATCTCCACCACCTTGCGGAACTCCGCCGGCTCCGGCGCCTCTTCCCCGGGGCGCGCGCCGGCTTCGAAGTCGTGGACCACCTCCTTTTGTGTTTCCACGGTTTCGTCTGCCAGCGAGAAATCCAGGATCCTCTGCTCGTAGTCCGACGTGGAACCCAGGACCTGCCCTCCGGGGATTGTCTTGAATGCCGCGGATATGCGCCGGGAAATCCTCATGGTTTCGGTCCGCACCGGCAGGCTGTCCACCAGCCGGCGAAGCGTGGAGCGATAGGCGCGGAGAAGGAACGCGGCCTCTATTGGGTCGCCTGACGCCTGCTTGATGGCAAGCGCCGCGTGAAACGGAGAGTACAGCCCCCCTTCCCCCATGACGCGGTCCACCAGCGGGGCCATCTGCTCCATGATCTGGCTTACAGTGAGCGGCGCGCTTTCCCCGCGGAGCCTCAGGTAGCGGTTCAGCTTCCGCGAGTTCTCAATGGCCGTGGTCCCGCCCTGGACGGCAACGTAGCCCATCAGGACGCCTCCACGACGCTGGTGCGCGGAAGGCCGGCCACGGTGCCCTGGGAATCCACAAGCAGAAGATCGATCCCCATGGGATAGAACCTGTTGGCCGCGAAACGCTCCTCCAGGTAGCGCGCATCAAGGCCCTGGACGGCCAGGACGTTGGTGCCTTTGACTCCCGGTCCGCTCACGCGAAGCTCACGGCCTCCGGCCAGCTCCGCGTCGGAGAGGCCCCGGACGCACACCAGCGCGGTGGCGGACCTCTCGGGGTATTCCAGCGTGCCGCGCTTCAGGCGCGTGAAGTCCTGCTCGAAGCTCTCCCCGTTGAAGAGCACGTAGTCTGCTTCTTCCACGGGCCGAAACGGCGTGGAGAGGTTCATGGCGAGATAGCTGATCCACTCCTGCCGGTCCGCGGATGAGCCCACGGAGAAACAGACACGGTGGTCGCACATCGTCCTGAGAATGGACAGGGCAGGAGGGCAGAGGCCGTGCGGCGCGGACGGGTACGGCCGCTGCGGAAGGCTCCCCAGGGACCCCGGCCTGCTCAGGGAGCCCAGGAGAACGCGGAACGTGGCCTGGCTGTCGAAGACCTCATCGAAACCGCTTTCGCGGGTCATTCTACCGGACCTCGAAGGCAACGCGGGTGGTGTCGACGGCCCGGTTGTCCGCCGACCATCTGGCCCGGATCCTGGTCTCTTCCGCCTCCAGGAGCGGAGCCAGCTCGGAGACCATTGCGTGCCCGCCGGCAACCAGCGCATCCAGAAGCGCGCTGCACAGCGCGCGCTCCCGGTCCGAGCCCAGGACGCAGCCGTACCCCGGCAGGCCGTCAACTTCGACCTCGCACTGCGTGACGTACGCCTCTCCCAGGAGGAAGACGACGTTTTCCAGCGGATCGACCTGGCGCACCATGACCATGCCGGGACCGGGAGCGCTGAGGATCCTGACGGGCAACCGGTTCACAATGGCCTGGGCGATGTCCCGCACCGCCTGGATTCGGCCTTCCGCGGCAATCTCTGAATGGTCCATCATGGCAGGGACCACGGAACCAGCGCATCATTAGCTTTCGATTAGGGCAGTGTTAAAAATGCGTTTCTTTTGGGATCAGGGCTGGAGCGCCCTGATGGCGTCCGTTCAGCGCCGGCCCAGCATCCCTTCCACAGCACGGATGCCGCTTGCCCAGGCCGCGGTGATGCCGCGGCTTGTGCCGGCCCCGTCCCCGACCATCCAGATGCCGGGCCGGGCCTGAAAGCTTCCATCAATGAAGCGCGGCCGGTTCCCGTACAGCTTGATCTCGGGGTAGTACATGATTGTGGAGGGGTGGAGCACGCCGGGAATGATGGTGTCCAGCAGCTTCATGGATCGCCAGATGGCGCGGAGGATTTTCGACGGCATGGCCAGCGCGATGTCGCCGGGAGTGCAGCCGGAGAGCGTGGCGGAAAAATCGTACAGGTCCTCGTTGAAGGTTTCCTTCTTGGATCGCTTGCCAAGACGGAAATCCCCCACGCGCTGCATGAGCGGCTGGCCGCCCCCCATGAGCATGGCCTGCTGCCCCAGCATCCGGGCAAACTCCTGCCCGCTTGCCAGGGGCTCCGTGAAGCGCACGGTCTTCAGAAGGGCAAAGTTCACCAGGCCGTTGGACTGCCCGCGCTGGGAGAACGCGTGGCCGTTGACGCTGAAATAGGCGCCGCCGTCAGCGGCCTCGTACTTCTCCTTGACGACGAAAGCCCTGCCGCTGTTGGTGCAGAACGTGCGCACCTTCTGGGGAAAGTGAAACTTCGGATCATAGTAGTCCCGGACAATGGGATAGTTGGCCTCCCGCGTTTCCAGGCGGAGCCCGATGTCCACCACGTTGTCGACGTATGGGACGCCCAGGGAGTCCATCAGCTTCTGGAGGAACGCAAAGCCCTTGCGCCCCGGGGCAATCACCAGCTTTTCAAAGCGTATTTCCCTTCGATCCGTCACCAGGACCTGGTCGGGCTCTCGGACATCCAGCGCCTTCTCTCCCAGGGAGAAGGCCGCGCCCGAGCGTTCAAGCTGCTCCTTCATGTCCCTGGCCAGCGCAATGCCGCCGTCCGTGCCGAGGTGGCTCTGCTGGACCTCCAGGAGGGACGCGCCGAGCTTCTGGGCCCGGGTGGCATAGATGCCGAGGTTGTTCCGGGAAAGGATCCGGGGCTGAAGCTTTTCCCGGACACAGACCAGCAGTCTCTCCGCCTCCGGCGCTTCCCAGTATTCCAGAGGGAACCCGATGGGATACGTGAAGTTCATCTTGCAGTCATTGCACAGGCCGCCGGTGCTCAGCGAGGACCTGTCGATGAGCAGAACGGAATCAGCCGGCCTGGCTTCCCGGTAGGCAAACGCCACGCCCAGCCCCGCCGGGCCGGTTCCTACGACGACAAGGTCGAATTTCATGAGAACCAGCCGCCTACCGCGGAAAGAAGCTGCGGCGGGAGGGGCAGGGAGAGGCTGGCGCCTCTGGAGCTTACCTCCACGCCCTTAGCATGGACCGTGACGCCCTGGATCCGGGCGCGCGGGATGAACACGCTGTCAACGCCATACGAATGAAAGGACTCCACCGGGTCCTGTAGGGACACCAGCTCATACGGGGTCACGATCATGAGGTGACCGCGGGGCGCGCGCTTGCGGCCTGAGCGGCGGGGCTCCTCCGAGAACTGGTAGAGGCGCGGAGCGGAGTCATCCAGCGTTGAAAAAGAAGAGTGAAGAAGGAAGTTCCACTTGAAGGGGATGACGGCAGGGGCTGAGGCGCCGTCCTCCTGGTCCGGACATGCCCGGGAGGGGACCGGGAGCCCGGGGCCTGCAAGCGTCTTTCTGAGCGCGGAGAGAATGGGCTCCAGTACCCGGCGGCACACCGTGTTGTACCGGATGGTCAGCCGCCGGGTGGAGGAAATGAAGCTCAGTTTTCCGTACAAGAGGATGTGCACATCATCGATTGCGCAGAGGCTGTCCAGGGGGATGGAGACTTTCAGGCCGGGCTCGGGTTTTTCCGCCCACAAGCCTACCGCCTGGGCTCCAATTCCCAGGACCTGCTGAGGAGTGATGACTTTCCGGCTTCCCTGCCCGATGAGGCGGACGCAGGACGGGATGACCAGGAGCTGTCCAAGGTCGGTCACGGAGCAAGCCTGCCGCAGGCTCTCAAAGGAGCCGGCAGGAAGGTCGTCCGGCGTGGAAGGCACGGAAGGGTGGCCGGCGTAGTAACCGCGGTAATAGAACCCGCCTTCCCGCTCAGTGTACGGCGCTTCCCAAGGCTCCGCCGGATCCCGTGCCTGCCAGAGACGTGAGATCTGTGCGTTCACTTTCTTACCGTCCTTTTTGGCTTTACGGCTCCTGCGCGCCGCGGGCGTTCACGTAGAAAGCGTACAGGGAGGTGTGCGCGGTGATGAAGAGCCGGTTCCGCCGCGGTCCGCCGAACGTGAGGTTGGACACGGTCTCCGGTATGAGGACCTTGCCCAGCGGCGTGCCGTCCGGGGCATAGCAGATGACGCCGTCGGCGCAGCTTGTCCAGACATTCCCTCCCGTGTCGGTCCGAAGACCGTCCGGCACCCCGGGGCTCACGTCCGCAAACAGCTCCCCTCCGGAAAGCCGGCCCGCGGAAACGTGAAAGCGCCTGATGTGGTGAGGGCCGTTCTCCGCGTGGGAGGCTCCCGAGTCTGCGACGTACAGCACGGTCTGGTCCGGGGAAAACGCAAGGCCGTTTGGCTTGTCGAAATCCTCCGCGCCGACGGTGACCTTGCCGGAACCGGGATCAACGCGGTAGACCCGGTTCCGCTCCTGCTCAGGCTCCGCTTTTCCGCCTTCGTAGTCGGAGAGAATCCCATACGGCGGATCAGAGAACCACACAGCCCCGTCCCGGGAGACCACCACGTCATTGGGTGAGTTGAGCCGCCTGCCGTTGAACCGGTCCGCGATGGTGGTGATGGTTCCATCCAGCTCCGTGCGGGTCACGCTCCTGCTCCCGTGCTCGCAGGTCACCAGGCGCCCGGCCAGGTCCCGCGTGTTCCCGTTTGCGTAGCGGGATGGGGAACGGAAGATGGTGACCGGGCCGCCTTCCACCCACCGGAGCATCCGGTTGTTGGGGATGTCGCTGAAAAGAAAGAAGTGGCCGTCGGAGAACCAGACGGGGCCTTCGGCCCACAGCACACCGGAGAACAACTTTTCCAGCTTTGCGTTGGGGAGCGTGAGATCCCGAAACCGCCTGTCGTAGACTTCCCAGTCCGCCATGGCGCCCGCCTGACCGGGATATAGCCGATAAAACCTCTCTTTGCAAGCCCGAAGCCCGGCGTATAGAATGTGCACATCATGGACATGGATGCTCTGGTCTCCAGGTGCCGCAGCTACCGGAGGTTTGACGCCGGGGTTCCGGTGACAATGGCAACGCTGAAGGAACTGGTGTCCCTGGCACGGCGCGTGCCGTCCGCGGCAAACCGCCAGCCCCTGAAGTACGTCCTTTCGTGCTCAGCCCAGATGAACGCCCTGATCTTCCAGACCCTTGCCTGGGCGGCCTACTTCAAGGACTGGCCCGGGCCCGAGCCGCAGGAAAGACCTGCCGCGTACATCGTGGTCCTCCTTGATACGGACATCACACAGTCCGCGGACGTGGACGTAGGGATTGCCGCGCAGACCATCCTCCTGGCGGCCACGGAGCGCGGGCTGGGCGGATGCATGCTGGGCGCCATCATGAAGGACCAGCTTGGGGAAGCGCTGGACCTGCCGCCGCGCCTTGCCATTTCCCTGGTCATTGCCCTGGGCAAGCCCGTGGAGAGCGTTGTCCTGGAAGACCTCCCGGCGGATGGGTCCATCAAGTACCACCGGGACGCCGACGGCGTTCATCACGTGCCCAAGCGGCCGGTGACGGAGCTGATCCAGGCCGTGTACGGCTGACGGGTACGGGGCCTACTTCGGCAGGTCCCTGGTCACCTGGACCTGGTAGAGCTTCTGCGTCCCATCCTCCGCGGTCACGAAAAACCTGATGATGGTCTTCTGCCCCGGGTCAACGTCCACGGGAATGGTGACGTTCTGCGCCTTGGGGATGTCTCCCTGGTTCGCCACCCGGGCAAACGGGCTGGCCGCGTTTGCCGTGATCTGGACGCCCGTTGCGTCGGCAGGCACCTTGAGGGAGAACGTGTCCACCTTGGTGGAGAACGCCGGGGAAAGCGTCCCCGCGGAGGCGGAAAGCGCGGCAAGGTCCACGTTGCGGTCCGGGGCTGACCTGTGGAGAAGGAGCGTATAACGCAGCGTTTCCCCGTTCTGGGCGGTTGCCACGATGTTGAGCCCTTTCATCTCTGGCTCGGTGAAATCCATCTGCGTGCCGGAGGCCTCCCCCGGGAAGACGCGGACGGACGCCGGAGGTGAGGCGCCCGGGTTTGCCGCCTGCGCGGTCTCCAGGCTGACCGACGCGTTCCTGTCCTGCGGGATGGCCCGGATGGTCAGGCGCGTCACGGAAAAGGGGACCTCCGCCATGTAGGCCAGGGTGTCCGGCCTGAACTGCGGCGTAAGCGGAGCGTCGGAAACCACGAGGTCCGACAGGTGGTTGTTGTTGTTTGCCTCCCGCCGGAGAATCTCCAGGTTGTATCTCTGCGTGGTCCCGTCCTGCGCCGTGACGGTGAGAACCAGGGGCAACCGGCCCCCGGACGGGAAGTCCACGCGCACGTTGCCGGCAATGACGCCCCGGGGAAGCGTCTGCGGCACGTTGGACGTCCCCGGAACCAGGAGGCTGACCGTGGCAAACGGGCTCTGCGCCTGGGCATTCAGGACAATCTCCCGCACCTCGAAAGACACGGACGCGGAGTAGGCGAACTTGGTCGGCGCAAACGGCTGCGTGAAAACGGCGTCCGGGATGTACAGGGCGCCCAGCAGGGCGTTCTTGTCCGGCGCTCCCCTCTTGACGATGAACGTGTAGCGCTGGCGCGTGGTCCCGTCCTCAGCAAGGACGATGATGGGGAACGTGGTCTGCTGGCCGGAGGAAAAGTCCACGTCCGCCACGGCCAGGTGACCGGGCGTGGAAGTCCCTCCGATGGTGATGCTCTGCGGGTTGGGGCTCTGGGCAAGAGCGGCAACGCTCACACTCTTGGTCTCAAAGGGAACCTGGATGGTGTACTGGTCCACCACGGGGCTGAACGCCGGCTGCAGGACCGCCCGGGCCGGAAGCGTTACCTGGGAGAGGCGTGCGTTGGTGTCTGCCTCCCGCACCGCCACCCGGTACAGCCACGGCTCCTTCTCCCCCGGGATCTCGATGGAATAGAGCACCGGGGAGGTGAAGTCA
>Ga0335078_10015986_pt1 | contig 11134 bp, 9 predicted proteins | sample Lox_Sample_32_FD_206711 | JGI IMG/M metagenome (GOLD analysis project Ga0335078, IMG submission 206711) | Soil microbial communities from Loxahatchee National Wildlife Refuge, Florida, United States - Lox_Sample_3.2 | ecosystem: Environmental > Terrestrial > Soil > Wetlands | place: USA: Florida...
GTGCTCCCAGCGATAATGGGCCCCAGTTTGCGCCCCAGCGCAAAAGCTGTTCGCGGCTGGGATTGAGAAATGACGCACCAGTCGCCACCATGGCCACGAAAACGAGGACGTTAAGTCCGACAATGATATGGGTGGCAGAAACTTCCGTTTGCCCTGGCCGCATCGCGATCGGGGCAACAGGCAAGGAAGTGCCAGCTCGAGCCATGTTTGGCGCGCCACAGTAAGGACACGACGATCCTCCAGCAAATTCCTGGCCGCAATTAGTACAACGAATCACAGAACTCCTTAAGCTCCAGAATACACGCACTGTCTGGGACGTATCGCACTCATAACGCCACGAATGAAGTAACGGCCTTCGCGGCGATGCGTCTAAGTTGGTAAGTCCGAAATCAGGGAACTTTATTTGGACCGGATTCGTATCTCCAGCATAGGTTGGGGATGGATCTGGGACTGGTCCGTAGATCACAGACATGTGTTCCAGCTAAGGATTAGCATGAACGCGACCTTAGAGGTCATCAGGAAGGAGGCTCCCACCATGGAATATCTCTGCAGAATATGCGGAAAACGCGACGAGGAGCCTCAAAATTGGCGTCTCGTTATCGAACTCACTAAGCCCGGCACGGAAATCAAGAACACGATTTTCATCATCGATCAGTGGGATAAGAATCGTGCGAACGACCCTCATGCGACGTGCTTCTGTTCGGACGAATGCGAATCCAGGTACCTGGCGGATCGCCACCAGCAGCTTGTAGCGTAAGGCGCCCGCGGTAACAGTGCGTGTCAGTGCGTGCGCAACGCTGTCCGAGTTTGCGCGAGGACGTCGTTTCAACTCCAGCACAAATGAAAAGAGGCCGCGATTGCGGCCTTTGTCGTTCTGGGCGACGTTCTAGACTCGCTCAATCTTCACTGACTTCAGCATGACATCTTCGAGCGGCCTGTCCTGGCGGTTGCGGGCCACGGCGGTAATTTTGTCGGCGACGTCCTGCCCCTCAATGACTTCGCCAAAAATCGTGTGATTGCCGGTGAGCCAAGGCGTGGGGGCAACAGTAATGAAAAACTGCGATCCGTTGGTGTTCGGGCCGGCGTTGGCCATTGCCAGCTTGCCCGGCTTGTCAAACTTGTGTGGCGATCCCTTCGTCTCATCCTCAAATTTGTAACCCGGACCACCCATGCCCGTGCCTTCCGGGTCTCCACCTTGAATCATGAAATTGGGAATCACACGATGAAAGATGGTTCCATCGTAGAGGTTCGCCTTGCTCTTTTGGCGCGTGCGAGGATGCGTCCATTCCCGCGTGCCCTCGGCGAGATCGATGAAGTTCTTGACGGTAATTGGTGCGTCGCTCTCGAATAGACGGCAAACAATTGTGCCTTGTGAGGTTACAAACGTCGCATATACGCCGGGTTGACGGGTCATGAAGATCCTTTCCGAGAATGATGGAGTGCGATCTGCGCTTAGGCGAGCCCACGGACGTGCTGGCCCGCTGGGAATCTCTCACTCCTATTGTATGGCTACCCGGGCGTTTATGCGGTTGTCGAACTCGCTGAATTCGCCGCATGAAGAAGGGAAGACCGATGCCAGCATTTAGAATTGAAAGCTCACACTTCGACGATGCCTGCCAATTGGATCTTCTGGATTCTCTTCAACGTGTTTGTGCTGGCGATGCTGGCGCTCGATCTCGGCGTCTTCCATCGCAGCAAGCACGTGGTGGCCTTTCGCGAGGCCATTGGCTGGACCATCGTGTGGATCGCGTTGGCCGGAGCGTTTGCGGTCTTGATCTACTTCTTCGGCCACACGCTGACGGGAAATCACGTACGTCCGAATTCCGAGCTGACGCTGGAGTTCCTCACCGGCTACCTCGTCGAGGAATCGCTGAGTGTCGACAATTTGTTCGTGTTCCTGGTGATTTTCCGCTACTTCGTGGTGCCGCGGAAATACCAGCACGAGGTACTGTTCTGGGGCGTCTTGGGCGCGCTGGTGATGCGCGGAGTCTTCATCCTCGTCGGTATTAAGCTCCTGAATGCATTTTCGTGGCTCATCTACGTATTCGGCGCGATCCTGATCTACAGCGGCATCAAGCTGTTTGGTCAGCAGGAAACCGAGATCGAGCCTGAAAAGAATATCGTTTTGCGGATCTTCCGCAAATTCTTCCGGCTGACGGACAATTACGAGGGCGACAAGTTTTTCGTGGTTCGGCAAGGGATTCGCTATGCGACTCCATTGGCCGTCGTGCTGGTGATGATCGAGACCACGGACCTGCTGTTCGCAACGGACTCCATACCCGCAGTACTTGCTATCACCCGTGAGCCGTTCATCGTCTATACGTCAAATGTGTTTGCGATTTTGGGCCTGCGCTCGCTGTATTTTGCCCTGGCGGGGATGATCGAGGTCTTTCACCTGTTGCACTACGGACTTTCCGTGATCCTGATCTTCATCGGTGTCAAAATGCTGGCGTCGCACTATGTAAAGATTCCGATTGCCATAGCCTTGGGAGCGGTAGCCGGAGTGCTCCTCATTTCCATCGTGTTGTCTTTGATTTTCCCGAAGAAAGCGAAAACCGGCGGAGCAGCGGGCTAACCTGGCTGGCTTACTCGAAGCTCACCGCACCTCCGCGGACGACTGAATGCTTCGCGAACTTGCGATCGTTCCTGATGGGATAGTCAAGCCGATAGTGTGCGCCGCGGCTCTCTTCACGGGCCAGGGCGGAACGCGTTATCAGGATTCCAGCTTGCAGAATATTGGATGCCTCGTGCCCTCTACGATCTGACGCCTTAGGCGCTTTCGATTGCATGCCGGTCAGCTCGTTGAGAGTCTGCCGGAGAGCTTTGCCTTCGCGGACGACGGCGACGTTTTGCCACATGAGCGACTGCACCGTCTGAATGAACTTTTCGACGTCTGGAGAGCTTCCGTTGCGCTGAATCCCAGTTTGCGGAGCGATCGCTGAGGGCGGATGAGAAGATCGCATTTCCTCGCGCATCGCGCGCGCCGCGCGGGCGCCGTAGACCAGTCCTTCGAGAAGGGAATTGCTGGCCAGCCGGTTTGCACCGTGCACGCCGGTGCATGCTACCTCCCCGGCGGCATAGAGTCCCGGAATCGACGCTCGACCATCCAGATCGGTGCGCACGCCACCCATGGCGTAGTGTGCAGCAGGACGTATAGGTACAAGTTCCTCGGCGATATCGATGTTGTACTGCATGCACGTTGCATAAATCGTTGGGAAGCGCTTGCGAACCTTGTCAGGGTTCAAATGCGTCAGGTCGAGATAAACTGCTGCATCAGGCCGCTTGACGACTTCCAGTTCGTGCGCGATGGCACGCGCGACGACGTCTCTGGGAGCGAGTTCGCCCATCTCGTGATACTTATGCATGAACCGCTGCAACTCGGCGTTGCGAAGATAAGCGCCCTCGCCGCGCAGCGCCTCCGACAGCAAAAAGCGAGGTGCTCCCTTCAGGAAGAGAGCTGTCGGATGGAACTGTACAAACTCCATGTCGCTGATCTCGGCGCCCGCGCGAAACGCCATGGCCACGCCGTCTCCGGTGGCGACCGCCGGATTTGTCGTGTCGCTGTAGACCTGTCCGAGACCGCCGGTTGCAAGTAAGACCGAGCTGGCGCGAATCTCACGCACTCGTCCAGTGTTGTCGAGGACCCGCACTCCGACGACTCGGCCATCTCGCAAGACCAGCTCGGTAGTGAACTCGAATTCGCGAAAGACGATAGGTTTCAGCGCCTGGGCTTTGAGGTAAAGTGCACGCCCGATTTCCCGGCCGGTGGAGTCCCCATGGGCATGCAACACGCGACTGCGGCTGTGGGCTCCTTCGCGAGTAAAGGCAATCTTAGTGCCAGCGCGATCGAATTCTGTTCCCCACTCGATCAGCTCCTCGATGCGAGTTGGACCCTCCTCGACCAGAATCCTCGCCGCATCGGCGTTGCACAACCCATCGCCTGCCTTGAGCGTGTCATCCAGATGCAGGCTGACCTCATCGTCGTCACTGAGCGCAGCGGCGATGCCGCCTTGCGCATACTGCGTGTTCGACTCAGTGACCTCTCGTTTGGCCAGGCACAAAACGCGGCCTGCCGAGGCCAGCTCCACCGAGGCCCGCAGGCCCGCAATTCCCGAGCCCACTACGACGAAATCGGTTTCGCTGGGGAGGTCGTTCATCGGAGCGCGCGTACCACTGTCGAAGACTTCGGAGTTTACTTCTCCAATGCTGATGGTACCACGCACGAGGGGCGTGGGATGCGCGGAAACAGCGTCGATCCTCGCATTGGGGATAACACTGTTACAAGGTAATCGTGTTGCACGACCGAGCTTCCGTTACACTAGAGGATTGACTCGCATCCCTGTCCGAACCGCATCACGATCGTATGACGTGCTGGTTGAGCGCGGACTGTTGCGCGCGGCCGCAGAGGTGTTTCGGTCAATCATCCCCTCGCAGTCGAAGACCTTTGTTCTATCGTCGGAATCAATCTTGAAGCTGTGGGGAAGCTCGCTGCTCGACTCTCTCGGCAACGCCGGACGGGCAGTGGAAGTTGTCGAAATTCCCGACGGAGAAGGCGCCAAGAAATTTACATCCGTCGAGAAGCTCACCACGAAGATGGTAAAGCTGGGAGGCGACCGGCGATCCGTTGTGGTCGCTCTCGGCGGAGGTGTAGTTGGCGATGTCGGTGGATTCGCCGCTTCGATCTTCATGCGGGGAATTCCGGTGATCCAGGTTCCGACAACTCTGGTGGCGCAGGTCGACTCGGCTCTCGGGGGAAAGACCGGCGTCAATCTGTCCGCCGGCAAGAACCTGATCGGAACATTCCATCAACCACTGGCTGTACTGGCTGATCCTGACGTGCTCGCCACGCTGCCCGAACGCGAATACCGCTCCGGGCTATTCGAGGCGATGAAGTATGGCGTGATCCGCAATCCCGAGATCTTCGAACTGATGGAATCGCAGCGCGAAGCGTTGTTACAGCGAGAGGGCGACGTGCTCGAGCGCCTGATCGTGGAGTGTGTGCGAGTCAAAGCGGATGTCGTAAGCGCCGACGAGCGCGAGGGTGGTGAGCGCAGAATTCTGAACTTCGGGCACACTGTGGGCCACGCACTGGAATCAGCGACGAATTATAAGCAGTTCCTTCACGGCGAAGCAGTAGGGTGGGGAATGATAGCGGCTGCCGTCATTGGTCACGAAATGCAGATTACCGATCCGGCGTTAGCGGCCCGCATTATCTCGCTCGTTCTCGCCTACGGCAATCTGCCGGTCGTGAGCCCGATCGGCAAGCGTGTCCTTCGACTGCTACACTCCGACAAGAAAACGATAGGCGGCGTGCCGCACTTCGTCCTCGCATCAAAGCTAGGTACGGTCGAGGTTGTGAATACCGTGCAGCCGAGCGCGGTCTTGGCCGCCGTCAGAGAAATAACCAGACTCTCCCAATCGCAATGAGCGAGCAAAGCCAAAGAAAACCAGGCGCCGGCGTCTCGGAGGATCGGATCGTGGGCGCGGCTCCCATCGGCGCCAACGACGAAGCTTCGGCGGCATCCGCGGTTCGCGAGATGTTCAGTTCGATCGCTCCACGGTACGACCTTTTGAATCACGTGCTTTCGATGAACGTCGACCGCATGTGGTGGAACCGGACCGCGAAGACGTTCGACCGGACTCTGTCACGGCCGAATGTCCGTGTGCTCGATCTCTGCTGCGGCACCGGCGATATGACTTTCGCGCTGCACAAGCGCATGAAGGGCGACTCGGGCAAGCTGGTTGGAGCCGACTTCTCGCATGCGATGCTGGTCTTGGCCACCGAAAAAACTCATAACCGGCAAGTTCGTTGGGTTGAGGCTGACGCCCTCAGGCTGCCCTTCAGCTCGAATCAATTCGATCTGGTAACCGCTGCTTTCGGTTTCCGCAATCTGGCGAACTACGATCACGGACTGACCGAAATCTATCGTGTGCTGAACGACGGTGGCGAAGTTGGAATTCTCGATTTCGGTGAACCCCGAGGGCTGATTGGCTCAGTTTATCGCCTGTACTTTCGTCGCGTTCTACCAGCGATCGGCACGCTGATTTCGGGTGTGCGTGGCCCATACGCGTATCTGCCGAAGTCAGTTCAGCGATTTCCTTCCCCTGAGGAGATGCTCGACCGCATGCACGCTGCCGGATTTCGCGAGGTCTCGTGGAGTCCGTACACTTTCGCAATTGCGGGTCTCTACCGAGGGAAGAAATAGTAAGTCATTACGATCGGACAAAGCTGTCCCGCAAGGCATCCTCGAGCGAGTAATGCATGATGTGCGGATAATCTGCCCCGAGAAACTGCTGTAGACGGGTCGTATCCATGGTGTACGACCCGATCATGTAAGGCAGCGCTTCCGGCGGAATGGAGGAGATCCCCCATTTCCACAGCAGGCGCAGAATGAGCCGGCAGGCAGCCCGAGTCGGGACGCGTTGTATTGTCGCGTGCGCTATCTCGGCGCAGGTCTGGATTGAGATGGGCTCGCCCGGGGCTGCAACGTTCAGGATCGTAACCGGCGGATCGCTGTGTGGTCGCTGCAGCAGATACACCAACAGACGAGCCACGTCATCGACGTGCACAAACTGAAATCGCTGCTCGGGATACTTTTTCCCACGGGGAAGCATGAGCGGCAAGCGCTTTCCTTCTGCGCGCATCCGGGCTGCGCGTGGGCTCCTGCCCAAGGGAGTTCCGCGCAGCGCGCCGACCAGATAGTTCTGCATGCTGGCGCCGGTAAAGATGTGCGGTCGCAAGATGTAAGTGCGGCAATCCCCCAGGCTCTCGGCGCGATACCGCACAACCTCGTCGCTCTCACGCTTGTGAATGGCGTAAGGAAGCGTGTGCGCGCGCAGCGGAAAGTCTTCCTTCACTGGGCCAGGAGTCTCAGGTCCGTAAGCCGAAACGCTGCTGGGGAAAATAAACTGCCGAATCTGACCGCCGGTACGATTAACGACGCTGATCGCCTCCATGACGCGCGCAGTGCCTGCGACGTTAATCTGCCACATCCGCTCCACGTCGATTACTCCCGTCCGCACAGGATCGATCACGAAGGCCAGATGTATGACAGATCGAGCGCTGGTCTGGCGAAGCAATTGTGTCAGTTCGCGGCACGACGATTCATGACCAAGATTCAAGGGGTGAAACTCGACCGGGTGGGTAAAATCAGCGGGGCGCAGATCCACCCCGACCACGTGGAATTCCGACAACATGGGCAAAAGCCGCGTCCCCAGGTTGCCGGAGATTCCCGTGACCAACACCGTCGAATTGGCTTGTGTCATGGGTCTATTTGGGAGGGTTGCTCGCCTGCGGCTCACCGGCTGGAGCTGAACCCGGGCGGCCACCAGGCATTGCACCGCCAGGTACCGGCGCAGGCCCAAAGTAGGTCTCGTTCAGAACCGGTGTTGCTGATTTGCCGATCTCGTCGAGCTTGTCTTGCAGCTGACGCTGCTGGAGCGTTTTGAGAATGGAATCCCGAACGTCACTGACAGGGATATCTCGGATCGACACGACCTTGTAGATGTAGTAGGCGGCCGGATCGCTGAAAACCTGCGAAATCTCCCCGGCTTTGAGTTGGAACACCGCTTCCTGGTTGAGCGGTAAGCTTCCCGGCTGTCGATTGCCCAGCGCTACATCCGGCGATCCCGACCCGGTAACACCCGCCAACTCGTAAGCCGATTGCTGCAGCTTGGCGGGATCCTGGCCGGCAGTCCATTGCTGGCGAATCTTCTCCGCCCCGGCGGCCTGCTCAGCGTCGCTTGGTGCCGGCTTTTCGGGCGTGCCCGGGTTGTGTGGGACGATGATCCTCTGCAGATTCGCCTCCTTGTACTTGGCGGCGTTCTGCTTGTAATACTCCTCAATCTGTTGGTCGCTGGGGTGTGCGTATTCCTCGGAATAATGACGCTTCAGGGCTTCGGCCAACACCTGGTTGGTTACAAACTGCAGGATTTGCTGAACCTCAGGACTATTTTCCAGATTCAGTGCGCGGGCAGCGTCCGCGTAGATCAAAAGCCTGCCGTAGTTGCCGGCAAAGGCACGCTTCGAGTCCCAGCTCATGCCGGGTTGTAGAGCGTTGATGAGCTTCTCGAACTGGGCCTTGTTGATTTCTTTGACGCAGTCCTTGGCAGGCGTAAGACTCGCCACTGGCATGCAGCCGTCCTTCAGGGTAATGACGGCCTGATCCATCCCGACTGCGTCAGGATTGCCTTTGGGCGCACCGGTGTCGCCTCGTGCGGCAGCCAGCGAGGCTTGTTTTTCCGGGCCATGTAAGCGGGGGACAGGTGCCCCCGGATTGCCTGTCTGGGCAAGTGCAGATCCGACCAGAACACACAAGAAGACGATAACAACCACTGACTGACGCTGCATGAAGGGTAGTCCTCCGGGATTGTGACGCCTGAGGCGGCGCGGAAGTTAGAGAAATCGTATCATAGTATGCCCTGCGGGACTCCCGCTAGAGCCTTACAACCGTGCTGATTCAATGATGACCCAGGAACTCGACAACCGCCAGCGACAGACGGAAAAGCAGTCAGTGGCTCTAAACTCCATCTATGCTGCGGTGGCGATTACAGCTCTCAAAGTGGTCGTCGGTATCAGCACGGGGAGCCTGGGAATCCTGTCGGAGGCCGCGCACTCCGGCCTCGACCTGGTGGCTGCCGCAGTCACCTATTTCTCGGTCCGCGTATCCGACAGGCCACCCGATGCCGATCACCAGTACGGACATGGCAAGGTAGAAAACTTCTCCGCCTTCATTGAGACCGCCCTGCTGCTGGCCACCTGTGTTTGGATCGTCTATGAAGCCGTAAAGCGTCTGTTCTTTCACGCGGTCGAAATCGAACCGAGCGTCTGGGCCTTCGCAGTCATGGGGGCCTCAATCCTGGTGGATCTATGGCGCTCCCGCCGTCTGCGTCGAGTTGCTCATAAATACGATAGCCAGGCATTGCAGGCTGATGCGCTCCACTTCAGCACCGACATCTGGTCCAGCTCGGTAGTGATTCTCGGGTTGGCGCTGGTACTGGCAGGCCGTACCTACGGCGTTCCCTGGCTTGCCAAAGCCGACCCGATCGCCGCGCTTATTGTGGCGTGCATTGTGGTCTATGTGAGCTGGCGTCTGGCACGCCAGACAGTCGATGCGTTACTGGACGCAGCGCCCGCAGGAATTCGTGTCGGGATCATCAGCCAGGTGTCACGTCTCGATGGCGTGCTGGCCGTCGACCGTGTGCGCATAAGGCGAGGCGGAGATAAATACTTCGCCGACATCTCAGTCGCGATGCCGCGAAACGTGACCTTCCAGAAATCCGAACAAGTGGCGAACGATGCCGCCTCCGTGGTTCGCAACCTTCTGCCCGGAGCCGATGTTGTGGTCAACGCGACGGCACGAGCCAGCCACAGCGAGAGCCTGTTTGACCGCATTCGTGCCGTGGCCACGCGCAACAATCTCAATGTTCACGACATCAGCGTGCAGGATGTGAACGGCGAATTGCATGTCGAGCAGCACGTCGAGTTGGACGAGAAGATGCAGCTCAAAGACGCACATGATCGCGTTACCCGGCTGGAAAGTGAGATGCGCGAGGAGATCCCGGAAATAGCCAGCATACTGACACACATTGAAAGCGAGCCCGCCACCGTCGAAACCAGCGACGGGCCTGTCGAAGCGGCCACTCTCGAGCGTCACATCCAGATGGTCAGCCAAAGCTTTCCCGAGGTCATCGACACGCACGATTTAATGTTCAAGCGCGTAGCCGGACGGCTCTACTTATCGCTGCATTGCACGCTGAAAGACGACCTTCCCCTCTCCCGGGTACACGATATCCAGACCGCTATGGAGGGTAAATTCCGGCAGGAAGTCCCGTCGCTGTTTCGCGTCCTGATTCATCCCGAACCGCAGACGGACAATCGCCGCTAGTCGTCAGCAGTCAGAACAACTTGCGCAGGTCACGCCGCAGAATCTTTCCCGATGGTGTTCGGGGAATGCTTTGCACAAAATGAATTTCACGCGGCATCTTGTAATGGGTAAGACGTTCCCTCACGAATTCGCAAAGACTGGTCGAAGTCTCCGCGGTTTCGAGGAAGCTCTCGCGCAAGACCACAAAGGCGCAGGGAATCTCCTCGCTGTCGTTATCCACGCGCGACACGACGCCGCAGTCGCGCACCGCCGGGTGTTCGAGGAGCACACCTTCGACCTCGGCCGGGGCAATCGAGAACCCTTTATACTTCATCATCTCTTTGCGGCGATCGACGACGTAGTACAGGCCCTGCTCGTCGACACGCACTACATCGCCTGACCAGTACCATCCATCGCGCAATACCGCGTCCGTTGCCTCGGGCGATTTCCAATACCCCAGCATGATCTGCGGACCGCGCATCACCAACTCGCCCAGCTCGCCACGAGGCACTTCATTGCAATTCTCGTCCAGCACCTTGCAGTCTGTAAGGGCCACCGGCCCGCCAATCGAGTCGGCACGGTAAAACGCCGGGTCGAGGTATCCCATGTGTGTAACCGGCGAAGCCTCCGTCATTCCATAACCTTGTCGTATCGGAATCCCGGTAGATTCCATAAAACGCCGGGCAAGTTCGGAACCAAGGGGCGCAGCCCCGCATTTGGCCCAGCGCATGCGATGCTCGCGCGGAAACCTCCCCTGCTCGGCCGCATGGCAGTACGCCAGAAGGGCAGGCGGCACGCAGAGGTTTACCGTTACGCCTTCCTCCGTCGCAATGCGCAGTGATGCTTCGCAATCGAATCGTGGCATAAACACCACCGTTCCGCCGCCCATAAGGCCGACATTGAGCCCAACTGTCAGCCCGTAGATGTGATACATGGGCAGAAAGCAGAGAATGGTGTCGTTCTCCCCAATGCAACCGGCCTCCCCCGATGTCAGCGTCTGGTAGACGTTCGTTACGATGTTGTAGTGAGAAAGCATGACGCCCTTTGGCAGACCCGTCGTGCCGCTGGAGAAGGGCAGAGTCGCGACTGTCAAGCGCGGATCGCGCTCGGGCGCTGGAAGGACCGCCGTGCCGGAATACGAATACAGATTGCTCAGTGGTTCGGCCCCAGTACAGTTTGCATCGCGTACGGCGTAGACCTTCTTCAGCGCAGGCAATTCCGACAGGTTGATGTCCCGAAGCAGCGGCCCATCGCTTACCAATGCCACT
>Ga0335078_10015987_pt1 | contig 11134 bp, 11 predicted proteins | sample Lox_Sample_32_FD_206711 | JGI IMG/M metagenome (GOLD analysis project Ga0335078, IMG submission 206711) | Soil microbial communities from Loxahatchee National Wildlife Refuge, Florida, United States - Lox_Sample_3.2 | ecosystem: Environmental > Terrestrial > Soil > Wetlands | place: USA...
GCGGCAATAGGTCTGATAGGACGCGTCGTTGCCGCTGCCTTGCGTATAGAGCGTGGTCGCGTCGATCGATGCGGCCGGAAAGCCGACGCCGAACTGCGCGTTGGTGAGAAAATCCTCAATGCACAGCGCGGGGTCGGCATCGAGGAAGCCGCTTGACGGAGTGATACCGTTCCAATAGCCCGTGGCGATGTTCGAATAAACGCCGGCAACATAAGAGCTGTACGAGGTCTGTCCATAGCCGCTGCCATAGCGGAGCCCCTGCATCTCGAAGTTATGATTGTCGAGCATGGCGGTGTCGCCGAGCTGATAGTGCGACACACAGACGTAAGCGGTGCCCTCATAGCCAAGCGCCTGCGATGGATAATTGGTGGCGACGTAGCTCCACGGCGACTGCGGATCGGTTCCGGTGAATAGCGTCAGGCCAAGCGACGCCAGCGAATAGTTCGACTGGCCCTTGGAGACGGTGCTAATGCCGGCGATCGGCCCCTCGCACAGCGCGAGGATGACCGAAGCGCTATAGGTCGTCTCAGAGCTGCTGCCGTACTTGCCGCCGCCACTACTGCCGCCGCCCTTGCCGCCGCCGCTGCCGTAGTTGGTGGCGAAGTCGTTGTACCAGATGACGTTCGGCGCAAGCTTTGACATGCCCCAGATGACAGGGATCGGCAGCGTGTTGACCGCCGTCTGGATTTGCAACCCGGTATAGTCCGGCGTGGTCGCCGTCTGGCTGGCGCCGAACAGGTTTTTCAGGAAGCTCATCGCGCGGCCCAATAGCTGAAAAATCGGGGTTTGCGCGCAGGCTCGGCCATTTCGGCGTTGCGCCTGACCTCCTCCTCGACGACGCAGCGCGCCCGCACATAGGCGTGCACGATCGTCAGCGGCTTGGCGATGGCGACCACGCCGCCGTGCGAGTAGGTCCGGCCGATGCGAAACACCATGACATCACCCGGCTTCGGCTCCTTTACTTCCGCACAGCGATCGAAAGTGAAGCCGAGATACCTTTCCTCGCCGCGATGCAGATGCCAGTCGAATGGGTACGGTCGCGGATCGAACGGCGCCACAAGGCCGGTATCGACGAAGACGCGCACCAGCAGCATGCCGCAATCGACGCCAACGCCTTTGATGTCGGCGCAATTGTGATAAGGCGAACCGATCCAGGATCGGGCTTCTGCCACGACCATTGCACGTTGCAGGGCTTCGGCAGCGGCGCCATCAGATGTGCCACGACGGACGACTGCCGACGAAGCGGACGCGTGCGACGTCGCTTGCGCGTTCTCCGTCATCGATCCTCTGTCCTAAGTCGCCCGTTAAATCGCCATCTGGGGCGGCGGCACGTAGGGGAAGCCGCGGAAATTGGCCAGATTGTTGAATTTGCTCTGACACGTGCCGGGCGTGTGATCGCAACCGAAGTAAACCGTGAAGCCATCACCGGTGGCCGGCACACTTTCCAGCGGATGGAGCAGTGCCATCGACGTGCCACCAACGGCGGATCCCACCGTTGCAGTCACGCCGGCATTGACGCCGGACGTAAACGTGATCGAACCCTGCTGAAAGTTCGTGCTGGCGCCGGACCAATTGATGACCGAGGCCGTCGAACCGGCACCCACCGCACCGCTGGTTCCAAACGCATTCTTCACCAAGGTGCAGCCGGAATCATAGAGTGCATGCAGGCAGGTCGGCTGATAGACGTTGCGCGGAAAGTCGACGTCGAGCAGCATCAGGTCCGAATTGACCGTAAGCTTCGCCGACGTGCGGCCGATCGACTCGATGACGCCGAGACGGCCCTTGAACAAGGTCACGGCGCCGATCGCGGTGCCGCCGATCTTGTCGGAGAAGAAAATACGGCTGCGCTCGATCTGACAAAAATCGAACGACCCGTCGCGCAAAGCCTGCAACACCGGCGCGCCGGACGTGATCGTGTCCGTCGAGCGCGCCTTGATCGTAATCTGCTGCTGGTCGACTTCGAGCCCGATCGAGGCCTTGTATTTGAGGCCATCGATCAGAATGGAATTCCCGAGATAGGTGTTGCCATTGTAGGCGAAGGTCACGTCCGAATTGTTGTAGCAAAGCACCAGGCCGGCGGCGAGCGTGAAGGTGAACGCGTCCACCATGATGAGCTGCACGTCCGGGTTGGCGCGCGCATTGTTGAGATAAGCGATGAGCGCGGCGGAGGCGGACTTCATTCGTTTGCGCGGCTTGCGGGTGCCGCCCTCCAACCAACCAACTCGCCGCGCAAGGGCGCATGTTCGCTGTTCATCGCCGTCACCCGCCGAGTCAACTCTTGACGCTGCGGAATTTCATGCTTTCGAGCTTCCACAAGTTCGACATGAACTCCTCAAAATCCATCTGATCGTCGAGGAAGCGGCAGTTGAAGGCGTAGGAAAAGTCGGCCGACACGACGGCCCCGAAGCCTGGTGCTGAGCTAAAGGCCAGGGTGTTCGGCGCTGTGAACGTATGACCGCTCGATTGCGGCGTACCGTCCAGATACACGGCGACGATACCGGTCACCCAGCCGACAGGCTCCAGAAAACCACCGAGCGAGCGCATCATCGTGAACGAGGTCGTTGCGCCGTCTCCGGTCGCAAACGCCTGGGCGGTTACCGAATTGTCATCCGGATCGGTGTAGAGAAAAGTGCCGAATTGACCCTGCAATTGCAGGAAAAAGCCCATCAACGATTGCAGCGATGATGCGCCAAGTCCGGCAGATGCTGCCGTGGGCGAAGAGAGCGACGTGAGTCCGCCATAGGCCGCTTCGAACTCGTAGAGCGGATAGCTCATCAACGCCACGCGCACCTCGCGGCCGGATACGTGCGCGGCGACGCGCGTGGAAAAGCCCGGCTTCTTGTGCCGCGACCAGGATAGACCGGGTAGAATTGGCAGCGAAGGTGGCGTGGTCATGCAGCATTCACCTTGTCACCGCGACGATCATTTCGCGGGTCTATTCTTGACGCTTGTAAGGCACTAGCATACACGAGGAGCCGTGATCCGGTCGTTCAGAGAGAGAGCTCTGGAGCGGTTTTTCGCGACCGGCGATGGACGCCGGCTCAGCGTGCAGAACACGAAGCGCATAGCCAATATCCTACGTGCACTTGATGATGCATCACGACCGGAGGACATGAACTTGCCCGGATTCCGTTTTCACGCACTCGTCGGTCGCAACAGAGGTCGCTATGCGGTCAATGCCAGCGGAAATTGGCGAATTACTTTTGGCTGGGCCCGAGGCGACGCCGTTGACGTCGATCTGGAGGATTATCACAGAGGAATGGTTCGAATGCCCAAGGGAATTCCTAACCAGCGAGTCTCTAACCAACGGCTCCCTCACCGCGGGTTGCCGCCCATGCATCCGGGCGCGCTCCTGCGCGACGAAATTTTGCCGGCGCTCGGCCGTCCCAAGACAGAGATCGCTCGGCTGCTCGGTATTTCGCGTCAAACGCTGTATGACATTCTTGATGAAAGGCAGCCGGTGAGCCCGATGATGGCGCTACGACTCGGAAAGCTGTGCGGAAACGGTCCCGATCTTTGGTTGAATCTGCAGAAGCGCTATGATCTGCAAAGCGCAGAACGTCGGCTCGGGGAAAAAATTAAAGCGATTCCGACGTTGCAGGTAGCATGACGCCTGCAGCACAACGCACCCATACGGTCATGGAAGTTTCGCTGCGCCTGGCTTCGAAGGCCAGAGAATATTGGCATGACGTGCGCTTCGTCGCCGGTACGAAGAGGAGTCGTTTCATTATATCCGCACCGTTTTGAGCCGCAGCGATCGCAACGCATAAAGCCGCGACAAGAATTCCTCCGCGTCCGCGCTATCGTCGTCGAAGCGGCAGAGGAAGAACCAATGGAAATCGCCCGCGGCCGCAACGCCCGGCGCCGGTGCCGTCGTGAACGTCACCGAGAGCGAAAGCACCACGGTGTTCACCGTATAGCCGCTCGATTGCAGGACGCCGTCCAAATAGATGTTGGGCGAACTGCCGACGTTGGCCGGCGACAGTGACACGCCGCCGATCGGCACATCGAAAGCGAATACGGTCGTAGAACCGTCGCCTGTCCCGATCGTTTGTGCGAACACGGGCGACAATTCGGGCGGTTCGAAATAGAACGGCGCGTTTTCGCCGCGGCACTGTTCGAAGAAGCCGACGATGGTTTGCAATTCGGCCTGAGGCGCCGTCATTCGCAGGACATCGAAATTCAGCTCGATCTTCCATAGCGGCGTTGCATATTTGGCGGCGCGCAGCTCCTTTCCCGAAACGTGCAGCGCCGTGGCGGTCGAGAAAATCGGCGAGATATTCACCGACCAGCCGAGCATGGCGAACGACGGGAACGTTGCATACGGTCCCGGCGCCGGCGCATCGCTGGGCACGAGCGGCGTCAAGAACGGTCCTTTGCCGCCAACCCAATTCCCGGCCGGCCAATCGCCGGCGTCGCCCCACACCCCGCTCAATTGCGGAAAGACCGGAAACGGCCGCGCGTCCCAGTTCCACGCCGCCATGAACGCGGTCTGGATCATCGGCACGCCGGCGGCGGAGGTTTCGTTGTTGCCGTCGGTCACCCAATATTCGTAGACCGCCCGCAGCGCCAACAGCTGCAACTCATCGTCGCGGCGCGGCCAAAACTGCCCGACGGCACTTTGGCTTGCATCCCAGATCGACCAGAAGGGCGTCGCGCTTTCGACCGAGGCCGGAGAGTAGAAGACGTTCGGCTGATTGGTGCCTCTATCGCAGGCCGGGAAGCCATATTCGGCAAACGCAATCGATTTCGATTGCGGCACCCATTTCGTGTACGGACCGTGCGGCGACCAGCCGCTGCCGTCGCCGGTATCGTAGATCGCCTGATGCGAATTATTCCACCACCAGCGCAGCTGTTTGTTCGCAAGCAATTGCTGGTTCGGATCGTACGGGTTGCGCGTTTGCGCCAGCCGGTCGCCCTGCGGCAGCGACACCCGCAGATTGGTGCCGTCGGGATCGAGGCCAATGCCGAGATTGGTGCTGTCGTCATAGAACCAGTTGAATTTTTCGCCGCCTTCGATGTTCGCTTTCAGATAGGGAATGCTGTAGATCGTCGGCTGGCCGCTTAAGCCGAGACCGTTGAACGTCGCCGGCGACGGCGGCCAGGATCCGCTCGGTACGGGGTTGAGCCAATTCTGCGCGTCGAGGCCGCCATCGCCTGTGGTCCAATCCGAAAGCGGCAGATAATTGTCGAAGCAAACAAGATCGATGTTGTCGTGGCCGTAGAGTTGGTCGAGATGCGGCCATTGGCCGTTCTCGCCCTGGTGCTGATAGCCCATCCACACCGACCAATCAGCCGAATAGGAAATGAGGTTGTGCAGGTTCGTCGTATCTTTTGTCAGGCCGGCAGCGTCGAACACGCCGCGGACATCGTCGGCAAGCTGCATCAGGCCGGCGACGAACGGATAGTCCCAGGTGACCTTGCCGTCGCTGCCGGTGGCGCCGGCCTGCGTCCAGGCCGGACCGCGGACCGTCTCCAGGCCGCGGAATTCAGAGCCGAGCAGAAACAGATCGACGCCGCCGGCGACCACGCACAGATTGGCATAATGCAGGATCATGCGGCGGTACGTGTAATCAGTGGGCGAGCCCCCATAGGTGACTGTCAGATCGGTCATGTTGCGGGTGAATTGCGATGTCGCCGCCGGGCCCAGGAAATTGTCGATTGCCGCCGTCGCCACGCTTGAAATGTCTGTACCGTTATAGGTGATGCGGCCGCGCCAAGGCTCGCCACTCACCGTCATCAGGATGAACGGGTAGAACACCACGCGCATACCGCGCGATTTCAAATCGCCGATGCAACGGACAATCGACGGATCGGAAGGCGTGCCGCCATAGATAAAGGTGCCGCCGCTCTGCGGGATCGGAATGAGCCCCGGCGACGATTGCGTGAGGCTTGAGCAACGCCAAATGTCGGAAGCGCCGGAGGCCTGGTGGAACGTGCCATCGATGTAGGTGGTCGACGGATAGATCTGACAGGCCGTCACATCGGTGGCACTGCCGAACCAAGAGACGACAAGCGCGACCGTGGTGCAGCCGGGAAATTCCGCCTGCAGATCGTCCATCGCGATCGAATAGTCCGTGACACTGCCGGTGCCCGCGTTCGGCCCGCCGTTGGCATAGCGATTGATCGAGGTGGACGCGGCTTCAGTGACGCGCTGGCCGAGATAAGGGATTGTGTCGTAGGTGTATTCGCCAGTCGACGGCAGGAGATTGACACCGAGAAGGTAGGACATACTTTTAGCTTCTCCTCCCCTGCGTCCGAATCCCTGACGCGCTCGCCCCGCAGCGAGCGTTCAGGCGTGGGCTATGGCCGCGCTCCCCGCAGCCCCAAATGCGCGCCGCGCTTCACGGCATCGTTGATCGCGCGCAGCATGTGGCTTGAATTATCATTGAAGAAACGCCTGACGCTCTGCGCATCGAGGGCCGAGACGTTGATGCTCACCGGCGCATGCACCTGCGCCCTCAGCCCGGCGCCGGAAAACGGGCCGGAGCCGCGCGCCGGCGGAATGATGGTTTCGCCGGGATGAATCAACGCGAGCCCGCCGCGCACCACGTAATCGGTGCCGACGTCGAAGATCGCCGCCGCCGAAACGCTGGCTTGCGCCGCTGCGGCGGGCCCCGCCGCCGCCGGACCCATGGTCGGCGCCAGGAAAGCGAACACGCCGGCAAACGTTTGCGCGGCGTCGCTCATGATCGCTTTGATCGCGTTTGCGGCGTTGGCCAGCAGGCCGGCATTCGCCGCGCCCTGCTCGGCGGCCGCGCGTGCCGCTGCCCCGGTCGTCGCCGCCGTGGTTTGTGCCAACTGCGCTGCGGTCCACTTGACCACCATGGTCTCGCACATCTCGATAAACTGAATGACCAGATCGCCTAGAATTTTCTTGGACGCCTGCGACCAGCTCGTGGTGCCGGCGAGGAGCCCGCGCAGCTGCGAATTAAAGGCAGTCTCGATCGAGCCGAGCGCCGAGCTCCACATCTTTTGCTGCGCGGCGATCGCCTGCTCGTCGAGGCGGAGCATATCGGCGCGGTGCTTCGCCTCAAGCTCGGCGATACGATCGATCGCCTTTTGTCGCTGCGAGACCGTCAAGCCAGCGATTTCCGCCTTGCGCTCCAGCAACGCCAACTCAGCTTCGTATTCTTGCCGCGTTTCCGCTTCGAGAAGCGCAAACTTCTGCTGCTGCGTGATCTGAAACTGGCTTGCCTCCGCATTGAGTAGAATTTTCTGCTCGGCAAGTTGCTGATGCAGAATTTTGACCGGCCCCGTCAGATCGCTCACAGCGTTGCGCATCCGCTCGATGCCGGCGAGCGCCTCGTCGGTCGATGCAGAAAAGCGGATCTCGACCTGATTGTCGTTTGCCATGGCGCAGAATCCTCAGCATTCACTTGATCGTGCCGCCCCGGAACATCGCCAGCAGCTCGTGATAATTTTTCGACGGGCGCGGCTTCGGCCGATAGCCGAAAGAGGCGGCCAGCAGCCGACGCAGCGGCGGGCACTCCGCCCAGGCCCGCTGCAGCGCTTCGAGAAACGGAACGTCGACTTGGTCGAGAACCTGATCGCGTGTCCAATTCAACTCGATCACAAGCTCGGCGACGAGCGCGCGCCAGTCGACGGCGTCGAAACGCTTGTCGCCCGAGCCGGGATCCCCATCGCGCTCGCGCGATGGGGCTCCGTTTCCCCCAGGCCGGCGTCCGCCTTTGCTGAAGCTTCGGCGGACAGGTCGACCTTTCTGCCGCCGGCCTGCTCAATCACCGCCGGCAGCGCGGCGACCAATTCGCCGAGCGAGATCGGCAGATCGAAGAATTCATCGCGAGTCAGCTCCGGGTGGGCGCGGCGCAAACCGTGCCACAAGACTTCGGCCAGCGGCAGCAGCCGCTCGCCGCTCATGTTCTCGGGCGTAATCCCGGACAGTTTAGGGACATGATCGGCGATAGCGAGGATCTGCCGCAGCGGCAGCGGCGCTATATAAAAGTCACGACCGGCCAACCGCACCGTGCGCGCGGTCGCCAGGTCAATGGAATCGTCACGTTCGAGGCTCACGCCGTTGCTCCCTATTCGCTTAGGCTGATGCTGCCGATATTGTTCGACGCGTCGGCGATCGCCTGAAAATCGAACTCAGCGACGGTGAACTTCTGATTGGAGAACGGCAGCGATAGTTTCGGCGATACGCAGGCGTTGAGCTTGATCACGAGATCCTTGCTGGTGCCGAAGTAATTGAATGTCTCCTTCAGCGACACCTCGAACATCGGCAGCGGGCCGGTGAGCTGATTGGCGAGGTTGATCTTGCTGCCGGACGCGAGCGTATAGCTGTAATAGATCAGCACCGCGGCGCCGTTGTCGGCGGAATTGAACGTATAGGTGCCGGGGCTGCCCGACGGCGCGATGTACTGGCCTTGCGCCGGCGTTGCGGCGACCGGAGCAAGCTGCACACCGCTCGACGCATAGAACACGCCGAAATCCTCGACGAAGCTTGAACCGTTGGCGACGGTGATAGCCGCAGACGCCACCGTATCGGTCTCTCCGGTGGTCATCTCTACCATGCTGTTGGCGGTCAGCGTCTGGCCGAGGAACAGATTGTTGATCTGTGCCGACTGCAGGCGAGCGAATTTCGCCTTGCCGCTGATCTTGAACTCGCCGCCGCCGGCGGCCACCGCCATGGCGTACTGGCCGAGCAGCGTCTCGATCTTGCGATCGAAATCGAGCGAGACGTCCTGCAAGGTGCCGAGCAGCGCCGGCGGCTGTCCAGTCACGTCGGTGCGCTTGCCGATCAGCGTGCCGCTGCCGAAAGCGAATTGGGTCATGGGTGGAATCTCCTGAGTTTTTGCAGGGTGGGCATTGCGCCCACGCGGTCACGAGAGTCGTTGTATGCGATGCAAGCGCAATGCCCACGCGGCTCTGCCTCGCCGCTCGACCGCGTGGGCGAAATCGATGACCCCGTAGGGCGGGTTAGCTGAAGGCGTAACCCGCCGTCGGATTTGGCGGATTACGCTGACGCTAATCCGCCCTACGGCACCTAAGGCACCAAAATCTGGAACGGGATGGCCGCGACCGCCTTGCCGTCGGCATCGCCGGTATCGATGAACACCGGGCCGAGCGGGTAGCAGTGCGACACCAGCCCGCCGAGGGTTTGCCTGTTGCCGGCGAGCGCATCGGCGCCGCTCGGCAAGACCGCGGCATCGACCGCATCCAACAGCGCGTTCATCGCCGTATCGGGAACGTCCTCGGGGTCCATCCCGGCCGACATATATATAAAGACATGTGCGTTGATGGTCAGCGTCGGCAGCCCCTCGGCCTGACGGCCACGCAGTTCGCCGGTCTTGAGCACGGTCAGGAACGGCATTTGCGTCTCGTTGACCTGATCCCAATGCACGAAGCGCCGGCTCGTGGCGGTGAAGTCCGCCGCGCCGGCGATGAGATCGAAGAAGGCAGCCGAAATTTGTTCGCGGGTTATCGCAGGCATGAAAGCTCCGATTCAGAAGTAGCATCCGGCCTAAACCGGCTCCCACGCAAGAGCGTCGCAGCGCGTGCCTGATGCAAGGAAATGCAGCGCTACCTGTTTAAGCTCGTCGAAATTCAGAATGTAGCGGCCGGGGATACGCGCCAGCGCCATATCCTTGAGAAAATGAATCGAGCCGCGCTTGACCCGCCGCGCGGCCGGCAGCGCCATGAAATACGGTCGATTGCCGTCGAACGGCCGGAATTGGGCAAAACCTACGCCAGTCCCGACGCCAAGCGCCAGTTGAAAGCCGTTATCCGCCGAAAGCTCGACAACGAATGGCACATCTTTCCGCCGCTCATCCAGCCATCCTCCAAGCTGGTCGGATCCAACGATCTTAGTACCGTTCAACGGATCGGATTTGTTCAGATGGTTGACGTATCGCACTTGAATGTCACGATTGTCCCCATCTATATCGCCAGTCGATTGGGCAAGACTGGTCTCGATACTGGCACTTAGCGCACGGCTGCTAGTAATCCCGAGCAGCATCCACAGAGCCTTCTGTCTGGCGCTCGGCCACCATCGACCTTGCAGGTTTAATTTGGCTCGGCCGACCTCTTCCCAGCCGACGCTGCTGCCGCGCTGGCCGGTCTCGATAAAATGAAAAGCAATCTCCTTCAGCTCAGCGAACCTTATAATGTGTCGCGCGGTAACAGGCGTTGGCGTATTACCAACAAAAAACTCAATACCTCCGCTTTTCAACGGAGGATTCTCGGACATAGCCAGAAGGTACGGCGGGTCGCCGTTGGAGAGGCTATATTGGATAAAAGCGAATCTACCGCCAAGCCCAATCATCAGCTCATAGCCGTTCTCGCCTGAAAGCCTGGCCCCGAACGGTGGTTGTCTCTTTCGCGCGTCGAGTAACTGGCCGAGTTTCGCGCCATCGGAAAGGACGGTGCGATTCATCGGATCAAAATGGTCCTGCTGGTTTTCGTACTCAACGTTCATGGCGCAATATCAAACGGTTTGCGATTGCTGCCGCTCGACCTCGTAGCGGGCGAGATACCATTCATGCTCGATCAGCGGATTCTCCGACGCGTAGCATTCGCGCATGCGAGCAAAGCAGCCCGCTTCGCCGCCTTGGATGCGGCTCTTGACTCCATCATGAAACAGAGCCACGCAGAGTCGACGGCGGCTCAGCAGCTTCACCCGAGCAACATCAACGGCTAGCGGTAACTCTTGTTGACCGGTGGCCGCCGCCAAAAGATCGTCAAACGACATTTCCCCGAGGTAGTAGCGCGCGACGGGGGCAGGCCAGCCATCCAATCCATGGTACGACTTCAATCGATTTAAACGTCGCCGCATATAATCCAGCGCAAACGCCGTTTGATCGGGGCGCTTCGCACTTGCGCTCATGTAATAGAGCAGCAAGCCCTGTGTCATTCCTCCCGCAACATCGGTGCTGTATTGAATCGATCCGTCGAGTATGCCGTCGACCAGGCCGCGCATCAACGCGATTGCCTTTGGACGATCTTCCATGAACCAATAAAGACATGAAATATCCATCTGCTGACCAGGATGGCCCGGCGTTATCTGCGGCTTGCTTTTCTCGTGCGCATCGACCCGTTCAAATAATGGGAGCGCTTCTTTGTATCTCTCCAACGCGCGTATCTGTGCGACCATAGCAGATCCCTTGCGTTCATC
>Ga0335078_10015988_pt1 | contig 11133 bp, 8 predicted proteins | sample Lox_Sample_32_FD_206711 | JGI IMG/M metagenome (GOLD analysis project Ga0335078, IMG submission 206711) | Soil microbial communities from Loxahatchee National Wildlife Refuge, Florida, United States - Lox_Sample_3.2 | ecosystem: Environmental > Terrestrial > Soil > Wetlands | place: USA: Florida...
GCGGCGCAATTCGTACAGAAGGGTAATGACCAGCCGCGTTCCGGTTGCGCCCAACGGATGACCGAGGGCGATCGCGCCGCCGTTCACGTTAACTTTTTCGCGATCAAGGCCGAGTTCTTTTTCAACGGCGAGGTACTGAGCGGCGAAAGCTTCGTTGACCTCGATCAGATCGATGTAATCCAGGGTCAACCCCGCTTTCTGCAGAGCGATCTTGGTAGCGGGAACGGGGCCGCGTCCCATCACTTTCGGATCGACTCCCGCGATTCCCCAGCTCACGACCCTGCCCAGGGGCTTAATTCCGCGCTTACCTGCTTCCTCCAGCGACATAACCACGACCGCCGCACCGCCATCGACAATCCCACTCGCGTTACCGGCAGTCACGGTTCCGTTCTTTCCGAATGCGGGCCGTAATTTGGCGAGACCTTCCATCGTGGTTTGCGGCCGCCGATGGTCGTCTTCGCTCAAGCTTTCGCCAGACAACTCTCCCTTGGAATTCCTCAATTGCACGGGGACAAGCTCTTCCTGAAGTCGGCCGGCTTTGTAGGCTGCGTCCGCCGTCTGCTGCGAGCGCAAGGCGAATTCGTCCTGCGCCTGGCGGGTGATTCCCTGCTGTTCTCCATACAACTCGGCGGTGTTCGCCATATACAGTCCGCAGTAGCTATCGAGCAACGCGACCATCAACGAGTCTTCCAGCTTGCCTCCCGGGGCGAGCGTAAATCCATCGCGACCGCGAATAACGAACGGGGCCTGCGACATGGCTTCCATTCCGCCCGCAAGCACCAGGTGCGCCTCGCCGAGTTCAACCATCTGCGCGGCATTGACAATCGCCTGCATGCCCGAACCGCAGAGGCGATTGACGGTGAGAGCTGGAGTTTCAACGGGCAGCCCGGCGCGCAACGCGACGTGGCGTGCGCCGTAGAGAGCGTCTCCGGAGGTCTGCTGCGCGTTGCCGAAGACCGCGTGATCGAATTCCTTGGCATCCAGACCGGCACGTTCAATGGCGCATTTACCGGCAATGGCGCCGAGTTCCTGGGCGGTGAAATCCTTGAGTTTGCCGCAATAGCGGCCAAAGGGCGTACGCGCCCCACTGACGATGGCGATATCTCCTGGTTTCAGCATGGCTTCAGCGACAAGTCCTTCGGAAGATTCCCAGCGGGCTAGAGCAAACTTTTTAGTGTAGCAGTGGAGGGTGGGAGCGGCAACCGGGGGAAGAGTGAGCTTTTGACCGCAAAGGGCGCAAAGAACTCGCGAAGTACGCAACGCCGGTGGATCGCATAAGTGGAGACCTGCTGAGCTTGCCCGGAAACACTAGTTCAGAAGAAAGGGATCTTTCGACTACGCGCTGGAGGACAATATTTCAACTTTCTCTCACGCCACTGCGGCAGCGGCAGCGGAGGCGGCGAGGGTCACGATCTTGCCTGCACCTTGCGCAACCGCAGCTTGCAAGGCCTGCTCCGCGCGATTGGCAACTTCGGTCACGATATCGACGGGATCGAACTCCGCCCGAATCACAGCCTGGGAAAGCCCAGCATTGAATCGGATGGCAACCGGCTTATCAGGCAGCTTGACCTGAGCCACGAGCCTTTGGAGTTTTTCTGCGGCCAGAAGGCCTTCTTTTTCGGCGGTTTCGCCCAGCGTGATGGCGATGGTTGTAGTTTCGTAGCGAAAAGCCAAATCGTTCTGCCGGATATTGGCGGCAAAGAGCTGTCCGATTTGCTGCATCAGGGCTTCGACGGAAGCTTCGCCGTGCTCTTTAATCATGGCGGTTTTGTCGCCGAACTGCATCAGGAGAACGCTAACCGGCGTGCTTTGCTGTGCATTGCGACGAATTTCGGCCATGAGCAGATCGAAGTACGACGCGCGTTTCAACAATCCGGAACGTTCGTCAGTGACGGAAAGACTCTTCACCAATCGCCGCAGGCCCGCGTTGTTCAGTGCGATGACAATCTGGTCACAGACCGTCTTCAAGACAACCAACTCATTGGAGTTCCAGGCCAGCGGAGAGCTCTGCATGAGGACCAGGATGCCGACGGGCTCGGCTCCGTCGACGAGCGGCACGGCGAGTAACGAAGCAATGCCGAGTTCGCCGAGTTCGGAGCGAATCCCTTGCAACTCCTGGGCTAGCTGGATATTGCCGGAACTTATCGTGCCATTTCGTTGAATCGTCAGATCATGAACGGCGACGATGACTCTGGCCAGGACGGCCGCATCTCCGGGTTTCACACCCGACGGGGCGAATTCCTTGGTGCTGGTCGGAGCCAATCCTGGTTTTCGCGTTGCCAAAATGCAACGTGTAGCCTTCCATTGCGTACCGATCTCATTGGCTGCGGTGGTCATGACGGCGTCGGCATTATTCTGCTTGTTGAGCTTGCGGGTGATTTCCGCGACTCGCGCAAAGCTGCTCATATCGGCAGTGGCTTGCGGCGCGTTATCTACCGGGCTGCTGACTGGCGCTGGCACAGGCCGATTCGCCGCATGACTCGACTCAGAACCGCTATACGTGGGAACCATGCCAGCCGACATATACAGCTGCTGGAGTGCCTGATTACGTTCCTCTTCGTGAGGAAACAATTGCTGAATGCGCTGAAGACGTTCGAGGGCTTTGGAGCGCATCCCGTATTGCACAAGAATTTCGGCCTGCAGCATCAGATCTTGTAAGGCAGCAGTGCCCAACAGGTTTTCGTCGGAGCGGACCGGGGTGGCAACCGGATCAGCCATGCCAGTGAAGCGCGAAGCAATGACCTGGTATCGCTTTTCGTCGATCTTTCCATGCAACATTTGCAGTCGCTTCTGATGTCCGTGCTCGTAGGCGTCGACATCGACCGCCCGGTCGAGAGCTTCGGCAGCTTTGTTGTAGTCTCCTATGCTGCAGTAGAGATCAAATAGCTTGAGCAGCGTTTGACAGTAGTCGGTTTCACGGTTCGCAGCGTTGAACTGCTCGCTCATGAACTCGAGCATTTCCGTCGAAGAGCGGTGCTTGCCGGTTACCTCCTGCATCATGACCAGGAAGGGGCGGCGGTCGCCTTTGTGGTGGTAGTACTCGCACAACTTGCGTGCCAGAGCGACGGCTTCCTTGTCCAGTTCGGCATCGATTAGAAGTCCAATGAGTTTGCCGATTTCCGGCGAGCGGGCTGGGTTTTCCTCAAATAACTGCCACAAGACGGGCTCAGCGTCGGTGGGCCGGTTGGCAGCGAGCAGGGCTTTGCCGTAGATTTCGCGCATCGGTTCCGCTGCGCCACCGGCAATCACCAGGGGTTCGAGAACAAAAATGGCGGCGCCAGCTTGCCCCTGCTCGAGCAGGCCGTTGCTGTAGCCAAGCGCAATTTGTGGGTCGGATGGATCTTCGGCGTACGCCCGCTCGAACCACTGCGCTGGACTGGCGCCGGCGCTCTTCGTAAGCTCGGCCAGTTTCAGGAAAGCCGCAGCGGCACCCTTGTTGTCTTTCAACTCGGATGACAATTCACCGAGCCGGATCAGGTTCTTTTCGCCGGAATCCAGGCGCAGAATCTTCTGCAAAAGCGTGAGAGATTCCTGTTTTCGCCCTTGCTTGGTAAGCTCCTGAAAGGCGCCTTCATAAGTCTCAATCGCGAGCTTGCGATTGTTGTTTTCGAGAAGTTCGCCAAAGCGCATCTTCTGGTCCCAGGTGGGATTGGCGAAGCGCGCCAGTTTCTTGTAAGTCAGGCTTGCACGGGTAGCGTCTCCGGCTTTCACCTGACGATCAAACATTCCCCCTAAGAGCTTCACTGCCTGAGGAATACGTTGCAAGGAGAGGCTCAGGTCAGCCGCCATTTGGGTGATGGTGTCATTGGAAGGGTCGATGGCGAGGACCTGCATGTACTCGTCAAGCGCCTCGGCGGTTTTGCCTTTTTGCAGGAGCTTTTCCGCCCGCTCGACCCGTTTTGTGATTTCGCCACGATCCATTTTGTGCAGGCGTCGGCCTAGAGAGACACGCCTCCGCGGGAGTACTCCTTAGGAATTTTAGGTGTCGCTTCTGTGCAGCAGCAATGAAGGAAGGTGACGAGTGGTTACGGAAGTCACAGGTGGAATTAAGTCTTTGCGCGGCAGCAGCTTTCTGTTACAAGTGCCGCATGCCGAGGCAAGATGAAATCGCGGCCGAAAAAGGCCTGCACCACCAACTCCATGCCGGGCAGATGGCCCTCATCGCGGTCGGAGGTTCGATCGGCACGGGTTTGTTGCTCGGCACGGCCCCGGCCATGCACCTCGCCGGACCGGCCGTTATCCTGAGCTTCGCATTTGCAGCATTTGTCAGTTGGATCGCGGCAATGGCTCTGGGCGAGTTGTCGAGCGCGCATCCGGCCGCCGGATCGTTTGGGGTCTATGGAGACATGTATCTAAACGATTGGGCGGGGTTCATCGCCCGCGCCGGATACTGGGCTGCCATCGCCATCTCAATTGGCGCGGAACTGGTGGCCTCGGCTACCTACATGGCGTTCTGGGTCCCGAAAATCCCAGCGCTGTTTTGGGTGGTGGTGTTTTCGATTTTTCTTTTGCTGGTGAACCTGTGGGACGTCGGCCGCTATGGCCGGTTCGAGTTCTGGTTCGCCATGATCAAGGTCGTCATGATCGCGGCATTCGTACTGCTGGGAGCAGGCCTGCTGGTGACCGGGCGGGTCGCCCCCCAATACACAACCCAGGGTGGGTTTTTCCCGCGTGGCGTGCTGGCACCAATGCTGGCAATCACATTCGCGATCTACACATTCGGAGGCGTGGAGTTTGTTGCCGTGGCCTCCGGCGAATCGCGCTCGGCTCAGGAAGTCGCAAAAGCGGTCCGGATCACATTCATAATGCTGACGCTGCTTTATATGGGCGCCATCATCGTGCTCGCAGGGGTAATGCCGTGGACTCGGGCGGGAGTGACTGAAAGTCCATTCGTAAGCGTATTTCGCACCGTGAGAATACCCGGCGCGGCGCATTTAATGAATTTCGTGGTCTTATCCGCGGCGCTTTCCGGCGCGAACGCGGCTTTTTATATCTCATCGCGCATGCTGTTTTCCATGGCGCGGACGGGGTGGGCGCCGGCGCGATTGGGGCAACTCAATGCGGCAGGATCTCCGAACCTGGCGTTGCTCGCCTCGTCTTACGGGATTGTGGTTGCTCTGGTGCTGGAGAAGTGGGCACCAGGCGTCGCCTTCGAGTACATTCTGCGTGGCGCGTTCCTAGGAATGATGCTGTCCTGGCTGGTATCGCTGGCGGCGCATGTCTCCTTCCGCCGGCGGCTCACGACGGAGATGATTGCGAATTTGCCGATGCGCTCACCGCTCGGGGCGGCAGGATCAGTTCTGGGACTTGCCTTGATCTCTGCGGCGGTTTTGAAGGGGTGGTGGGATTCGCGGGTGAATTTGATCAGCGGTGTCGCGCTGCTGGTGGGGCTAACGCTGGCTTATCTTTTCATCCGGCCGCATGCAAGAAAAGCTTAAACCGCAGAGCCCCGCCGAGAACGCCGAGACTATTTCTCGTTCTTTGCGCTCTCGGGCGCTGAAGGCTTTTTCACCAGTACCTAATCCACTGATTCCTCGATCCACCGCAAATACTCGGGGCTACCGCCTTCCACTGCCAGGCAAAGACATTCGGGTAACTCATAGGAATGCAGTTCCTTGATGGCTTCGTACACACGTTCGAAGGCAGCAGCGGTGGTCTTGATCCACAGGAACCATTCTTCGGTCTCTTCGGCCTTACCTTTCCAGCGATAGATGGACTGCACCCCTGGCACGATGTTGACACACGCGGCAAGCTTGCGTTCGATTAAAAGGTCGGCGATGCGGCGCGCCTGGCTCTGGCTTTCGGCCGTGGTGAGGACGAGTCGTTTGTCAGTCATATAGAATCAGCGTTCGGTCGCGCTTCCAGTTTACGGCATCGAAAGCGGGTAGGACATCGCGTTCATCGATTTTCGAAACTGCAAGGTCTGCAGTGCACCGCCTTGCCGCAAACTGCTGAAAGTTAAGCCCGGGGGCCTTGGTTAGAGCTCACCATGTCTACTCAGATAAAATTTGGCACTTCCGGATGGCGAGCCGTCATCGCCGATGAATTCACATTTTTCAATGTGCGCCGTGCCCTGCACGGGATCGCGCGCTATGTCGTCTCACAGAAACCGTCAGGAGCCCGGGTCATTGTTGGGCGTGATCCGCGGTTCCTGGGTGAGCCATTGTGTTTCGTGGCAGCCGAGATTCTAGGCTCGCACGGTATAACGCCGCTGGTGATTGCCGAACCAGCGCCCACCCCGGCGATCTCCTACGCGGTCATTTGCGAGCATGCAGATGGCGCGATTAATTTCACCGCCTCCCACAATCCACCGGAATACAACGGAATTAAATTTTCGACCCCGGACGGCGCCCCCGCCCTGCCGGAGGCCACGAAGGCGATCGAGCGTGAAATCGCCAACTTCGATAAATCCGGGGAAGCCGCCGCACAATCCGCGAAACCGCTTTCTTTGGATCCGCGGGAGCGTTACCTGGCACGCCTGAAGGAAACAATTGACCTAGGCACAATCAAGAAAGCGAAAATTCGCGTGGTTTTCGACCCGTTCTGGGGTGCGGCTAGAAACTATCCGGACTTGCTGCTGCGCGAAGCAGGTGTGGAAGTCTCGACGGTCCACGACTACCGCGACGTTCTTTTTGGCGGTCATGCCCCGGAACCGGACGATCATCTGCTGCAAGATGCGAAAGCGAGAATGCGGGACACCCGAGCTCATCTCGGCATCGCAACCGATGGCGACGCCGACCGCTTTGGCATTGTCGACGAGGACGGAACGTTCCTGCAGCCGAATTACATTATTGCGCTGCTCTTCGATTACCTGGTCGAAACGCGGGGGTGGAAAAACGGGGTCGGAAAGTCGGTAGCCACTACGAATTTGATCAATGCCCTTGCCCGGCATCATGGGATCGAACTGCATGAAACGCCGGTTGGATTCAAATACATTGGAGAACTGATCAAGGCCGACAAAATCGTGATCGGCGGCGAGGAAAGCGCGGGACTCTCCATCCGGCACCATGTTCCGGAGAAGGACGGCATCCTGGCCGGCCTGCTGTGTTGCGAGATGGTGGCGCGGCGGGGCAAGCCCCTCGGGCAACAATTACAGAACCTGTTTGCCAAAGTTGGTTCCTTCTACCCCAAACGGGAAAACTTCCGCTTGACGGAAGAAGTCAAAGCGAAGTTCACTGAGAAGCTGCGGCAGAATCCGCATGAGTTTTTCGGCCGCAAGGTGAAGGAAGTGGTGCGGACGGACGGTCTGAAATTGATCTGCGAAAACGGTTCGTGGGTGTGCTATCGCTTGTCGGGCACTGAACCGGTGGTCAGAGTGTATTCCGAGGCCGCAAGTCCGCAGGAACTAACGAAGTTGAGCGCAGGCGCCAAGCAATGGATTTTCGAGTAGAGCATCTCCGCAAAGTAGGCAGGTTGCCCAATCCGGAAGACGGTTTGCGTTCGCTGGTGGAGCACGCTCCGAAGGCAGAAGCCTGGGCCGAGCGGACGATGCTTAGGCTGCGGCCTACGCTCACGCTGCTCTATGGCATTCGGCGGCGCATTGCGACCGGCGTAATCGCGATTTTCAGCATATGGTTTTTTGTGCATGTGATGTTTGGCGCCAATGGAATGGTGGTTTACCGGCAGAAGAAAGCCGAGTACCAGAACTTGCATCAGGAGATCACGGGGCTGGCGCAAGAGAACGCACGATTCACGAATCAGATCGACTCTCTTCAGAATGATCCCAAGGCAATCGAGCGAGTGGCGCGGGAACAACTGCATTACGCGCGTCCGGGAGAAGTTATTTACTTTTCCGCTCCTCCTGCAACTCCCAGTGCTCGTGATACAAGCTCTGCAAGGAAGTAAAATCTGCGGTCTTGTGACTCATCCTGCTGAGAATTGTGATATAGTTCGACCACTTTCCTGATGCATCCGTGCGATCCAGCGGTATTCGCGGTGTCGCTCCAGCGGCGCGGATGTGGGGCTTGATTTCAATAAATCCGCGGCTTATGCCGCTTGCTTAAGGAGCATGCTATGAAGAAGCTGTTATTAGTCCTGCTTGCGGTTTCGCTTCTCTTCTTTATGGTGGGGCTGGTTGCCGCCGCCGATTCGCAGACCGTGAACGGCTATGTCAGTGATTCGATGTGCGGAGCGAAGGGCGCAAAAGACGGCCACACCGACTGTATGAACAAGTGCGTCTCCAAAGGCGCGAAGTACGTCATTGTGACCGACAGCGACAAGAAAGTGCTTGCCGTGGACAATCCCGACGTTCTGAAGGGACACGAAGGACACCACATCGCCGCAACTGGCAAGGTCACTGGCGACTCGATCCACATCGACAGCATGAAAATGATGTGAGCCGGGCAGAGGAAATACAAAAAGGGCGGATTACGATCCGCCCTTTGTTTTTTGTTCAATTTTGCAACTACCGCACTACGCCTTCCAGCGGTGAACTGGCCGTGGCGTAAAGCTTTTTCGGCATGCGGCCGGCCAGATAAGCCTCGCGCCCGGCGATCACCGCATTTTTCATGGCCTCCGCCATCAGCACCGGATCGTGAGCGCCAGCGATTCCTGTGTTCATGAGCACGGCATCTGCGCCAAGTTCCAGGGCGATGACAGCATCGGATGCTGTGCCCACGCCCGCATCCAGGATCAGCGGAACGCCGGTGATCATCTCTCGCAGAATGCGAATGTTTGCGGCGTTCTGCACCCCTAATCCGCTGCCGATTGGAGCGCCTAAGGGCATGATAGCGCTCGCGCCAGCATCGAGCAGGCGCTTGGCGACTACGATGTCGTCGGAGGTATAGGGCAAAACTGTGAAGCCCTCTTTCACCAGCACTCGTGTCGCTTCGAGGGTGGCCTGGACATCCGGATAGAGCGTCGCCTGGTCACCAATGACCTCGAGTTTGACCCAGTCGGAAAGACCGACTTCACGCCCCAGTCGCGCCGTTCGGATCGCCTCGTCGGCCGTGTAGCAGCCCGCGGTATTGGGCAACAGAAAATATTTATTCGGATCGATGTAGTCGAGCATCGATTCCTTGCTGCGGTCGAGATTCACACGTCGGACGGCGACGGTGACCATTTCCGCGCCACTCGCTTCCAGCGCCCGGCCGGTTTCTTGAAAAGATTTGTACTTGCCCGTTCCTACGATCAGCCGCGAACGGAACTGCCGTCCCGCTATTACCAATGAGTCCGCCATGACTTTATTGTAATGAAAGCTGCGGCTGAGTGTTGACTCACCGTGGATGCTTTCATCAGCCGAGCATTCCGCAGATTTGGCGGACCGATTAAGGCTGCATCATTCCCGAGACAACACCGGCTGCCGCAGTAGTAGATCCCATATAGAACGGCGTCTTCGAAAAATTCAGGTTCGGGATGGAATATGCGGTTAGGGAGAAAACATAGGTTTGGCCGGTGCTCAACAGGCCGGAAGGAATTTGCAAGCTCGGTTGCTGGGTATAAAAACTTGCCACAGCGGAAACCTGCGTGGCTCCGCCCACATTCGACAACTGATACACCCAGATCAGGTAGTAGGTCGCGGTACCCACGGCTGGAGTTGACCACCTTAGCTGAGGGCTTACTCCGACCCCCTTAAGGTTCCCGAAGAAATTTTTGCCGTTGACGGAAGGTTTCTGCACAACGCCAACCAGCGGTTGAATGGGATTGGATGCAGAGGGCAGATTTGTTGTCGAGCCGAAGGTTCCCGTGAGTATTGGAGCGCTGGTAGTAGCGCCCGGGGCGGTGTAGTTGGTCTCGGCTTCGTACGCGTAAATCAGAAACAAAGGCCAGGTGGCCGGATATGGGTTGCCATAAAACACAGGGCCTAGATCGCCGTTGCTGCTGATGGTGGGAAAACCTCCATATATGACGAGGTCGGGGGTGCTGGTAGTCTGACCGTGTGCAAAGCTTCCCGGAAAAACATCCACACCGAAATCGGAAGCGTACAACGTTGCTTTGGGATTGGCGGCGAGCGCCTGCGCCAGCAGGTCTGCGCCGTTGATATTGGCCTCAAGCGTGTTGGTTTGTGCAATTGTCTTCAGATTGCCATTGATCGGCGTCGTCGAATCTTGTGCCTGGGTAAATTTGGGCGGCGCGATATATCTCGCCAGGGCCGTCATGGGGAATCCGCCGACGGTTTGAGTCGCTAGTTGAGCTCCGTAGTACTGGTCGCCTTCCGCAGCCGAACTGAGATTTCCGAAATAGTTAAATGTGCCGGTGAATGTCGTGTCACCAGGATTTGCTGGGAAAAACTCGAAGGAATTATTGTTCGGAGACACGATTTCGAAATAATCCGTACTCTGCCACGAATTGAGGTTGGTGAGATCGAAGCTGAAGAAGGTTCCGTTGGGATCCGCAGGCACGATATCGGAACGATAGCCGAAATTGCTGTCAGCATTAACCGAGGAGCTATTCGTCCACAAATAGCTTGCACCCAATTGCAACCAGTAGAACCCCGTGGGAACATTGGGAACCGTGAAGGTACCGCTACTCGTTCCAGTTCCCGCCAGGACGGTGTATCCGGAACCGCTGGGAACGTACGCGTTAATCGTGGTGGCCGAAAGATCCACCGGAACCGGTCCGTTTTTGTAGTTCACGATTTCCGTGCCGGTGACGGTCCGGGTAGCGGGTGGATTGAAGATCTGAGCCGCGACTTCATCAGCCGCGGCGGCGAATGAAACTAGCAAAGTCAGCATGATCCCGAAGGCGTAGAGGAGTTTACGCATGGGTCTTTCTCCTGGGTGTAGAAAAGTGTGGGGAGGGTGAAACTTCAACGCGAAAGACAGCGGGTGGAACTATCTCCTAGGTTGTGACCAATGTCAACACCAAAGTTGAGCGAAGATTCGGATCGACAGACTTTACCGAAATATGCAGTCTAACCGCAACCGGTAGCGTTTACTTCACTTTCCAATCGCGAACAACACTGCGTCGTTGATCGCGTATGCCGTTCCGTCTGGCCCGATGACTGTGGGCGTATAGGCCTCACCGATCCCACTGCTGAGCGTGATCCGCTGGCTGAATCGGTTGGTCGTCAGGTCCCATCGGTAGAGCTTCCCATCTTCACTGTTGGCCAAGATAGACTTGGTACTCGGATCCACAGCGGCGGTATTGATGCACCATTCCCGAACTGCGTGGGGGAACTGCGGGAATTCGGGA
>Ga0335078_10015989_pt1 | contig 11132 bp, 10 predicted proteins | sample Lox_Sample_32_FD_206711 | JGI IMG/M metagenome (GOLD analysis project Ga0335078, IMG submission 206711) | Soil microbial communities from Loxahatchee National Wildlife Refuge, Florida, United States - Lox_Sample_3.2 | ecosystem: Environmental > Terrestrial > Soil > Wetlands | place: USA...
CGGGAACGCGAACATCTCGCTCGTCAGCAGTTCCTCGAACACGTAACCAGCCAGTTTCAATTCGATCATGGCCTGACGGAATCGGTTCGGCAGGCTCTCGGAGAAATCGCCCTTCACCTTGAATGCGAACAGGCTTGCCTCGCCATCCGCGACGATGAGCTCGAGCGTCTGTTCGTCTGGAAAGTGAATACGGCCGACCGCGAGCCTCGTGGCCCTGAGACTCTTCCGCAGTCTCGCGCGGACGCTTTCCTGCTCGATTCGCTCGAAGTCTCCATGGCCTGGGCGTACCGCAACGGCAATGGCTCGGGCGAAGGCTTCGGCTGGGACCGCCGCTCCGGCGAGCGCCTTCGCATTGCGCCGCCGGCCGAGTCGACTCGCCAGGAATTCGGCGCTCAGTCTCTGCTCGCGGCCACGATCGAATCGGACGGGCGTCCCGCCGGCCGCGTTCTCGTCTTGAATCCTTCGCGCTCGCGAAGCCGCTTCTCCGAAAATGACCTGCGCTGGCTCGAGCAGATCGTCCGTCACATCGGACCCCCACTCGAGAATATTTTTCTGCTCCGCAGCCTTCGCGCCCGGGCCATCGAAGCCGAACGCAGCCGCATCTCACGCGACCTGCACGACGGCATTCTGCAAACTCTGCTCAGCCTCAAGATCCAGCTCAACGTCCTCCGCGACAAGCTGGCCAAGAAACCGGATCAGGCCTGCGCCGACCTCGCCTCGCTGCAAAAAACCGTGCAGCAGGAAAGCGAGGAGCTGCGCCGCATGGTCACCGACCTGCGCCCTGTGCGCGTGGAGAGCGCCGATATGCGCGAGTTGATGACTGGATTCGCCGAGCGCTTTCGCCGCGAGCACGATTTGGCCGTCGATTTGTTCATAAAAGACCGCGATTTGCGCATTCCGGACCGCATTTGCCGCGAGCTTTTCCAGATATATCGTGAGTCACTACACAACATAAAAAAGCATGCGGACGCCACGCACGTCGTGGTAAAACTAGAACAAGACGAGACCAAAGTCTCTCTCGTCGTGGACGATAACGGCCGAGGCTTCAGCTTCTCTGGGCGATATGCGAGCGACGAGCTCGATCGGTTGCGTCTCGGACCGATCTCGATTAAAGAGCGCGCGCGGGGCGTGGGTGGCACGCTTACGGTCGAATCGAATCCGGGGCACGGCGCGCGTCTGACGGTCGAAATCCCATTGAATTGAGATGACCAAATCTAAACAAGCCATCCGTATCCTTGTGGCAGACGACCACGCTATCTTTCGCGATGGCCTTCGCAAGCTCCTTGAGGGCGCGGACGACATTCAGATCGTCGGCGAAGCGTCGAACGGCGTCGAATGCACCAAGATGCTCGGCAAGCTCAAGCCAGACATCCTTTTACTGGACCTGCGAATGCCGGAAAAAGACGGCTTGGGCGTTCTCGAAGAGGTCAATTTCGATACGATGCCCACCCGCGTCATCGTCCTGACCGCCGCCGAGGACGATCGCGACGTGGTGCGCGCCATGCGTCTTGGCGCCCGCGGCGTCGTTTTGAAGCAATCCGCCAGCGATCTGCTGGTGAAAAGCATCCGAAAAGTCCAGGAAGGCGAAATCTGGCTCGACAATCGCATGACTGCTGAAGTGATCGACGCCTTCAAGAAGTCGTCCGAATCCGGCCAGCGCCGCGAAAAGCCGCTGCTCAGCGACCGCGAGAAAGAAATCGTACAACTGGTCGCGCAGGGTTTTCGCAATCGCGAAATCGGCGAAAAGCTCTTCATCAGCGAACAAACCGTAAAAAATCACCTTCACAATATCTTCGATAAGCTTGGCGTTTCCGATCGCCTCGAACTTGCCCTTTACGCCATCCATCACCGCCTCATCGAACAAGCCTGATCCGATCCGGTAGCTGCGACGAAGGTTTTTCTCGTCGCGGGCCTTCGCTGCTCGTATTCCTGACGATTGCCGGAATTTGACCTAGTACGCGTGTACCAAATTCGCGCCCCCAAAATTGGCCCCGTCGCTCTATTGGTTTCGCGCGCCCCCGGCCCTAATCTGATCGGGAAAATTGAGGAGTTTCCTGGTGCCACAGAAAGAAAGACGCGTATCCCGCAGGTTTCTGATGCGGCTGCCTCTCACCGTCCGGTGGACGGACGAAAACGTCGTAGGCGAAGCGGCCACGGAATCCCGCGAAGTAAGCTCCCGCGGCCTGTATTTTCATCTTCCCAAAGGACTGAAGAGCGGCTCCCCAGTCGAGATCGTGATGACGCTCCCTCACGAGCTCACCCAGGCTGGCCCCGTTCGCGTTCGCTGCCTTGGGCGTGTTCTGCGCAGCAGCGAGGAAGGTTCCGGGGAGATCGGCGTGGCGGCGGCGATCGAGCGCTACGAATTTATGCGCAACGGCGAACAAGTCGCCTAGCGCAAACAGGTTCTTACCCAAACCCTGCGGAGATGGGTGAGAAAAGGCCGGGCGGTTCGGGTCCCTCAGCCGGTGCCGCCCGGTTGCTTACTTCCATCCCTGCCGACCATTTTGGCTGCATCGTTGCCGCGCTTCCAACGAGTACGTGGTGGCTTCGGCCTCGACGACCTTGCGACAATCAACCGAACTCAAACGCAGGCGCAGGCTGGCTTGCCCCCACCTGTCCGGCCTTGATTTTTGCTTTGGAGTAATTCTCGCCGCGCACTGGCGAGCCGGCCATGCGCCGCAGCATCGCAATCTGGCCAACGTGCGTAAGCGCATCCGCAATCGGCGCCTGAAACAGCTCTTCCTCCGAGCACTTCAGTCCCTCGTGCGAACCGAGACGATCATCGAAGGCTTTCAGCCCCGCAAAAAACCGATCCGAGTCCTTTTCCCACGAGGCAGGCTCTGAATTCCGCCACGCTTCCGCGCCTTGCGCTTTTGAGAGCGCCCAATCCAGCAAATCGTTTATATGCGCGAGAATCTGCCCCGGCGTACGCGTCGTTTCGCCTGCGCGAAAATCCGAAAAGGACGCGGGAGCGCCCCGCAACGCCTTCCCGCCGCGATACGCTAAGGTGGCCACGCTATGCCGCAGCAGGGCCCGATCGGCAGGTCTCAGCTTCGCAGCTTTCGGTTCCTTCTTCGCAGCTTTCGCGCTCTTTTTCTTCTTCATGGCGCCGGAATCCTACCACATTTCAGCCGGCCGCCAAGCGAACGGCAACCGCCCCTGCTCGCGTATTTTTTCGCTTGACAATCCCTACTAACTAAGTAGACTTAACTTACTTAGTCGATTTAATAGGCTAACAAGAACGACATGCGAATCTCTCAACGAGGCCTCTACGCCCTGCAGGCGCTCACCGTCCTGGCCGAGCATCCCGCCGGCGTCCTGAAGATCAAGGATATTGCCGCCGAAGAGAGTCTGCCCGAAAAGTTTCTTGAGGCCATTCTTCTCGACCTTAAGCGCGCGCGCTTCGTCGTCAGCCTCCGCGGCGCTCATGGTGGGTACCAACTCAACCGCCCGCCCAAGCGCATTTCGCTGGGCGAGGTCCTTCGCAGGATCGATGGCCCGCTCGCCCCTTTCGAGGACGCCGAGTCTCTCCGCCGCCGTGTGAAAACCGATTCGAAGCATCGCCCGCTTTTCCGTGTTCTGCTCGATGTCCGCAATGCCACTGCCGGCATTTTGGACCATACCTCCATCGCAGACCTCTGTTGTAGCCGCCCCAACTAGCCTTCACTGCTGTAAATCCGAGACCCAGTAGCGCAGCAGCACACCTCGCCGGCAAATCCAGCCCGCTGGAAATCCAGAGCCGCGAGGAATCTCAGGAGATCTCGATGTCGCAGCGCACAAGCACCAAACCGAAACGAATGGCCGTCGCAGTTCTGGCCGCTTTGTTCACGGCGATGCCTTCTTGGGCGGGAACAAATAATGGAGACGCTACGGTTGGATCGAACAGCGAAGCGGCCGCCCCGCAGCCGGCAACCAACGGTCCGGAATCGAGCAAGCCTGCAGGTGCCGCGGCATCTCCCGTTGTGGCGGAACTGGAAGCGCTGCGAGCGGCCGTGCAGTTGCAAACGCAGCAGTTCGCTGAGCACAGCAAGGAGCTCGAATCGGAACGGACCGCGCTCAACGAAGAGCTTCAAAAGATCAACGAGCTCGAAGCCAGGCTCGGCGTACCCGCGAATGCAGATGCTTTGCCCACATCCCTGAGCGCCGCCGATACGGCGAATGTACTCACGCCGCAGACCGATTCTCAAGGCAAGCCCATCAATATCGTCACGCCCGAGAATCCGCTTTCGATAAAAATTGGCGGCGCAACATTCACGCCCGGGGGTTTCGTTGACCTCACTGGCATCTTCCGAAGCCGCGATGTCGGCAGCGGTCTCGGCACCAATTTCACGACGATTCCCTACGCCAATACTCTTCCCCTCGGCCAGCTCTCCGAGTTTCGGTTCTCCGGCCAGGGTTCGCGTCTGTCGTTGAAAGTCGACGCCCAGCCAACCGATTCCACCGGCGTCACCGGCTATTTCGAAAGCGATTTCAACGGATTCGAACCAGCCAACTCGAACATCAGCACCAAGAGCGACACGTTTCGTCTCCGCCTCGCGTTCCTGCAGGTCCGCCATGGCAAATGGGAACTTGTCACCGGACAAACGTGGTCGTTCTTGACTCCGACCCGCGAAGGGCTCTCGCCGTACCCGGAAAATATCTTCACAGCGCTTCGGCTCGACACGAGCTACCTGGCTGGCTTGATTTACAGCCGCCAGCCCGAAGTTCGAGTCGTTTATCACGCGAACGAGCACTGGGCCCTCGGAGTCGCGCTCGAAAATCCGCAGCAATTTGCGCCGAGTTCGGTCGTTTTCCCCACTGACGGAACCACCAACTTCTTCCAGCAACAATTTGACAACGGGAGCAGCAGCACCAGCGCGACGAGTTCCGCCATCAACCCCACGGTTCCGAACGAACACCCCGACATCGAAGCGAGAACCTCTTTTGACTGGCGCACCGCCGGCGGAAAGCTGCTCCACATCGATGCGGGAGGCGTGGCCCGCACCTTCAGGGTCTACAACAATCTCGCCACGCCCGCTTCTACGAATGCGATTACCGGCGGCGGTGGAGAATTCAACACCAACCTCGAGGTCCTGAAGAATTTGCACCTCATCGAGAATTTCTTCTACGGGGACGGTGTCGGCCGCTATATCGGCGGCCTCGGGCCGGACGCGGTGGTAAAGCCGGACGGCGCACTCTCCGGCGTCCATGCAGGCTCGGCCATCGGCGGCTTCGAATGGCAGGCGACACCGAACCTCGTGGTCGACAGCTATTACAGCGGCGCGTACTTTTGGCGGAACTACTCCCTCACGACGAAGTCTCTCGGAGTCGCCTGCGGCCCCGGCGGCGCCGACTATTGCACGGGCTTCGGCTTCGCAGGGTCGGCGAACACCAACAATCGCGACTACCAGGAAGGCACGGTTGGGCTCATTCCCACGATTTGGTCGAGCCCCAATTACGGCAAGCTGCAATTCGTTTCGCAGTTTTCCTATGTCGTGCGCAATCCCTGGTATGTCGCGCCCGGCCAGCCGAAGAATGCGCACATTTTCATCACCTACCTCAACCTGCGCTACATCATTCCCTAGGAGAACAGGATGACCGCGAAAACCAATGTTGCGCTGATTCTCCTGGCTTCATTCCCGCTGATTCTGGGCGTGCCCGCGCACGCCCAGAGCAGCGTCACTCTGCTCAATGTTTCCTACGATCCCACCCGGGAACTCTACGAGGACTACAACAAGGCCTTCGCACAATATTGGAAAACCAAAACCGGGCAGGACGTTACGATCCAGCAATCCCACGCCGGCTCCGGCGCTCAGTCACGCGCCGTAATCGACGGCTTACAAGCCGATGTCGTCACCCTCGCGCTCGCCTACGACATCGACGCCATCTCCGAAAAAGCCAGGCTCCTTCCCGCAAACTGGCAATCGCGCCTGCCGAATAACAGCACACCCTACACTTCGACCATCGTCTTCCTCGTGCGCAAAGGCAATCCCAAAGGCATCAGGGATTGGGACGACGTCGTCAGGCCCGGCGTGCAGGTGATTGTCCCCAATCCCAAAACTTCCGGCGGCGCCCGCTGGGCATATCTGGCGGCCTGGGGGTATGCGTATCTGAAGTCCGGTAAGAGTGATGCAGCGGCTAAAGATTTCATTAGCAAGCTCTACAAGAACGTTCCGGTCCTCGATTCCGGGGCGCGCGGATCGACCACCACCTTCGTCGAACGCGGCATCGGCGACGTTTTGCTCGCGTGGGAAAACGAGGCCCTGCTTTCTGTGAAAGAGATGGGGCCAGACAGGTTTCAGGTCGTCGTCCCATCGCAAAGCATTTTGGCGGAGCCGCCCGTGGCTGTCGTTGATCAAGTCGTCGATCGCAAGGGCACGCGAAAAATCGCCGAAGCCTATCTGCAATATCTGTATTCGCCCGAAGGGCAGGAAATCGCCGCGCGCAATTTCTACCGCCCGCGGCTCGATTCTGTGGCGAAGAAGTACGCGTCCACTTTTCCCAAGGTGAAGCTTTTCACGCTGGCCGAGGTCGCCGGCGATTGGCACAAAGTGCAAGCAACGCACTTCGCCGACGGAGGCGTTTTCGATCAGATTTATCAGCCGCGTTGACCGGCTTGCACGGGATTGTCCGCCGCTCCTCCCCCCACCCACCGGACCGGCGGACAAGCGCCGAAGTCTCGGCGCGACGGATCCCAGTTTTCGCGCCTCGGCGTGCTCGCAAACTGGGTTGCCGTTTTTCTCGCAGACCGAGAAAGAAGACAATGACCATACGCTTCAAGCAGCGCAGCATCATTCCTGGCTTCAGCTTGGCCCTCGGTTTTACCGTGCTCTACCTCTGCCTCATCGTCCTCATCCCTCTCTCCGCAACGTTCCTGAAAACCTCGACGCTCACGTGGCACCAATTCATCCGGGTCGCAGCGGCACCCCGCGCCGTCGCCTCTTATGAACTGAGCTTTGGCGGATCGCTTGTCGCGGCAGCCATCAATCTGGTCTTCGGTCTGCTCGTCGCCTGGGTTCTCGTTCGCTACAACTTCCCCGCGAAGCGCCTGCTTGATTCGCTGGTGGACTTGCCGTTCGCGCTACCGACCGCGGTCGCGGGCATCGCGCTCACCACGATTTACGCGCCGAATGGTTGGCTTGGCCGTCCTTTCGCCGCCATCGGCGTCAAGACCGCCTATTCCCAGCTCGGCGTCATCATCGCCATGACCTTCATCGGTCTGCCCTTCGTGGTCCGGACTGTCCAACCCATTCTCGAAGATCTCGACAAGGAACTCGAAGAGGCCGCCGCAAGCCTCGGCGCGAATCGCTGGCAGACCTTTCATCACATCCTTCTGCCCTCTATTCTCCCCGCAGCTTTGACGGGTTTTGCGCTGGCCTTTGCGCGCGCCGTTGGCGAGTACGGCTCCGTGATCTTTATCGCCGGCAACATGCCTATGAAAACGGAAATCACCCCGCTGCTGATCATCACCAAGCTGCAGGAATATGATTACCCCGGCGCGACCGCCATCGCGGTGGTCATGCTGGTCGCGTCCTTCGCAATGCTTCTCGGCGTCAACCTTCTCCAGACGTGGAGCGGCCGTCAGCAGATCGATGAACCGAGCGTCGATTCGGATCCCCCTGGGCCTAGCTTCACGCCAGTCCTCGCGCAGGAGGGAATCCGCTAGAGCGGCCGCGCAATGCCACTCGGCGAATCATCCATGGCTGCCTCAATTCCATTAACGGCGCAAAGCCTCCCGAACCGGACGCGCGTAGCCACGCGCGCCACATCGGAGCCTTCCATCGTGCGCTGGCTGCTCACAGCAGTCGCTGTTATTTTCCTCGGCGCATTTCTGCTCCTTCCCCTCGGCATCGTTTTCGGCACCGCATTTCAAAAGGGCTTGAGCTTTTACGTCGCCAGCTTGCGCGAACCTGACGCGCTCGCCGCGATTCGGCTCACGCTGCTCGCAGCCGGAATTGCCGTCCCGCTGAATCTCGTCTTCGGAGTCGCGGCGGCCTGGCTGATCGGCAAATTCGAGTTCATCGGCAAAAGCGTGCTCATCACCTTGATCGACCTGCCCTTCTCCGTTTCGCCGGTCGTTTCGGGATTGGTTTACGTCCTGCTGTTCGGAATGCAAGGGCTGCTGGGCCCCTGGCTGATGGCTCACAACATCCGGATCATGTTCGCCGCGCCCGGCATCGTGCTCGCCACGATTTTCGTCACTTTTCCATTCGTCGCGCGCGAACTCCTCCCGATGATTCAAGCGCAAGGCAATGATGAGGAAGAAGCGGCGCTCACGCTCGGCGCCGGCGGCTGGCAGACTTTTTTTCGCGTCACGCTGCCCAACGTCAAATGGGCGCTCCTCTACGGCGTGATTCTCTGCAACGCGCGCGCCATGGGCGAATTCGGCGCGGTCTCCGTCGTCTCCGGCCACATCCGCGGCCTCACCAACACGATGCCACTCCATATCGAGGTCCTCTACAACGATTATCAAATCGTTGCGGCATTTGCCGTCGCGTCGCTACTCGCGCTTTTGGCGTTGCTGACGCTCGTCGTGAAAAGCATTGTCGAGTGGAATGCGCGGAGGCAGCTCGCCCAGCAGGCCGCTGCCAGCGAGGAACCGACCCGATGAGCATCTCGGTCCGCAACATCCGCAAGAATTTTGGCCGCTTTACTGCGCTCGATGACGTCAGTCTCGAAATTCCCGCCGGCCAGCTCGTCGCTCTGCTCGGCCCTTCCGGCTCCGGCAAAACCACTCTTCTGCGCATCATCGCCGGCCTCGAATTCCCCGATTGCGGCGCCGTGCAATTCGACGGCACGGACATCACCGATCGCACCGCGCGCGAACGCCGCGTGGGCTTCGTGTTTCAGCATTACGCGCTCTTTCGCCACATGACCGTCTTCGAAAATATCGCCTTTGGCCTGCGCGTCCGCCCGCGCGAGTTTCGGCCTTCGAAAGAATATGTCCGGGCGAAAGTGAACGAACTGCTTCGGCTCATCCAGCTTCAAAACCAGGCGAATCGCTATCCGTCGCAGCTTTCAGGAGGCCAGCGCCAGCGTGTCGCCCTCGCGCGCGCCCTGGCCGTCGAGCCGGGCGTCCTTCTGCTCGATGAACCCTTCGGCTCGCTCGACGCCAAAGTCCGCCTGGAGCTTCGCCGCTGGCTTCGCCAGTTGCATGACGAAGTTCACATCACCAGCGTTTTTGTCACCCACGACCAGGACGAAGCGCTCGAAGTTTCCGACCGCGTTGCCGTCATGAACGAAGGGCGCATCGAGCAGGTCGGCACTCCCGACGAGGTCTACAATCAGCCCGCGACTCCTTTCGTCTACAACTTCCTCGGCAACGTCAACCTCTTCCACGGCCGCGTCGACCATGACCGTACCTACATTCACGAAGCCCCCACCGGCGATCTCGTTTTCGTTCGCCCGCATCTCCTCGACATCGCCCGCCATCCCGGGCCGCCCAATTCTTTCCGGGCCACCACAAGGCACATCAACGCCGCTGGGCCCCTCGTGAAAATCGAAGCCGTCACCGACTGGGGCGCGCCCGTGCATGTCGAGATGTCGCAAGAAAGATTCCGCACGCTCCGCCTCGCAACGGGCGAAATCGTCTTTATCAGCCCCAAAGAAGCTGCCGTCTTTCAGAAAAACGGTGCCGCTTAGCCTTTCGGCGAAGGCCCGCGACAATAAATTTCGCTTCGAGTACCGGTTTCAACAAGCAACTGTGAATTCCCGGTGGATTTCGTGTGCGAAAAAACGAAGTTTACGCAAAACCCGTTCACACATGTGATTGACACCGGGTGCATAATCGTCACAAGCACGCAGGGGAGCAGTCAGTTTGGCGGAGCGATACACGCGGAAGGAAGTCGGGCGCATCCTGGGAGTGGAGCCGAGCCGTCTTCGTTACTGGGAGAAATTGCGGTTGGTCCAGCCCGAAGCCCGGTGGGGCGAGCGCTTTTACGATTTCGGCGATTTAGTCGCACTTCGCACCCTGCAGCGCCTGACCGATAGCAACATCCCCGCGCGCCGCGTGCGAAAGGCCATTAATCTGGTCGAACAGCAGTTCGGCGCTTCGCCGCGGCCTCTTCAGGAATTCCAGCTCTTCGATCACGGCGGCGACGTGCTGGTGGTGCCGCCCGGATCGAACCGGCCTTTCGATCCTGTCAAGCAGCAGTGGGCATTCTCGTTTCAATCCGCCAGCGAACCGGAGAAGATTCACGCTCTCGCAGGCCCCACCCCCGAGGAATTGTTTCAGCACGCTCTCGATTGCGAAGCCGACCCCAGCCAGCTTCCGCAAGCCGTCGAGAGCTACCGCCAGGTCCTGGAAGTTGCGCCCGAATGGGTGGACGCGCACATCAATCTCGGCGTCGCTCTTTATCAATCGGGCCAGATCACTGACGCGCGCGAAGAGTTTGCCGCCGCCGTTCGCCTCGATCCGCTAAGCGGAATCGCGCGCTACAACCTCGGCTGCGTCCTCGAAGAGCAGGGCGACCTCGAGGAGGCTATCGAACATCTCCGCCGCGCCGCGCAAGCCATGCCTGCGCATGCCGACGTTCACTTTAATCTTGCGCTGGCATACGAGAAACGCGGCGATAAGCACCTTGCCCGCGCCGAGTGGGTCACTTATTTGCGGCATGCCCCCAACGGCCCATGGGCGGGACAGGCGCGCGCCCACCTGCGCGCTTTATCTCCACACCGCAAGCGCACCACCCCTATCCCTTTCCCCCACAAAGTCTAGGCGAATAACCCACGGCGCTGGGTGCCCTGGTTTGCAGGGGTGGGTGCTTCTTTCTGCGGACAAATCCTTGGTAAGCCCTGACGAAAGAAAGCTCGTTGAGGCAGAGCATTACCCGCTGAGGCTCAAAGCTCGTGAAGAGCTCCGCGCACCTAGCTGATGATCGTGTGATAGACGAGCCGGAAGAGGACTACCGCTCCCAAAACGAGGCTGCTCACCACGCCCGCGTAAACGACATACCAAAAGGCAATCAGCAAATGCTCTGCCTTACGTGATCGCGCCCGATAACGCATAATCAGCTCACTGAGCGGGGCCAAGTCGCCAGACATGACCTGTTCAGCATTGCTTGCCCGCCCCGTCCCATCAATACAGCGGAACCTGTAGCTCCCGTCGTCTTCGCGAGCCGAGCGGCGACTATAATTAGCCCGCCGCCTCAGCA
>Ga0335078_10015990_pt1 | contig 11132 bp, 8 predicted proteins | sample Lox_Sample_32_FD_206711 | JGI IMG/M metagenome (GOLD analysis project Ga0335078, IMG submission 206711) | Soil microbial communities from Loxahatchee National Wildlife Refuge, Florida, United States - Lox_Sample_3.2 | ecosystem: Environmental > Terrestrial > Soil > Wetlands | place: USA: Florida...
CGGTGCAGCGACTTGTCGAAGACAGTGACATAGGCCTCGACGCCCATCGCCATCCGCGCCGGGTTGGTGCCGGCGACGCCGCCGCCGAGGATCACCACCTTGGCGGCGGAGACGCCGGGCACGCCGCCCAGCAGCAGCCCGGTGCCGCCCTGCTCCTTCTCCAGGCAGTGTGCGCCGACCTGGATCGACATGCGGCCGGCGACCTCGCTCATCGGCGCCAGCAGCGGCAGGCCGCCGCGCAGATCGGTCACCGTCTCATAGGCGATGGCAGTGACGCCCTGGCGCATCAGACCTTCCGCCTGCGCCTTGTCGGCGGCGAGATGGAGATAGGTGAAGAGCACCTGGCCCTGGCGCAGCATCCCGATCTCCTGCGCCTGCGGCTCCTTCACCTTGACGATCATGTCGGCGGCCTTGAAGACCGCCGCTGCGTTCGGCAGCACCTTGGCGCCGACCGCTTCATAGGCGGGGTCGGGAAAGCCGATGCCCGCGCCGGCGCCGGTTTCGACCACCACCTCGTGGCCGTGATGGACCAGCTCCCTGACGCTGCCCGGCACCAGGCCGACCCGATACTCGTGCGTCTTGATCTCCTTGGGAACGCCGACGCGCATCTTCTCTCTCCCTTGCTTCAGGCCGCCTGCTTCAGCACGTCGCCCAGCGTGCCGAACATCTCGTCGATGTGGCTCTTCTCGACGATGAGCGGCGGCGACAGCGCGATGATGTCGCCGGTGGTGCGGATCAGCAGGCCGCGCTCGTAGCATTTGATGAAGGCGTCGAAGGCGCGCGCCGCCGGCTTGCCCGCCATCGGCTCGAGCTCGATGCCGGCGACGAGGCCGATGTTGCGGAGGTCGATCACGTGCGGCAGCCCCTTGAGGCTGTGCACCGCATCCTCCCAATAGGCGGAGAGCGCCTTGGCACGCTCGAAGAGCCCGTCGCGCGCATAGATGTCGAAGGTCGCGAGCGCCGCCGCGGCGGCGAGCGGATGGCCTGAATAGGTATAGCCGTGGAAGAGCTCGATGGCGCCCTCCGGCCCCTGCATGAAAGCGTCGTAGACGCCCTTGCGCGCCGCCACCGCGCCCATCGGCACGGTGCCGTTGGTGACGCCCTTCGCCATCGTGGCGAGGTCGGGGACGACGCCGAAATACTCCGAGGCGAAGCTCGCGCCCAGGCGGCCGAAGCCGGTGATGACCTCGTCGAAGATCAGCAGGATGCCGTATTTGTCGCAGACCTGGCGCAGCCGCTGCAGATATCCCCGGGGCGGCACCAGCACGCCGGTCGAGCCCGCCACCGGCTCGACGATGACGGCGGCGATGGTGGAGGCGTCGTGCAGCGCCACCAGGCGCTCGAGATCGTCGGCGAGATGCGCGCCCCACTGCGGCTCGCCGCGGGTATAGGCGTTCTTCTCGAGATTATGGGTGTGCGGCAGGTGATCGACGCCGGGCAGCAGGCTGCCGAAGAACTTCCGGTTGTTGGAGATGCCGCCGACCGAGATGCCGCCGAAGCCCACGCCGTGATAGCCGCGCTCGCGGCCGATGAGTCGCGTCCGCGTGCCCTCGCCGCGGATGCGGTGATAGGCGATGGCGATCTTGAGCGCGGTGTCCACCGACTCCGAGCCGGAGTTGGTGAAGAAGACGTGGTCGAGGCCGCTCGGCAGCATGGTCGCTAGCTTCGCCGCCGCCTCGAAGGCGATCGGATGGCCCATCTGGAAGGAGGGCGCGTAGTCGAGCTTGAGCGCCTGGGCATGCACCGCTTCGGCGATCTCGCGCCGTCCATGACCCGCATTCACGCACCAGAGCCCGGCGGTGCCGTCGAGAATGCGGCGACCATCGACGGTCTGATAATGCATGCCCTCGGCGCCGGCGAGCAGGCGCGGATGCGCCTTGAATTGGCGATTCGCCGTGAACGGCATCCAGAAGGCTTCGAGATTGTTGGTGAGATCGCGCCGCGCCGTATCGTCCATGCATGTCCCCCGACGGAGAGGCGCGGAGACTAGCACGGCGCCGAAAGCCGGCCAAACCAGCGCTTCGCCGATGCGAGATGCGTCCGACGCATGGACGCAATCGCACATAAGCGCGACTTTCCAATGAAAACGCCGATGAAAACGAAAGCCCGGCGCGCGGTGATCGCGCGCCGGGCTTTGCCGAATGCGGTCAGCGCCGCCTGCGGTTCTCAGTGCCGGTAGCTCGGGTCCTTGGCGTCGAGGAGGCGCAGCATCGCCGGCCACTCGCGCTCGCCGCGCGGCATCGAGGAGGTCTCGTACTGTCGCGCCGTGTACTCGGCGACCGCCGGAGAGAGCTTCTCCATGGTGCCGCCCGACGACATGACGTCGATCTGCATGCGGCAGGTCTGCTCGAGATAGTACATCAGCACGAAGGCCTCGGGGATCGTGCGGCCGGCGGTGAGCAGGCCATGATTGCGCAGCACCAGCGAGTGCTTCTCGCCGAGGTCCTGCACCAGCCGCTCGCGCTCGTCGAGGTTCGACGCGATGCCCTCGTAATCATGATAGCCGACGCGGTTGTAGTAGGCGCAGGAGATCTGGTTGAGCGGCAGGATGCCTTCCTTGAGGCAGGAAAGCGCGACGCCGGCGCGCGTGTGGGTGTGCAGCACGCACTGGATGTCGGGCCGCGCCATGTGCACGGCGCTATGGATGACGAAGCCGGCATGATTCACGGGATAGTCTGCCGGCTCGACCGTGTTGCCGTGGTGGTCGATCTTCACCAGGCTGGACGCGGTGATCTCGCTGAACATCATGCCGTAGGGATTGAGCAGGAAGTGATCCTCGCGTCCCGGCACCCGCGCGGAGATGTGGGTGTAGATCAGATCGTCCATGCCGAAATGCGCGATGAGGCGATAGCAGGCGGCGAGCTGCACGCGGACATCCTGCTCGGTCATCTGGTCGGGCGAAGGAACGGACTTCTTGAGGGCGGCAACCGACATGGCGGGTCTCCGAAGGTGAGCGGTCGTTGCAAGCTTAGCGGCCCAGGGCGGCGGCGGCCAGAGGGGCCTTCGGCAGGGCATTTCCTGCCTCGTCCAGCAGTCGCCGCACCCGCTCGGCGATCGCCAACGACGCGGTAAGCCCTGGGGATTCGATGCCGTAGAGGTTGACGAGGCCGGGAATGCCGTGCGCTTCCGCTCCCTGGATCATGAAATCCGCCGCTGGCGCGTCCGGCCCGCTGATCTTCGGGCGGACGCCGGCATAGCCCGGCTGCAGCGCGCCGTCGGGCAGCGCCGGCCAGTAGGTGCGGATCGCCGCATAGAAGCTGTCGCCGCGTCTGGGATCGACGGTGTAGTCGACGCCGTCGATCCACTCGGTGTCGGGACCGAAGCGCGGCTGCCCCGCCATGTCGACGGTGAGATGGACGCCCATGCCGGCATGCTCCGGCACGGGATAGATGAGGCGCGTGAAGGGCGCCCGTCCGCTCAGGCTGAAATAGACGCCGCGGCAGAAGTACTCGCGCGGAATGGTGTCTGCCGGGATGCCGCCGATCTTGCGCGCCAGCGTCGGCGCATAGAGGCCGGCGCTGTTGACCAGCGTCCGCGCGCGGAGCCGCATCGGCTCGTCGCCGCCGACCTCCAGGAGAAATCCATCATCCTCGACGCGGCCGCTCAGCACCGGCGCGCGGAACGCCACCACCGCGCCGGCTCCCTCCGCATCGCCCTGATAGGCGAGCATCAGCGAATGGCTGTCGACGATGCCGGTCGACGGCGAAAGGAACGCGCGCACGCAGGAGAGATTGGGCTCCAGCGCCACCGCCTCGGTGCGCGTCAGCCACTGGAGATCGTCGACGCCGTTGGCATTCGCCTTGGCCCAGACACCTTCCAGCGGCTTGATCTCCTCGTCCTTGCAGGCGACCACCAGCTTGCCGAGCCGCTTGTGCGGCACGCCGTGCTCGGCGCAATAGGCGTAGAGGGCGTTCCGCCCCTCGAGGCAGAGCAGCGCCTTCAGGCTTCCCTTCGGGTAGTAGATGCCGGCATGGATCACCTCGCTGTTGCGCGAGGAGGTCTCGGAGCCGATCCAGCGCTCCTTCTCCAGCACCAGCACCTCGTGGCCGGCCCGCGCCAGGGCGCGCGCCGCCGCCAGCCCCACCACGCCGGCCCCGATCACCACGCAATCCACGCCCGTGTCGCTCATTTCACCTCCGGAGGGCGCCATCCTCCGTGATCGAGACAGCCCGCACAAGCGCGGGGACAGGTGCATTGGAGGGTTGCGGGGGCCAAGCCTTGTCTTGCCCCACCACCCCCATTAGGGTCGCGTGCGCGGGAGGGGTTTCGGAGAGTCGGAATGACGGCGGGACGGCACTTGCGAACGGCGTTCCTGCTCGCCATCTGCCAGGCCTGCTACCTCTCGGCCTCCTCGATCGGCGTCGCCTCCAGCGGGCTCGTCGGCTCGACGCTGGCGCCCAATCACCTGCTGGCGACGCTCCCCTATTCGCTGATCCCGGTGACCAACGCCCTGGTCACCGTCCCCGCCTCCTTCCTGATGGCGCGACTCGGGCGGCGAGTCGGCTTCGTGCTCGGCGCCCTCCTCGGCGGGCTCGGCGGCTGCGTCTCCGCCTGGGCGATCTTCCGCGGCGATTTCGTGCTGTTCTGCCTCGGCAACGCGCTCTGGGGCTGCTTCCAGGCGACCGCCCAGTACTACCGCTTTGCCGCCGCCGACGCGGTGGCGCCGGCGCTCAAGAGCCGCGCGGTCTCCTACGTCCTCGCCGGCGGCGTCGCCGCAGCGGTGATCGGGCCGGAGATCGCCGCGCTCGCCAAGGACCTGCTGGCGCCGATGACCTTCGCCGGCAGTTTCCTGGCGATCTCGGCACTGGCGGCGGTCACCATCCTGACGCTCGGCTTCCTCGATCTGCCGCGGCCCACCGGCGCCGAGCGGTCGCAGGCCGGCGGACGCCCGCTCGGCCAGATCGCGCGCCAGCCGGTCTTCATCGCCGCGGCGGCGAACGGGCTCATCGGCTATGCGGTGATGACCTTCGTGATGACCTCGGCGCCGCTCGCGGTGGTGGGCTGCGGCCTCACGCCCAACGACGCCTTCGGCGTCATCCGCTTCCACCTCATCGGCATGTTCGCGCCGGCCTTTTTCACCGGCAGCCTGATCTCCCGCTACGGCGCCCCCACCATCGCGCTCGCGGGCACCGCGATGCTGATGCTCTGCGGCTTGGTCGCACTCGCGGGTACCAGCATCGTGCATTTCTGGATCGCGCTCGCCCTGCTCGGCTTCGGCTGGAACTTCATGTACGTGAGCGGCACCACCCTGCTGACCCAGGCCTACCGGCCGGAGGAGCGGGCGAAGATCCAGGGCCTCAACGAGCTCGTCATCGCGGGATCGGCGGCGACGGGATCGCTCTCCGCCGGCGGCGTCTTCGGCAGCTATGGCTGGGAAGCGGTCAACTACTCGGTGATGCCGCTGCTGCTGATCGTGGCCGCCATCACCGTCTGGTACGCGATGACCGAGCGTGCCGCCGCGCGTGAGGCCACATGAGGCCGACGACGCCCGCGCGCTCCGACATCGAGCTCGACTCCGCCTGGGGTCCGGAGGGCGCCCGCGAGCTGGTGCAACGCTCGGACCTGCTGATCGTCATCGACGTGCTTTCCTTCTCCACCGCGGTCGATATCGCCTTGAGCCGCGGCGCCGAGATCGTGCCGGGCGATCCCCTCGCCCAGCACCTGAACGCACTGGCGGCGGCGCAGGGCGCCATCCTCGCCGGGCGCCGCGCCAGCGGCGGCTACACCCTCTCGCCGGCCTCGCTGCAGACGATCTCCGCCGGCACGCGCCTGCTGCTGCCCTCGCCGAACGGCAGCGCGATCTCCGCCGAGCTCGCGAGAAGCGGCAAGACGGTGCTGCTGGCGAGCTTCCGCAACGCCACCGCCGCCGCCGAGGCGGCGCGCCGGCTGGGCGCCCGCATCGGCGTGGTGCTGGCGGGCGAGCTCATGCCGGGCGGCCGCATCCGGCGCTCGGAGGAGGACTGGCTCGGCCTCGGCGCGCTGGCGCGGGCGCTGATGGTCGACGGCAAAGGCGTCCGGCTCTCGGCGGATGCCCGCCGCGCGATCGCGGAGTTCACGCCGGTGGCCTCGGCGCTGCCCGCCCTCCTCGCGGAGACGCAGTCCGGCCGGGAGCTGATCGCCGCCGACTATCCCGAGGACGTACAGCTCGCCGCCATGCTCGACGTCAGCGATACCGTGCCGATGCTCGAGAACGGCGTCTTCAAGGCGGCTGGCGCCGCCCGTCAGCCGGCGATCCCGCTGCGCCTGCCGCTCAAGTAGCAAGCCGCCGCCGCCAGCTGGAACGCCACCGCCGCCACGAAGAAGAGTGGCGTCGCATGGGAGGTCGCGCTGGCCGCCTGCAAGCGCAGCGCGCCGAATGCGGCCGGGGCGAAGGCATAGGTGGCCTGGCTGATCGCGGTGATGAGCGCCACCGCGCGGCCGACATCGGCGCCGGTGAACTCCGCCTGAGCGATGAGCGGCGGCAGCGAGGTGGCGTTGCCGATGCCGGCGCCCACCAGCATCACCCCCAGCAACAGCAGCGGCACGTTGTCGCCGGCGGCGAGGATGAAGACGACGCAGCCGCAGGCCTGCGCGAGATAGTTCAGCGCGGCCACCTTGCGACGATCGGCGCCGGCGGGCATGAGCCAGCCGACGAGCGTGCGGCCGGCGATGGCGCAGACCGTGCCGAAGGCGGCCGTGGCGCCCGCAAGCTGGGTGCCGAGCGCCGGCACCAGCAACGAGAAAAGATGGGCGATGAGCCCGATCTGCGCGAAGAGGCCGACGGCCATGCCGCCCGCGAGGGTGAGAAAGCGCCGGCTGCGCCAGAGCCGCGTGCCCGGCAGCGACGGCGCGTGGTGAAGCGGCGCGCTCGCGGAGGCAGCGGCTGGAGCGTCGCCGTCCGGCGACAGCCCGATCTGCTCCGGCGTGCGGGAGAAATAGCGCTCGGCGAGAAACCAGAGCGTCACCACGGCAACCAGCCCGACGACAGCGCTCGCCAGCGGAAATCCGAGCGCCGCGATGGCGGCGACCCAGAGCGGCGAGAACACCACGCCGCCGATGCTGGCGCCGTTATAGGCCAGGGAGAGCGCGGCGGGGCGCCGGCGCTGGAACCAGGGCGAGACCATGGCATTGATCGCCGCGCCGCCGGTCATCGCCCAGCCGGCGCCGCTCAGGATCGTCACTGCGAAGAGCTGCCAGGGCTCGCGCGCCAAGGCCCAGCCTACGATACCGAGCGCCAGGGCGATGCCGCCGCTCTTGGTGATCGTCGCCAGCCCGAAGCGGCGATGAAGCGCCGGCAGGTTGGCGACGAAAAGAGCGCCGAGCAGGTAGTGGGCGGTCACCGCTGCCGAGACCAGCCCCACCGACCACCCCCGCGCGGTCTGCACCGCATAAAGGTAGATGGAGCAGCCGTAGAACCCCATGCCCCAACCGAAGACCGCCACCACGAAGGCGGCGGAGACCACTTTCCAGCCGAAGAATTTCTTGCCGGCGGTGCGGGGCGGGGCGAGCGGCTGGGTCGCGCGGTCATCGGGCATGGCCGCACCATGCCGGCGGCGTGCCGGCGATGTTACGGCCGGGACCGAACTATCGCGACCGCCCGCGTGCTAGACTGCGCCGTTACCAAGGAGAAGGCTCATGGTCAGCACTGCATCGCTTGCGGAGGTGGCGGCGCTCGTCGGCGACCCCGCGCGCGCGGGAATGCTCACTGCCTTGCTGGACGGCCGCGCCCTCACCGCCACCGAGCTGGCGCAGGTGGCGGGTGTGGCGCCGCAGACCGCGAGCGGCCACCTGGCGCGGCTCTCCACCGCCGGCCTCCTTACCGTCGCCAAGCAAGGCCGGCACCGCTATCACCGCCTCGCTTCGCCGGAAGTGGCGCGGATGCTCGAGGGCATGATGGAGGTCGCCGTCGGTATCGCCGCGCCCTCGGCGAAGCGAGTGGTGGTGGGGCCGCGCGACCAGGCGATGCGCCTCGCGCGCTCGTGCTACGACCATCTCGCGGGTACGCTCGGCGTCGCCATCGCCGACGCGATGATCGCCCGCGGCATGATCGAGCTCGCCGCCGACGGCGGCGTGGTGACCGACGACGGCATCGGCTTCCTGCGCGAGTTCGGCGTCGGCGACGCGCTCGAGGAGGCGTCGCGCAGCCGCTCGCGCCGGCCCTTCTGCCGCCCCTGCCTCGATTGGAGCGAGCGGCGGCCGCATCTGGGCGGCGTCATCGGCAAGGCGATCTCGGAGCGCTGCTTCGATCGCGGCTGGATCAAGCGCATGCGCGGCACCCGCGCCATCGAGATCACGCCGCGCGGCCGGATCGGCCTGCGGGAGACCTTCGATTTCCGGCCGGATCAGCCTCTGAGATCGTAGGCGCCGGCGCTACGATGCGGTCACTCGCCAGATCACATCGCCGACGTCGTCGGCCATCAGCACCGAGCCGTCCGGGCCGATGGTGACGCCGACAGGCCGCCCGTAGGACACCTTCTCGTCCGGAGCCAGGAAGCCCGAGAGAATGTCGCGCGCGGGGCCAGACGGGCGTCCGTTGGCGAAGGGCACGAAGACCAGCTTGTAGCCGCTGAGGGTGCTGCGGTTCCAGGAGCCGTGCTGGCCGATCGCCATGCCGTCGGGAAAGCCCGGCAACGTGCCGGCGGGCAGCCAGCAGAGGCCGAGCGATGCGGTGTGGCCGCCAAGCGCGTAATCCGGCGTGATCGCCTTCGCCACCAGGGCGGGATCCTGCGGCACCCGGTCATCGACGGTCCGGCCCCAATAGCAGTAGGGCCAGCCGTAGAAGCCGCCCTCGCGCACCGAGGTGAGATAATCGGGCGGCGTCTCGTCGCCGAGCCCGTCGCGCTCGTTGACGACGGTCCAGAGCGCGCCGGTGCTCGGCTCCCAGGCAAGACCGACGGCGTTGCGCAGGCCGCTGGCGAAGATGCGGCTGCTGCCGCTTTTCATGTCGAGCTCGTAGATCGCCGCGCGGCCCTCCTCCACCTCCATGCCCTGCTCGGCGATGTTGGTGAGCGAGCCGACGCCGGCATAGAGCTTGCTGCCGTCGGGGCTCGGCAGCAGGCTTCGCGTCCAGTGGCCGGCAGGCTTGAAGGTGGTGATCCGGCGGCCTGGCGCGGTGATCCGCCGGGCGCCCGGCGTATAGGGGAAACCCATCACGCCGTCGGTGTTGCCGACGTAGAAGGTGTCGCCCAGCAGCGCCATGCCGAAGGGCTGATTGAGCCCCTCCATGAACACCTCCTGGATCTCGGCGACGCCATCACCGTCGGCGTCGCGCAGCAGCGTGATGCGGTTGGCGCTCTCGCCCATGGCGGCGGCGCGCTTCAGCGTGCTGACCATGGCGTAGTCGAACAGGCTCTTCGCGCGTCGCTCCACGTTCGAGGCCTCCGCTACCAGCACGTCGCCGTTCGGCAGCACATAGATCCAGCGCGGGTGCTTGAGACCCCTGGCGAAGGCATTCACCTTGAGTCCCGGCGCCGCGACGGGCAGCTGGCCCGCCGACCATCCCTGGGCGGTCGGCATCTTGAGGGTCGGAATGCTGCCCTGCGGCTTTCCCGCTGGAATCACCGGGTCGCTGCCCCAGGCGGGCTGCGCCTCCTTATCCGTCATCCGTCGAAAGGCGACGGCCATGGCGCCGATCAGCGCGACGACCTGTGCGAAGATGCCTGAAAAGCTCAATGCGCTGCTCCCCCGTTTGGCGCGCGCACGATAGCCGAGCGCGCGCGATTCAGCCGCCGATAAGAGCGAGCCACTCCTGCTCGCTCAAGGTGGTGACGCCGAGATCCTTGGCCTTGTCGGCCTTGGAGCCGGCATCGGCGCCGACCACCACGTAATCCGTCTTCTTGGAGACGCTGCCGGCGACGTTGGCGCCGAGCGCCTCGGCGCGCGCCTTCGCCTCCGAGCGCGTCATCTCCGTCAGCGTGCCGGTGAACACCACGGTCTTGCCGGCGATCTTCGAGTTGGCAAGGCGCGGCGCCTCGAAATCGCCGACCTCGACCTCTTTCAGGAGATCGTCCACCAGCTTGCGGTTATGCGGCTCGGCGAAGAAGCCCATGATGTCGGTTGCCATGTCCTCGCCGATGCCGTGGATGTCGTTGAGCGTCTTCCAGGCCTCGCTGTCGGGATCCTTGGCGGCGATCATGTCGTGGCGCCAGCGGTCGAGCGAGAGGTAATGCCGCGCCAGCAGCCGCGCCGTGGTCTGGCCGACCTGGGGGATGCCGAGCGCATAGATGAAGCGGTCGAGGGAGATGCGCCGGCGCGCCTCGATCGCCTCCATCAGCTTGCGGACGCTCACCTCGCCCCAGCCCTCGCGCTCGGTCAGCGCGTCGATGTGGCGCCGGAGCCGGAAGATGTCGGCGGGCGCCTTGATCAGCTTCTCGTCCCAGAGCTCGACGATGTGCTTCTCGCCCATGCCCTCGATGTCAAAGGCGTCGCGCGACACGAAATGCCGGAGCCGCTCCACCGCCTGCGCCGCACAGATGAGGCCGCCGGTGCAGCGGCGGACCGCCTCGCCGGGCTCGCGCACCGCGAGGCTGTTGCAGACCGGGCACTTCTCCGGAAAGACGAAGGGCTTGGCGCCGCGCGGCCGCTTCTCCGGCACCGCGGCAACGATCTGCGGGATGACGTCGCCGGCGCGCTGCACGATGACGGTATCGCCGACGCGGACGTCCTTGCGGGCGATCTCGTCCTCGTTGTGGAGCGTCGCCCGCTGCACGACGACGCCGCCGACGGTGATCGGCTCCAGAACGGCGACCGGTGTCAGCGAGCCCTGGCGGCCGACTTGGATGATGATGTCGAGCAGCTTCGTCCGCGCCTGCTCGGCGGGGAACTTGTGCGCGATCGCCCAGCGCGGCGCCCTGGTCGCCATGCCGAGCCGCTCCTGCAGGTCGATGTCGTTCACCTTGTAGACGACGCCGTCGATGTCGTAGGGCAGGTCCGCGCGCTCGTTGGCGAGCTCGCGGTGATAGGCGAGCACAGCGTCGACACCGTGGCAGAGCCGGCTCTTCGGATTGACCGCGAAACCCCACTCCCTAAGGTGCTTCAGGATCTCGGAATGGGTCCTGGCGAAAGGCTTGCTGATCTCGCCGAGCGCATAGGCGAAGAACTTGAGCGGGCGCGAGGCGGTGATGCCGACGTCGAGCTGGCGCAGCGAGCCGGCG
>Ga0335078_10015991_pt1 | contig 11131 bp, 10 predicted proteins | sample Lox_Sample_32_FD_206711 | JGI IMG/M metagenome (GOLD analysis project Ga0335078, IMG submission 206711) | Soil microbial communities from Loxahatchee National Wildlife Refuge, Florida, United States - Lox_Sample_3.2 | ecosystem: Environmental > Terrestrial > Soil > Wetlands | place: USA...
TCGTACAGCGCCTGCGCGATGCCGGCGACGACCCCGCCGTGCACCTGTCCCTCGGCGACCAGCGGGTTGATGATCCGGCCGGCGTCGTCGACCGCGAGCATCCGCCGCAGCTCCACCGCCCCGGTCTCGGTGTCGACCTCGACAACGGCGACGTGCGCGCCGAACGGGAACGTCGGCTGCGCCGCCTGGAAGTCGACCTCGGCGGCCAGCTCGGCGAGCCGGCCCTGGGACTCGAGCTTCGACGCCAGGTCCCCCCAACTCAACGCAGGCGCGGGCGCGCCGGTCACGTGGAAGCGGCCCTGCTCGACGTCGAGCACCATATCCTCGGGCGCGGCCTCGAGCTCGGCGGCCGCGAGGCGCTTGGCGATCTCGACCACTTCCTCCGACGCCTGGCCGGCGGCCACGCCGCCGATCTGGGTCGACTTCGACCCGTACGTCCCCGTGCCGCGCGGGACGATGTCCGTGTCGCCCTTGCTCACCGTGATCTTCTCGATCGGGATCCCGAGTCGCTCGGACGCGATCTGCGCGAACGTCGTCTCGTGGCCCTGGCCCTGGGAGAACGAGCCGGTGCGCACGACCGCCTCGCCGGTGGCCGTGATCGACACCCCGCCGAACTCGCTCTCCGAGATCCCGTTGGTCACCTCGACGTAGGCGCTCAGTCCGATCCCGAGCTGGCGCGAGCCGCCGTTGTCCCGCCGGCTGGCCTGCTCGGCGCGCAAGGCCTCGTAGCCGACGCTCTCGAGCGCCAGGTCGAGCGCGCCCCCGTAGTCGCCGATGTCGTAGTTGGCGCCCGACGCGGTCGTGAACGGGAAGGCGTCGTTGGGGATGAAGTTCCGCTTGCGGACCTCGGCGGGGTCAAGCGACAGCTCGGCCGCGAGCAGGTCGATCGCGCGCTCGAGCATCTGGGTCGCCTCGGGGCGGCCCGCCCCGCGCACCGGTCCGATCGGGGTCGTGTTCGTGACCACCGCCTTGACGTCGATCTCGACCTTCGGGATCACGTACACGCCACAGGCCATCATCGCGGTCAGGTTGGGCAGGAACGCGCCGATGCCCGGATAGGCGCCGGCGTCCGCGACGATGTTCAGCCGCAGCGCGTCGATCTTGCCGTCGCTCCTGGAGCCGAGCTCGAACTCCATGTGCGACGCGCGGCCGTGATGCATCGCGACCATGTTCTCGCTGCGCGTCTCGGTCCAGCGGATCGGCCTGCCGGTGGCGCGCGCGGCCCAGCCGACGAGCACATCCTCGACCGCGATCCCCTTGGCGCCGAAGCCGCCGCCGACATCGGGCGCCACCACGCGGACGCTCTCGGGCTCGAGGCCGAGCAGGCCGCCGAGCACCATCTTGTCCTGGTGAGGCGTCTGCGAGCTGATCCACAGCGTGAGCCGCTCGTCCTCGCCCCATTGCGCGGCGCTCGAGCGTGGCTCGATCGGGCACGCGGCCAGCCGCTGGCTGACGATCTTGCCCTTGACGACGACGTCGGATGACGCGAACAGGTCCGGGTCGGGACTCTGGGGCGGGACGTGGATGCAGACGTTGGTCCCGACGCCCTCGTAGATCACGGTCTCGTCGCGAACCGCCTGCTCAGGGTCGGTGACTGACGGGAGCGGGTCGTAGTCGACGTCGACAAGCTCGGCGGCGTCGACGCTCGCCTCGCGGCTGTCGGCGAGCACGACCGCCACGATGTCGCCCACGAACCGAGCGGTGTCGGAGGCCAGCAACGGCCGGAACATCTGCGGGTCGACCGGAATGAACGGTGGCGGGGCGTTGACGATAGGGCCGGTGTCGGCGGCGACGAACACCTGCGCGCCGGCGGCCTCGGCGGCCGACTTGTCGATCCCGTTGATCTTGGCGTGCGCCATGTACGAGCGCACGAACGTAAGGTGGAGCGCGCCTGGCAGCGACAGGTCGTCGACGTACCGGCCCTCGCCTCTGAGGAAGCGAGGATCCTCGCGGCGGCGAATGCGCTGTCCGACGACGTTGGCCAAAGCGGCAGAAGCTTTGCACACACGCGAGGCGGGCGCCGGCTCCGGGCGTCCGGGGAGCTACGCGGCGCCGGCGATCGTCAGCGAGCCGAAATCGTCGAACTCGGCGGGCGGCTCGCCGGGGAGCAGCCAATCGGTCCCCGTCCACACGACCGCCGATCTGGCCGCGAGCTCGCCGAGAGCCTTGGTGACCGTCGGCCGCCGGGCCGCGACGAGATCGGACAACATCGCGTGCGTCAGATGCAGCCGCACGTGCACGCCATCCTGGTGGACGGTACCCCAGCGGTCGGCGAGCTCCCAAAACAGCATGTGTAGCCGCAGGTCGATCCGGGGCTGCTGGACGATCGCCATGTTCGTCGCGATGTGGCGCGATCGCCTCAGCGCGCGTGTTACCAGCGCCGAGACGACCTCGGGATACCGGGTGGCGCGCATCGCGAACTCGCTGTCGAGGATCGCCATCCGGCTCGCCCGCAGGACGCGCCACTTGCCGGTTCGCGGCAGCGAGGTCCCCATGTCCGCGCCGTGAAACGGGTTCATCAGGTCGCCGTCACCGAGTAGCTCGGCGCCGAAACGCCCGGCGACGCCAACCCGTCGCGCGACCAGCCCGTCCAGAATCAAGAGCCCGAGCCCGAAGCTCATGTCGCCGACCTCTTTCGGTGGCGACCAGGGTCCGGCAGGGTACTCACACGTCCCGGCCACGCACTCGCGGATAGCGGAGTTGAGCCGCTCGCCGGTCAGGCCGTCGGTCAACTCGGGGTCGTCCGCCAGGATCCGGCTGATGCTGCTCATCTTGTGTGCGTCGCGGCTTAGACGGCAGGATCGAGCGCGTGCGTCCGGGCCGCCGCGAGCACCCGGGCGGAAACTCGCTCGTCACGGGCCGGCATTTCCAGCAGCTCGTCGATCAGGGCCAGCGCGGCGGCGTGGGTCTGATCGGTGTGCTTCGGAATCGAATGCACGGCGTAGGTCCCGATCGCTTCGATCGGCGGCCGGCGTAGTCGGCCGAACGCCCGCACCGGCGAGCGTGCGAGGAACCACGTCCGCCGGCTCCGCTGCATCTCCTCGGCCCATTCCGCCAGCCGGGCCGCTCGCGCCTGCTGGGTGCTCGCGCAGCCGCGGCTGCCGACCACCCTCGACGCATACTCGTAGAGACCCTGCCGGCGTGCGGCGTCGATCGAGTCGTTGTACGAGCGCAGGAACGACCCGATGACGGGGCACACGGACGCCGGATGGTCCGTGAACGGCTCGCCGGCGAGCATCGAGGCAAGCTCCATCACGCATGCGCCGTCCTCGGGATCGGTGTGCTTGCCTTTGCCGAGCTTGATCGTCTGGTAGCTGACCGCGGACATCTGCCTTCCTTCTGTGCGCACTCCACTGACCTGGTCAGCTTGGATTACCCACGAGCGGCACGCTTCACGCATTCGGGCTATGTGAGATCACACGCCGCCGCGGTGCGCGAACCCCGCGTTCAGGAGTTGCATCGCCTGGTCGTACGTGTTGCCCGAGTGCAGCAGCACCACGCCGAGCCACCGGTTCCCGCGCTTTGCGGTCGCGACCAGGCACTGCCCGGCGGCATCGGTGAACCCTGTCTTGACGCCGTCGGTCCCGGGATACCGGACCACGAGCAGCGGGTTGTTGTTGTAAAGGAACAGCTTCCCGCCCTTGATCGGGAACGGCACGATCGCGCTCCGGGATCCGACGATCTGCGCCAGGAGCGGCTGTTCCAGGAGCGTGTGCGCGATCAGCGCGAGGTCGGATGCGCACGAGTGGTTGCCCTGGTCGACGATCCCGGACACCGTCGTGTAGTGGGTGCAGCTCAAGCCCATGGCGTGCGCGCGTTGGTTCATCAGGTTTATGAAGTTCGATTGCGTATGCGCGACGTGGTCCGCGAGCGCGATCGCCGCGTCGTTGCCCGAGGGGAGGAGCAGGCCGTAGAGCAGCGCGACGAGTGGCACGTGCCTGCCCTTCGGGAGCAGTCCGACGCCGGAACCTGTGTAGCTGAGCGCGTCCTTCGTGATCAGGACCTTCGCGCTCGGGTGGGCGTGGGCGACCACGACGAGCGCGGTCATCATCTTCGTGAGGCTCGCGATCGGGACGATTTGCGTCGGGCTCCGTTGCCACAGGACGCGGCCGGTATGCACGTCGAACAGCAGTCCGGACTTAAGCGGCAGCTTGAGCTTGACCTGGATCCGCTGCGCGGGTGGGGCGAGCGCGATCCCGTAATTGCCGCGCACCGGCTTTGGCGGCGTGGTCGCGTGATTCTCCGCCGACGCGACGCTCTCGCCAGGAAACACGGTCGTCGCGGGCCCGGTCGCTCGGGCGGCCATCAGCCCGAGGAGCGCGCCGGCGGTCACGACCAACAGGCAGATCGCCCATGCGATCCGGTGTCGCACGTTCCCGGCTTTGCCAGTTCGTCCGCGCGCCGGCCCGGGTCGTCGGCCGTATCGGCGGCGGGTCCGCCCTCCTTGCAGGACGCTCATCTACGTGGAGGATGAAGCAAGGCCCCGATGATGCCGATCGTGAACACCACCACGATTCCCACGGCGAGGACGGCGACCGGCGTCAGGCCGTGCGTGTGGATGTCCCTCACCGTGAGGGCGCCCAGCACCGCGACGAACAGCAGGGCCAGGGTGAGGACGGCGAGGCGCACTAATACACGGGGCGGCCGGAGGGGACCTGCCGACGCCGGGTCGCGAGCAGCTTGATCGTCAGCGCCCCGAACGCGAACCCGCCGATGTGAGCGAAATACGCGACGCCTCCACCGGCGCCGGTCGCGGTCGTGAGGCCGGCGGCGGCGAACACCGCCTGCTCGGCGAACCAGATGCCGAGCATCACGTACGCCGGCAGCTCGATCACCGTGAAGAACAGGATGATGATCACGAGCGTGAGCACTCGCGCCCGCGGATACAGCACGATGTAGCCGCCGAGCACCGCGGCGATCGCCCCCGAGGCGCCCAACGTTGGCGCGGTCGAGTTCGGGGCGATAGCGACCTGGAGTGCCAGCGCCGCGATCCCGCCCAGGATGTAGAAGAAGAAGAACTTGACCGGTCCCATCGAGTCCTCGACGTTGTTGCCGAAGATCCACAGGAAGATCATGTTGCCGCCGATGTGGATGATCGACGCGTGCATGAACATGCTCGTGAACACCGTCTGCCAGGTGGGGAGCGCACCGGGCAGCGTCCCCTTGACGCACTCGATCGCCAGGCCGCCGGTTACCTGCACCGGTCCGCACTGATCACCGGGGTGCGTGAGCGAGAATGGGATCGCGCCGTACTTGATCTCCTGCTGCGGGGTCGGTCCGCTGATCAGCGATCCGCCATGGCGGATCGCGAGCAGGTACGCGAGGACGTTGATGATGATCAGCGCCACCGTGACGAACGGGAACCGGTCCGTCGGGATGTTGTCCTTCAGCGGGATCACGAGCTTGCTGTCGCGGAGCTTAGGCCCGCTACGGTTGGGCTAAGCCAGTTGGACCGGAGCGCCGACGCCGCTCAGCAGCCACGGCTGGCGCGCGTCTCCGTCTAGCGCGAACGTCCAGTGCTCGGTGAACTTCGTTGCGCGTGACTGGCTGCCGGCGAGCACCGCGGTGGTGTCGCGATCCTCGATGTAGCGCCGTCCCTCGATCTCGACCTCTACCGACATCGTCGGCGGGTGGGCGGCGGCGTCCAGACCGGTGATCTTGATGGTTTTGACGTGTGGTCCGCGCACGACGACGCGGGTCTTCCCGGTTGGGTCGCCCGGATGCAGGAGATCCCTGACCGCCTGGCCGTGCGCGATCGACCGGAGCCGCGCGTCGTCGCCGTCGACCGCTTCGGCCCAGGCGGTGACCGCCCGGCGCGCGGTGACCTCGAGCACGTCCGGCGCGAACCGGCCGTCGGCGAGGCTCAGGTCGAGCGCGGCCGCGTGCGCGTCGCCGTCGTAGTCGAGGTCGGCGACCTCGGCGATGCTCGTGTTCACAGGAACCGCATCGTGCACCGCGCCTTCGATCAGCGCCTCATCGCGCATCGCGGTCTCGTCCGACCACGTCGTCGCGACGATCGCGTCGTCGAGCGCGTGCATGCCCTCGGCGCCCTGCTCGATCGAGACGAGCATCCAGCGACCGTTGCGCTGGGCGAGCGTCCAGAACTCCCGGAGTCGGACGGTCTCGGACAGGTGACCGGCGCGCTTGACGTGATTGCCGAAGCGGTCCTCGACGTAGTCGCGGAGCTTGGCCTCGATCCGGACCGTGACGGTGTCGCTCTCGTCGCCCTTGTGGTTCAGGCCGACGTACTCGACCTGGGGTTCGCCGATGATCTGGACCCGGTTTCGCCACCCGCGCCGGTCGAGATCGTCCAGCCGGCGGTCCCATTCGGAGAGGAGGTCGGGGCCGACCAGGTTCGCAAGCCGCGCGCGGTCACCGCGGTCCCACGCGGCCTGGATCTGCTTGAACAGCGCGGTGGCGTTGGCCTTGACGGCATCGGCTGCGAACGCCGGGTTGTCCTCTGCGGCCTCAGCCGCCGCTGCCTGCACGCGGCGCTGGCGTTCGGCGGTGCGCCGGCGGGCGGCCGGTCCGGAGCTGTTGCGGGCCGACCAGGATCGCCCGGCGCCCGGCATGACGCGGGTGATGAGCACGTAGGCGATGCCGATCGCGATCAGGACGAGCGCGCCGAGGCCGTGGCCGAGCACCGCGATGCGGACGAGGATCTGGATGAGGATGAAGATCCCGACGCCGCCGCCGCCGCCACCGCCGCCGCCCCCTTCGCCACCGCCGCCGCCACCGAAGCCGGCCGATCCCCCGCCTGCGGATGCAAGCGCGTCCGGGACGAGCAGCAGTACGAACGCGATCGCGACCGCGATAACCAGTACTACACGCCGCTTGGTCATGCGCCCGCCTCTGCCGCCAGCGGACCGATGCCCGGTTCGTGCTGGGGGACGTGTTGGTCGGCGTGATAGCTGCTTCGGACGAGCGGGCCGGCGGCCACGTGCTCGAATCCGAGCGCGTACGCGGCCTGCTCTAGGTCCTTGAACTCGTCGGGGTGCCAGTAGCGGACGATTGGGAGGTGGTTCTCGGTGGGCCTCAGGTACTGCCCTACGGTCAGGACCTGGACATGGTTCTCCCGGAGCGTGCCGAGCGTGTCCACCATCTCTTCGAAGGATTCTCCCAGGCCGGCCATCAGGCCCGACTTCGTGGTTATCTGATCCCCACCGATTTCTTTGGCGTTCCGCAGCACCCGACAGGATCTCTCGAACCTCGAACCGCGTCGTGCGAGGGGGTAGAGACGGGGGACGACCTCGACGTTGTGGTTGAACACGTCGGGTTTTTCCGCGATGACCTTGGCCAGCGGCATCTCCTCGCCCCGGAAGTCCGGGGTCAGGACCTCTATTCGGCACTTCGGGGCCTGCCGTCGGATCTGCCGGATCACCCCGACGAACGCGCCGGCGCCCAGGTCAGGGAGGTCGTCGCGGTCGACGCTCGTGATCACCGCGTGCCTGAGCCCCATCCGGGCCACCGACCGCGCCACTCGCGCGGGCTCGAGCGGGTCGTTCCACGTCGGCTTGCCGGTCTTCACGTTGCAGAAGCCGCAGCGGCGCGTGCACGTGTCGCCGAGGATCATGAACGTGGCGGTGCCGCGCTGCCAGCACTCGCCGATGTTCGGGCACGCCGCCTCCTGGCACACCGTGTGGAGGTTCTCGGACTCGATCAGGCCCTTGAGCTCGCGGTACTTCGGGCTCCCGGGCGCGGGGACCTTGAACCACGACGGCTTTCTCGAGCGGAGGGGGAGGACGTCGGGCCCGAGGATGTTCAGGACATTCTGATTGCCACCGGGGTTGGCTCTCGAGCGCGTCGCCATATGTCCAAGGATAAGGGGTGGATTGGAACACCCTGTGACAGACACGTCACACCTTTTCGGGCACGATCGGTCCCGTGGCTGGGCCGGCTCGAGAAAGCGAACCTGGAGGACGCTTTCTCGAGCCGGCTCGTGTTGCGGCCCAGCAACATGGCGTCTTTCGGGTCGATCAGGTTGGGCTCTCGGCCCGCGCCGTTCAGAAGCGCGCCCGAGCGGGCCTGCTCCACCGCCTGCACGCAGGCGTCTACTCCATAGTCCCGCGGGAGCTCCTCAAGCGCGAGGGCCTCTGGATGGCCGCGGTCATCGCATGTGGCCCAGATGCAGTCCTTTCCCATCGCTCAGCGGCCGCGCTGCTCGGGCTCCGCGACTGGGGCGGGACGAAGATCGACGTCACCGTACCCAGCCGTTCCCGGCGCCGCCACGACGGGATACAAGTCCACTGCTCGACCGCACTCGCAGACCAGGACGTCACGGTCGAGAACAACATCCCCTGTACGACCGTCGCCCGCACCCTGCTTGACCTCGGCGAGGCCGTCACCGCCCGTCAGCTGGAGCGGTCGTTCGACCAGGCTGAGATCCTCCAGGTGCTCGACCTCACGGCCATCCAGGACCAACTCGCCCGGAACCCCACCCGACCCGGTGCCAAAGCCGTTCGCAACGTGCTCGAGACCCACTACATCGGCAGGACGCCCACCTGGAGCGAGAACGAGGAGGCGCTGCTCGCCATCACCCGCGACCTCGGCATCCCCGACCCGGAGACCAACCAGTTCGTGGTCCTCGACGACGGTGGCCCCGCAATCCGCGCGGACTTCGTCTGGCGCGATCAGCGCGTGATCGTCGAGGCCGACAGCCGCAGGTGGCACGACACGCGCCAGCGATTCGAGCTCGACCGCGTCCGCGACCAGCGGCTGACCGCGGCCGGCTGGACCGTCATCCGGACCACGTGGCGCCAGATGACCTACCGGCCGGGCGAGCTCCGGCCGATTCTGATCAAGCTACTAGCGCCCGGGTCTCGAGCCGCGACCGGCTGACGAGCCGCTGCCGGCGCCCGAGCGCCTCGGCGACGCGCCATTGCACTCGCCGGCGGAAGCACTTCATCCCACTCGACTCCCGGCCCGTCTCGCCGATCAGCGACGTCATCTGCACGCCGTCGAGACCGCAGGGCACGATCCAGCTGAACGGCTGAAGGTCGTTCTCGACGTTGACCGCGAACCCGTGCTTGCTCACGCCGCGCGACAGGTGGACCCCGACCGACGCGATCTTCCGGTCCTCGACCCACACGCCCGCGAACCGGTGGCCCTCACGTGGCCGCGATCGCGCCACCACGCCTTCGTCGGCCAGCGCCGCCACGAGCGCGCCCTCCAAGGCCCGAACGTACGCGACCACGTCGTCGACGCGCACGATCGGATAGCCGACGAGCTGACCCGGGCCGTGGTAGGTGACTTTGCCTCCGCGGTCGGTGTCGACGGTCTCGATTCCCCGCGCCAGGTACCACTCCTCGCCCATCGGCAACTCCCCGGGATCCGACCGCCGGCCGCGCGTGTACACGGGCGGATGCTCGAGCGTCAGCAGCACATCCGGAAGCTCGTCGTCCTGGCGCGCCGTCCGCAACCGCTCCTGCAACTCGTACGCCTCGCGGTATTCGACGACCCCGAGATGGCACACCCAGATCTCGGGAGTCAAGCGACACTCTCCAGCTGACGCTTGACCGTGGCCAGGAACTGCGCGGCAACCGCGCCGTCGAGCGCCCGGTGGTCCCAGCTCAGCCCGAGGATCGTCATCGGCCGGATCGCGATCGAGTCGTTGCCGTCGGCGTCTGTGACCACAACCGCGCGCTTGATCACCGCCTCGAAGTCGAGGATCGCGACCTGCGGCAGGTTGATGATCGGGGTGGCCATGATCGACCCGTACTGACCGGGGTTCGTGATCGTGAACGTCCCGCCGTGCACGTCGTCGGGGGTGAGCTGACGCGCGCGCGCCCGGCGAGCGATGTCCCTGATCCGAGCCGCGAGTCCCTCCACCGACAGCTCATGCGCCCGTGGGACGACGGGGACGATCAGACCGTCCTCGCCCAGCGAAACCGCGATTCCCAGGTTTACATCCGTGTGGCGCGTGTATGTCTCGCCCTCGAGCCACGCGTTCACCGCCGGGTGCTCGCGGATCGCGTCGATGCACGCGCGCGCTACGAACGCCAGTGCGGTCACGCCGAGCCGCCCTCTGGCCGCCTCAACCCGGCTCATGTCGACCTCGATCCAGGTCGTGCACGTAGCCGTGGTGTCCAAAGACCGCTTCATGTGCTCGCCGATCTGCCGGCGCATCCGCGACAACTCGCCACCGTCCGCCACCGGGGCCGGCGGCGGCGCAACCGGCTCGGGGCGGTACGGGCTCTCGATGTGCAGCGGCGGCTCGTCGGTCTCCACGAACGCCAGGACGTCCTGCTTTCGGACGCGCCCGCCGCGCCCGGTGCCGGGCACCTGACCCAGGTCGATTCCATGCTCGGCAGCGATCCGCTGGACGACAGGCGAGTACCGCCGATCACCATTCCGTGCCGCGGCCACCGGTGCTGAGGATGATGATTTTGTTTCGGTGGTCGGTGCGCCGGCCGTGCCGCCATCGAGCGGCTGGGGCGGCGAGCCGCCGTCACCGCCGACGGCGATCCGCGCCATCACGGTCCCCACGTCGACAGTCTCGCCGATCGGCACGAGGATCTCGGTCACGACGCCGGTTGCCGGCGACGGCACCTCGGTGTCGATCTTGTCGGTCGAGATGTCGCAGATCGTGGCCTCGGCCTCGATCCGGTCGCCGGGCTCGACGCGCCAGGCGACGACGGTGCCCTCGGCGACCGACACCCCCATCTGGGGCATCGTCACATCGACCAGAACGTCAGTAGGCGAGGAGCTCACGGCAAGCCTCCCTTACTCGATCGACGCCGGGCAGCACCGCAGCTTCGAGCGGTGGCGAGAACGGGATGGGGACGTCGGGCGTCGCCACCCGCACGACCGGGCCGTCGAGCGACTCGAATCCCTTCTCGGCGATCAGCGCCGCGACCTGGGCGCCGGCCGCGCACGTGGCGTTGGCCTCGTCGAGGATCACGACCTTCGAGCAGCGCTCGACCGAGTCGAGGATCGCCTCCTCGTCGAGCGGCACCAGGGATCGCAGGTCCAGGACCTCGACCGACGCCCCGTCGAGCCCGTCCGACACCGCCTCCAGCGCCACCGGCACCATGGCGCCGTACGCGATCACGACCAGGTCGGAGCCCGGTTGCGCGACCCGCGCCTTGAACGGCGTCTCGAACACGCCCGACGGCACCTCGCCCTTGACCCG
>Ga0335078_10015992_pt1 | contig 11131 bp, 8 predicted proteins | sample Lox_Sample_32_FD_206711 | JGI IMG/M metagenome (GOLD analysis project Ga0335078, IMG submission 206711) | Soil microbial communities from Loxahatchee National Wildlife Refuge, Florida, United States - Lox_Sample_3.2 | ecosystem: Environmental > Terrestrial > Soil > Wetlands | place: USA: Florida...
GAACCCGCCCGCGCTCGCGGCCTACGACCCCATCGCGGGCCGGTACGTGGATGCGATGGAGACGCTGGCGGACTTCATAGATCGGATGCAGGCCTGATACCTGAGGACCCGAGAACCGGGTTCTGAGACCTTAGTGGAGTTGCGAGACGCCGAGTTGCGAGCGGTCACGAGCTATGAGTGAAGAGGGGCGAGTCGAGTTGTCAGTACGGACAACTGGTCTCGCCCCTCGAAACTCCCGTCTCGTAACCGCTCGCAACTCTCCGTCTCGCAACTACACTGCCATCTCCTCACTGCCCACTGTCTACTTGGAACGGATCGTCACGTCGACGCTCATCCCCGGCCGGAGCGGATGCAGCGTGTCCATCGGGCCGTCGATGCGGATGCGCACCGGGATGCGCTGGACGACCTTGGTGAAGTTGCCGGTGGCGTTGTCCGGCGGCAGCAGGGAGAACTTGGCGCCGGTGGCCGGGCTCAGGCTCTCCACGCTGCCGGTGAAGACCCGGCCGGGATAGGCGTCCGCCTTCACCACCGCGGGTGCGCCGGGCACGATGCCCTCCACCTGCGTCTCCTTGAAGTTCGCCACCACCCAGACGTCCTCGAGCGGGACGACGCTCATCAGCGGCTGGCCGGCCTGCACCAGCTGGCCGATCTCCACCGACTTCTTGCTCACCACGCCCGAGACGGGCGCCGTGACGACCGCGTAGGAGAGCTGCAGGGCCGCGAGGTCGCGCGCGGCGCGCGCCGCCGCCACCCGGGCCTCGGAGCCCGTCAGGGCGGCGGTCGACGCCGTGACCTGCTCCTCGGCGGCCGCGGCGGTCCGCTGCGCCGCCGTGAGCTGCGCGGCGGTCGCGCGGGCGGCCGCCTCGGCGGCGTCGAGCGCCTGCCGGCTCACGATGTTCCGCGCGCTCAGCGCGCGCGCACGCTCGAGGTCGTTGGTCGCCTTCTCGGCATCGGCCTGCCGCTGCAGCACCGTCGCCGCCGCAGCGGCCGCGGCCGCCTTGGCCTGGTCGACCTGCGCCACCGCCTGGCCGACCTTGCCGCGCGAGCCGACGCTCGCGATGGCCTGCGCCAGGTCGGCGTCGGCCTGCGCGAGCCGGGCCCGCATGTCGCGGTCGTCGAGCACCACCAGCGTATCGCCCGCCTTGACCTGCTGGTTGTCCTGCACGCGGATCGAGATCACGAACCCGCCGATCCGCGGAGAGATCGGCGTGATGTGGCCGTCCACCTGCGCGTCGTCCGTCGACACGTGCGCCAGCGCGAACCAGACCGCGCGGGCGGCGAGCGCCAGCACGATCACGCCCACGACCACGCCCAGGACGAGCATCCAGGGCTTGCGGCGGCCGTTGGTCTCGGCGGCCTCCTCCTGCGGCGGCGGCGCGGCCGGGCGGCCGGCGGCCGCGGGACCGGGTGAGGGTGGTGCCGCTTGGGTCATCGTTGCCATCGCTGCTTTCTCCATCCCGTAAGCTAATGAATCGTTTCCGCCACCCCGGCGGCGTAGGCCAGGTTGACCCGCGCCGACGCGGTGATGAAGCGCGAGTCGATTTCGGCATCCCGCGCGAGGTTCAGGGTGGACTGCGCGTTGATCACGTCGATGTTGCCGGCCACGCCGCTCGCGAAGCGCTCGCGCGCCTCGTCGAGCTCCTCGACGGCGAGCGACAGGCGCTGGGCCGCGACGGCGTGCTGCTCGATCCCCGAGCCCAGGTCGAGGAGCGCCGCGCGCACCTGCGCGGCGATCTGCCGCCTGAGGTCGCTCTCCCGCACCCGGCTCTCCTCCAGGGCCGCGTGCTGCTCGTCGCCCCGCGCCTCGCGGCGGAAGCCGTCGAGCAGGGGCACCGAGACCACCAGCGCGATGTCGCGCGTGTTGAGCGTGGAGCCGACGGTCTTCCCGTTGGGACCGTAGTCCGCCGCGAAGTCCACCCGCGGCAGCCGTTCGTACGAGATGGACCGGCCTTCCGCGCGGGCCTGCTCGCCCGTCGCCATCTCCGACGCGAGGTCGGGCCGGCGCTCGAGGGCCAGGGCCAGCGCCGCCGCGGTGTCGGGCGGCGCGGACGAGCCGCCGAGATCGCCCGTGAGCGTGTCGGCCAGCGCGTACGTGGTCGCGGGATCCGCGCCCAGCGCGAGGGCCAGGTCGATGTCCGCCTTCTGGCGCTGGTTCCTCGCCACCAACGTCGCCCCGTGCGCCGCCACGAGCTGCGTGCGGGCGCGCGTGACGTCCAGCGGCGGGCTCACGCCCGCCTGGAGCTGCGCCTCGGCGAGCGAGAGCAGCTCCGTCGCGGTCTCCTCGTCGGCCTGGCGCGCGGCCAGGAGCGAGGCGGCCCGGACCGCCCGGAGGTAGGCCAACGCCGCGGTCCGCGCCGCGGCCTGGACCGCGGCCGTCCGGTTCGACGTGCTGGCGGAGGTCGAGAACCCGGCCGCCCGCAGGTGCTGCCAGCCGGAGTAGTCGAAGACGGTCTGCGTCAGGCGCACGCGCGCGTCCAGGTTGTCGAACGGCCCGATCAGCGCGGGCAGCGAGAAGCCGAGGTTGGGCGGGAACGTGAAGCCCGTGCTCGCCAGCGTCGCCGAGCGGTTGTACCAGGCGCCCGCCACCGAGAGCGACGGCAGCAGGTCCGCGCGCGCTTCGCCCGCACGGGCCCGCGACTCGTCGATGCGCAGGCCCGCGGCCTGCACGCCCGGCGCCTGCTCCGTGGCCAGCCGGACGGCGCCCGCCAGCGTGAGAGGCTGCGGCGCACCCTGCGCGGCGCCGCGCGCCGGCGCGACGAGCGTCGCGGCCACCAGGAGCCCCCAGAGGCTACGCATCGCGCACCTCCGCCGCGGCGCCGGGCTTGGCCACCACGCCGGACAGGAAGATGTCGACCGAAGATGCCAGGTACTCTTCAACGGGGAACGCTTCTTTCTCGCAGGCATGGAACGAGTGCTTCCAGATTGCGGCCATCAGGACGGGTGCAAGGATCATGCGCACGGCGAGATCCACGTCCAGCCGGCGGAACGCCCCCTCCTCGATGCCGCGGCGCAGCACCCGGGCGAACGTCTGGCGCCCGCGCTGCACCACCTCGTCGTACCAGAACTGGGCCAGCTCCGGGAAGTTCGCCGCCTCCGACATCACGAGCTTGGGAAGGCCGCCCAGCTCGGAGGGTCCCATGGCGTGCCACCACTGGGTCACGAGCCGCCGCAGGAGAGCATCGGGGTCCGTCGAGGGGTCGTCGGCCACCTGCTCGGCCGTGGCCAGGATCGGCACCACGTTCTCCCGCACCACGGCCTTGAACAGCGCTTCCTTGCTCTCGAAGTAGATGTACAGCGTGCCCTTGGTGACCCCGGCACGCTTGGCGACATCCTCGAGCTTGGTAGCCGCGTAGCCGTGCTCGACGAACGTCTGCAGGGCTGCGGCCAGTATCTCGCTCGGTCGTGCGTCCTTGCGGCGCTGCCAGCGCGGAGCGGGGGTCGTAACGGGCGTTGGGTCGATCGGCATGGCCGTCTCGTCTCTCGTTAGTAACTGACCGGTTGGTAATTTCAATAGGGAATGCCTTTGAGTCAATTGGGGGGGGGGCGACGCGGTCATCGGGCACGCAGGTGCGGTTGCTGTATGCTAGATGTCGCTATGATGTCCGTATGATGATTGACGTTCGGCGATGCGCGTCAGGGCGGGGCGCTGATTATCTTCCCTGCCGCTTTGGAGTCGAGCCGACGTGTCTCTCGGGAGGATATCCAGGATGAAGCGCGCGCTGTTCGCCGCCGCCGCCGTGCTGCTGGCCGGGTGCGGGTACAACAAGATCCAGACGCTGGACGAGCAGGCCAATGCGTTCAAGAGCCAGATCGAGGTCCAGCTGCAGCGCCGGGCCGACCTGGTGCCGAACCTCGTCGAGACGGTCAAGGGTTACGCGCAGCAGGAGCAGACGATCTTCATCGCCGTCGCCGACGCCCGGGCCAAGCTGGGCGGCGCCGTGCAGAGCGGGAACCTGCAGCAGATGTCGCAGGCCAACCAGGGGCTGACGGGCGCGCTGAGCAGGCTCCTGGCGATCTCGGAGAACTACCCGCAGCTCAAGTCGAACGAGAACTTCCGCGCGCTGCAGGACCAACTGGAAGGGACCGAGAACCGGATCGCCACGGCGCGGGAGGACTACAACACGGCGGTCCAGACGTACAACAGCTACATCCGGCGCTTCCCGCAGGTCATCACGGCGAAGATCATCGGCAAGGGCTCGCGCGAGTACTTCGAGGTCACGACGCCCGAGGCGCGCGAGGTGCCGAAGGTGGACTTCTCGCAGCCGGCCAAGAAGGCGCAGTAGGCAACTGTTCTGAAGTCTTCAGACTACGGACTGCAGTTTCTCCCTGCGAGAATCAGTCAGTTATCGCGTCCGGCAGAATGTACCTGAGCGGGTCCACGGGCCGTCCGTTGAGCAGCACCTCGTAGTGCAGGTGCGGCCCGGTCGAGAGCCCCGTGCTGCCGACCCAGCCCAGGCGGTCGCCGCGCTTGACCAGCTGGCCGACGTTCACGGCCGTGCGGGACATGTGGGCGTACTTGGTCTCGATCCCGTACCCGTGGTCGAGCACCACCATCAGGCCGTAGCCGTTCTCGTAGCCGACCTTGATGACGCGGCCCGCGGCCGGCGCGATGATCTGCGAGCCGAACGCGGCGGTGATGTCTATGCCCAGGTGCGGGCGGTTCTCGTGCAGGATCGGATGGTAGCGGATCATCGAAAACCGGCTCGTGAGGAAGCCGGTCGTGGGCATGATGGACGGCGTCGCGGCCAGCTGCTGGGTGTGTGCCGATAGGCTCTCGGCGGCCTCCTTGAACGACGTCGCCAGCACGTTGGCGCGGCGGATCAGCGCGTCGAGGTCCACGTGCACTCCCAGCGCCTCGCGCCCCACCACGCCGCCGTCGTTGATCAGCCGCTCGCGCTCCGGCCAGGCGCCGGACGGCCCGCCGATGCCGGCGCGCTCGACGTCGGGGCTGAGCGGATCGAGGCCGGCCACCAGCCGCACCTCGTCGTCGCGCCGGGAGATCACCGCCAGCGTGTCCGACAGCGCGCCGACACGCCGACCGAGCGTGGCGACCTCGCTCGTCAGCGCCTGGTTCGCCTTCTCCAGCCGCTGGCTCCGGGTGAGGTCCACGGTGTGCGACACCACTCCGTAGGTCGCGGCGAGCGCCGACGCCAGCACCACGGTCGCGATGCCCGCGGCCAGCTTCGCCACGGTCACCGAAACCGACAGGGACCGCGTGCTGCCCGAGCCGTGGGGTACGAGTAGGACCGTCCAGCGGCGACTCGCCATCGGGACCCCGCAAACAGATGGACAACGACAGAAGCCCGGCGCTGTCGCGCCGGTCGAGGGGGGTGCTGCGAGACGGAGCAACATTACCACCCGAACCGCAGTTCAGTCAAGGCAAGAGATCACCCCACCGAAGCCATTGTGACACAACGCGTTACACTAGGGTGCAACCCTCTCCGGCTTGGGGAAGAGCGGCGGGATCTTGTGCGTCGCGGCACCCGCGAGCTGCGGCGCCAGCGCCAAGGCCCAGGCCCCGGCGGTCCCCGGAGTGCCCTCGAGCCCAAGCGCGGACCATAGGGTACCGGCCGCGTTCGGCACGAACGGCGCCGTGAGCGCAGCGAGCCGCGCCAGGCAGCGCGCCAGTGCGGCGAGGGTGGCGTCGAGCGCGACGGCGTCGCCGGCCTTGGCCAGCGCCCACGGTGCCTGCCGTTCGACGAACGCGTTGGCTTCGCTCACGAGCTCCCACGCGGCCGCGCCGCCGCGGTTGAGGAGGAGGGCGTCCATCGCGTCGCCGTACCGGGCGACGGCGGCCTCCCCCGCGCGGTCGAGCGGCGTCGTCTCGCCCGAGGCCGGGACCGCGCCGCCGCGGTAGCGGTCGAGCATCGCCAGCACGCGCGAGGCCAGGTTCCCGAACGCGTCGGCCAGCTCGGCCACGTAGCGCTCGTCGAAACGCTCCATGGAGAAGTCGCCGTCGCCGTCGAACGGGATCTCGCGCAGCAGGAAGTAGCGGAACGCGTCGGGTCCGTAGCGGTCCACCGCGCTGCTCAGGTCGAGCCGCACGCCGGCCGACTTGCTGAACCGCTCCCCGGCGAAGCCGATGAAGCCGTGGGCCCACACGTGCTCGGGGAGCGGCAATCCCGCGGCCTCCAGCATCGCGGGCCACACCACGCAGTGGTGCCGGGTGATGTCCTTGCCGATGATGTGCAGCTGCGCGGGCCAGCGCGCCTCGAAGCCGGCGGCCGGGTAGCCGGTGGCGGTGAGGTAGTTCGGCAGCGCGTCGAACCACACCCAGGTGCCCTGGGGCACGCCGTCGTCGGTGGGCCGCGGGAAGGGGATGGCCCAGGCGAGGCGGGCCCGGCTCACGGGCACGTCCTCCAGGCCGTGGTCCAGCAGGCCGAGGATCTCGTTGCGGCGGCTCTCGGGCTGGACGAAGCCGGCCCGCTCGCGCACCAGCCGCTCGAGGAACGGCGCGTAGGAGGTGAGCCGGAAGAACCAGTTGCGCTCGGCGCTCCAGCTCAGGGTGCGCGTCTGGTGCAGGACGCACTTGCCGTCCACGATCTCGTCGTCGCGCTTGAAAGTCTCGCACCCGACGCAGTACCAGCCTTCGTAGGTGCGCTGGTAGAAGTCGTCCGGCCGGCGCGCGAAAATGCGCTCGATCAGCGTGCGGACGCCGGCCTCGTGCCCCGGGTCGGTGGTGCGGATGAACTGGTCGTAGGAGATGCCGAGCCGCGCCCACATCGCCCGGAACGTGTCCGCCAGCTCGTCCACGAGCGCCTGCGGCGCGATGCCGCGCTCCTGGGCCGCCTGCGCCACCTTCTGGCCGTGCTCGTCCATCCCGATGAGGAAGTGCACGTCGTCGCCCCGGAGGCGGCGGTACCTGGCGACGGCGTCGGCCCCGATCTTCTCGAGGGCGTGCCCGAAATGCGGCGCGCCGTTGGCGTAGTCTATGGCGGTGGTGAGGTAGAACCTGCTCACGAGCGGTGGCGCCGTCGCCGGCGCCCGCCCCGCCGGCCCCGGCGCCGCTCGGCGCCAGGCGCGGCCGCCTCCGGTGCAGCCGCCGGGGCCGCGGGGGCCGCGGGGGGCGCGGGAGCGGGAGGGGCCGGCGGCCCCGGGGGCGGGGGCGGCGGCGCCTGGTCCGTCGGAGCGCTCGCCGCTTCGACCTCGCGCTTGAGGTCCGCGAGGGGCAGGGTCCGCGTGGTGCCGTCCTCGGCGCGCACGGTCACGCGCTCGCGGAAGATGTCCAGGCTCTGGACCTTCTCGAGCCCGCGCGAGGTCGCGAGGACCTTGCCCTCCTTGGGGAAGCGCTTGCGCGACTGGACGTAGAAGTCGTGCTCGTAGCGCAGGCAGCACAGCAGCCGGCCGCACGCCCCCGAGATCTGCGACGGGTTGAGGCTGAGGCGCTGGTCCTTGGCGATCTGCAGGCCGATGGGCCGCAGCTCGGGGAGCCACGTGCAGCAGAGCTGCCGGCCGCAGCGGCCGATGCCGTCGAGGCGCTTGGCCTCGTCGCGCACGCCGATCTGGCGCAGCTCGATGCGGGTCCGGAACAGCGAGGCGAGGTCGCGCACCAGGTTGCGGAAGTCCACCCGGCGCTCGGCCGTGAAGTACACCGTGAGCCGGTTCCGGTCCCACTGCCATTCGGTGTCGCTGACCTTCATGTCGAGGTGGTGGGTCGTCACGCGCTCGCGCACCCGGCGGCGCACGTCGTCCTCGCTCCGCCGCAGGTCCTCGGCGGCCTGCGTGTCCGCGGCGGTCGCGCGGCGCAGCACGCGGCGCTCCGGCTCGGGGGCGGCCGGGCGCTCCGGCGCCTCGCGCCCGCGCTCGGCCCCGTCGGCGGGCGCCTGGGCCCGGAGGGCGCACCGCTCGCACTTGGTGGAGGCCGCGACGCCGGTGGCCGACACGTGCCCCAGGTCGAGTCCGCGGTCGGTCTCGACGATCACGGGCTCGTCGGCGCGCAGGGGCTCCGGCTCGTGCCAGCGGTAGAACGCCTTGCGGTTGCCCTTGAAGCGGATCTCGACCAGCTGCGCGGCCACCCTAGGCTTCCTCGAACTTCCCCATCCGCAGGTACTTCTCCGCGCGCCGCGCGATCAGCTCGTCGGTCGGCAGGCCGGCCAACTCGGCGAGGTTGCGCTCCAGGGCGACGCCTAGGGCCTCGACGGCGGCGGCGGGCTCGGCGTGCGCCCCGCCCGGCGGCTCGGGGACGATCTCGTCCACGAGTCCCATCGCGAGCAGGTCGGGCGCGGTGAGCTTGAGCGCCTCCGCGGCGCGCTCCTTCAGCGACGCGTCGCGCCACAGGATCGCGGCGCAGCCCTCGGGCGAGATGACCGAGTAGATGGCGTTCTCCAGGATCAGCACCCGGTCGCCCACCGCCAGCGCGAGCGCCCCGCCGGAGCCGCCCTCGCCCACGATGGCCACGACCACGGGCGTCTTGAGCGACGCCATGTCCTCGATGTTGCGCGCGATGGCTTCGGCCTGGCCGCGCTCCTCGGCGCCGAGGCCGGGGTGCGCGCCCGGCGTGTCCACCAGGGTCACGATGGGGAGCCGGAACCGCTCGGCGAGGTGCATCAGGCGCAGCGCCTTGCGGTATCCCTCGGGGTGCGGCATCCCGAAATTCCGCTTGAGGTTCTCCTTGATGTCCCGGCCCTTCTGCTGGCCGATCACCACCACGCTGCGGCCCTTGAGGCGGCCGAGGCCGCCCACGATGGCGGGGTCGTCGCGGTACAGGCGGTCGCCGTGCAGCTCGATGTAATCGGAGAACAGGCCGTTGATGTAGTCGAGCGCGTAGGGCCGCCGCGGGTGGCGCGCCACCTGCACCCGCTGGTAGGGCGTGAGGTTGCGGTAGATCTCGACCCGCAGCTCGGCGAGCTTGGCCTCGAGCGGCGCGATCTCGCGCGCCACGTCGAGCGAGCGCTGGCTGGCGAGGCGCTTGAGGTCCTCGATCTGGCGCTCGAGCTCGGCGATCGGCTTCTCGAACTCGAGGGCGAGTGCTGTCGCCATCCGGTTACCCTGCCTTCACGAGTGTGACCGCCTCGTTTCCCAGGACGTCCCGCAGCGCGCCCAGGAGGTCGGGCTCGAGCGCCACGGTCACCGTGCGCGAGCGCAGGCGGACCGGATCGCGTCCGGTCCCGTCCTCGCTCCAGTCCACGTACAGCGGCGCCGGGCCGGGGTGCGCCGCGCACAGCGCCGCCACGGCGCGCGCGGCCTCGCCGTTCTGGCCCGCCCGCGGCGCCCAGTGCAGCGAGAGGGCGATGCGGCCCGAACCCTTCAGGTCGGCCAGGGGCACCGCGTCCTCGACGATGAAGGGCGCGTCCTCCTCGCCGCGGTCCCGCGCGGAGTAGCCTCCCAGGAGCAGGTAGGCGCCGTCGGCCGCGATGACCTTCGCGAGCTTGCCCCAGGCCTCGGGGAACACCAGGCACTCGGCCGTGCCGTGGAAATCCTCGGCGACGAGCTTCGCCCACTCGGCGCCGCTGCGCCGTGCGATCTGCCGCCGCACCGTCGTGACCACGGCGGCGACGGCGAGCTTCTCGTTCGACCAGCGGCCGAGGTCCGCCGTCGTGGCGGTGCCGAACAGCGCCACCTCGTCGGCGAACCGGCTGAGGGGGTGTCCCGAAACGAAGAATCCCACCAATTCCTTCTCGCGCGCAAGGCGCTCCGCCTCGGTCCACTCCGGCACGACCGGCAGCCGGGGCGGCGGGTCGGCGCCGGCGCCGGCGCCGGCGGCGCCGCCCGCCGCCGGTGCCGCCGCGCCGAACAGCGTCCCCTGGCCCACGGCGGTCTCGGCCTGCTTGAGCGACGCTTCCGCGAGCACCGCGTCCACCGCCGCGAACAGCTGGGCGCGGTGGCCGCCGAGGGCGTCCGTGGCGCCGGAGGCCACGAGGGCCTCGAGCACGCGCTTGTTGCACACGCGGTGGTCCACGCGGGTCGCGAGCGCGGCGAGGGACCCGAACGGCCCGCCGGCGTCGCGCGCCGCGATGACGGCGTCGATGGCGGTGCGGCCGACGTTCTTGATCGCGCCGAGCCCGAAGCGGATGCGGCGCTCGCCCACCACGGTGAAGTGCCAGCCCGACTCGTTGACGTCGGGCGGGAGCACCTCGATGCCCAGGGCCCGGCACTCGGCGATGTACGGCACCACCTTGTCGGTGTCGCCGATCGCCGAGGAGAGCAGCGCCGCCATGAACTCGGCCGGGTGGTGCGCCTTCAGCCAGGCCGTCTGGTAGGAGACGATCGAGTAGGCGACGGCGTGCGACTTGTTGAACCCGTAGCGGCCGAACGTCTGGATCTGCGCGGCGATGTCCTCGATGACCTTCTTCTTGTGCCCGCGCTCCACGCACCGGGTGACGAACTTGCCCAGCTCCCTGTCGATCAGCTCCTGGATCTTCTTGCCCACCGCCTTGCGGAGCACGTCGGCCTCGGCCAGCGAATAGCCGGCCAGCACGCTCGCGATCCGCATCACCTGTTCCTGGTAGACGATGACGCCGTAGGTGGGCTGGAGGATCTCCTGCAGCTCGGGCAGCGGGTAGCGGACGGGCTCCTCGCCCCGCTTGCGGCGGACGTACGCGAGGTGCATCCCGCTGTCGAGGGGGCCGGGGCGCATCAGCGCGTTGGTGGCCACGAGGTCGTCGAACCGGTCGCAGTGCATGCGCTGCAGCAGGTCGGTCGCGAGGCCGGATTCGAACTGGAACACGCCGGCCGTGCGCCCGGCGCGCAGCATGGCGTAGACCGGCGGGTCCTCGAGGTCGAGCGCGTCGAGGTCCACGTCCACGCCGCACCGCTCGCGGATCGTCTGCACGGCACGATGCAGGATGGTGAGGGTGGTCAGGCCGAGGAAGTCCATCTTCAGCATGCCGATCTTCTCGAGCCCGACCATGTCGTACTGGGTGATGATCGCGTCGTCGGCGGCGCCCGAGCCGGTCCCCCTGCCGCTCATCGTGCACACGGGCACGTAGTCGGTGAGCGGACCGGGCGCGATGACGATGCCGGCGGCGTGGACCGAGATGTGGCGCGAGAGGCCCTCGATCGCGCTGCCGAACTCCACCAGCTTCTGGAGCGTGGGGTTGTGCGCCACCATCTCCTTGAGCTCCGGCACCTTCTCCGCCGCCTCGCGCAGCGTGAGCGCGTAGGCGGGGCCGCTGGGGATCAGCTTGGTGAG